>Ga0181520_10002946_pt1 | contig 30680 bp, 29 predicted proteins | sample PEATcosm2014_Bin_29_FD_132451 | JGI IMG/M metagenome (GOLD analysis project Ga0181520, IMG submission 132451) | Peatland microbial communities from MTU Mesocosm Facility, Houghton, MI, USA - PEATcosm2014_Bin02_30_metaG | ecosystem: Environmental > Terrestrial > Soil > Wetlands > Peat | place...
AGGGGCGGCCCTGCGTCGTTACACGGAAGATGGTCGTTTGACGATCGACAATAACGTGAGCGAGCGGACCCTTCGGCACCAGGCCATCGGCAGAAAAAATTGGCTCTTCCTGGGCAGTGAGGCTGCGGGCCCGCGCGCGGCGGTGTTGTGTACGATTTTCGCCGGTGCGAAGCGTCATCGGATCGAGCCGTGGAGCTACGTACGCGATCTTCTGCTGCGCCTGCATGCAGTAACGCGCTCCCATGGTCCGCCATCATGGACAGGGCTGACGCTTGCATTCCTGACGGCTTCCCGGCGCTTTGTTTGCCAACATGGCAATCTCGGACCAGTGTGGTCGGGAAGTCAGCCGCAGCGAGGAGGTGATGGGACGCGGGCCGGAAAAGGAACCTATTTTGGCGGGACCAACCCAAGCGGTTTGGCTACGTTGATCGATGCGACCTCCGCGCGCGGAATGGGTCGGTGGACTAACTCGCAACGGTTCAGTGATCGCGAGCAACGAAGGCCCCGCCACGCTCCCACCATTTTGAACGCGCTCTACAACAAGGCGCAGTTTTGGGATGGGCGGGCCAGGACGCTCGAAGAGCAGGCGTCGCTGCCGATCGTCAATCCCGTTGAAATGGGCCAGCCCACGCTTGATGCCGCGGTGGCCAAGATCGCTGGTATCGAGCAGTACAAGCAGGCTTTCCGGAAGGCGTTTGGCCGCCCGGTCACCCACCCGATAAGCAGGTCCGGGCAACGGAGCTTGTGCTGGAGCAGGCCGAAGTGCTGTGCGGAGAGTGGGCCGGTGAATAGCATTTCCCGGCGAGATCACAGCCCACTCGTCCTTCGCCGTACGGAAGTTTCATGCCGGGAGCCTTGGGCCGTGGGTTACGAAAACACTGTCGTCACGGAATCACGCATGAGCGGCGCACCTGATTTGCCTGCCAGCGGGATGCTCCACGTGCAAGCCGCCGAAGACTTCACGCTGGACGCTGGCACTTGGCACCTGACGACGGATCAGCATGGGGCACTGACCGCGCAGATCAGCCCTCCGGCAGTCCCCATGTTCCAGCAAGTCGTCGCGTACCTGGAGGCCAAGCCGGTGCCGCCGGGCGGGAACATGCGGCGGGCCGACGAGGCCAGGGCTGGGGTGGCAGTGTGCCTGCGTTGGCGCCACGCACGGGATGAATTTCGGGGCTACCGTTTCTCTTCGAAGGTAGCCCCCCCGGGGTAGCCACGACGAACACACTAATTCTAGCTAACAGAAAAGCCTTGCGTAACTATCTGGCACGCAAGGCTTTCCGAGTGCCTCCTCTCAGACTTGAACTGAGAACCCTCTGATTAAGAGTCAGTCCCATATGGGTTTGATGGGATTTGACCCTCTGACTTTCTAGCTTGATATTCGTTGACTTTCTCGTGAAATACCGATATGATGAACTGGCACCGGGTTTGACGGATGTACACCTGATTTTCTCCCGCACCTGGCACCGGCCTGGCACCGGAATAACCCTCTGACTCCAACGAGGCCCCACAATGCGTCAGAATCACTCAGAAAGCGATCCGGGCGGCGGCGGTAGCTGTCGGCTTGCATTCTCCAAACGTCGATTGGAGGCCGTGCCCGTGCCCCAGGGGCGACGGGTTTACTATCACGACACCCAGACCGCCGGATTGACCCTCTGTGTCACACCCACCGGAGCCAAGACGTTCTATTTCCGCCGCTGGTGTAATGGCAATGCGGCGAGAATTCCGCTGGGGAAGTTTCCCGCCATGTCGGTGGAGCAGGCCCAAAAGCAGGCCAAAGTACTGATCGGCCAGATAGCGGCTGGAGCCGATCCCCAGGCCACCCGGCAGGCCGCCCGGCATGAGCACACGATAGCCGGCTTGTGGGGTTTCTGGATCACTCACGCCAAGCAGCGGAAGAAGGCGAAAAGCTGGGGCGAGGATGAGCGGCAATACAACGCATTCCTAAAGCCGTGGGCGGGCCGCAGGCTGTCTACGGTCCGCAAGGCCGACGTGGCGGCCCTCCACGCCCGCATAGGTCAAGAGAACGGCATCTATGCCGCCAATCGGATGCTTGCCCTGCTGCGGGCCATGTTCAACAAGGCCCCGGACATGGGCTTTCGTGGCGACAATCCCACGACGGGCATCAAGAAGTTCCCGGAGGAAAAACGAGATCGGTTCTTGCACGGCGACGATCTGCGATCCTTCTTCGCCTCGTTGGCGGAGGAGCCGAACACACTCCTACAGCACTTTTTTGTGCTCTTGCTCTTCACAGGCGCGAGGCGGTCCAACGTCCAGGCCATGCGGTGGGATGAGATCGACTTTGCTACCGCCTCGTGGAGGATTCCCGAAACCAAGAGCGGGTTGCCGGTAGTGGTGCCCCTGACTCCGATCACGCTGGCCATATTGCGAGATCGAAAAGAGGCCGCGAACGGCACCCCGTGGGTTTTCCCGAGCCGTGGCCGTCAGGGGCACATCGTGGAGCCCAAGAGCGCGTGGAAGCGGATCATCAAACGTGCCGGCCTGGTGGATGTTCGCCCCCATGATCTGCGGCGAAGTCTCGGTTCTTGGATGGCCATTGGCGGCGCGAGCCTGCCCTTGATCGGAAAAATGCTGGGGCATACCCAGCCGAGTACCACGGCGATCTATGCCCGGTTATCGGTCGATCCCGTGCGTCAGGCCGCGGAGAAGGCAGAAGCCGACATGCTCCAAGCCGCTGGCCTGGAGTGGGACGGCGTGAAACTACTCACCGAGGGAAACCATGAGCAAAACGACTAACGCCACGGAGGAAGCCGTCCAACGGGCTATGTTGGCCATCCTCGACCTAAAGTGTTGGAAGCCGCCTAACATTGGTCAGCCGGCCGTCGAGGGCGACTATGCCCGCTGTGCGTGGTGCATACACAGAGATGAAGCGTTGAGAAAACTGGAGGAAAGTGGTGTTCCGCGCGAAATTGGCTCTGAGGCGTTCCGCCGCCACCGCGCCACGGGCAGGCTGGGAGTCATGCCGAGTTTGGAGGTTATTGTTTACCCGCCAGGCGCCACGTCAACCCGAGCCGGCGACAAGCTGGGAGTCATGCCGGGCCCGGAGATCATTTTCTACGCTAACGAAACGATGCGAGAATGGAAGCAACAGCAGAGGGGCGGACCGAAAAAGGCCCTCAAGAAGGTGACGCAGAACGCCCGAGCGAGAAAAGCGATTAACGTGAAGAATCGCCAACAGAAGATCATTGCCGCGGTTGGGAAGAGGTTGGCGAAAAATCGTTGCGACTCGGTTGATAAGGCCCGGCATGTGGTCGCCAAGGACCATCAAGGCGAAAAAGGATGGAGCTATTCGTCCATTCGACGCGCCACGCTGGGCATGGAGAAAAAAGACTTTTCCATTCGGCTCACTCTGTCAGAGTGAAAATTGACCGGGTTTTTTGTGCCTCCATAATGGAGGGCAGAGTTCGATAAAACTTTGTCCCCGTTATGCGAGGTATCCCGATGGCCACCGTCATCTCTTCTGGTTCTGATCTTCTTACGCGCGAAGAGGCCGCCCAATATCTAGGTGGCCTGAAGCCGCAAACACTGGCTTGCTGGCAAACCACGAAGCGTTACGAGATCCCTATCGTAAAATGTGGTAGCCGTGTCCGCTACCGGCGCTCCGACTTGGACCGATTCCTTGAGTCACGCACCATCGGCGGCGCTGCCGAGTAGGAGGCAGCGACGATGAGCACGGACAACGGACAACCCGACGCCGGCCCCCACCGTTCTACCCGGCCCTATCCGCCAATCGACCCCGCCTTGTGCTATCCGTGGCGACGGCTGGCCGATTGGGGCTTCGGCACCCAAGGCGTGAAGGAACTAAAAAAGGCGGGGCTGTCGGTGTTGCAGTTTCACAAAGCGAAGTTTTTCATGGGCTCCGCTCTGATTGCCGTCTTGGAAAACGGCAACGGGGCGGCCCTTCACAAAGTAAAGCCCGGCCACAACGGGGAGCAACCGGCGGCCGGGCAAGAGGAATCTTGAACATGAGCATTGTATGCGATCACCCCGCCCCCTGCAAAGCTATTCCGCCCAGGCCAACGGCCCTTCGCGTCAATCCTGACGGGATTCGCCAGGAGTTGAAAGAGCGGCGGCAATGGGTGGTGTGGCGGTTCACCTGGAAAGCGAAAGAGCAGAAATGGGACAAGCCGCCCTTGCGAGTGAACGGCAAGCCGGCGAAGGCAAACGACCCCGGGACGTGGGTTGACTTCGCCACCGCCTACCGGGCCTATCGTCGGGGCGGGTTCGATGGTATCGGCTACGTGCCCACCGCCGACGATCCGTTTGTCTTCCTCGACTTTGACCACGTTGTGGGGCCCGACGGCGTAGGGACGTGGAGCCCCGAGCTACGGGCCATGTTTGGTGGTGGCGTGCCCGAGCCGGCCGACGTGCCCGAGCCGGCAGCCCTGGTGGCACAACTCGGAAGCTATGCCGAAGTATCTCCGTCGGGGACCGGGATCCGCATTGTGTGCAAAGGGAAGCTGCCGGAAGGCCGGCGGAAGATCGGCGGCAAGGGCAACGGCTGCCCCGACGGCGTGGAAATGTACGCCACAAGCCATTACCTGACGATCACCGGGCAACGGCTGCCGGAAGCCCCCGCGGCCGTCAACGATTGCACGGAGAAGCTAGCGGCCCTTCACCTGGCAGTATTCGGACAGGCCGCCCCCAAGCCGCCGGCCGCGGCGACGGGGCCCACCAGGGCCTTCACCGTTGACCTTGGCGACGCCGAACTAATCGACAAGGCAAGCCATGCCAAGAACGGGGAGAAGTTCCGCCGGCTATGGGACGGCGACGCCACCGGCTACCCAAGCCGGAGTGAGGCGGATTCCGCCCTGGCTTCCCTGTTGGCGTTTTGGTGCGGCCCCGATGCCGGCCGGATTGAGCGGCTGATGCGTCAATCCGGATTAGCCCGGCCGAAGTGGGACAACCACCGCACCTATCTCGCCCGGGATACTATCGGCAACGCGTTGAAAGGCCGGACAGAGTTCTATTCCCTCGACTGGAAGCGCTCACCCTGCGGATTGGTTGCGGATAGTTGCTCTTGTCCCAATTCCCCACAGGAGAAAGAAAGCACACCTGTAGGTAATTGGGACAAACACCCCAAAGCGAAGGCAATCCGCAACCAATGGGCAACCAATCCGTGGGACTGTCAGGAAGCGTTTCGGACGCGGGGCCGGCAGAACCTTTCACCGTGCCAGATTGTGGCCACGTGCCGCCGGCGAAGCTGTGAAGTTTGTGCGAAGTATTGGAAGCGGCAAACCTTCCGCCGGTTCGGCTACTACATCTTCGCCCATGACGGGCAACTCTACGTCGATTCCATCCATGAATTCGACTGGCCGGCGACTATCAAGGAAATGCGGCGACGTGCCAAGCGGTTGGGGGTGCCCCTTCGGTACGTTGCCATCCGTGACGAAGATAATTTTTTCACCATCATTTCTTCCATCATCCCGGGTGAAGTGGCGTGGCCCGTGGAAAAGGCCGACGCCCTGGACATGCTCGAACATGCCGTCGATACCGCGTCGCTCGATCCCCGGCCGGTCAACTCTTGCCGGGATTGGAAGCCCCTCGACAAGCCGGAAGTGAAACGGGTTCCCGGCGAAGTTTGTTCCCCAGAGGCTTTCCGTGCGACGTGTAAGAAGTGGGGTTCGGACGTGGAAGGCGGGCCCCGTTTCCTGAAATGCGAAGCGGCCGGCTTGTTTGCGGGAGAAGACGGCACGTTAGACACCACCGCGGAAAACGATTTTTGGTACGAAGGCTACTTGCGTGACACCAAGGGCGACGCCTTCGCCGATGCCCAGCACGACAAGGCCATCGTAGAGCGTAAGCGAATCAAGGCGGCCACGGACGCACCAGAAGCACCGTCGGCGGCCGCCGCGACGTGTCAGCCGACACAGCGGGGGCTATGGCCATGACCGGGTATTGGCCGCCTACGGCTCGCTATGACGCACGCAAGGGCCGATGGGAACGCAACAGCGGGATGCCGCCTCTGCCAAGGCGTGGGCGCGGGCCGGTGAGGGACCGTTCTGGCATTTTCGGCACCCAATCGAAGAGATGCGCGTGGGCGCGGAGCTGGTGCGCTGGCCGAAATACTAACCGCTATAGCGCAGGCATTTTCTTCCCCACCAATTCATTGGCGCTCGTGTCTGTGCGTTTCACCGCACTCTTGAACTATTCCTAACGTCTTGGCGGAGTCCATCGACAGCGAAGATCAGCAACCACAAGATAGCGACTGTGATCCAACCGGCCGCGCTCGTCCACGCCGACCCGCTCACAGGTGGCGTTTGATTCCCGGTAGGAGTAGAAGAAGGCGCTCGAGCAGCTTGGAGCGGCGTCGGCGCTGGCGGAATCGAGCGATGAGGCCCAAAGCGGCGATGTTATCGAGGTGGGCGGGACGCCCGAATGGCTGCGGCGCCGAGCAACCGCGGGCCCCCGGCATGGCGGCAAAGGGAAAGGCAATCGCAAGAGGGAGGCCCAGAAGGACGACCGGATTAGCGACCGGTAGCCCATTCCCGACAACTGGCCGGCAATCTTCGCGGGGAGAACCTCTTTTGGCTGATGGAAAATCATCCGTTGCGCAACAGTACCCGTCATTTGCCCGCTGGCGAGAAAAGCCGGAGTCGCTCGGGTTGCTTCGGATGCGGAAGCACCTTGTTGGCGCTCGGGTCGTTGCGAAGGTCGGATACGATCCTATCAAGTTGCTTCTCAGCAGACGGGTGCGTAGCTCGCCATTGCGCAGCCGGATCCTGCTTCTGTGTCGGGGGGTCTTTCGGGGGCGACGCCATTTTCCATTCCAGTTTTCGGTACGCCGTGTCGGCATCTTGCATGATCTGCTGCCTGTCGGCCGGCGTCTCCGTTCTCACGTCCGTTCCCTTGCGATGGGCATTGAGGAGCGGCATCGGCCGTCCGCTTCCAATGGCGGCAATGGCTTCCGCAGCTATCCCGTATATGCCTGCCCGAGAATATGGCTTGGAAAACGCCTGGTCTCCTCCCGGTGGCTCCGCAACGGCATACCTTAGAACATCCATCAGTATCGGCACTGCCTGTTCGGCATCCGGCCCTGCTTTTCCCAACGCGCGCGTCGCGGCGCACGCGAGATCCCATGTTCGGTAATCTGCGTCCTTAGACTCCAGGGGCTTTTTGACGAGTCCGATCAACTCGGCGAGCGCTTCGGGAGATGCCGACACCATCGCCCCAAGACAATCGATCGTAAGCGTCAATAAATCGCCAACTGGCGTCCAACCACCGGGGTCGATCGGCGCCTCACCGCCGCTGTGCATCAGTTCGATGAGCGCCGGCACGGCGCTTTTCGCTGGCGGACCTATTGCCGCGAGAGCCTTGATAGCGGCCGAACGAGCGTTACCATCAACGTCGCGCAGCCTATTCGCCAGACCAGTGACGGCGGCCCTTTTGTCTGTCTCGCTGATCTCGGTCTTGCGAAAGGCACCTTGTCGCGCAGCGAACGTCAAACGGTCAGCGGCGTCGCGCCGCTGGGATGGCTCGGGGGACTGAAGGTCGGCAATGGCCCGCTCTACCTCGGTCGAGTCGCCGGCCTTGGCGGCGCGCGTTGCACCGTGGACCAAACGAACCACCGCTGTCGGCAAGGAGCCGATAACCTGCTTGGAATCATCAAGGAAGAAAATCCTGTCCGAACTCGTGGCGCGACCAAACCCTTCATCGGCAGTGAATTGGGCGCGGAGGCCCCAGATTTCCTTTGTGGCGGCGACTCGGCCCCACTCAAGGGCCTTGCCGCCAGAAACTAGTTGCGGAATGCAATCATCAAGGGGAACCCATCCACGGCCCCAATTCCGGCCATCTTTGGAAACACCGCCATCTTCAAAAATGAACGCACTTTCCAACGACTCCAACGGGTAGAACTGATTGACGACGTACCGCCGGTTGGTAATGTCAAGGCAGATTCGCACGGCCGCCTCTGCGGCCGACTGGTTCAATGATGGCGAATCCGTTTGCACTGTCTCCCTCTCTATGGTCGCATCCGTTCGGACTGTCTTCTTCTCTTTCTCTAAAGTCATTTTGCTCTCTGGCAGCACCCACGTAGCGAACACGACAACAAACAACAAGATCAAGAGCGCGGCGCCGACGCCTCCCCCGATATACAAGGCAATGAACGATTTCGTTTTTCGTGGGGGCACGGTTGTACCGGCGGATGCGGGGGGCAGTGGCGGTGGCGCCGGGCAGCGCGAGCGGCGCGACGGACGGGAAACGGCGGCTAATGCTTCCGCCAGCGAATCGCCGAAAATGTCGTCGGCAGTTGCGGAGGGGTTCGACGGGGGAACAGTCAGCAAGGCTTTGCAGTTGGGGCACGCCAGTTGCTTACCGGCCAATTCCGGCTTTGCCGTTAGCCCCTTGCCGCAGCGGGGACACTTGAACCGAATTAGTCCATCACCTTCCATATCTGTTGAACGGCTCCTGAGTCACCGAACCTTGACAATCGGCCCTAGAGAAACGGGCGGCGTGCTGGCCCGCATGACAGCGTTCCGCGCGAGGGCGCTCATGTAAACGTCCATTGCGTTCAGAACGGCGGTCAGCATGGCGGCAACCTCCGGTCGGTCTTATCGTAGGCACATCCGGCGTGCGGAGTCAATATTCCCCTGGGTAGGTAGGCATTGCCAAGCCGTCCCCTTCTTTCGTTTCTTTCCCCGGCTAGCACCTGGAGCGTTAACACCGCCGTCGCCAAACGTAGGCAAGCAGGCTGACGGCACCGATGCCGAGTAGGACAATGGCGGAGGGTTCGGGGACGGGGGTCAGGAGAAAGCCGGCGGTTTCCCCGTCGTACGTGCCGTAGCCCACAATCCAGCCGTTGTCGTTGATGGCTGTTGCCTCGGTTAGCGTCCACCCGGAGGTCGGACCAATCAGGCTGTTGAGGTCTGTCGCCTCCCCGTTGCTATAGAGAAAAGCATGGTAGGGAACCATCGTCTGCATGCCGCTGTTGTAGGCCATGATCGTACCCACCACCTGCCCGCTGTCGTTGATGCCGTCGGGGCTTGTGGCGGTCTGAGTCGAGATTCCCAATTCTGTCGGGGGATAAATTATCAGCGACGAATTATTGCTGATATTGTAGATGGTGGCCGGGCCGTATGTAGCCGGATATCCGGTCGAGCCGACCGCCTGTCCGCTGTTGTTAATGCCGACGAGAGTACCACTCCACACTGCCGTGAAACTCCAGTTGCTGATGTTGTAGATAAAACTAACAGGGAAACCTTGAGCGTCATTCCCGTATTCCGCAACCAATCCGCTGTCGTTAATGGAGCAGGCACTGCCCGAGCAAAATATGGGATCGGAAATGTTGCGCTGGCCACCCGATGTAAAGAGAGTTTGCTGCCCGGTCATCCCCTGTCCGACGATCTGTCCACTATTGTTAATGCTGTAGGCTTCGCCGTTGCCGAGATCTTGAGTCGCGCCGCCGGTGTACATGAAAGCTTCCGGCGCCTCGTTGATATCTGACCACCCTACCACCTGCCCGCTGTTGTTGATCCCAAGGGCTTTACTGAATGTTGCGCCGGGCAGGCCGACAGAAGACATCGTCCCCCCACTGTAAAGAAAGCCAAGCTGGCCGCTATCACCGACTACCTGCCCACTCGCATTGATTCCCAAGGGATGACTATAACTGGCGCCGGGAAGAGCCGGGAGGGGCGTCACGTTGTATTGAACCTGCCCCAGGGCACTTCCGACAACGACCGACACCATAAACACGACCGCCGACACTACGTTCAACCTTCTCATGTCACACCTCCCGCGAAGTTGTGGGCGACTTCGCGCCCTGGAATGCCAACACGGACGACAAAGAACCCCGCCAGCGAAAGCCTTGTCTGGGCCGGCCCCCAGTAAGGGAGCCAATCAAGAATGCACGCCGGGCCATTCTGAAGACGATTCAGAGGTCGGATATCCGGGTGCTACGCTGCCTCAAGATGGAGTCAGAAAGGGCGGCACCAAAAAAGAAAGGGAGCACACCGTCCGCACTCCCTAGGAGGCCCTGCGACAGGCCGTACAGAAAGTAACGTCCGGCGGCTCCCACACGGGGAGCCCGCCCAGACGCCGATCTGTACTTGGAGTGTCGCAGTTGTCCTAAGTCGGCGAACAGGTTAAGGCTGTATTCGATTGTCGGAATGCAGTTGCGTTAGGCTGTTTTTCTCCGAGGGTTGACAACAATCCCGAGCATACCACCGCAATGAAGCGAGGTAAATGCTCAGGAATACGGGGGTAGTGAGAAGTAACGGCAGAAAACCACGGCGGGGTGTAGCAACGAGCTTCACCACGTCCTAAAGCTCACCGCTGGCAGGGGCAATTTCTCATGCGCCAGAGCCCCCCCACCACCGGAGTATTTTCCCGACCTGTTTTTTGTCGCCGCCTGGCACCGGCATGGCACCAGACACATACCCCACCAACGGCGCATAAGAAAAGCCTTGCGTAACTCGTTGCCACGCAAGGCTTTTCTAGTGCCTCCTCTCAGACTTGAACTGAGAACCCTCTGATTAAGAGTCAGATGCTCTGACCAATTGAGCTAAGGAGGCTAGATATCGTAAGTTGTTACAGGCTATTAACTTTCGCTCACACCTCGGTTCGGCTCGCAGGTACGGAACTTCGTTACGCTGGCCGGCAGTCCGTCACCAGACCCTTCCCGGCCTGATCTCATCTGGCGGTCGAAGGGAGACGCGGGCGACGTCGATCAAGCCCCATTGTACCATCGTCCCGCGGTCTGCCAAGCCCTTTCGCGGCGATGGCGACACTTCCAAATCGGTCCCCGCCCCACCGCGACTTTAGCGATCTCACCCGACATGCGGCGTGGCCAGCCCTTTCGCCTCGTGCTCTCTCAGCTCTCGCAGCCGCTCGCGGTGCCGCCGCTCGTGGTGGAAGGCCAAGCCGACGAAGACGACGCCGATCCCGATCAGTAGCCCCAACAACAGCACCACGAGGATCAGGACCAGCGAGGGGATGCCGTAGAGTTCGTGGGTCGCCGTGTTGGTCACCCCCGGGCCGAAGCTTTGGTAGCGCAGGCCATAGCCGAGCGCCGTCAAGCCGAGACCGATGAGCGCCCCAGCCGAAATAATTGCTCCGCAAAGTGCTCGCATGACATGGTTCTCCTGTCGACTATTGGCCCAACATGCGCAGGCATCCGCCGATCACCAGCAGGATACCGGCTAAAATGATGAACACGCTGCTGCAACCGCAGCCCATCCAAGGTCCGTAAGGGCCCTGGGGCTGGAAATAACCGCCGCTGCCCAACGCGGGTCCGCCTAGTCCATTCATCGTTTCGGCTCCTGTAGCTGAAAGTGAGAAAAACAACGTTTGTCGGACTTCCTATTTTCGGGCACTATCGCATCGAGTGCCGCCGTGCCGGCACGACATGCCCCTGGTCATATGCCTGCTTCGCCGCCCTGCTCTTGGGCACCCACTCCTGAAGTTGCCGCTCCCGCTCGGCGTCGCTGGGATGGTTCGAGAGAATGGCGGGCAAGCGGGCTCCCTGTCGATGGAGGGCCTCCATCTCTCGCCAAAAGACGACCGCCTGCTGCGGATCATAACCCGCGAATGTCATCAGAAACACACCGATGTGGTCGGCCTCGGATTCCTGTCGCCGATCGAACGCCAGGCTGAGCAGTCCGCTGCCCAGTTCCCGTTCCCGTGCAATCCGCTCGCTGGCGTGATGAGCCAGCGCATGGGCGACCTCATGGGCGATGACCGCGGCCAATTGGTCGTCGTTCCCGACAATGTGTAGAAGGCCGGTGAACACGCCAATCTTACCACCCGGCAGACAGAAGGCGTTGATTTGTTCACTGCGGAGAACGCTATACTGCCACTCGAAGCGGTACTGCGAGAGGTTCAGGTTGATTTCCTGCTGCAACGGTTCGATCTCGACTGCCTTGGCGATGCGGCGGCTGACGCGCGTCACCCGGTCGACGTCGGGGCCGGAGCGAACGATCGTAAATTGGCTTAGGATCTCGGCATACGCTTGGCGGCCCAGTTCCAGTTCCTCCGACGGTGTTAGCGCGAGCGGTTGAAATCGGTGTCCCGGCCCGCCGCCCTGCATCCCGTCGCCGCAACCGGCCGCTAGCATTGCGCCCAGCAGACAGACCACCAGCACGGACCGCGAAATGGCCATGCCAATCGTCCTCATGCACGGAAGTTGCAAAATACTCACCTCCCAAGTCAATATAGGGGGGGCGACAATCGGACAAATGCTGGCAAGAGCGTAGGTGGGTTCCGATCGGGTGAGGGAACAAGGCGTCCGACAGCGCGGGGGGGCCGGCCTCAGGAACGTGAGCCGGACGGCATTGAGACACGCTCTTTTTCGGCTCAATTGCCAAGTTGCCACCGCCCGAGCCGGTTGCTTGATCGCGGCATTCCCGCTGGCTATAATAGCGGTTTTCCCGCCCAAAATAGTGGTATCCGCGTTTTGCGGCAAGTTTTCCCCGCCGTTGTTGACTGCCTGGTTCCGGTTGATCGTTCGGCCATTGGTCGGTGATCTCCTTTGGCGAACACTTTCATCATCCCCGTGCCCCTTACGAAAGATTCTGCAATGAAAAAACCCCCTTACACCACGCGCCGCAACTTTCTGAAGCTGGCGGGCGGGGCCGTGGCGGCCCCCTACGTGATTCCTTCCGCCGCCTTGGGCGACGACAAGCATGCCCCGGCCAGCGAACGAGTCGTGATGGCCGGCATCGGCATCGGCAGCCAGGGAAGCGGCGACCAAGGCGCTTTCTTGAACCAGCGCGACGTGCAGTACGTGGCTGTCTGCGACGTCAAAGCCAGTCAACGCAAGTCGGCCAAAGACCGTGCCGACGGCCACTACAAGAACAAGGACTGCAAGGTCTATAAGGATTTCCGCGAGCTGTTGGGCCGCCACGATATCGACGCGGTGCACGTCGCCACGCCCGACCACTGGCATGCGATCGTGGTCATCGAGGCCTGCCGCGCGGGCAAAGACGTCTTCTGCCAGAAGCCCGAGACGCGGACCCTGCGCGAGGGCCAGTTGATGGTCGAAGCCGCCCGCCGCTATGGCCGCGTGGTTTCCGGCGGCAGTCAGCGGGTGCTGGAAGACTACCGCGCGACGGTCAATCCGTGCTGGGACGGCACCCTGGGCACGATCAAGTCGATCAACGTCAACGTTGGCCCGCTCTCGAAGCCGTGCAATCTGCCGGCGCAGCCGGTTCCCCCTGACATCGATTGGGACATGTGGTTGGGACCGGCACCGTGGGCCCCCTATCACGAACATCGCGTCAGCGGCAGCTACGACATTTCCAAGGGCACCTGCTGGCGGGCCTGGAGCGACTATTCCGGCGGCGGAATGACCGACTGGGGCGCGCACCACTTCGGCGGCGCCCTGTTCGCCATCGACGTTCGCGATCTGCAGCCCACCGAGGTCATTTATCACCCGGAGAACTATCTGACCTACAAGTTCCCCACCGGTGTCGAGGTCACGCACAATCGTCCGAACACCGGAAACTTGCAGGTGCAAGGGACGCCGGGCGAAAAACGCCCGCCCAAGACCGTGCCCAGCTACAAGGGCCAGGGGGGCATCCACGGTGATTTCATCTATTGCGTGAAAACCCGGGAAAAAACCTTCCGCGACATTCAGTTGGCGGTCAACACGGCCGTCGTCTGCCATCTCGGCTCGATTGCCTATGAGTTGAAGCGGTCGCTCAAATGGGACGCCGCCAAGCAGGAGTTCCCCGGCGACGATGAGGCCAACCGCTTCCTCGATCGCGCCCGCCGCGAACCGTGGCAACTCTAACGTTCGTCGTTTCTTCCCTCGCTCAAAACACACACCTGAAAAGGAAACTGAATATGGCAGTCGAGTTGGATAAGGCATTTGAGACGCTGAAAACCTATAACTGGGGCACGGATCGCGCTCTGTTGAACCCCATCGATAACGCCGTGGTCACGCTGCACGGCAACGCCGAGGCGACCAAGGAGTTGGAATGTCGTTTGGCCGCCGTGTTGGCGACCGGCGTCTCGCGTGACGCCAAGGACTATGTGTGCCGCAAATTGGCGGTGATCGGCACGGCGGCCTCCGTGCCGGCGTTGGCCGCGCTGTTGCCCGACAAGGACAATTCGCACATGGCCCGCTATGCCCTGGAGCGCATCACCGCTCCCGAGGCGGTCGAGGCCCTGCAAGAGGCTTTGCCGAAGGTCTGCGGCGTGCTGAAGATCGGGGTGATCGGTTCGCTGGGCGTCCGTCGCGATGCGGCAAGCGTGCCGGCCTTCGCGGCGCTTTTGTGCGATGCCGATTCGGCCGTGGCCATTGCCGCGGCCCACGCCCTGGGAGACGTCGGCTGCGCCGCGGCCGCCCAGGCGTTGGGAAACGTGGTGAAGACGGCCGCCCCCGCCCTGAAACCGGCCGTGGCCGATGCCAGCCTGGCCTGCGCCGAACGGTTGCTGGCCAGCGGTCAAAAGCCGGCGGCGATCGCGGTTTACAAATCCTTGGGCGGCGACGACCAGCCCAAGCACGTTCGTTTGGCCGCCAAGCGCGGTTTGCTGGCCGCCATCAAGTAGGAAGACGATGAACATCAGCCGTTCGTTTCTCTTGCCGGCAGTTGCCTGCCTGGCCATGACGACCATTGCCCGCGTTGCTTTCGCGGCGGCGCCGTCCAGCGAGGCCGTTCAGGCGATCGCCGACTTGCTCGGCGACAGCGACAAGGACGTGCGGGCCTTGGGCCTGCAACAGGTGCGTGAAGGAGCGAAAGGGGCCGAGGCCACGAAGCAGTTCGCCGCGTTGCTGCCGAAGCTCGCTCCCAACGTTCAGGCGGAGTTGCTCGCGGCGCTGGCCACGCGAGGCGACAAAGCGGCCCGCCCCGCCATTTTCGATTGCCTGAAAAGCAAGGAGCCGCCGGTCCGCACGGCGGCCATTTTGGCCCTCGGCCCGCTGGGCGAGCCGGCCGACGTGCCGCTGTTGACCCAGCAGCTCGCCGCTGCCGACAAGGAACGGCAAAACGCCGCGCAAACTAGTCTTTTGCAGTTGTGCGGACCGTCGATCAGCTCGGCCATCGCCGCCGAACTGAAGCCGGCCGAGCCCGAGCTGCGCATGGCGCTGATTCGCATCCTGGAGTCGCGGCGCGCCGCCGACAACGTGGCCGACATTCTTCCCTACGTCTCGGACGGCGACGCCGGCGTGCGGACTGCGGCCATGGCCGCCCTGGGCCAGTTGGCCACCCCGAAGGACGCGGCCCGCATGGTGCCGGGCGTCTTGAAAGCCAAGCCCGGCGCCGAGCGGGAAGCGGCGGAAAAGGCCGTGATGTTCGTTTGTAATCGGGAAAAGAACGCCGAAAAGCGGGCGGCGCCCTTGCTGGCCGCCTGGAAGAACCTTGGTGAAGAGCAGGATAACGCCCTGCTGCCGACCTTGGGGCGTGTCGGCGGAAGCGAGACCCGCAAACTGGTCGAGGCGGCGATGGCCGATGCCGCCCCCGCCCGCCGTGAAGCCGCGGTGCGTGCCTTGTGCAACTGGCCCGACGCCTCGGTCGCCCCCCGGCTCGTCGAACTGGTGCAGAACGCAAAGGACGCCGCTGATCGTCGTGCCGCGCAGCAAGCCCTGGCCCGGGTGGCCGCGTTGCCCGACAAACGCTCGGCCGCCGAACGGCTGGCGATGTTGAAAACGGCCATGACCTTGGCCACTTCGGTCGAAGAGCGAAACTACGTCCTCAAGCGTGCCAAGGCCGTTCGCACGGTCGAGACGCTGCGCTTTGTCGTGCCTTTTCTCGGCAAGCCCGAGTATGCCCAGGAGGCTTGCGTCGCAGTGGTCGAGCTGGCCCATCATCGCGCGTTGCGCGACGCGAACAAGGCGGAATTCGACAAGGCGCTCGACGTCGTGATCCGCACCAGCAAGGATGCCGAGATTGTCGATCGCGCCACCCGCTACAAGAAAGGCCAAACCCGCCTGCTCCGCTCGCCTACCGGGGGAAAGTGAGCACCTCTCTCCCCTCGCCCGAAAAGCGGGAGAGGGGCCGGGAGTGAGGGCGGCCGGAGTCGCTCTAGGTTCAACAATCGCGAGGGAAGCTGTCGCTATTCGGCCCGAACCGGCTACCGCTTCTTCCCTGCCGTTGTCGTCGCATAGAGCGCCCCCCGCGGCGCGGCCTTCTCTCTCGCCCGCCGCATCTCGCGGAAAATCTCCCAGTGCATACAGACCTCCAGCCAGAGCCCCCGCAGGAACCCGGCCTGTTGCAACTGGGCCGCGTATTTCTCCTCGATCGCTGCCCGGATGGCCACCCGTCGGGCGGCCAGCTCCGGCCCGGCCGCCGCCCGCGCCCGCTCGCGTCCATCGGCAACGATGGCCGTCGACTTGCGTCGTTTGGCACGTTTCATCGTATCACCTGTGATGTCGGCCAATGCTCTCCCCTCTCCCGCATGCGGGAGAGGGGCCGGGGGGTGAGGGCGGCCCATCCCACTCTATCTCCCCGCCCCCTTTTTTGCCATCCCCTGGTGCTCCTTCGTGCCCGTCACCCGGATCCGCAGGGTGGCACCGATAGCTCTGTTATAGTCATAAAATGCCGCACCCGTCCGTTGTGGGGGTCATCGCATCCGAGTCCGTTCCTCCCTCGACTCCCGAGCCGCCCGCAATCGGTCTATCACGTCCTCCTGCGGCGACCGCCGAGGACCGCACCCTCCGCAGCTGCTTGCGCAGCCACGTCATCGCATGAGGAGGCGGAGCAGTCGGACAGGCGAACACTACCGCCTCCCTTCCCCTCAACTCTCACTGCGCGACCAACTCCGACCCATCCCGAGCAGACCCCCACTGCACGCCCATAAAACCAGGGCAGGACGGGGCTTGCGGTCGGTTCGTCCGTCCTGGGCGGGCGTTATTAAGGCGATGGGCGACACCCGTGTTTTGGTCGGAGTGCCGTCGGGATCGTTTCCGGGGCGATCATGGCGATCTGGAGGGTCTTCCTTTCGCTGGGCAAAGGTTCCCTCAAAGGGGAGCAGCCTCGGATCGGCGATCGCGGTCAAGCTGTATATGGCGCAGGCATCGGAGGACACACGATGCCACACGACCTCAACGACTCAGCCCCCACGTCCCTCTCCCATATCGTCGGGCAGCAGGGAGTCACGAGTCAGCTCAGGGTGGCGTTGGATGCCGCCTTCGAGGATCACCGGCGGATGGACGACTGCCTCCTGGTCGGACCGCCGGGGCTCGGAAAAAGCCAGATCGCCTCCGTCCTCGGACATGAACTCGCCGTGAAGACCCACGAGGCGTTGGGGCAGTCCATCAAGTCCGCCTCCGACCTGAACGCCCTGCTGCTGGGCGCAAAGGACAAGGAGGTGGTGTTCATTGACGAGGTACATGAGCTCCCCAAAATCTTCCAGACCGCCCTCTATCTCGCCCTCGACAAACGGCAAATCGTGGTGCGGGGCGGCAAGTCGTTCCAGAGCATCCCCCTTCCCGTTGTCGGCGAAGTAGGGATTCACGTCTTCACCGGGGCGGAAGAGCGAAAAAGAGGCCAGAATGATTTTTACCCTAACGCCGGCCGCAAAAAAACACAAGGGGCGCAGAAAGTTCCGAGCTTCTGCTCGTATCTTTGCGATCTCTGCGCTCTCTTGCGGCCCCCCGCATGGCGACGCTTACACGACTTTGAATTCCCTTGAAATCAGGCCATTCGTTTTGTTACGCTGACGGCTGAATCGAGACGGCCCGGCGGGCCGTTTCGTCCCCGGCGACGGCCGGCCGATCCTTGGCAATTCGCGTTCTGCGTCCCGGAGAGCCGAGTTCGCAACTCCGGCCTCTCTTCACTTGTTACCACGGTAAAACAGTCCTGCCTCGTGCCTGCGTGTGCCGTCGAACGCGAGAATCCGGCGATAAGTCCTAGCGGCTCACAGTGAGCGGCAAAAAGGCCCGCGGGAATCGACCGCTTGTGGCACACCTTCGTCGGACGGCGGAATTCTTTCTCTTGGCGATCCCTGGAACGTGCAGGGAATGTGGCCAATTCCGCCCGTCAGGTTGTTCGCGGCGAGTGAAGAAGGCAGCCCTTTGGCAAAGGCTGTCCTTGTCGGCATTGCCCAAACAACGCTCCCTGGGGCCCAGAACGAATCAAAGGCGGAAGGCGGAAAATTCTCCGTTAGGATGGCAGTTATAGTTCGTTGGGATGGCAGTTGTACTGCCATCCCTTCTTTCCCGCGATGGGGCGGCAGTACAACTGCCGCCCCAACGGATAGCAGAAGGCGGACAGCAAAGAATGTCCGTTTTCCCTTTCCCCATTCTTCCCCTTTCCCCGCCCTTACACTGGCAAAGACTTTTGCAGGGCAGGAAATCTCTTATGCACCAAGGACTTACGTCAAGAAAATGCGGTTGTGCACAGATCCCTACTAATGGGTTGCACGCAAGAACTGCTCGAAAGTCCCTGAAAAGAAGCTGTTTACCCGCATCGTCCAATAATGCGGCGCCCGGGGGTGCGGCCGCAAAAGCGCAAAATCACCGCCGGCTCGCCCCAATGCCGCTTGCGTAGAAGAACGGCTTCCGGCCAACTATTGAAGCCGCAAAAGAACGCAAAGAAGGCCGACATTCGACTGTCCGCTTCTTTGCGCTCTATGCGTTCCTTTGCGGCCTTCTCGGCTAGGGGACCGAACGAGAATTGCCGCAAGGAGGGGACAGGTCCATGGTTTCGGCCCGCCGTTTACCCGAAAAACACGTCTTCTCGCCGAAGAATGGACCAGTCCCCCGCCGGCCGGGATCTTACGAGCGTTCGGCCAGCCACCGGACGGCATGCGGCCACAACTCGCGCTGAGCCGCCGACCCCATGGCCAAGCCGATGTGGCCCGTGGCCAGCTTGATCGCCTCCCGATCCTGCGAGCCGACCAGATCGCCGAACGGCTCGCTTTGCGACGCCGGCACCAGATCGTCTTGCTCGGCCATCAAATTGAGCACCGGGCAGGTAATCTTCCGCAGATCGACCGTGTGCTTGCCGACCCGCAGGCGATTTTGCACCAGCAGGTTTTGCTGGTACAGGTCCTTGACGAACTGCCGGAAGACCTCGCCCGCCACCGGCACGTTGTCGTTCAGCCAGGTTTCCATGGTGAGGAACTCGTCGACGTGCTTCTGATCGTCGAGCCGTTCGTAGAGCGCGACGGGCTTGGCCATCAGGTTCCGCACCGGCTTGAGCATGAGGAAACAGGCCTGCAAGTATTCGGCCGGACAGTTGCCGAAGACATCGATGAAGGCGTCCACGTCGAAGTTGCGGGCATCGCTCCACAGATTCAGCAAGCTCTCGCGAGTCGAGAAATCGATGCCCGCGGCCAGCAGGATCAGGTTCTTCACGAGCTCCTGGTGCAGGGCGGTGAACATGGCGCTCATGGTGCCGCCCATGCAGTAGCCGAGGATGCTCACTTGCGGAGCAGCGGTCCGCTCTTGCAGGAAGCGCACCACGTGGCGCAGGTAGCCGTTGACATAGGCGTTCAAGTCGAGATGGCGGTCGGCATAAGACGGCTTGCCCCAATCGATCAGATAGGTGTCGAAGCCGGCCCTGACGAAGTGCGCCACGACGCTCTTGTTGGGAAGGATGTCGAGAATGTAAGGGCGATTGACCAGGGCAAACACGAACACGAGCGGCGTCCGGTACTTGGCGGGCCCCTCGCCCGGATAGTGAAGCAGCTTCAACTGGTCTTCCTCGTAGACCACGTTGGAGGGCGTCACGCCCCTGGGCCGATTGACGGCCCGCGACCAGAGGCGGGGAAGTGCCGCCATGCGGCGCACGTTGGCCAGCGATTCGTCAAAAAGTGCTTGTTGGGTTTGCAACCAGGTATTGCCCGAGTGGCCGTCACTTTTCATGGTTCGAGCTTCTCAGGAGAATGGTGTCTCAGGGGCCGCACTCATGACTCGCGGCGGGTGGTCTTTCGGCGACGTTTTGGCTTTCGCACGCTGGCGACACTGGCCACGGAACTGCTCTTGCCGGGCTCACTGTTGACCGGGGCGGGTGACTGCGAGGCCAACTCGTCCAAGCGTGCCGAGACGTCATCGAGCCGGTTCTCGATCCGCTCGAGCTGCTCGCCCAGGTCCTCTCCCAGCCGCCGCAGGACGACCGCCAGCCGGTCGATGTCCGAAGAGCTGGCCAACTGCAACTCGTGGTTCCAGCGTTCCAGTTGCTCGCGGATCTGTTTTCGCCACTGCAAGTTGCCGTCCATGGCGTGTTTCTGGCCCTCCAAAAAGGGCGTGGAGCGGAGGAACTGCTCCCAATAGTCACCCCACACCTTGTACAGGCTGGCGCGGTTTTCCCGCACCGCCTCGGGCGCGGCCGCGCCGGCCCACGTCTGGGCGGCTTCGGTCGCGCACGAGGCCATCTCCAACCACACGCGCATCAGGTCCGGCGGGCCCTTCGGCCCGCTGCTGGTTTCTTCACGCATCAGTAGGTTCCTTGCAAAAAATCAGCCGCCGGCTTGCACGGCAAGGGCCACTGCCTCGCCGCCGCCGATGCACAACGACGCAATGCCGATTCTGCCGTGCCGTTGCTTGAGGGCTTCCAGCAGCGTGACCAGCACCCGCGCCCCGCTGGCGCCAATGGGATGCCCCAAAGCGACGGCCCCTCCGTGAACGTTCACCTTGTCGTGCGGGATGCCCAACTCAGACATCGCCGCCATGGGAACCACGGCGAAAGCCTCGTTGATCTCGAACAGGTCCACGTCGATGACGTTTAGCTTCAACTGCTCCATCAATTTGGCGATGGCTCCGATGGGCGCCAGGGTGAACCACTCCGGCTCGCGGGAAAAGGTGGCATAGCCCAACACCCTGGCCTGGGGCTTCACCCCCAACTCGCCGGCCTTCTTCCCCGACAGTACCACCACGGCCGCGGCGCCGTCGTTGATGCTCGAAGCGTTGCCGGCCGTCACGGTTCCCGTCTTGCCGAATGCCGGTTGCAGGCTGCGCAGCTTCTCTTCGTTGAATCGGGTGGGCCCTTCGTCCCGATCCACCGTCGTCGTCCCCTGACGGCTGGAAACTTCGACGGGAACGATTTCCTCGGCGAACATGCCCTTCTGCTGGGCCTCGATCACGCGCTTGAAACTGGCCACGGCAAAATCGTCCTGCTGTTGCCGCGTGAACTGAAACTTCTCGGCGCAGCGGTCGCCGCAGGTGCCCATGTGGACGTTGTTGTAGACGTCCCACAGACCGTCCCGAATCATCGAGTCGACTACTTCGCCGTTGCCCATGCGGTAGCCGTTGCGGGCCTTCAACAACAGGTAGGGCGCCGACGACATGTTCTCGGTCCCCCCGGCAACGATCACGTTGGCGTCGCCGGTCTTAATGGCCTGGGCGGCCATCATCACCGCCTTCAGGCTGGAACCGCACACCTTGTTGACCGTCGTCGCCCCCACGGCCGGCGACAGGCCGGCGCCGATGGCCGCTTGCCGGCCCACGTTCTGACCGAGACCGGCGCTGAGGACGTTGCCGAAGATCACCTCGTCGATTTGGTCGGCGGGAACCGCGGCCCGCCTGATTGCCCCCTTGATGGCCGTGCTGCCCAGGACCGGCGCCGGTACGGCAGAAATCGCTCCGCCAAAACTGCCGATGGGCGTTCGCACACCCCCGGCCAGCAGAATCTCGTTGGACATAGCTTAATCCTTGATTAGACGCTTCCCAGTATTAAGGATACACAATCCGTCCGCCACTTGCGAGCGGCGGCCGCAGTTGCCCCTCGACAGCCGTGAAACGCCGCGTCGCCCCGGCCGCTACCGCCCGCGCCCTGACAATGCGTTTCAGGTTCCCGAGGCTTGCTTCACCATTTCGGTGACGTGCTCGGTCGCCTGCTGCGTCATCTTCTCGGCCTGTTCGGCGGTTTTCTGCGCTACGTGCGAGACGGCATCGGCCGCGTCGGTGTTGATCTTTCGGGCCAGTTCGGACCAGGCGTTCAAGACGTGGCTGTTGGCCTTCAGCAGCGCCTGGGAGTTCGTCCGCATGGCTTCCATCGCCGCTTCCCACCAGTCGGTCAGCCGCGCCCTGGCGTCGGGGTCGGCCCCATTCTGCCGGGCGTCGACCGCCTTTTGGATCAGCCGCACGCTCGATTCGGCTTGCTGGTTGATCACCCGAATCGCCTCGTCGATGTTTTCCTGAAACTTGACGACCGTCTGCCCCGCCGCCATCTGCCCCTTATTGTACCATTCGGACAGTGAACTGGAGTTGGAGACCATCTCCCGCAACCATCGAGCGGACTCCTCCTGCATTTTTACGCCGGACGCCACCGCCGACTCCCAAGCGCAAATGGCCTGCTGAAACAGATCGTTACTGCTAGATGTAGTTGCCATGACTCGACTCCTGATAGGTTGGGACAAACTGCTTGAAAACGAAAAAGCTTCCCGCATGGAAACATGCCTGTCGGACCATCGATCGCCGCTACCTCAAGCCGGAATGCCGCGTAAGCCGGTCAACGCTCTTCCAACTCCTTGCGAAGCTGGGCCACTTGTCTTTTCAACTCGTCGACCACCTGATGCAGGTCGCCTTCTGCCGGGGACGGACTGGGCGTACCGCCTTCTTCCACCGCTTTCGGCTGACCGTTATCGGCCAAGTACGTCTGCATGAACGGCCCCATCATCATCTCCGCCCAGCCGCGCCCCATCGCCGGCAATCCGTATAACCCCAGCGTCTGCCCCAAATATTGGTCGAACTCTCGCTGCGATTTTAGGAAGACCGTCAATGCGCGGGTGAAGTATTTCTCCACGAAGTCGCGCAACAGCGATTCGTTGGAACGAATGATCTGGTGCAACAACTCCGCGGGAAAGGCCGCCAGCTTCGGCGGGTCATGTTCCAGGATCAGTTGCGTCAGCACCCGGGCAGTGATGTCGTCGCCGCTCTTCGAATCGCTGACCGCGACGCTGTACCCGTCGCGGACCAGGCGGTAGATGTCGTCCAGCGTTAAGTGTTGGCTGCGGGTCGAATCGTAATAGCGGCGATTCGGATATCGCCGCAGTTCGATGCGCAGATCGTCGGTGGTTGGCGGCTTGTGATCCATAATTGTGCGTACGCACAAAACGTCGTAACGTACAGAAATATTACCCTGGTCGAGAACGGTTGTCAATGGTCTGGATTGGCGAATACATGGCGACTTAACTATGTCACCCCCTAGTCATACTAGTCTGCGTGCGTGGTTGTGCAAAAGCACAAACAACCTCTTCCCAAGCAGGGCGAAAGTTATACAATAAAAGCGGATGGATGTCCCGAAGGACGTAACCGGGAAACGACGGTTTCCCCTTGCAGCAAGGTGGCGTAACGATGATTATTTCCGGCAAGATTGCGGTCATCACTGGTGCCGCTAGCGGCATCGGCGAAGCAACGGCCCTTGAATTGGTACGACAGGGCGTCACTGCCATCGCGCTTGTGGATCGATCCGATTCGGTTTCCCATCTCTCAGAGTCGATCGATCAATTTACCGGCAAGCGGGTGCCCTCGGTAGCGTACGTGGGCGACGTGTCGGACGATGCTTTTCGCCGGCAGGTCTTCGACGATATCGCCGTCCGTTGGGGTGTGCCCCGTATTTGTGTGCCGGCCGCCGGAATTACACGGGACAGTTTGGCGGCAAAACTGGACAAAACCAGCGGCAAAGTGATACTTTATCCTGTCGAGGAGTTCCGCCGGGTGGTGGAAATCAACCTCGTTGCCCCCATCTATTGGGCCTTGGAAATGGTGGGCCGGATCGCCGAGGACCGGCACACCCGCGGTTTGGGTGCGTGGCGGGCTGAAGAGCACATCCAGGGAACGGTCATCTTCATCGGTTCGGTTTCGTCGCGGGGAAACAAGGGGCAAATCGCCTATGCCGCCACCAAGGCCGGATTGGAAGGTGCCGCGGCCACGCTCACCATGGAGGCCATGTATCACGGGGTGCGCTGCGGCGTCATCCACCCCGGTTTCACCGATACTCCCATGGTGCATGCGCTGGGAAACCAGTTCGTCGAAGAGCGCATTTTGCCGTACACGCAATTGAAACGCCTGATCCGGCCGGAAGAGATCGCCAACGCCATCTGCTTCTTGATCGGCAATTCGGCTGTCAGTGGCGAGTTGTGGGCCGACGCGGGCTGGCATTCCGACAACCGTTGATCTCGCCCAGCAGCGATCGCTGCTGGCGGGGCGCCCTTTACCTTACGGCTTTTCCCCTTCGGGTACCTTACGGCTTTTCCCCTTCGGGTTAGGGAAATCTCCGATATGCTTCGGCGGTATATTTCCGGGTGCAGAATCTCGGAAATTCCGATTCCCTTCTTGCGCCGCCAAGTCAAACTTAGACTGCTGTTGCTATTCGGCGTGTGCCGGGTCAGGGCGTACGGCTAGACGGTCAGCTAACAAAGGAGAGCTCACATGTCCGTTGTCGAACGAGAGGTCACGGAATCTTCCCGCGAGACGTGGCAGGAGAAGGAGGTTGTACGGGTCAAAGTCTTGCAGGGAAAGAAGGCACTGGTCACGGGGGGGTCCCGGGGAATTGGCCGAGCGACCGTTTTGGCATTGGCCGATGCAGGGGCCGAAGTGGCCATCAATTATCAGCACGCCGCGGAAGCAGCGGAAGAGGCCTGCCGGGATGCCCACGAACTCGGCGTGCGGGCCCACACCTATCGGGCCGATGTCTCGCGCGAGGAAGAGGCGAAACAAATGGTCGATGCCGTGCTGGCCGATTTTGGCGGCATCGATATCTTAGTCAACAATGCCGGTATCACCCGCGACAAATCCTTTCTGAAGATGACCCGCGCGCTTTGGGACGAGGTGCTGGGCGTGAACTTGACCGGCGTATTCAACATCACGCGCGCGCTCTTGCCCGGAATGGTCGAGGCGGGTTGGGGACGCGTCATTAACATGGCCTCGATCGTGGGCCAAACCGGCAACTTCGGCCAAGCCAATTACGCGGTTACCAAAGGCGGCATTATTGCCTTTACCATGACTTTGGCCCGCGAAGTCTCGCGCAAGGGTGTTACGGTCAACGCGGTGGCCCCCGGCTTCATCCAAACTGACATGACCAAAGACCTGTCCGAGGCGTCGCTGGCGACCATCAAAGCCATGACCCCGGTGGGACGTTTGGGCCGGCCCGACGAAGTGGCGGCCGCCGTGGCCTTCCTTGCCAGTCCGCAGGCCAGTTTCATTACCGGCCAGGTGATTCCCGTCAACGGCGGCATGTACATGTGAGAGGCGCCACGCTTCGCGCGGCTTCGCGCTGGGCAGGAGGTCGAGTATGAGCATCGAAATCGTGGAAATGACGTTCAAGTGCCGCGTCCCTCAAGATGAGGCCGAAGATTACATCATCAAATTGCGCCGTGGCGACGAAAGACTCCCCGTCCCGGCGGGAATGGTCTGCAAAGACGCATTTGACTGCTACGAAACGAGCGATCCCAACACCGCGGTCATCCGTGCCGGCTATCGCTGAGCCGGCGAACCGGGGCGACCGTGGAATGGAAGGCGATGCGGGTAGACCGCGAGTGTAAGTGGCGGCGTGGGGCGCTAGAGATGGAATATGCCCCCGCCCCGGCGGTCTGCCCGCAACCTTTTTCTTGCCCGCCTTATCGATCGCGGCTTATCTTGTGGCAAGCGACCGTCTAAGCTGCCATGGGCATGGCGGACCACATCTTCGCTACTTCTTATAATGTCGCACATGAACTTGTGCATTTGCAATACAGCGCGTTCGTCTGCTGATAATGTCTTTTCTGACGCCACGTTTCGCGGGAAAGTCGGCCCGTGACGCGGTTTGTGCAAACGCACAACAATGGAGTTGACTTCTTTAACATCGCCTCGAACAATTCCGTTGTCTTAAAAACCTCAAACGCGCCAAAGGAATGTGCCATGAGCCAGACTCAGTCGCCCACGATCGGCTTGGAGTTGCGGGCCCCCGTCTCGGAAGCATTCAGCGAAGTGCTCAGCCTGGACACTTTGCATTTTGTGGAAAAGCTGGTCCGCGAGTTCGATCTGCCGCGGCAGGACCTGCTCCGCCGCCGGGCCGAACGGCAGCGCGACTTCGACGCCGGGCAGTTCCCCGATTTCCGCGCCGACACCGCGCACATTCGTCAGGGCCAGTGGTCGGTGGCTCCCATTCCCAAGGACCTCCGCGACCGGCGGGTGGAGATCACCGGACCGACGGACCGGAAGATGGTCATCAACGCGCTGAACTCCGGGGCGAACGTCTACATGGCCGACTTCGAAGACGCCAATTCGCCCACCTGGCACAATCTCATCGAGGGCCAGGCGAATCTGTCTCAGGCCGTGGACGGCACGATCGATTTCACAAGTCCCGAGGGAAAGGCGTATCGTCTCAACCGGCAGACGGCCACCTTGGTCGTTCGTCCGCGCGGATGGCATCTGCCGGAAAAACACGTGCGCATGGACGGGAAGCCGATCTCGGCCTCGCTGTTCGATTTCGGCGTGTTCTTCTTTCACAACGCGCAGAAGTCACTCGACAAGGGGAGCGGTCCCTATTTTTATCTGCCGAAAATGGAGGGCCATCGCGAAGCGCGGCTGTGGAACGACGTCTTCCAGATGGCCCAGGACGAGTTGGGTATTCCCCGGGGGTCGATTCGGGCCACCGTGCTGATCGAAACCATTCCCGCCGCTTTCGAGATGGACGAGATTCTCTACGAGTTGCGCGAGCATTCGGCCGGACTGAATTGTGGGCGGTGGGACTACATTTTCAGCATCATCAAGAAGTTCAACCGTTTCCCCGAGTTTACCATGCCGGATCGGGTCCAGGTGACGATGACCGCGCAGTGCATGCATTCCTATTCGCTGTTGGCGATCAAGACATGTCATCGGCGGGGGATTCACGCCCTCGGCGGCATGGCGGCCCAAATTCCCATCAAGAGCGATCCGCAGGCGAACGAGAAGGCGCTGGAGGCGGTGCGGGCCGATAAGGTCCGCGAAGCCGGCGATGGCCACGACGGCACGTGGGTGGCTCACCCCGGCCTGGTGGACATCGCCAAGGCCGCTTTCGATGCCAAGATGCCCGAGCCCAATCAGATCGGCCGCCAGCGCGACGACGTGCAGGTGACAGCCAAGGATTTGTTGACCGTTCCCAAGGGCGAGATCACCGAACGCGGCCTGTGCCAGAACATCGACGTGGGCATCCAATACATGGCGGCGTGGCTGAACGGGAACGGTTGCGTGCCCCTCTATAATTTGATGGAGGACGCAGCGACCGCCGAGATCTCCCGCAGCCAGCTTTGGCAATGGGTCCACCAGCCCAATGGCGTGCTGTCCGACGGACGAAAGGTCACGCCCGAGTTGGTTCGCGATCTCTTCCAGTCGCAGATGGGCAAACTGAAACAAATGGTGGGCGACGATCGCTTCGCGCGAGGCAGCTATGCCCGAGCGGGAAAGTTGATCGAGGACATCGTCCTCAAAGATGAGTTTACCGAGTTCATGACGCTCGTAGGATACGAGCATTTGGAATGAGTCCGTAGGCGCGGAGGATGCCGTTGCGGGGCTCGAAGGAGGTGTCTATGCCATCCGATCAGGATAACGACCCGGTGCAGTTGGAACAGTCGTGGCGGGCCGATCGTCGTTGGGAAAACGTGAAGCGCACCTACTCGGCCGAGAATGTGGTCGGCTTGCGGGGGGCCGTAAAGATCGAATACACCTTAGCCAGGCTGGGAGCGGAACGCCTGTGGAAGCTGATCCGCACGGAACCCTACGTCCGCTCCCTCGGAGCGCAGACCGGGGCGCAGGCCGTGCAAATGGTGCAGGCCGGACTGAAGGCCATTTACGTGAGTGGGTGGCAAGTGGCCGGCGATATGAATAGCGCGCAGCAGACCTATCCCGATCAAAGCCTGTATCCCGTCGATAGCGTGCCCACGCTGGTGCGGCGGATCAACAATGCCCTGCAACGGGCCGATCAGATCTCGCACGGCAGCGGCATCAGCGATCAAATGCCCTATTGGTACGCTCCCATCGTGGCCGACGCCGAAGCGGGCTTCGGCGGCGTTTTGAACGCTTTCGAGTTGATGAAGGCCATGATCGAGGCCGGGGCGGCCGCCGTCCATTTCGAAGACCAGTTGTCGTCCTCCAAGAAGTGCGGCCACATGGGGGGCAAGGTGCTGGTGCCTACCCAAGAAGCCATATCGAAGCTGATCGCCGCCCGGTTGGCCGCCGACGTATTGGACGTGCCGACGTTGATCGTCGCCCGCACCGATGCCTTGGCCGCCGATCTGCTCACCAACGATATCGACCCTCGGGACCACGAGTTCCTTACCGGCGAGCGAACGATGGAGGGGTTCTACGTGACGCGGCCGGGGTTGGAGCAGGCCATCGCCCGGGGCGTGGCCTATGCCCCTTATACCGATCTGGTGTGGTGCGAGACCGCGACTCCCGACATGGACGAAGCGCGGCAGTTCGCCGAGGCCATTCGCGCTCGCTACCCGAACAAGCCGCTGGCGTACAACTGCTCGCCGTCGTTCAATTGGCAACGGGCGCTCAGCCCCGAGCAGATCGCGTCGTTCCAGCGAAACCTGGCCTTGATGGGCTACAAGTTCCAGTTCGTCACCTTGGCGGGCTTTCATGCCGTCAATGCCAGCATGTTCGAACTGGCCCATGCCTATCGCGACGAGGGAATGGCGGCCTATTCGCGGTTCCAACAGCGCGAGTTCGACCTGGAACGCGACCACGGCTACCGGGCCGTCAAGCATCAAGCCTTCGTGGGCGCCGGCTACTTCGACGCCGTCACGCAAATCGTCGCTGGCGGCCAAAGCTCGCTGGCCGCGCTGAAGGGCTCGACCGAACAGGCACAGTTTACCGAAAAGACACCGGCCTTTTCCGAAGCCGAGATCCACCACGTTGCGGGCGACGATCTCGTGCGGCTTTCGCCAGGGGCCGAGCTGGTTCACGGGCCGGCATCGCGGTGACGCGAAACGGCAGATAGCTGGAGTATCGTAACGGAAAACGAAACGAGCGGTCTTCCGCGAGAGCAAGGGGTAAATCCGCCATGTTCGAGGAATTCCAGCGCGCAGCGAAAGCGATCTTCGAGGGGGCCGAGCAGCGAAAGGCCCTCATCCGCAATCCCGACTCCGCCCGGCTGAAGGCCCTGGCCCTGGAGCAGCCGGAGGTCAAGCAGACCAAGTATGGCAGCATCTACGCCGATTCCGAGCCCATGTCGCGGGCGGCGAAGCGGACCATGAACAACGTCGATACCCAGTTTGGCCGTGCCGAGCAGGAATTGCTGGAGCATGCCGAACGCGTGCTGGCCGGCCAGGAGCTGGTCTCGATCGACGTCGAGGTGGGCGACGGCTCGGACGGCGTCACCGCGCGGCTGATCGTCCCCCGGCGATTCGCCCACGTCGCCTATGCGGGCCTCAAGCTCTTCAAGCCGACCACCACGGACAACCCAACCTACCAGACGATCATGTTCTTCGACGAGGAATATGAGCGAAACAAGTCGAGGCTGCTCCCGCAAAAGGAGATCACCATCCGGCTCGCCCATGCCCCCGACGGCCGGCTCGTGAAGTTCGTGCGCAACAGCAACTACTTCGGCGAGTGGAAGAAAGGCGTGTTCGCCGGAGAGAACTATCGGGCGAAACGGGGAGGGAACGCCATCTTTCTCCATGCCGGCTGCCGCAAGGACAGCTTGGAAAACCGCCACGGCGCCTACGTGACCAATTACTCGCTCTTCGTGGCCCTCAGCGCCAACGGCAAGACGAGCACCACCTGCAAGGTGCTGGCCCGCAAGGGCCGCGAGCGATCGTGGCTCATCCAGGACGACGGCGGCACGCTCTGCCGCGACGGCCGCTTCCGCGGTTTCGAGCCCGGCGGCCTGTTCATCAAGACCGATTGTCTGAATCCGGGCGATCAGATCGAGGCCTACTATGCCTGCCTTCGCCGGGAGACCTTCCTGGAGAACGTCTTCGTGACCGAGGACGGCAGCATCGACTTTTACGACATGTCGCGGACCAGCAACGGCCGGGCCGTCGTCGAGCGCCGCGACTTCATGCACGCCGCCAACACCATCAACGCGCCGCGGATCGACAACCTGTTTCTCATCACCCGCGGCGATATCATTCCGGCCGTGGCCAGGCTCAGCCATGAGCAGGCGGCCGCGTTCATGGTCCTGGGACAGTCGATGGAATCGTCCGCCGGCGATCCGACCCAGGCCGGCACGATCAAGAACGAGTTCTTTTACGATCCGTTCATCGCCGGCGACCGCGCCGAGCACGCCAACCTGTTCTACGATATCCTCAAGGCGAGCGGCCACATCAATTGCTACCTGTTGAATACCGGCTGGGTGGGCGAAGGCAATTCCTATAAGGACATCCGGCTGGCCGACACGATGGGCATCCTCGATTCGCTGCTCCGCGGCGGGGCCGAAGACTGGCAGCTTTCCCACAAGACTGGCCTGATGGTCCCGCGCTCGGTGCGGGCCATCGACATGATCCTCGTGCATCCCGAAAAGCTCTTTCCCGCCGCCGATTTCGAGGCGCGGCAGCGGGCCCTCGATCGCCAGCGGGCGGAGTACATGGACAACTATCCGGGACTCAATCCACGGATCACGGCCGTCTTTCAGACCCGGGCCGCCCTGGCCCACGCCGGGTGATGCGTGGTCCCCTCTCCCTTTGCAACATTATTCATCAGCTAGCATGGGAGTAGGGAACGCTGGAAAAACAGCGAGTTCGCGTACATGCTTGTCTAAGGCAGCCCGCGGGAAATAATCTACCAGGGCTTGGGATGGATCACGAGGCTCCATTTGGGGAGGAGTTTCGAGCGTTCGAGACGCGTTGCAATGGGACGGAACTCGCGGGATGAGAGA
>Ga0181520_10002947_pt1 | contig 30667 bp, 20 predicted proteins | sample PEATcosm2014_Bin_29_FD_132451 | JGI IMG/M metagenome (GOLD analysis project Ga0181520, IMG submission 132451) | Peatland microbial communities from MTU Mesocosm Facility, Houghton, MI, USA - PEATcosm2014_Bin02_30_metaG | ecosystem: Environmental > Terrestrial > Soil > Wetlands > Peat | place...
ACCGTAGGCCGCGTCATTCTGAACGACGCTCTGCCGCCGGGAATGCCGTTCGTCAACGGCTTGCTGAAAAAGAAGGGCATCGGCCAGCTGGTGAACTATTGCAACCAGAACCTCGGCCTTGAAATCACCGTCGGCATGCTCGATCGCATCAAGACGCTCGGCTTTACTTATGCCACGCGCTCGGGACTGTCGGTCGGACTCGACGACATGGTCATCCCTGCCAGCAAGTACACCACCGTCGACGACGCCGACAAAAAGGTGATCGAAGTCCAGAAGCAGTACATGGACGGCGCCATCACCAACGGCGAACGTTCCAACAAGGTTATCCAAATGTGGTCCGCGGTTACTGAAAAGGTAGCCGACGAGATGTTCGACAATATGAAGAAGGCCGATGACGAAGGGGCGTTCAACCCCATCTACATCATGGCCGACTCCGGCGCTCGTGGATCGAAGCAGCAGATTCGCCAGCTCAGCGGCATGCGCGGTTTGATGGCCAAGCCCTCGGGCGAAGTCATCGAGACCCCGATTACCGCAAACTTCCGCGAAGGCCTCACCGTGCTCGAGTACTTCATCTCGACCCACGGTGCTCGCAAGGGCCTGGCCGATACCGCGCTGAAGACGGCCGACTCGGGCTATCTGACCCGCCGCCTGGTCGACGTGGCGCAGGATGTCATCGTTACCGAATACGACTGCGGCACGGTCGAAGGCATTTACGTCGGAGCGATCGTGGAATCCGGCGAAATCATCGAGCCGCTGCGCGACCGAATCATTGGCCGCGTCACCCTGGATCGCATCAAGGACTACGACGGCAACGTGGTGGTGGATGTAAACCAGGGCATCGACGAAGACATCGCTTCGGCGATTCAGGGCGCAGGCGTTGAGCGGGTCAAGATCCGCTCGGTGCTCACCTGCGAATCCCGCCGCGGCGTTTGCGCGTTGTGCTACGGGCGTAACCTGGGCTCCGGCCGCATGGTTGAACTGGGCGAGACCTGCGGCGTCATCGCTGCGCAATCGATCGGCGAACCGGGAACGCAGTTGACCATGCGTACCTTCCACGTCGGCGGTACCGCCAGCCGCGTTTCCGACAAGTCGCGCCTCGATGCCAAGAACAACGGCTATGTGCGCTTCATCAACCTCAACAGTGTCGAAGCCAGGGATGGATTCCTGGTGGCCATGAACCGGTCCGGTTCCATCGCCATCCAGGATGAACGCGGCCGTGAAAAGGAGCGCTACCAGGTGGTTTACGGCGCGCGCCTCAAGGTTCGCGACGGCGACGCGGTCAAGCTGGGCCAGTTGCTGGCCGAGTGGGATCCGTATACCTACTCCATCCTCACCGAAATCGGTGGCGCGGTGCAGTTCAAGGATCTGCAAGAAGGCATCACGCTCAACGAAGAAGTGGATGAAGTCACCGGCCTCTCGCGCTGGGTGGTTGCCGATGCACCCGACGAAAAGCGTCAGCCTTGCTTCGTCATCAAGAACGCCAAGGGCACCAAGCGTTACCTGCTGCCCCGCGGCGCTCACTTGATGATTCAGGACGGAGAAGAAGTGGGTCCCGGCGATGTGCTTGCCAAGATCCCCAAGGAAAGCACGCGCACCAAGGACATCACCGGCGGTCTGCCGCGCGTCGTGGAACTGTTCGAAGCCCGCAAGCCCCGCGAGACGGCCATCATCAGCGAAATCGACGGTGTCGTTCGCTTCGGCGAAGTGGCCAAGGGACAGCGCAAGATCTACGTAACCGCAGACAACGGCGACGAGAAGGAATACTCGGTGCCCCGCGGTATCCACGTCAACGTGCAGGAAGGTGAACGTCTGCGCGCCGGCGATCCTTTGATGGATGGCCCGTTGAACCCGCACGACATTCTTGCCGTACTCGGCGAGAAGGAACTGCAAGGCTACCTGGTTAACGAAATCCAGGAAGTCTATCGTCTGCAGGGCGTGGCCATCAGCGATAAGCACATCGAAGTCATCGTGCGTCAGATGCTGCGCTGGGTTCGTATCGACGAAGTGGGCGACACCAACTTCCTGCTCGAGCAGCAGGTTGACCGCTTCCGCTTCCGCGAAGAAAACGAGCGCGTTCTCAACAACGGTGGCCGTCCGGCAATCGGCCGTCCGCTGCTGCTGGGAATCACCAAGGCGTCGCTCTCAACCGATAGCTTCATTTCCGCTGCCAGCTTCCAGGAGACCACTCGTGTTCTCACTGAAGCCAGCATCAACGGAGCCATCGACAACCTGCGCGGTCTGAAGGAGAACGTGATCGTGGGACGCTTGATTCCCGCGGGCACCGGCCTGGAGTACTATCGCAACGTCCAACTGTCGCCGGAACTGGAAGAAGCGGCAGCTCGCGTGCAACAGGAAGTTACGGCCGAGATCGAAGCGGCCGAGCGCGAACTGGAGCTCATGCGCCAGGAAGGCGAAGCCGAAGAGATGGCCGCCGAATAGGCACCTGCGGTGCGGCCAAATCTCTTTCAATCAACAGAAAGGCCCGGCTTGCGCCGGGCCTTTCTGTTGAGCAACGGATGCTGCCTGGTGTTTCGATCTGACTCCCGCTTGCTATGCACTGCGAGCGGGAGTCGTTCAGTTACCAAACAGACGGCCCCAAAAGCTTTTCGAGGCCGGTGCGGCGCTGCCTTCGCGCTCTGTAGAGGGGCTTGCCTTGGGTTTTGACCCTTTGGGCCTTGTCGCATAGTGTCTTGCTTCGAACTTCAAGGGCTTGTGCTCCCATAGTCCTATCGGCTCGGGCTGCTGTCCAAGCGGTACACCTTCAACTGCCGCCCGGGGATTCGTTTCACAAAGCCGCTTTGCCGTCTCTTCCCCGGCACGCTTTGCTACATAGTCATACCCCTTCTTCAGATGGGGTGGCCGCCACTCTGGATTGTGAGCGTCGGTGGCAAGAAAATGAATCCAGTTTCGTTCCAACAATTCATTGGAAAGGGCCTCGGCAATTTTGCCGAACCGGCCGTAAAGGGAGTTCGAGGTGACTTGGACAAGACAATCCCTCCGCATCCACTCGGCAAGAATCTCTGGCTCTTGCTGCACGGCTGGATATCGCTCGGGATGCGTAACGATCAACGTATACCCTGCCGACTGCAGTTGGAACAAACTGTCGCTCATTTGGGTGGGAATCACCGAGTTGGAAAACTCGATCAGCAGATAACCCTTGCCATCGATGGAGTAGCGAAGAGGGTTTCGAACGGCGTCGAAAATATTCTCCGCGTTCATGTGGAAGTCGCAGCCCAGACTCAGCTCGACCACACCCTTCAGACGCTCGCGAAGTTCAGTGAGTCGTTCCTGGATTAGCTCTGTCTGGTAGGGATAGCTGTCGCTTGCATGAGGAGTGCAGACAATCTGCGTCACGCCTTCCTCGGCGGCCTGGTGAGCCATAGCCAAAGATGTCTGTACGTCAGGCGGTCCGTCGTCCACGCCGTAAATCAAGTGGTGATGGATATCAATCATGGTGTCCTGTCGCTGCTTTCCGGTTAGCAGATGATCTCTCCTCCAACAAGATCCGATGGGATGGGACTTGGAAGGTTCACTGCTGCTGTCGATCTTAAATTACCGAGATTGATTCCAGAGATGTTCGCCTGGGGCGGCGATAAATGCCGGCGTTTCCCTCTGCGCTGCCAATGGCTCTTCTGCCTTGAACTCTATTCTCGCTTACTGGAGACGCCTTTGCCGGGCCCTACACGTCGAATTCAATATCTGCTCGGACGGCGCGAATGTCCAAGTTCGAGCCTGAACCGACGCGCCACCGACGGCTCATTGTGCAGGATGGAGACGTGGCAAAATGGAAAATGCCGTCGCGGGCCACCGTCGAAGAAGACGAAGTATGGTCCGCCTGTACAGCGCTCAAGAAAATGCTGCTCTAAAAGCTGGCCTTCTTCTGCGGAAACCAGGTGAGCTGCAGGGTCGTTACGGTGACCGTGTTCGGGCCGGGAAGGTAGATGGGCGCCTTCCATCGCTCGAAGGTAAAGTTGCCGCTAATTTCCAGGTCCTTGCCCAGACGCTTGGCCGCCTGAAAGTCAATGTCGTTCAGGGTAGTGCCGCCCGAGATAAAGTCCTTGGTCGCCTTTTGATTGCGCATACTGACCTGAATCCATTCGTTGCCGCTCAGGTGGTAGGTAATCCACCCCTGTCCGCCCTTGTCTTCGCGGCCGATCCAGTCGCCGAAAAGCTGCCCCTGGTTCGTATAGCCCTGCCTCTGGATCTGTTCCCAATACATGAAGCGGCCACCCGATCGCGCGCTTACAGTCGAACTTGGCGGGTCGGTAGAGGCGGCCTCCAAGCGTATATCCAGTTTGGGTACGCCGGGAACATGGGAGAGGTACAAGCCTGGCCGGATTGCGGCGCGCCGGGGAGCGTCGATGGGAGAAACATCGTCGTGAACTTCGGAATCTGTGTAGAGCGTGAGCCAGTTGCGGACGAAAGGAAGCCTGTAGGAGAAGTCGAAGGCGCCAAACCGGGCGCCGGGGTCGTTGCGGCCATTTTTGTCTGCGGCAGACGGGGAAGCCAGGCTGATGAAGCTCTTCAAGAAGCTGTGAAGGGTGATCGGGGCGTGCCCTTCACCCCCCCAGATCACAGTGCGCTCAAAACCGAGTTCGAAATTCTTGGTGGGTCGAAGGCTGAGCTTCTCGGCATGCACCCAGGGATCACTTGGATTGACCACATTGGGTGTATCTGGCGACCCAGGCATCAAAGACGGCATCAGTGTGTGCCCTCTGAGCGGTCCCACCAGAAATTCATAACGGAACGGGCCAGTAATCCTGGAGAGCCCGGGAATCCAAAGCGGATCCGCCTGGTTGATGTGGAAGGCGTAAATGTTCTGTGCGTTGTTGGAGTACGCCATGGAGGCGCCTTGTGCCGGTCCGAGCCATTCGTCCTGTTTACCGAAGGAGATCTCGTGTCTCAGGAAGTGAACGGACGCATAGGCCTCCATCAACCGCACATCGGTGCTGGTCCCGATTGGGCCCATTGGGATGGTCGCCTGGCTGTATGGCAAGCCCGTGGTCGCGTTCAGATAGGTAGTTCCGTCAGCCACGCTTAGTTGCTGTGCCAGAGCAGAGGAGTAACCGGTGGCCGAGGGCGCCCCTTGAAACTCGGTGCGGGCATAGAGAACAAATCGCCCCAGAGACGCATAGCCGCTGGCGCCGGAGTAGTTGTTGAATCCTGCCTCATACGGCCGGCCGTAGTCGTTCACCACGGTCGATCCCAGATGATAACTGTCGCGCAAGGGGGTGCCAAAGATGCCACGGGCAACGGAGTAGACAGATGCCACGCGCGCCATACCTTGATGCGCGAGGCATGGGCCTTCCATGTCGAGCCGCAACTCGTCCATCAAAGACTTGTAAATTGCCTGCGCCTCATCCTTGCTTGGATCGTCTGTCGCGTCCTGAATGTTCGCGCCTGCCTTATCCAGCATCCGGGCGACACTGGAGCGCTTCCACGGCCTTACACCGAGAAAAACGTCATCCACGTAGCCAAGCGAATAAAGCCGAAGCACTGCCGGGTAGACCCAGCTATCAACCGGGATAAACGGTGAACCAAGAATCGAGGCCTGACAAACAGACGCTGGACGGTCTGCGCCATTCCTGGATCCCCCCATGTTCCCTGTGGCAAGCTGTTGTGCCGCTAGCGGACTGGCTGCAAGATAAAATAATAGTCCCGCTACGAAAGTCGCAATTCGACCAGTTAAGGCCGCACGGCTATTCTCACTCATGCCATTAATGTACCATTTCTGTCCAATCGCCTGGCAGGTACGAAACTGCGTTTCTTGAGGCCGGCAAAAGGATGGGTTGAATTGGTTGCAGTTTGCGTCCGAAAGCCGGCATGCAGGGCGGCGGAGTCTTGTCGCAGGCTCTATCAGGCGCCGAAGTAATTTCGAGACTCGCTTCCCCGAATACATAGCCACTTTCCGAGGCTGACTGGTAGCACTCCACTCACAGTTAGCGAAATGAAGCGATGAACTGCAGGAATCGCTTGGGTACCCTGCTCTCCTTGGGCCGATTTCTTTTACGTGCATTCACAATTACTATGGATCTAGTCATGAGCCTTTTATGCTAATCCGCTCGCGCGCGCCGTTACGACTTGGACTGGCCGGAGGCGGCACCGACGTCTCCCCCTACTGCGATGAATTCGGCGGCGCCATCCTCAATGCCACGATCGACTACTACGCCTATGCGGCTCTGCAGCCCCTTGACACCGGCATGGTCGAATTCGAGTCCGCAGACTTGTACGAAAGTGCAGCTTACCCGGCCGCCCCTGTCTTGGCGAACGACGGCCGCCTGGATCTCTTCAAGGCTGTCTACAACCACGTGGTCAAGAACTTCAACGCAGGTCAGCCTCTCAGTCTGCGCATGAGTACGCGCGTCGATGTCCCGGCCGGTTCCGGCCTGGGCTCGTCCTCTACGCTCGTCGTCGCCATGCTCTCGGCCTATGTCGAATGGCTGAACATCCCCCTGGGCGACTACGAACTGGCCCGCACCGCCTTCGTCATCGAACGCGAGGAAGCCGGTCTCCCGGGCGGCAAGCAGGACCAGTATGCTGCGGCCTTTGGCGGCTTCAACTTCATGGAATTCGGCAGGAACGATCGCATCCTGGTGAATCCCTTGCGCGTGAAAGACTGGGTTGTCTCCGAACTCGAGGCGTCCCTGCTCCTGTATTTCACCGGAAAGTCGCGTGCCTCCGGGGACATCATCGAGGAGCAGTCCCGCAACGTCCGCGACAAGAACAAGATGGCGCTCGACGCCATGCATTCCATCAAGGAAGAAGCCTTTCGAATGAAGGAGTGCCTTCTGCGAGGCGATTTTCAGCTCCTCCATGAGGTCCTGCGCAGCAGTTGGGAGTCCAAAAAGCGAATGGCCGCCCGCATCTCAAACGACCACATCGAGCAGATCTACGCCTGTGCAATGGACGCCGGCGCCCATTGCGCCAAGATATCCGGAGCGGGCGGTGGCGGATTCATGATGTTTCTTGCCGATCCAATTCATATAGACAAAGTCTCCGCCGCTCTCAATGCAAATGAGCCGGGCGGATTAACCTATCGCTGTCACTTCACTGATGCGGGGGTGAGGGCATGGAGAATCCCATAATGAGCCTCGTTCAAGAAAGACTTGTCGAGGGCCTTGCCGTCATTCAGTCCGTTATTGACGACCCTGCTCTGCATACCACTCTCGCCCAAGCAGCCGATCGAACCGTCTCTGCCCTCAAGGCCGGCCGAAAGCTGATGGCCGCCGGCAACGGAGGCAGCGCCGCCGACGCGCAACACCTGGTTTCCGAGTTCGTCTGCCGGCTTGCCGAGGACCGGCCCGCGATGCGCGCCGTTGCTCTTACAACCGATTCCTCCATCCTCACCGCGGTTGGAAACGACTTCGGCTACGAACGCATCTTTGCCCGTCAGATTGAGGCGTTGGGTCAGCCAGGCGATGTTTTCGTGGGCATCTCGACCTCGGGAAACTCCCCCAATATCCTGCGAGCCCTGGAGATATGCAGGGAAATGGGCGTCGTAACCATAGGGTTGACCGGCAGAACAGGCGGCAAAATGCCTTCCCTGTGCGACTACTGCATCCGGATTCCCTCCGATGTCACCATGTATATCCAGCAGGCGCACCTGGCCCTGGAGCACATCTTCTGCCTGCTCGTCGAGCAGAGTTGTTTCGGCCAGACGCAACCCTTCGTGGCCTCTGGTGCAGCGTCTCTTCAGAAGGTATAGAACGCATGGAAGCCATCATCCTCGCGGGCGGCCTTGGAACTCGGTTGGCGTCAAAGTTGAATGGCCTGCCCAAGGCCATGGCGCCTGTAGCAGGTCGCCCCTTTCTCGAAATCCTGCTCTGTCAACTTCAGCGGGCCGGATGCGCACATGTCTTGCTCTCCGTAGGGCATCTCCACCACATAATCGAGGATCGCTTCGGCGCGTCCTTTCAAGGAATGCCTCTGGACTATGTCATTGAAGATGTCCCCCTAGGCACCGGGGGCGCGATCCGGGCTTCGCTCTCGCAGGCCACGGAAGAAAGCGTCCTGGTGTTGAACGGTGACACTTTTCTCCAGACTGACTACTCCGCCATGCTCGCTTTCCACGCGGATCAGGGGAAGGCGATCACCCTCGCAATTGCTCACCAGCCGGATATCGCTCGATACGGCGGAGTGCTCGTCCGCGAAGGCCGCATTGCGGGTTTCGAGGAAAAGGGCCGTTCGGGCCCTGGATGGATGAACGCAGGTGCGTACGCCATCCGCCGGAACGTGGAATGGCCGCTATCGCTTCCCGAAAAGTTCTCCTTCGAGGTCGACTATCTGATGCCGGAAGTCGCTGCCCTCTCTCCCGCGGCTTGGCAGGCAGACGGGTTCTTTATCGACATCGGCATACCTGCCGACCTGGAGCGCGCCCAGGCGGAACTGGCCGGTTTTCAAGGCTAAAACCCGGCGCACGTGCATCTCAGGTAGACTCGGCTACAGGCTGCTTCGAAGACGGGGCGAGATCGGTTCTCGCAGAATCGCTTGACGCGGCTCCAGTCGCTTGGCTATATGTCTATCGTAGATTCGTCGCTCTACACCACAGCTTTCCAGGATGAAAACATGAGCGAACCAGACACGAAGCAAGATCCGCCGGCATCGGAATTGATCTCCAAAAGAATCGCCGAACTCGGGGATTGGCGTGGGGAAACCCTCAGCCGAATGCGCAGGTTGATCAAGGAAGCAGTCCCGGACGTCGTCGAGGAGTGGAAGTGGATGGGTACGCCGGTCTGGTCGCACGACGGCATCATTTGCACCGGCGAATCTTATAAGAGCGTTGTGAAGCTCACCTTCGCCAAGGGCGCGTCTCTGAACGATCCGTCCTCTCTGTTCAACTCAAGTCTCGACGGAAATGTACGCCGCGCCATCGACATCCACGAATCGGATGAAGTGGACGAGTCCGCCTTCAAGGCGCTCGTCCTCCAGGCGGTCGCCCTCAACAGTTCCCGCAAGGCAAAGCCCGCCAGGAAAGCGAAATCCTAGAAAGCCTGACCCGGCGAATGAACCTAAGCAGGCCTGGTTCCTCATCCTCCCGCTTCGTCGCCGGCAACGGGGTTATCGAAGCGCGTGAAGCGCGAAATGAAGTTCAAATAGACGGTGCCGGTCGGGCCGTTACGCTGTTTGGCCAGGATGATCTCGGATTTGGCCCGGTCGGACTCCGACATCTCCTCGTCGCGGTTATAGTAGGCTTCGCGGTGGATGAAGGCCACTACGTCGGCATCCTGCTCGATCGAGCCGGACTCGCGCAAATCGCTGAGCATGGGCCGCTTATCGTCACGGCGCTCGCTGCCACGGGAGAGCTGCGAGAGGGCGATCACCGGCACGTTCAACTCCTTGGCCAGGGCCTTCAATCCGCGGGAGATTGCTGAAACCTCTTGAGTGCGGTTTTCGAAGCCCTTTTTTCCGCCACCAATCGAAGCGGTCATCAGCTGCAGGTAGTCCACCACGATCAAATCGAGTCCCTTGGCGTTCTGCTTGAGACGGCGGGACTTGGCGCGCATCTCCGAGAGCGAGATGCCGGCCGAGTCATCGATGAACATGCGCGACTCGATCAACTGTTCCAGCGCCTTCTGCAGCTTGTCGTGGTCTTCGCGGCCCAGGAAGCCTGTTTGCAGCTTGCGCTGGTCAACCCAGGCCTGCGAGGCCAACATGCGGCGCAGCAGCGACTCCTTGCTCATTTCCAGGCTGAAGACTGCCACCACCGCATTGTGGTTCACGGCTGCGTTCTGGGCCAGGTTGATGGCCAGTGCCGTCTTGCCCATCGAAGGGCGGGCGGCGATGATGATCAGTTCGCCCTTCTGCAGACCGCTGGTCATGCGGTCGAATTCGATGAAGTCGGTGGCCAGGCCGGTGACTTCGCGGCTCTCTTTGTAGAGATTGTCGATGCTGCCGAAGGAGTGCTCGACGATCTCGTGCAGGCTCTGGAAGCCCTGACTGAGGCCCTTCTCGGTGGCCTCCATCAACTGTGTTTCGGTGCCCCCGAGCACATCCAGAATATCTTCGGATTGATCGGCAGCCCGGGCGATGGCCATGGAGCAGATGGCCATCAGCCGCCGCGCCACGCTCTTTTCCTTGACGATGCGGATGTACTCTTCGATGACCGGACGGCGGGGCAAACCCTCGGTCAGGGAGGCCAGATAGGCGACGCCGCCCACCGATTCCACCTCTTTGTTCTTTGACAATTCGTGGGCCAGGGTGACGATATCGACGGCCCGCTGGGCGTCCATCAGCTCAGACATCCGCTGATAAATGCGGCGATGCGAGTCGAGAGAGAAATCCTCGGCTTCGAGCTTTTCGGCGGCCTCCGAGTGGGAGGAATTGTCGAGCAGGATGGCGCCAAGAATGGTTTTTTCGGCGTCTACGTTCGCGGGAAGTCCCGTGTCCATCCGGAGATCGGGGAGAGTGGCCATCTCAAGAGTCTAGGCTGAACCCCGCTTCAGGTGAAGCAAGGAAACTTCGGATATCGAGGAAAAACGGGCGGGGATTCAAGCAGGGGCGCTCAACTCGATGGATTCGTCGAACAGGCGTTGGCGGAGTGTTTTCAAGCTGTTTTAGGGTGCCATCCAGCGATCCAGGACCCTGAATCAGGTCCTGGACCATCGGTTTCCGGCGAGTTTGAAGCCGGTCGCGGCAGCTATTTGGGAGCGTCGATACGCACCAGCATCACGTCGTGGCTGCCTAATTCAACGGGTTGGTTGTCGGTAAGGGTCACGGCCTTGCCGGTCCACAGATCCTTGCCTGCCTGGGCCCCGTGCAGGCCGAGTTTGGCCAGATTCAGGTGGAAGGGGTGGGTCGCATAGCGGTCGCTGCCCACGTTGAAAACCCCCACGGCCAGCCCTCCCCCTGCCAGGTGGCGCGTCCACACTTCCACTTCGCCATCGGAGTAGGCATGGGCGCCCTGTTTGCCGAGCTTGTCCTGATCGATGGCGATCACGTCGTGGTTGGTCAAGATGGCCTTGATCTCCGGCTTCATGTTGGGCAGGTCGTTGCCGGCCAGCAGCGGCGCTGCCAGAATGGCCCACCAACTGAAGTGGCTGCGATTCTCCGCCAGCGACAGCTTTCCATTGCCCACCTCAAGCATGTCAGGATCGTTCCAGTGGCCCGGCCCGGCGTACTTTTCCAGCCCCGATTGCTGGCTGACGATGGCGTAAATGCGGTCCCACTCCGGCGTAATGTCGCCCGTGGTGCGCCACAGGTTGCCGCCCAGCTCCGGCGCCCACTCCCAGACCGAGTCCCAGCCGTATTGGCAAAGTGACAGCACAATCGGGCGGCCGGTGGCCTTCAGGGCCTTCGACATCTTGTCGTAGGCGGCGATCATCAGCCGCATCTGCGCTGCCTTGTCGTTGGGCTGCTGCTTCTGCATCACGTCGGGGATGAAGCTGCAAAGGTCGTATTTCAGATAATCGATGCCCCAGGATGCGTAGAGCTGCGCGTCCTGCTCCTCGTGGCCAAGCGAACCCGCGTAGCCGCCGCAGGTCTTGTTGCCCGGGCCGGAGTAGATGCCGATCTTCAGGCCTTTAGAGTGAACGTAATCCGCCAGGCCCTTCATGTCGGGGAACTTGGCATTGGTGTGCAGCACGCCGCTGGCGTCGCGTTGGCCTTCCCAGGTGTCGTCGATGTTCACATAGATGTAGCCGGCGTCTTTCATGCCGGTGGAGACGATCTGGTCGGCGGCGGCGCGCACTCCCTTGTCGTCCACCCGGTCGGCAAAGTAGTTCCAGCTATTCCACCCCATGGGGGGCGTTTTCGCCACCAGCACCTGCGGTGCGGCCAACTGCGGCTTCGCCGCCACCTGCGGTGGGGCTGACTGCACCTTCGGTGCGGCGGGTGTTTTGGTTGGGGTGGTTTGGGAAATGGCGGCGAGGGAGGCGCCGAAGACGACGGCAAGAGAGAGTGTGGCAGCAATGCGCATGGTCGATCCTTTATGGAAACGCTTTCAGTGGGCAATTCTATGCCGGTGGGCGCGATTCGGCAATCTTCTCCTCAAATTGATAGCGTCGACCTCCTGGTCGGCTGTGTCGTTGGCCTCCCGGTCCACGCACAGGTTCGGAGCCTGTTCAAATCACCTTCTGCTTCCATCTGCCGCGGCGGAACAGCGCAATGCTGGCCAGGGCGATGCAGCACTCGGCAATCACAACGGACAAGAACACTCCTTGCGCGTCGAAGTGAAGCGTAACCGCCAGCGTCCAGGCCAGCGGCAACTCGAACACCAGGAAACCGAAGAAGTTCACCACCGTCGGCGTAAACGTGTCGCCGGCGCCGTTGAAGGCCTGGATCGTCACCATCAGGTAGGCGTAGCCAATGTTGCCGCAGGCAAAGGTGCGCAGGGCCAGCGCGGCCAGCCGCACCACAGCCGGGTCGGATACAAACAAGCTCACTACCGGCGTCGCAAAGGCGATGAAGAAAATTCCCAACGATCCGAGAAACACCATATTGAACAGCCCAGCGCGCCAGACGGCCCGCTCCGCACGGTCCGGCCGCCCGGCGCCCAGGTTCTGGCCCACCAAGGTGGCCGCAGCATTGCTCAGCCCCCACGCCGGCAGGATGAAGAAAACCACGATGCGAATGGCCACCGTATAGCCGGCAATCGCCGTAGCGCCGAACAGAGAAACGATGCGCACCAGCCCGATCCAGCTCACATGGGGAATCACGAACTGCACCATGCCGGTGAGCGAAACGCGCAGCAGCCGCACCATGACCCGCAGATTGAAGCGCACATGGGGCACCAGGATGTGGATCCGTTCCGTGCCCTGCATCAGCCGGTAAAACTGGTAGAGCACACCCGTGCTGCGCCCGATCAGCGTGGCCAGCGCCGCGCCGGTCACGCCCATGCGCGGAAACGGCCCGATCCCGAAGATGAGGCAAGGATCGAGAATCAGGTTGATGATGTTCGACACCCACAGCAGCCGCATGGCAATCGCCGCATCGCCCGCCCCGCGGAAGATGGCGTTATTCAAGAACAGCATGAGAATCGCCCCGCAGCCGCCCAGGGCAATGCGCGCATATCCCGACCCGCTGGCCACAATGGCCGGCGAAGCCCCCATCAGCCCCAGCAGTTGCGGCGCATAGATCCCCGCCGCCAGGCCCAGACCCAGCGAAATCAGCAATCCCAGACCAATCGCCTGTACCCCGGCAATGGCCGCATCCTCCGGGTCCTTTTCGCCGATGCGCCGCGCCACCATCGCGGTCGTCGACAGCGACAGCCCCATTCCCACGGCCATCACCAACGACATCAGCGCCTCGGTGATGCCCACCGTGGCCACTGCGTTGGCGCCCAGACGGCCCACCCAGAACACATCCACCACGGCAAATAGCGACTCCAGCACCATCTCCAGAACCATGGGGATGGCCAGCAGTACGATTGACCGGTTCAGACTGCCGGTGGTGTAGTCCTGATGAGAGCCGCGCAGGGCCTCGCGGATCGAAGACCAAAGGCCATGGCCGCTGCCCTCCAGCGGCAGCGGGAACAATTCAACTTCAGACATGGATAACTCCACGATGACCTGAAACAAGGCCATGCAGCTGTGGGGTCACACTGCGATCAATCGGAATGCAGTACGGAAACCCGGGGTGGAAACATCCCTGGGGTGCCGCTCAGAGGCGGCTGCAACGCACATCGGCCCAAGGAAATGTTCAGCGGGTAGGTCGTACGGTGACGGTCGTGAACATGATTCCTCCGTGGGCCGGAAAGCGGATGGATTGAGTTTAGCGCGGTTTTGCTTTTTCGGAGGTAGGAAAATCGCGATCTGGAATGCAGAAGCTCATCAATTGGCCGGAAATCTCGCTGTGAGACTTGATTTGGGGCTATAGTTCTCGGCGTGGAAGTCAGCATCGCAGAGGCGAAGAAGCGCTGGTCCGAGTTGATTCGGGCTGCAGAGCGGCGAGGTGGTTGGGATCACCCGGCAGGTGGCACGAAATGAATCGCGCCACTGACTGTGGGTGCCCGCGTCCCTCGCATACGGGGACCCGGGAAACCACGAACCCCAACTATACCGCACCGGATCCCATATTTTCCGGAAGGCAATTCGGCTAGCCGCAGCCTAGTTCGCTACGCGTTCGCTCTCCAGCGTAGAATCGGCTTCCTTGCCGCCTTCACCTCATCCAGCCGCGATACCCGCGTGGAGTGCGGCGCGGTCTTCACCAGATCCGGCGTGTCCTCCACTTCCTGCGCTATCGCGCGCATGGCCTCGATGAACAGGTCCAGTTCCTCCAGAGATTCGCTCTCCGTCGGCTCGATCATCAGCGCGCCGGACACGATCATGGGAAAGCTCACCGTGTAGGGGTGGAAGCCGTAGTCGATCAGCCGCTTGGCCATGTCGCCGGTCTTTACGCCCTTGGCCGCCTGCCTCTTGTCGCTGAACACCACTTCGTGCATCGAAGCAGTCTTGTAAGGCAGCTCGAACACGTCTTCCAGCTTGGCGCGGATGTAGTTGGCGTTCAGCACCGCGTCTTCGGTGGTCTGGCGCAGGCCGTCGGGCCCGTTGGCCAGAATGTAAGCCAAGGCGCGGATAAACATGCCGGTATTGCCATAGAACGCGCGCACCCGGCCCACCGACTGCGGGCGGTCGTAGTTCCAGGTGAGGGGAAGATTTGAGCTTTCCCAGGTCCCCAAAGGCGAGGGACCTGGGGCACCCAGCCTTTCAGTCCCTATTCCCTTAGTCCCCAGTCCCTCAGTCCCTGTTTTTCGGACCAGCACCGGCGTCGGCAGAAAGGGCTCCAGAAACGCCTTGCAGGCCACCGGGCCCGAGCCCGGGCCGCCGCCGCCGTGGGGCGTCGAAAACGTCTTGTGCAGGTTCAGGTGCATCACATCGACGCCGAAATCGCCCGGCCGCACTTTGCCCACCAGGGCGTTCATATTGGCGCCGTCCATGTAGAGCAGCGCGCCCTTGGCGTGCAGAATGTCGGCAATCTTGTGGATCTGACTCTCGAACACCCCAATGGTCGAGGGGTTGGTCAGCATCAGAGCGGCAGTCTCTTCGTCCACCTGCCGAGTCAGCGCCTCCAGGTCGATGCCGCCTTCGGCATTCGACTTCAGGTTTTCCACCTGGTAGCCGCAAATCGCGGCCGTCGCCGGATTGGTGCCGTGGGCGGAGTCCGGTATCAGGATCTTGCGCCGCGGGTTTCCCTGCGACTCGTGCCACGCCCGCACCAGAAGAATGCCGGTGAACTCCCCATGCGCGCCCGCCGCCGGCTGCAAGGTAATGGCGTCCATGCCGGTGATTTCAATCAGGCAGCGCTGCAGCAGCTCGATCACTTCCAGAATGCCCTGCGCCAGCGAATCCGGCCGGTAGGGATGTGCCTCGGCCAGACCCTCGATGCGAGCCACCAGCTCATTCACCCGCGGGTTGTACTTCATGGTGCAGGAGCCCAGCGGATACATGCCCAGGTCGATGGCGTAGTTCCAGGTCGAAAGCCGTGTGAAGTGTCGAACGATCTCGATCTCGCTCAGTTCCGGGAGCTCGCCCGAGGTGGTCCGATGCGCCTCGCCCAGAAGAGCAGCCACATCGACAGCAGGCACGTCCAACGGCGGCAGCTTGTAAGCCCGCTTCCCCGGCGACGACTTCTCAAACACCAGCGACTCATTCTGCGTTTGGTGCGGCCGCGTCTTGCCCAGCGTCTTGGGACCGTGGTTCTCAGTCGGTAATGCCATGATTTGTACCTCGCAGCGACTCGGTCGCAATCGGTCGGATCAGCTTTCAGAATATCCGACTTCGAGTGGCCGCTGGGTTTCTGCGCCGTTGTGCCATGCGACAAGTTGCGACACTATAGCGATTCCAGAATGACTGTACCCAGGAACCGCAGCGTTCAAGTCGACACGACCCTGCACGATGCAAGATAGGCCACACCTATTCTGGAATCGCTCTGACATGCCGCAAGGCGCTGAAGAATAGGGTCTGGGCCTGAACTCGTGAGGCATGTTCATCCGGCGCCCGCCTAACCAGCGATATCGAATCGTTCGACCGACGCTGGCGGCTGCTGGCCCATTGCTTCCCGTCCCTTGAAACCGAGCCCTGTGCCGGCCGTGGCCATTCACAAATACCAACAACCGCAACAACAGCAGAAGTATCGCAAACACCACAAAGCAGCCCAGAAGCAGGCCCTGCGCGTCCGGCTTGATCTTTTTCGGCGTCATCGGCAATTTGGAAGCGAAGCGAAATCCATCTTACCCTGAAGGGTGCGCTTCCTGTTGGGAAGCAAGCGATCAGTGATCCGTCGTCAGTTAGAAGGCGGCCGCAAGCAGTTAGCCCCACCGCAGGTGGCCCGCTGCAGGTGGCCACACGTACGAAGGCCCCCCGGCTTGCGCCGAAGGGCCTTCAATTGACAACCATCCAGCCTACGCCGTCACAGTCCGCGTCGGTTTGGAGCCCCACATCCCGTAGTAAGCGATATAGAGATAACAGATGACCGGCAGGATGAAGGAGTTCTGCACTCCAATTTTGTCTGCCAGCACACCCATGAGCGGAGGAATCACGGCTCCGCCCACAACAGCCGTCATAATCAGACCCGAACCTTTGCTGGTCAGCGGGCCCAGTTTGGCAATGCCCAAGGTGAATATATTGGGGAACATCACCGAGTTGAAGAAGCCGCACAGCACCAGGGTGGCGATGGCGACCGATCCGCTGGTGAACATCGACAGCGTGATCAAAGCCGCAGCCACAAAGCCGAAGATGCCCAGCAGCTTGCCGGCCTTGATCTTGGTCATCATCCAGGAGCCCAGCAGGCGGCCGACGAGTGCGCCAAACCAGTAGAGCGATACCAGGAACGAGGCCGTCTTGGCGGTGCTCATGCCCTGCAGCTTGAAGTAGTTCACGGCAATCGACGCCAATCCGACTTCAACGCCCACATAGAAGAAGATGCCCACAGCGCCCAGCACAGTGTGCTTGTAAGCCCAGATGCTTTTGCTCATGATTGGGTCGCCGTCCTTGGCTGGGCGGAAAGCCTGGGTATTCTCGACGTGGGGCAGGTGCATGAAGGCCACGCCCAAGCCGAGCAGCAGCAGGCCGCCGGCAATCAGCATGTAGGGAATGCGCACCGTATCGGCAACCGCAGCCTGAGTGGACAGCGCGGCGGGATCGGTGAGGATGAACGCGCCGGCAACCAGGGGAGCGATGGTGCCGCCGATGGAGTTGAGGGCTTGCGCAAGGTTCAGGCGGATCGAGGAAGTGTCGTCGGGGCCCAGAATCGACACGTAGGGGTTGGCTGAGGTCTGCAGCGCGGTAACGCCTGCGCCGACCACGAAGATGGCGGCGAGGAACAGCGGGAAGTTCACCATCTTGGCGGCGGGAATGAACATCAGGCAGCCCACCACCTGGATGAAGAGGCTGACCACCATGGTGCGCTTGTAGCCAATGGCCTCAATCAGCCACGAGGTCGGTGTGGCGAACACGAAGTAGGCCAGGAAGAACGCCGACTCCACCAGCATGGCCCATGCATAGGGCAAGGTGAAGATGTTCTTCAGGTGCGGCACGAGGGCCATGTTCAGGTTCGTGATAAACCCGAAGATGAAGAACAGCGCCGTCACGATCATGAACGGAACCATGTACCCGGGCGACGTCAGCGCCGCCGATTGTTTAGTCTCTGTTGCCATGGAAAGTTGTTCCCCGCTTCCTCAAAAAGTTTGCCCTGTTTTGGGCTTTGGTCTTCCGCCCAGCTACGAACGCTTCCCGGGACGGCCGCGTGCCTATTCCACTCGTCGGGTTCGCCGGAAGTTGGAATTCTCGCTTTTGCTGCAAACAACACTATACGGAAAACCCCGCCCTGGGGAAGTGATGCCAGCAACCCTCGATCGGCCGCTGCGACGCGGGTTTCGCCGCAAATTGCGGGTCTCCCGCAAGAACATCGATTTACTTGAAGACATCCGGGGGAACGATAGCGTCCTCCCGCCCGGAATGTCGTATCCTCGAAAAAACGCACGGCTCAAAGAAAGCAGGGAGACGAACGTGGCCACGTCAACGTTAGGCAGCACGAAACTGAAGAAGGTTCTGGCAGCTCTGGAAGGCAACTGGCAAGCCGAGATGGAGGGGTATCACACCTACCAGACCCTGGCCGACCGGGATTCGGAGCCGGTGCGCTCGCAGGTGCTGCGCCACTTGGCCAACGCCGAGCTGGGCCATGCCGAGCTGTGGGCCGAGCGCATCAAAGACCTGGGCGGACCGGATCCTGTCTATCGCGGCAATCCCGGCGGCGAAGCCAACTCCCTGGCCAACCGCGCCGGCGGCGTGCGCATGGCCCTGCGCCGCCTTGAGATCGAGGAAAGCCGCCACATCGCCAACTACGGCAGCCAGTTGAAGGAACTCGGCGACGAGGGCTCCATCGCCATTCTCGACCATGTCATTGAGGAGGAGAAGGAGCACCACCGCGAGCTCGGATCGCTGCTGCGCGGCCACTACATGGCGCCCGCCGGCGCGCCCAAGGTCGATCCCCAGGCTATCCTCGACGAGCTGCTGGCCAGGCGCAACCAGGGCCGCAAGCAGCCCGGGAGCTGGATCGGGGACGCCATCTACGGCGTCAACGACGGGCTCGGCGCCATCTTCGGCATTGTCTCCGGCGTCTCCGGCGCCACTGCCGGCGACAGCAAGTACGTCCTGCTCGCCGGGCTCTCCGGCATGATCGCCTCGGCCCTTTCCATGGGTTCCGGGGCTTACCTGGCCGCCAAGAGCCAGCGTGAAATCTACGACGCCGAGATCGCCCGCGAACGCGAAGCCATTGAGATGAACACACCCGAGGCCCGCGAGCTGCTGTCGCTCTACTACCAGGTGAAGGGCCTGCCGGAGCTCGACGCCGACCACATGGTCAACCACATCGCCAGCGATCCGGATCAGTTTCTGCGCGCCCTGGCCGGCGAACGGCTCGGTACCTCGGAAGAAGCGCTGGCCAATCCCCTGGTCTCGGCCGGCTCCGGTGCGCTTTCGACTGCCGTCGGCGCCGCCATCCCCATCGTTCCGTTCTTCTTTCTCCACGGCATTCAGGCCGTCATCGCCGCCGCCATCATCTCGCTGGCCGCGCATTTCGCCGTTGGCGCGGCAAAAAGCCTCATCACCGTTCGCTCCTGGTTTTCCTCTGGATTTGAAATGACTGTGGTAGGCGCGCTGGAGGGTGCGGTGACTTACGGCATCGGTATCCTGCTCGGCAACAGCGGAATGTAAGCGGCAGGAATTAGGGAACAGGGAACAGGGATCGGAAAACAACAGGTGGGTGCCCCAGGTCCCTCGCTTTTGGGGACCTGGGAATCTCCAGACCTCAAATCGCCGCAAACGGGGGACAATTCAACCCACCTGCAACTTCTTAGGCCCATTCAAGCTTTTGTCCCGACTCAGGAACATAGGGGTCGGCCTTCGCCCTGGAGAATCCTCATGCTCAAAAAAACATTCTGCCTTCTCGTCTTCGCCTCGTTTCTTCAGCCCGCCCTCGCCCAGGCCTCGCCTGATATAACGGTCGAACGCGGTGTCGCCATGAAAACGCGCGACGGCGTCACCCTGCGCGCGGATATCTATCGCCCCGCAGCCGACGGCCAATACCCTGTCCTGCTCACGCGCACGCCCTATAACAAGGACAGCATGTCGCCGATCGGGCTAAAAGGCGCCAAGCGCGGTTTCATCATGGTGATTCAGGACGTGCGCGGCCGTTACAGCTCCGAGGGCCGGTGGTACACCTTCAAGAACGAGATGAACGACGGCTACGACACCGTGGAATGGGCCGCTGCGCTGCCCCACTCCAACGGCAAAGTCGGCATGTTCTCCGGCTCCTATGTCGGCGCCACCCAGATGCTGGCCGCCATCGCCCACCCGCCCCATCTGGCCGGAATCTGCCCCGTGGTGACGGCCAGCAACTACCACGAGAACTGGACCTACCAGGGAGGCGCCTTCGAACAATGGTTCAACGAGTCCTGGACCTCGGGCCTGGCGCAGGACACCCTCAACCGCGTGATCCGCGACCGCACCAATGCCCTGGTGGGCGATGCCGTCTTGCCGCTCAACGAGTACCCGGTCTTCAATTTGAGGGGTGCTCCCCAGGGCGCCGACCTGACCCGCGCCCTGGCTCCGTACTTTCTTGACTGGCTGGCCCACCCCACCTACGACGACTATTGGAAGCAGTGGTCCATCGAAGAGAACTTCCAGAACATCCAGGTTCCCTCGCTCACCATTGCCGCCTGGTACGACATTTTCCTGGGCGGCTCGCTGCGCAACTACATGGGCATGAAGGCCAACGGCGGCACCGAAGCCGCGCGCAAGAACCAGCACCTGCTGGTGGCCATCGGCGGGCACTCCGGCTGGGGGCGCAACATTGGCCAGGTCGATTTCGGCCCGCAGGCCCCGTTCGACGAGAATGAAGTCACCATCGAGTGGTACGAGTACCTTTTCCTGGGCAAGCAGAACGAATTCGCCACCGAGAAGCCCGTCAAGCTTTTCGTGATGGGCAAGAACGAATGGCGCTATGAAGACTCCTGGCCGCTTGACCGCGCCAAGGCGACAAAGTATTACCTTTTCTCTGGCGGCCATGCCAACGGCCCTTTTAGCGATGGGATGTTTGCTCCCGCCGCTCCACCAAGCAAATTGCCTGCTTCTGACGCCATCGTCTACGACCCCGCCAACCCCGTCCCCACCACCGGCGGACCGCTTTGCTGCGACAACAATCATCTGCCCGGCGGTCCGTTCGATCAGCAGGCCGTCGAAGCCCGCCCCGACGTTTTGGTCTACTCCACGGGGCCTCTCGCAGAAGATCTGGAAGTCACGGGTCCCGTCACGCTCGACCTCTATGCCAGTTCCTCCGCCGTCGATACCGATTTCACCGCGAAGCTGGTGGATGTCGCCCCCGACGGCAAGGCCTTCAATCTCACCGAAGGCATTCTCCGCGCACGCTACCGCGAATCAACCACTGGCGATCCCAAGCCCGTGGTTCCAGGCCAGGTCTACGAGTTCAAGATCGATCTTTGGGCCACGAGCAACGTGTTTTTGAAAGGCCACAGAATCCGGCTGGAGGTCAGCAGCAGCAACTTTCCTCGCTTCGACCGCAACCTGAACACCGGCAAAGACGCGGCCACCAGCGCGGATTTCGTGAAGGCCACCAACACCGTCTATCACGACACGCAGCACCCCAGCGCTTTGATTCTGCCTGTGGTACCGCGATAGCAAAGTTGAATCCCGCTCCAAAGCTGGGTTTCCCAGGTCTCGCGTTGGAGACCTGGGAAACCTCGACACCGATCCGGCGGCTTATCAAGCCGAGGAAGCTAGGCCGGAGTCAGCACGGCTTCGATCTTGGCCAGTTCCTCCGCCGAGAAGGCGAGGTTGGCCAATGCGGCCACGTTCTGTTCGATCTGCTCCACGCGGCTGGCGCCGATCAGCGCCGAGGTCATGCGGTCGTCGCGCAGGACCCACGCCAGGGCCATTTGCGCAAGCGACTGCCCGCGTTGGGCGGCAATGTCGTTGAGCGCAACTACCTTGCTCAGATGCGGCTGGTCGATGTCGTTCTTCTTCAGGAACCCGTGAGGCTTCGATGCTCTGGAGTCGCCGGGGATGCCCTTGAGGTAACGGTCGGTTAGCAGACCCTGGGCCAGCGGGCAAAACGCAATGCCGCCCACGCCCTCGTCACCCAGAACGTCGAGCAAGCCGCCTTCGACCCAGCGGTCGAACATGGAGTACTTGGGCTGGTGTATGAGGCAGGGCGTGCCCAGCGCCTTCAGAATCTTGACGGCCGCGGCGGTCTGCTTGGCGTCGTAGCTGGAGATGCCGGCATAGAGAGCTTTGCCGGAGCGCACTGTCTGGTCGAGCGCACCCATGGTCTCTTCGAGAGGAGTCTCCGGGTCGGGCCGGTGCGAGTAGAAGATGTCCACGTATTCCAGGCCCATGCGCTTGAGGCTCTGGTCCAGGCTGGCCAGCAGGTATTTGCGCGAGCCCCAGTCGCCGTAAGGGCCGGGCCACATGCCCCAGCCGGCCTTGCTGCTGATGATCAGTTCGTCCCGCAGGCCGGCGAAGTCCTGGCGCAGAATCTCGCCGAAGTTGCTCTCAGCGCTTCCCGGGGGCGGGCCGTAGTTGTTGGCCAGGTCGAAGTGGGTAATGCCCAGATCGAAGGCGCGGCGCACCATGGCGCGGCTGTTCTCGAAGGTGTCGACCCCGCCGAAGTTGTGCCATAGGCCCAGGGAAATGGCGGGCAGTTTGACGCCACTGCGGCCGCAGCGGCGGTATTGCATGGTGTCGTAGCGCTGTTCGCTTGGAACGTACATCGAGATTCTCCTTGGTGCGGGTGGTTCGGTTGGTTACAAGTTCGAATTTTATAGGGTGCGAGGTGCGATGGTCGGTGATGGACGTTCTTGCGACCCCACCCAAGGTGCAAAAACAACAACGCGCCGAGGGTTGGGCACCCAACAGTTGGATCGTTTCGGCGCTTATTCCGGAGCGGGATAAAACGGCAGCTTGTCGTTCTTCTCGTTGGCCCGGCGAATCGTCACATCGCCGAACAGCAAGGCCGGGGCTATGACTGTCTGGGGCAAGTCGCCAAACTGGTTGGCCACAAACAACTCTTTGCCCGCCGCCTCCACGCCCGAGCGCAGAGTCCGCTGGTCGAGATCGTCGAGCACAGCGCCGCGCACCAGTTCGCGCTTTCCATCCACGCCAAGCCGATAGAGCAGCCGGGGCGTCAGCTCGCCACCCAGTGTCTCAACGGAATAGACGCTCTTCAGGCCGCGATCCTTGGCCATATCCAGCAGCTTGCGATTCAACTCGTCGCCGGTCAAGCCGTCCTTTGCCGTCACCTGCAAGACGCCGATCGCCGACCGGGGCGGGCCGGTGACGCCGGCGCGGCCGTGCCCGTTCGATTGCGGAAAGTCGCGCACCGGCTCGCGGCCAATGAGATAGCTTTCCAGCTTGCCCGCGGTGACCAGCTTCACGGCTTGCGCAGGAACGCCTTCGTCATCCACGTCATAGGCGCCAACCAGTCCCTTGCCCGCAGAGGTCTTGAGGCCGGGATTGTCGATGACGTCGAAAAACTCCGGCAGCACCCGGGCGTGGTAGCTGGAGGCAAAGGGTCCGTTGGTGCGCGCCTCGGTGCCCAGCTTGGGCCGCGTGGCGGTGACTCCGCTGCCGATCAGAGCTCGCAGCGTGTCTGCGCCGGCATCGGCACTGAGCAGTACGGGGCCGTGATACTCCTCTTCAACCAGGGGCGCTTTGCGCAGCTCGGCAAGCGAGGCGATGAGCCCCATTGTCCGTTTCTGAAAAACCTCTGGAGCGTCCAGGTCCTTGAGCGCGCTGCCGACTGTGCTGTAAGACCTGTCAAGCCTCATGCCGTCGGCGGCCTGGGTGCCAACGCCGATGGCCTCCTGATACTCGCCGGCAGACTTGCGGACGATGGTGCCCTCGCTGTTGGCCAGCCAGGTGGTCGTCACCCGGGCATGAAATTCGGCGGTGGAATATTGCACATCGTGCTCGGTGGCCTTGACCGAGGCGTCGGTGCGGTAGAGGCCGCTGTGATGTGCCACGCGCTCGGCCCACGCCGCCTCGTCGACCTTTAACTTGCCCGGTTCGGCCAGAGAAATCAGCGGCTTCTCCTGGCTGAAGTCGTCGGCCTGGGGCGGAGTCTGCACCTGCTTCAGCTCGGCTTGCTTTTGCGCATAGGAGGCCAAAGCGCTTTTGTAAGCCTGATCGGTCGCGGCCCATAGAGCCGAACGAATGGCGATGGGGTCGTCGTCGAGCGCTGCCATTTGCAGCGAGCCGTCTCCCCGGCCACCGGAGCTGTCGGTCTTGTAGTCGCCCACCCGCACCGTGATGCGGGCTACGCGCTGATGGCTGTGCATCGCGCCTTCGCTGGCTCCGAACTCGGCCTTGGTCTGGAAGTCGTCCACGTCTTCGATGCGGTATTGGATGAAGAACGGCTTCTCAAAGCCCTTCAACTGCAGGTCGCTCTTGCTGCGGCCGAGTTCTTCGAGCATGGCCTTCAGGACGGGGTCCTTTTCGGCGTCGGCGCGGGTCTGCTGGGCGATCGCGAAGGAGGGGGCAAACAGGCAGGCCGAGAGAAGGCCGGCTCCAGCAAGCAGTGCAATGGGTCGAATCGAGTTCATTGCTTCTCCAAACTTCTCGACAAATGAATGTTCCAGTGAAAAAGCCGATCGGGTGTTGTGGTTTCCTACCCATGGCACAAAAACAAGAACGCGCCATGGATGGGGCACCCGGCCAAGTGGAATTTGTGCTTTCCCAGGTCCCCAAAAGCGAGGGACCTGGGGCACCCAATTCAGGGGGCGGAATTGCTTTTCCCTACCGTCTGTCGCTTAGTCCCTCACCTCGGCATGGGCAGAATCGGCGGCCTCGCTGTGCCTTGCTGCACGCGCTGGGTTTCCATTTCGCTCAGCAGCATGGCTGGAGCGACGGCGCTTACTGGGACCGTGCCCGACTCCGCACCGCACTCGCCGTTGAAGACCTCGCTCTTGTCGCTGGTGGCCAGAATGCGCTTCATGGCTGCTAGCGGTGTGCCCACAATGCTGACGCCGCGCACCAGTTCATCGGGGCGACCGTCCACATACACCCGCCAAACCACCAGCGGAACCACGCTGAAGGCCTGCGGCGAGCTGCGCGTAGTGACCGCGAATCCCGAGGAAATGTCCTCGAAATAAAGACCGTACGGCTTGCCTTGCTTTTTGGCCTCGTCAATCAACTGCTTGCGCAATTCGGCATCCGACACGGTTTTGGTCGAAGTCACAATCAGGTTGCCTTGACGCCCGTTGGGCATGCGCCCCGTTTGCGCGCGGCCATGGCCATTCGAGGATGCAAAGCTGGCGATGGGCAGTCGCGACATCAGGAATGTCTTCAGCACTCCATCTTGAATCAGGTCGACGCGGCGCGCCTTCTGGCCCTCGTCGTCGTATTCGTAACTGCCGCTGAGCCAGGTCTTGCCAAAGGTAGTGACCGTGGGGTCGTCAGCCACAGAAAGGAAGGTCGGCAACACTTCCTTTCCCAGTTCTTTGGTAAAGGTCTGGCCCTCTTCGTCGCCGCGCTGGCGCTGGCCTTCGAGCCGGTGGCCCAGCACTTCGTGGAAGAACACCGCCGCGGCGCGCCCGGAAAGAATGGCAGGCCCGTTGAAGGGCTCGGTCACCGGAGCTTTGCGCAGTGCCGCCAGGCTCTTGCCCAAGTCGCGAATGGCGACTTCCAGTTCCGGCTGCGCGGGCAGGCCGGCCACGGTTTCGGCCTCGAAGGTGGCCGCCCGGAACAGGTCCATGCCGTCTTCGGCGCGGGTGACGGCGAAGATCACCAGCCGCGCCTGCAGGTGCGGCGCAACCACGCGCGAGCCCTCCGACGAGGCAAAGTAGTCGGTCTCGTTCTGGGCCGTCAGCATGACCATGTTCTGGTAAACGTCGGGGTACTCGCGGAAGATCTTGCTGAGCGCCTCGATGCGCGGCTCCCAGGCCGCCCGGTCCACCACCAGCGCCGGGGCCGGTTTGCCGATGGCCGTTTGAGGGGTCTCCTGGCTGAAATCGGGCGACGAATCTTCTTCCTTGGCGCGCACCTGGGCTTCAGTCTTTACGCGGAGGTAGTTATCCAACGCGTTGCCGTAACCCACGTTGGTGGCCAGCCACAGGCTGCGGCCCAGCGCTTGGCGATCGTCGGTGAGCGGCAATTGCATGCTGTTCACTGCCGACCCGCGATGGTTGCCGTGGGTGTTATCGAGCTTGGCATCGCCGAGGCGAACCTGAATGTCGGCCACGCGCACGTGGTTGGCGGAGCTATCGACCAGGGCGCCAAACTGTGCCCGGATCGAGACTTCGCTGGCGTCGCTGACCGCATAGCTCAGGAAATAGGGCGGTAACTGCTTTTCGTCCCCTTGTTTGCCGAGCGAGGTAAAAGCTCGATGCAATTCGGTGCTCATGGCGTCGAGAAGAACTGGCGTGGTTTGTTGCGCGCGGCCTGCAACGGGCATGAGCAAAGCGATGGCGGGAACTGCCAAAGCCAGGATGAGGCTACGGGCGCTCCGCCTTCTAGCTGCGGAAGAAAGTACTGGCGTTGGACGGGAATACTCGAGTAAAAGCATCTGTAGCCCGAATTGTCTCAGAGTCCGCTACCACGGAGGAAATCTCTCATGACTTTTGCACGACCTTTGTTCATTGCGGTCAGCTTCTCGCTTCTTCTTGCTGCCGTTGCCCCACGCCTCGGTCCGGGTCCCCACGCGGCAATCCAAGCTGCCCCGGCGCAACCAGCGCCGGCTTCAGCCTCAACCCAGCCTGCGCCTGCCGAGCCCCCTTCGCAGGCCTATAACTTGCCGCCCGACAAGTTGGCCAAGGCCATTGCGCTGGGCCGCATCCGCAACGTCATGGACATTGTTGGATCCCTGTGGGGCCTGGCCGTGCTTCTGCTGTTGCTGGTGTTGCACGGCGCCTCAGGCCTGGAATCCTGGGCTCATCGCCTCTCCAGTCGCCGCTGGGTGCAGGGCCTCATCTTCTTCGCCGCCTTCCTGATCGTCACCACCGTTGCCAATCTGCCGCTCGATCTCTATGGTCACCACGTCAGCCGCAGCTACGGCATCAGCGTGCAGGGCTGGGGCAGCTGGTTCGGCGACCAGGCCAAGTCGCTCGGCCTCACCCTTGTCTTCCTGACGCCGGTTCTGCTGCTCTTCAATTGGATCGTGCGCCGCTGGCCGCGCCGCTATTGGCTTGGCGCCTGGGTTATCACGCTGCCGCTGCTGGTGCTGGTGATCTTTGTGCAGCCGCTGCTCTCGCCCATCTTTGACAAGTTCGAGCCGCTGGCCAAGAACAATGCAGCCCTGGTTACGGATCTGGAAAAGGTCGTCGCCCGAACCGGAACCAATATCCCGCCCGACCGCATGTTTCTGATGAAGGCCAGCGTCAAGACCAACGGCCTGAACGCCTATGTCACCGGCATTGGAGCAACCAAGCGCATCGTGGTGTGGGACACTACGGCTGGCCGCATCCCCAACGATGAAGTACTTTTCATCTTCGGCCACGAGAGCGGCCATTACGTGCTGAACCACATTCCCAAGATCCTGTGCGGGTTCGCCTTTGCCCTGTTCTTCGTCTACTGGGCTTGCGCTGGGCTGGCTGGCTGGATGGTGCGCCGCTTCGGGCCAGTCTGGCATGCTGAAGACCTTTCAGGCCGCACGGGATTCTTGATTCTGGTCTTTACCTTTTCTCTGGCGGCCTTCGTGCTGGAACCGGCCAGCAACACCTTTAGCCGCCACTTTGAGCATCAGGCTGACGTCTACGGCCAGGAGGCTATCCACGGCATCGTGGCGGACCCGCAGAAGACTTCGGTTGCCGCGTTCAACGCCCTGGGCGAGGCGTGGCTTGAAGACCCCAATCCAAGCCCCTTCATCGAGTTCTGGGAATTCAACCATCCCAGCGTCCAAACCCGGGCCAACTTCGCTCTGCACTACGATCCCTGGGCCAACGGCGGCCACGGCGAGTTCTTTGACAAATAGGGGAACGGCAGGAAATAGGGAACGGGGAGCAGGGAAAGCTCCCGGGTCCCTGCTTTTACAATCGAGGTATGCAATTCCTGTCGCTATCCCGCCGCCGCACCGATGCCTTCCCGCCCGAAGCTTTCACTCCGGAACTGCTCGCCAGTGAAAGCAAGCGCGTCAAGGAGCTTTACGCCTCCGGCATTCTTCGCCAGGTGTGGAAGCGCGGCGATGTGGCCGGCGCCTCCATTCTCTGGGAAGCCGCCAGCGAGGCCGAAGTGCGCGCCGCCCTGGAGAGTCTGCCAATCTTTCAGGCGGGAATGCTGGAGATCGTATTTCTGGTGCCGCTGGAACCGTACCCGGGCTTTGCTTCCGCCTAGGCTAGAAGCACTGTTGTCTGTCTATCCCTAATCCCTGTTCCCAAATCCCCGATCCCTGCCTTTCGTCGTACACTGGGAAGTCGCACTGTCAAATACTCAATCGAGGAGCCCGCACGCCATGGCCTATCCCGCAAACTACCGTTACACCCGCGAACACGAGTGGATCGCGCTCGACGGCGCCATCGGCACCGTCGGCATCACGGATTACGCACAGAACTCCCTTGGCGACATCGTCTATGTCGACGTACCCAAGGTTGGCGACCCCGTTACGGCCAACGCGACATTCGGATCTGTCGAAAGCGTCAAGGCTGTCAGCGACCTCTATTCGCCCGTTACCGGCACGGTCACCGCCATCAACGAGGAGCTCAAGAACGCTCCCGACAAGATCAACGAAGCGCCTCACGACACCTGGATCATCAAGGTGGAGCTCGCCGATCCCGCTCAGTTCGACGGGTTGCTCGATGCCGCTGCGTACGAGGCATTTATCGCGGAAGAGAGCTAGGAAGCGAGCCACTAGCTATTAGCTATTCGCTGTTAGCTGTTGACGCGGTTCTTGAAGCCGCGTTGCCTTTCCTGGGCTCCCTTCATTCGGGCAGAAACGGGCCCGGCCAACGGGCTTTTAGCTGAAAGCTAGAAGCTAGAGGCTAGAAGCCGATATGCGCTACTTACCCAAATCGCCCGCGGAACGAAAGAAGATGCTCGCCGAAATCGGTGCGGCGGCCATCGACGACCTGTTCGCCGTCATCCCCGCCGAATATCGCTTGGACCGCGACCTTGACGTACCCCGCCAGCAGGCCGAGAGCGAGATCGTCGACTACTTCCGTGCCGCGGGGCAGAAAAACGCCACCGATTACACCAGCTTTCTGGGCGCCGGAGCTTATCGCCACTATCGCCCCGTCATCATCGATTCGCTGGTGCAGCGCGGCGAATTCCTCACCAGCTACACACCCTACCAGGCTGAGATTACCCAGGGAACGCTGCAGGCCATCTTCGAATTCCAGACCATGATTGCCGAGCTGACCGGCATGGACGTGGCCAACGCCAGCATGTACGACGGCTCTACCGGCGCGGCCGAGGCGGTGACGATGGCCGTGCGCATTACCGGCCGCCACAAGGCCGTGGTAGCCGCCACCGTTCACCCCGAATACCGCGAAGTGCTGGCCACCTACACCAGGCATCAAGGCTTGCCTTCGACGCCTGTTGCCTACGTGCCTGCGACCGGCCGCGTCGATCTGGCCGCACTTGAGGCCCAGGTGACCGAGGAGACCGCGGCCGTGCTTGTCCAGAGCCCCAACTTCTTCGGTGTCATTGAAGACATTCCGGCCATCGCCGCGATTGCCCATGCCAAGGGCGCCTTGCTCATTGTGTCCATTGCCGAGTCCGTCTCGCTGGGCGTGGTGCGGCCGCCGGTCGAAGCCGACATCGTCAGCATGGAAGCCCAGTCGTTCGGCGTGGCGCTGAGCTACGGTGGCCCCTACTGCGGGGTCATCGCGGCCAAGGAGCAGTATCTGCGCCAGATGCCCGGCCGCCTGGTTGGTCAGACCACCGACGCCACCGGCTACCGCGGTTTCGTCTTGACGCTTTCGACGCGCGAACAGCACATCCGCCGCGAGAAGGCCACCTCGAACATCTGCACCAACCAGGCTTTGGTCGCCTTGATGGCCACCATCTTCCTCACCGTTTACGGCAGAGAGGGCATTCGCGAACTGGCCGAGCACAACCTCGCCAAGGCCGATTACGCTGCCCGAACCCTCTCGGCCCAGCCCGGGGTGAAGCTGCTGTTTACCGGCGCACCGCGCTTCCACGAATTCGTGTTGCAAACCGAAGAGTTTCCTTCGGCGCTTGGCGAGCGCTTGTTGAGCGAAAAGATCGTCGGCGGCCTGGATTTGAGCAAGTGGTACCCGGAACTGAGCAACGCAACGCTGTGGTGCGCCACGGAGATGGTTCCCCGCGACCGCATTGACGCCGCCGCCAAGGTGCTGTCTTCCGCGCCGGTCGAGGCCGGGCTTTGACGGATTCTCGATTTCGTGCCGATCAATACCCGTTCGTGCGACTGGCGCGACGGGTGGCAGGTCAAGCAGATCGGGTCTTACCCTTATTCCTATAGGTTTCTCGGAGGTTTTTCGCTTGCGCCGTTTCCGTTTCGCCATTCTTGCTTTTCTTCTCTCTTTGAGTTGTTGCGCAGCCATCGCCGCTCGTCCCTTGCCGCAAGCCCCGGCGAGCCCCGCCGGGTCGGCCCAACTCCAAGCGCTTGAAGGCGAATACACCGACCCCAACGAGCCGGATACGCCCATGAGCTTCTACGTTCAGCAGGGCAAGCTGACGGTGGAGTCCGAGCGCGCGGTGCCCAGCGAACTGAAGCCCGTCTCCGCACTCGAATTCAGCTTGGCGAACTCCAAGAACACCGTACGATTCACGCTGGACGCTACCGGTCGTGGCGCCAGCTTTGTCAATTCCGCGGAGCCGAACACCACTTTTCTCCGCACTGGCGACCCCGTGCATCATCTGTTCCACGACTATCAACGCTCCGAAGCGATGATTCCCATGCGCGACGGGATCAAGCTTCATGCCGTGATCCTGAAGCCCGCCGACATGACCGGCCCGCTGCCCTTCCTGATCCAGCGCACCCCCTACGGCGTGGACTATACCACCGATGCAGGAATTTTCAGCTACCGCCCGGAGCTGGCCCGCGCCGGCTACATCTTTGTGAACGAAGACATTCGCGGCCGCTTCAAGAGCGAAGGCGAGTTCGTGATGTGCCGCCCCCTGGCCGACCACAAAGACCCCAAGGCGGTTGACGAGAGCACCGACTCCTACGACACCGTCGCTTGGCTTCTGAAAAATGTCGCAGGCAACAACGGGCGCGCCGGATTTGTGGGCACCAGCTATCC
>Ga0181520_10002949_pt1 | contig 30646 bp, 21 predicted proteins | sample PEATcosm2014_Bin_29_FD_132451 | JGI IMG/M metagenome (GOLD analysis project Ga0181520, IMG submission 132451) | Peatland microbial communities from MTU Mesocosm Facility, Houghton, MI, USA - PEATcosm2014_Bin02_30_metaG | ecosystem: Environmental > Terrestrial > Soil > Wetlands > Peat | place...
ATTAATTTAAGGAAGCTTTTAGCATCTTCCTGATTAACAAATTTGCCGACATATATTACATGGAAAGAAGTGCCGGCAACCATTTTATCTTCAATTATTGTATAGTACCCGGCGCTATCGAGATCTGTTTTCAATAACTTTGCATTATCTGCAATAGTGAACGCTCCCGCTTGAATCGTATATTTATAACTTTCAGAATCAGCCTGCTTGTACTTATTATCACTCAATGTATCAATTGTTACAGAGTTCTTTTCATCCGAGATTATATCTTCATTAGGAAGATTTCTTTCGGCAAGTTCAATATATGGCGACTGCGGGTAATCCTTTTTAAGTATATTAAAATTACTTTTAACAGCACTGTATTTACCTAAAGCATAGTAGTATGTACAGATTCTATATAATGAAGCGTCGGCATACCGGCTTTGGGGATATTTCTTCAAGAGATTTGTATAAACAGTGACTGCCTGCTGCCCATCTTCAGTTAATACACCTTCTAAAAATAGAATGGATGGACTATCGGGATACTTTTTCTTTAATGATGCTAATTTATCCAAGACCCGATCTTTGTTGCCGTCTTCAATTTGTTTAAGATACGTGACTATATCTGTATCTTGCGAATAAACATTTATTTGAAAGATAATTGCAAAAATAAAGAAAGAAAAAAATATTGATTTAATATTCAACATTAATACAATAAATCTAAATATTTATTCCTAAAATTTAGGTTATTCATGCAAGTTTATTTTCAGTAGGATAGATAAATTCTCGAAACTGCCCGAACAATGTTGCAGAAGTTGCTCGCTCTATTTTAACTTTTATATAACTGCCTTCCTTGATGTTATCTTCGAAAGGCATAATGACTACTTTATTTGTATCAGTTCTTCCGGATAAAAATTGATCAGATTTCTTACTTAAGCCTTCAATCAAAATTATTTCTTCGTTACCAACAAGCTGCTGATTCTTTTCAAAAGAAATTTTTTGCTGGAGATCAATAATTTCCTGAAGACGCTTTGTCTTTATTTCTTCCGGAACATTATCGTTCATTTTGTAAGATTTTGTCCCTTCCCGAGGAGAATACTTAAACATATAGGCACCGTCATACTTAACTTCATTCATTATTTTCAAAGTCATTAAATGATCTTCGTAAGTCTCTGTCGGGAATCCCGAAATAATATCGGTTGAAAAGCTCAAATCCGTTATAATACGCTTTGCTTTGTTTATCAAATTCAAATAATGTTCAATTGTATAAGTTCTATTCATTAATTCCAATATTCTGTTAGAACCGGATTGAACCGGAAGATGTATATAATTACAAATATTGGAATTTTCTGCAATAGTATATAAAAGTTTATCTGATAAGTCTTTAGGATGAGAGGTTGTAAACCTGAATCTGATGTTTCTGTTAACTTGTGAGCAAGCTGATAACAAATCGGCAAAATCATATACCCCGTCTCTGTAAGAATTTACATTTTGTCCGAGCAATGTTATTTCTTTAAAATTCCGATTGGAAAGAAGTTTTACTTCTTCAACAATTGAATTTAGATTCCTGCTTCTTTCCCGTCCCCGGGTAAATGGAACAACACAAAACGAACAAAACTTATCACATCCACGCATAACAGAAATCCAGGACTGTAAACCATCCTCTCTAAATGGAATGATATCATCGTAGGTTTCGGTTCTGGATAATCGTACACCTATTCCCTTTCCACCACTAAACGCAACATCAATTAATTCAGGAAGTCTTCTGTATTCATCAGGACCAACTATCAAATCTGCAATTTTTTTTTCTTCAATCAGATTTATTCTTAGTCTTTCCGCCATACAGCCAAGAATGCCAATTATCAAATTAGGTTTTATTACTTTCAGGTTTTTGAAACTTCCAAGTCTCCCATATATTCTCTTCTCGGCATTTTCTCTAATACTACATGTATTTAGCAAAATAACATCTGCATTAGCAGCTTCGTTTGTCATTTCAAATCGGCTACTCTTTAAAATTCCACAGATTAATTCGGTATCAGCCACGTTCATTTGGCATCCGTATGTTTCTATATATACATTACTTTTTTTCATTGCTCATAAATAAAATTAATGTCCCAAGTTACGCAGTCATTATAATTTTATTAAACAACTCAGAATTTTGGCATAACCATTGCGTGGAATAATTCTGAAAAAAATGATAGCCAACATATTATTGGCTTTCCACAAAGGGATGGATGACTAAGACACAATACTTATCCAATTTTGACTTTACCCAGATATATTTTGTAATTATTAGTTCCAGATATAAACCTACCTGCCGGTAGGCAGCTGTTGGGGCTATTCTATTTCTTAGGAATGGCTATGCCAAATATTTATGGCGTAACATGAGCTACTAATTGACCTTTTCATCTTTGTTAACAGGCACAAAACCAAAATGCTGGTTTTGTGAAATCTCAACCGGTATTTCACCAAACCGTGCTTCAAACTTTTCAATATTATCTTTCAATGCTTTCATTAGCATTTTAGCATGTTGAGGTGTTGTAATTATCCGTGCATGAACTTTTGCTCTAGGTACACCGGGCACTACGCGCGTAAAATCAATTATGAACTCCGCCGGAGAATGGGTAATGATTGCCAGGTTTGAATAAATCCCTTCAGCTTCTTTTTCACCAAGTTCGATATTTATTTGCTGTTCCTGAGAAAGGTTATTTTGATTCATAATACTTAATTACCTTTATTTTTGATGTCTTCAAATTACGTAAAAAAAATGAATATTGATTTATTTTTCTAAAATTAAAATATCCCCCAAATATTAGATATGCCGAAATCATTTACCCTGTGAAAACCCGGGTTACCCATTACTAAATGGGATTAAAAAATGATTTCGGCACAATTATTTTAAGAATAATCTTAACTTCTAGTCATTATTTACGTAATGCATCTGCTTTATCAAATGCTTTTTGTGCTTTATCTTGAATGCCTAATGCAGTATAAACTCTTCCAACAAGTTCCCACATCGCAGCATCATCAGGTTTAAGTTGAAGTGACTTCTCAAGATACGGAAGACTAGATCTATATTTTTCCATATATACTGTATCCTGATTATCTTTTTTATCCTCATTTTCCTTAGCCAATTTAGCGCCCCATTTAACATAAGTAACGCCAAGATTGTATATTGCGTTTTGATATGCCGAATCTATTTCAATTGCTTTTATAAATTGTTCTTCAGCCTCCTGGAAATTATTATTCCCAAGGAGAAGCACGCCGTAATTATACCTATAATATTTATTGCCGGGGTCCTGATCGACACCAATTTTGAAAGCTCCAATTGCAACATCAATCTTTTGAGCGCCGATATAAGAATTTGAAAGTAATATTAAAAGTTCAGAATCATTAGGGTATAATTTTCTGCCCTCCTGCATAAGATTGATGGTTTTCTCATAGTAATCGTTAGCGCTTAAACTGTCATTTATATTGTGTGAGTTTCCATATTGGCTTCTAAATTTTATAGCTTTATTATAGTAAATTTCACCAAGATATTTGTAACCATCAATAGTTTTTTCTTTATGAATTAAAGACTGCAATGGCTCAACTGCTTCATCATATTTTTGCTCTGTCATATAAACAAAAGCTAGGTTTTTAAATGTATCTGCAGAGTCTGGTTCTATAGCAACTGCATTTTTAAATGCTACAATAGATTTATCAAAAAAGATTTGAGAGCTGTCTTTATCTTTTGAAGTCGAGCCTTTTTGGAAATTTACTACCCCCTGGTTAAATGACTGAGCCCAGTAATATTTCTTTGAAGCATTAATATCTTTTTCAAATTGTTTGCTTATTACAAGAGATTTATTAAAAGCAGATACCAAAGTATCAAAATTACCAAGTTCACCGCTAACATATCCTAAAAGATAATATCCTTCGTCACTCTGGGGATTCTTTTCAACTTCTCTTTTAAGAGATTCCAAAGCTTTAGGGTAATTCTTTTGTTGTATATATAACTTTGCACTTGTTAATTCGGTCGAAGCACATTGGAAACCGGTAACAGCTAGACCGGTTAACAAAATTAATGTAATAAATAGTTTTGAACGATGCATTATTTCTCCAATATAAATACTTAATTTTAGCTTTAAAGTTAGTATATTAAGCATGTATAGTCAAGATTGAACATATTAAATTATCAATACTATTAAAATACTTCTATTTTTAGAGAAAAATAACTATTCTGTTGAAGCATTAAAATAATTTCCACGTTTTAAAAAACATCCCCTTAGTATAATTTAGAAATAATGATAATTATTTTGGGACAATATGATTGAAAATATTTACTTATATTTTTTTATATTTACAATCCTGAAAAGAGAGAAATAATATGGATTTATTAGAACGATTAAAAAAAATAAAAGATAAATACGAAAGGATTAATCAACAGCTTGCTGACCCTGCGTTTACGAATGAACGTGATAAGATAGTCAGCTTAAGCCGTGAAAGAAGCGAACTAGAAGATATAATTCAGGCTTATGAAAAATATTGCAGCGTGTTGAATAATATTGGCGGTAATAAAGAGATTATTAATTCTGGAATAGATAAAGATTTGTCAGAACTCGCAGCAATAGAAATTAAAGAGCTAGAAGTCCAAAAGGAGAACCTAGAAGATAAAATTAAATATTTGCTTCTGCCCAAAGATCCAGATGACAATAAAAACGTTATTATGGAAATACGCGCCGGTACAGGCGGCGAAGAAGCTGCTTTGTTTGCCGGTGATTTATTCAGAATGTATTGCAGGTATGCGGAAATAAAAGGCTTTAGAATTGAACTGATTGATATTAACGATACGGGACGCGGCGGAATAAAAGAAGCTGTTTTCTCCGTAAGCGGTAATAACGTTTTCAGCGAATTAAAATTTGAGAGCGGTGTTCACAGAGTTCAGAGAGTGCCTGAAACTGAAGCAAATGGAAGGGTACATACATCTGCCGCTTCGGTAGCAGTTCTTCCTGAAGTTGAAGATGTACAGATAGAAATAAATCCCAATGACATTCGTATAGACATTTTCAGATCTGGTGGTGCAGGCGGACAGAACGTAAATAAAGTTGAAACTGCCGTCCGCATTACTCACATTCCCACAGGTATCGTCGTTCAATGTCAAGATGAAAGATCTCAGCTTAAAAACAGACAGAAAGCAATGAAAGTTTTGCGGGCAAGATTATATGACGCAAAAACAAAGGAACAGAATGCAGAAATTTCCGCCCAAAGAAAAACGATGGTAAAAAGCGGTGATAGAAGCGATAAAATACGAACATATAATTATCCCCAGAACAGGGTTACAGACCACAGAATTGGTTTAACTCTTTATAATCTTTCAAATATTATTGAAGGTGATATGTCGGAATTAATTGGACAATCAAAACTTGCAGATCGAACAGAAAAACTTCAGGCGAGTTCAGAAGTCTGACAATATTACGTTGCCTTGATAACAATAAGGCTGACATCGTCTTCAAATTTTTCTTTTGTAAAATCTGTAAAAACTTTTTTAATTACTTCAATAAAATCATTTCCAGGTTCAATATTAGCAATTACATCTTTCAATCTATCCAGCCCAAATTGAACTCCGCTTGAATTCCGAGATTCAATTATTCCGTCAGTAACAAGGATAATAGAATCATTCTGATTCATTTTCAATGTAATATCTTCATAATTACCGTGTTCTGCAAACCCAAGAAGTAAGCCTTTAGATTTAATAGCATCTGTTGTGCCTGAAGAAAAATTCCTAAAAATCATAGGTAAATCGCCTGCGCCTGCATATTTTGCAATTTTTGTCTTTTTATTTATGGTAATAATAGAAAGAGTTGTAAAGACTTCGGAAACTTTCGCATCTTGATAAACAGACTTATTTACTTGCTGGAGTATCAGGCTTGGAGAAAACTCATTTATAGTTTGAAGTGCTACCCTTAAAGCACTTCTAACATAACCTGCATATGCAAAAGCAAAATACCACGCTCCCCATTTCTTGCCCATAACATCTCCCAGTACCACAGCAATATTATCATCATCAAGCAGAAAGTAGTCTATAAAATCACCACCGGGAATTCCATGAAATGGAATGTGCCAATGCCTAATATCAAAACCTAGAAATTCAGGAGAATTATCTGGCACAACCTTTACTCGCAGCGAATCCGCTGCCTGATGAAGTTCCGTAACTATTTTCTGTCTTTCTTTTCCCAGGCTTTTAATAATAGCACTTACTTTTGCGACAACAACACGCGGTCCTGCGGTTTTTAACACATATTCGGCGATACCAAGATCGTAGCCATCAAGAATGTCTTTTTCTTCTCCCCTAGAAGTCAAGAATACAAAAGGGACTGATCTTAAATTACTATCTGATAAAATCATACGCCTGAATTGGAAACCGTCTATATTAGGCATCATGATATCTGAAATAATTATATCCGGTTGAATAGATTTTGCAAGTTTTAATCCATTTTCAGCATTTGTCGCTATTTCACATTCGAAGCCTGCTTTAGATAAATTATATTGGAAAAGCTTGGCAAGCGACTGATCGTCATCCACAAGAAGTATTTTTGCAATTTGCTGTGAAAAAGATTGTTCAAGATTTTTTTTAACGCCGTAAACTTTATAAATTTCTGTTCTCCTTATTAAAGCCTGCACTTTTAAGATCAGTTCATTAACGTCAAAAGGTTTTGTAATTATATCATCCCCGCCTACTTCAAGCGCTTTTGATTTATCTTTCATGCTTGTCTTTGCCGTAACAAATACAAATGGCAAGGCACGAAAATTCTCATTTTCCCTGACTTTCTTACAGAAATCAAAACCGTCCATCTCATCCATTGTTACATCGCACAAAACCAGGTCAATTTTATTATTGTTCAAAAGATCAAAAGCCTGGGAAGGTCCGGAAGCTTCGTAAACATTATAATCGTTATGCTTTAATTGATGATTTAAAAGCTTCCTGATGATAATATCATCATCAATAATTAAAATGGATTTCTTTTCATTGTTTATCATATATTTATCAAGAGCCTGTAGTTTTTCTCAGGTATTATTTCCCTGAAAAAATTAAGGATATTGTATTATGAAAAATTTATAAGTTAATTCAATTTCAATATTTTTTCCGGGAAAGATATTAATTTGAACGAATTAAGAAAGAGTTAAAAACATTCAAATAATTGAAAATCTTATTAAATCTTATTGAGCATTAAAACTTTTTAGTGCCTCTTCTTTTGTTTTGAAAGCTTCAAAAACTCTATACATCCTAGTTAATTCAAACATTGAATGAACCGCCGGTTGAAAGCCAACAAGCCTTAAATCGCCCCCTAAATTAGTAATTTTCTTTAATGAAACTACTAAGGCTCCCAGAAATGTCGAATCAATAAATTCACATTCATTCAAATCAACAACAATTTTTCTTGCGCCCATTTCAATATCCTGAACGAGTGTTTGCTTAAATTCTTCAGCTTCTTTAAGCGTTGCTCTAGTTAAATTAACTACTTCTACAACTACGTCAGCATATTTTTCTTTTGTAAAATCCATATAACATCTCTAAAAGAATTATTTCAAAATAATTTTGTTTACTCATAAGAACGGTTTTCTATATTATACTTTTCCATAAGCCTGTATATAGTTGCCCTTCCCAACTGAAGCTTTTTAGCGGCTTCAACAATATTGCCGTTAGTAATCTTCAAAGCATGCCTAATAGATTCTTCCTTCAATTTTTCAAATGGAATAATTGTAGCATCGCTGAAAAGAGGACCATTTAAATCAGCATCTCCAATAGGCTCTGCCGCCCGAACCTGTGATGGAAGATCATCTACATCTATTATATCTTTTTCACATATAATTAGACATCTTTCTATCATATTTTCCATTTCTCTTATGTTGCCGGGCCAGTTGTATTCATATATTAGCTTAACAGTCTTTTTGGAAAAGCCTTTTACATTTTTCCCTAATTTTTTATTAAAAGTATCAAGGAAATGCTGTGCAAGTACAAGAATATCTCCTCTTCTCAATCTAAGAGGGGGGATGGAAATAGGGAAAGAGTTAAGCCTGTAGTACAAATCTTCTCTAAATTCTTTTTTCTCAACAGCGAGTTTTAAATCGCGGTTGGTTGCAGAAATTATTCTAACATCTGTTTTAATAAGTTCAGTACCGCCGACTCTTTCAAACTCTCTTTCCTGGATTACGCGCAATAGCTTTGCTTGTAAAAGCATTTCCAGCTCACCTACCTCATCAAGAAATATAGTGCCACCGTTAGCAAGTTCAAATTTCCCAAGTTTTCTTTGGTGGGCGCCTGTAAAAGAACCTTTTTCGTGTCCAAAAAGCTCACTTTCCAGAAGCTCACGAGGAATTGATGCACAATTTACAACAATAAAAGGCTTATCTTTCCTTTTTCCATTATAATGAATAGCTCGGGCAATTAATTCTTTACCGGTTCCACTTTCGCCGTAAATTAAAACTGTTATTTCATTATTCAGCACCTTAGTAACCAGCTTAAATACATCCTGCATTCTGCCATCGGCAGTAATCATATTATCAAAGCTGTATTCTTTCTTAACGTTTTCCTTAAGATTTTCAAGTTCACGGGTAAGGTCATAGCTTTTAATTGCATTTTTAATCGCCGGTTCCATGCGCTGGATATCAATAGGTTTGGGAAAATAATCAAATGCACCTATCCTGATAGCGTCAACAGCGACTTCGATGCTACCTTGTGCGGAGAGCATAATCACCGGCAGATTTTCATCTAATTGCTTTACTCTTTTTAAAACCTCAATTCCATTCATGCAGGGAAGCATAATATCAAGCAATATAAGATCGGGCTTAGCATTTAATCTTCTTAAAACATCTTCGCCATTTGAGAAAACCTCAACGTCATATTTCCATTTATCTTTTACCCAATAAGTAAGCAATTTAGAAATAGCTTGTTCATCATCAACGATAAAGACTAATTTGTTCACGATGCTCCTTCTCGGTTGTTAAACTTTAGAATCTTTCGGCAATTTAAGGATAACTGTAGTTCCTTTATTCACTTCACTTTGAATAGTAATAAAACCTTTGTGCAAATCTACAATTTGTTTAACAAATACTAAGCCAAGCCCGGTGCCCGGAATTTCGGTACCAGGCCTACTAACACGATAGAACTTCTGAAATATATACGGAAGATCTTTTTCCGGAATACCTACTCCGGTATCCGATATTGTAATTTCAAGTTCTTTATACAAACTAAGTGCAGAGATAATTATACGTCCTTTATGCGGCGTAAATTTAATAGCGTTATTCAATAAATTATTAAGCGATTTCGATATTTTTTCTTTATCGCCCTTAATGATAGCAGGCTCCGCGGGAATATCCTTTGTTAATATTATTTCCTTTTTCTCGAGAGCTTTTTTGTTAGACTCAATAACTTCTTCCAAAAGGCTAATTGAATCAAAATCACTTTCATTAAGCTCAACCTGGCCGCCTTCAAGCCGGGAGATGTCAAGCATCTCGTTAATTAATTTTGCTAAACGTTTACCTTCATTTAGGATAATTTCATTAAATTCATTTCTCATATCATCCGGCATATTCTGTTCCGAAGAAATTGTCTCCGAGAAACCTATTATAGATGCAAGTGGTGTTCTTAGTTCATGCGAAATATTTGATACAAATTCGCTTTTCAATCTGTTTAGCTCTAGTAAAATAGTTTTCTGCCGCTTAGATCTTTGCTTTTCAATAGATACAAGTCTATTTGCTTCAATAAGTCTTACATTTAATTCATTAATTTTTTCTTTATAATTGCGGAGTACAGTAATATTTTTACCAACACCTATCACTTTAAATTCATCACCTTCATTTTTTAAACGTTTACAATTTATTTGGAATATAATTTCATTGCCGAATTTACTTAATAAAATTGCTTCAAAAGTTATAAGTTTATCATCGTTAATAATTTTTTGAAATGATTCTGCAAGTACCTTTTTGTTCTTTTGAGCAACCAGTTCAATGAAATGCTTTCCTTCTATTTCAGCAGTTTCATAATAAAGGCTAGCAGCGCCGCATTCATTCACACTAATAATATAACCGTCTTTATCAAGAATAAATACAAAATCATCGGAAGCTTCAAAAAAAAACTTCAAAATCCGGTTGCCGTTTAAATCTATAGAATTGCCATGTTTGTTATCTTGACCGTATTTTAGCGTACTGCTATCATATTCTTTTATAATATTATAAAAGTTATTAATTAAAGGACTAAATCGGGCAAAATTCGCTTCATTAAAATTTTCTTTTTCCTGCGAAAGGAAAACTAAATAATAGCAGATTCCTTGCTTTTCTGATTGTAATTCTTTAATAAATGATGAATTAGGCGAAACTGTATTAGCCGAATTATTAAATGAAGTCAGCTTATAAAATTCTTCCTTAGAAAAGCTTCCTGATTTTTGAAGTTTATTAATATATTCTTTAATATCAACAAATAAATTTCCGGACTCAATGAATGAGGCTAAAATTTCACTTTTCCCAGAATCAATTTTTACAAGATACCCAGCGTCACAATTGCTCATTTCCCCTATAATTTCCAATATATTCCGAAATATTTTCAACATTAAATATTAGCCACAATATGATAGTATCACATCTTTATTATTTATTTATACTTATCAGCATTTGACAAACCTATATCACTCGTATTCGATTATCCATCATTTACCGGGAAATCTTTCCCATTTTAAGATTTTACTCAAAAACGCCTTATAAATATAATAAGAATATGATTTATAAAAATCACCCAAAGCGATATAATCGTGCAATTTTGAAAAAATAATTATTAACCATAGGATTTAATAATTATTATTATCTTTTATATAGACATCACAATTATTTAGTAATGACAAAAAATTTAAAAAAAGCTACTTACCTGACACTCGTTGTAAATATATGCCTATTTTTCATTAAGGCGACCGCAGGAATTATTTCCAATTCAATTGCGGTTATTTCGGATGCACTAAATTCTCTTGCAGATATAATATCATCTGTGGCAATTATGTTTAGCGTAAGAGTTTCACTAATGAGACCGGATGATGATCATCAATTTGGGCATAATGCTGCCCAGCCGCTATCTGTCTTTTTAATTGCTTTATTCACGGCTATGCTAAGTATAAATTTGATTGAAGAATCGATAAAGAGAATTATAACGCCGCATAGCATAAATATTACACTCCCTGTTTACATAATTCTAATAATAACAATAATAACGAAATTAATATTAAATCGTTACCAAACTGAAGTAGGCAAAGCTTATAAAAGCCCTGCAATTAAAGCCACAGCAATTGACAGCAGGAATGATGTGTTAACTTCTTCTTTATCTTTGATAGGTATATTAGGAGTGCATTTCGGATTCCGTTATCTTGATGGAATAGCAGGAATTTTAATTGCCCTGTTTATTTTCCACTCGGCTTATCTCATGGCAAAAGAAAACATAGACTATCTTATGGGAAAATCTGCCAATGAGAGTTTGATCCTTGAAATAGCTAATGTTGCTTTAAAAGTAGAAGGAGTCCTCGGCCTTAATGAATTAAAGTCGCATTGTGTAGGGAATAAGTTTCATATAGAAATTCATATTGATGTTGATAAGAATTCATCAACGAAAGTATCGCACGATATAGGTAAAAAAGTACAGAGTGCAATTTCCAACCTTTCTGAAATAAATCAGGTATTTGTACATATTGATCCGGTTTAATTTTTAATATTTTCTTTTTGAAGAGCTTCATAATATTTTCTGATTAACTCTTCATAATCTTTGGTATAACCCTCCTGCACGGCTTTATTTAGCTCATCCTTAACCTTATTCTTTCCTTTCTGAGATGAAAAATTCATGTTTGAGGGAAATTGAGCAGCAACATTTTTTCCGCTTTGCGCCTCTCTTTCATTATTGTAATCCCGTTGATTAAGCGAATGCTGTGCATCAAGGAGACGCGTAAGAATATGATCCTGTTGTTGAATAGTTTTTTCATCTACTTGATCAGAATTCATACTTTTGACGACTTCCTCCATCTTATTAGCAATATCATTTAGATCGGCAGGGATTTTTTTTGACTCGCCTGATCTTACAGCTTCTTTATTTAATTGTTCAAGGGATTTTCTTATCAAGTTCTGCTGCTGAGCAAGGCGTTGTAATTCCCCCTGCTGCTGCATACTTAACTGTCCCTTCATAGCCTGCTGAAGCATTTGTGTCAGATTATTCAGGGACATCTGTTGTCCCGCCATTTGCTGAAGCTGCTGCATCAAAGACATTGTACCGCCACCCTGCCCCCCATTTTTCATCATCTGTTCCAAGGAGCTTTTCATCATATCGGCAGATTCATTCAGCGACTCCATTGCTTTTCCTTGGTTGTTAGCAGCAAGTCTACCATTCCGGTTAAGCAAACTTTCCATAGATATATTCATCTGATTTTTTGCATCGCCGAGAGCTTTTCCCATTTCGGGTGTTACTTCAAAAGTTTTTTGAGAGAGCGAAGACATTTGCTGCATGATTTTATCAAGATTTATCTTAATATTTTCCTGCTGCCGGGCGTTTTCATCATATTCCATTGAATTAGGGCTCAAATTTTGCGATTGATCTTGCAGCGCTTCCTGCTGTTTGGATAATGTTATAAGGTCATCGGTTATTTTCATCATATCTTTAAATGCCTGCATCCGGCTTTGCTGCGATATAGACTGCTGAAACTGCTGCATTTGCTGTTTCATCTTTCCCATATTCTGTATAATTTGAGATTGCGCCTGCTGAGCCATCTGCGCCTGATTTTGCTTTATATTATTTGAAGCCTGCCCGGACAATTCTTCATTTTTTTGATCTTGAAATTGCCGCTTCATTTTTTCGAGCTGATCTTTGGGAAGATCTTTCAATTCATTAAGTTTTTTAGAAAGTTCACTAAGCTGTTGAGAGTAGTCTTTCAGATCTTTAGTTATATCGCCCTGTTTTTCACTTAGCTGATCTTTACCGGCTTTATCATCAGGGTTTGCATTCTTTGTTTTATCCTGAATATCATTTTGCTGTTTGGTTATTTGATCTGTGCGCTTTAATAATTCATCGACTTTCTGCTCAATCTGAATTCTTTTTAACAAATTCATTGTCCGTTCAATAATCTGCTTTATCTGTTCTTCATTAACCTGCACATTTTCCATTGATTGCTGTGTCATTTTCCTATCCATATTCTGCAAAACATTTTCAAGCTGTTCCATAGCTTTCTTCATTTCATCATTATTCATATCGCCAAACAGCTTTTGAAGGTCCATATACTTTTGCATAGTTTCTCTTGAGAGAAGATTGTTTTGCTGCAAATCTTTCTGCATCTTTTCAAGTTTCTTCCCGGCATTATCAATTTTTTCCTGCAGTTTTTTGAACTCATCAAGAGACTGCTCTATCTTCTGTTTTTCCTGCCAGCTAATATTTTTTTTATCCTGCTTTAATTCCTGACTAATATCATTAAGCTTTTGTTTCAACTCCTGCGCTTCTTTAAAAGTATCCTGTAATTCCTTCTCCGATTGATTTTGGACATCATCGGCGCTATTAAGAATTTCCGACAATGCAGGGACACGTATACTATATGCTGAAGATTTTGCAGATTTAGGCCCGCTTACAAAATCATTATCAAATATTTCGAGGAAGTAATTAACAACATCACCGGCAGTAAGGTTCAGATCAGAAAGATTCCATATATAATTTATTTCTTCTTCCGTAATATTTTTACCGACAGGGATTTCTACCGATTTAAAATTATTCTGCTCCTGCTCATATTTTGACGATGAAAGCTTGTAATGCAGAAGCAATTTTGTAAAACCGAAATCATCCGATATTTTTAAATTCAGCGGAACGCGGTTATCGTTTGCAAGTGAAATATCCTTATCAGGCGCAATTACATCAATAGACGGGTAAGCATCAAACAGCGCTTTTATGGAATAATTGATTGGAGAAATGTTTTGGTTATTATTCTCATCCGTCAAAATAATTTTATAATTATTATCCTTCCTGATTTCAAATTTACCAACTGCCTGGGGACCATCAACAGCCAATTCTCTTTTTGTTGTATCGCTAAATTCTAAATGAGCATTTTTTAAACTTTTAGTAGAAAATATTTTCAATTCAATTATACTGCCTAACAATGCTGTCACGTTTCCATTATCCTTCTGCAGAATGGAAGGAATTTTAGAATATGAAGGAGAATTTATCAACACATTGAATGTTTTTATTACCGGTCTGTCAATAACTTCAATTTCATAAACTTCGCTTTTAATATTTTCCGTCGAGGCATAATACCTGAATGAATTTCTTACAGCAGACATTTCATAATGATAACCGACCGCAGCGCCGTTCTTACTGCTAAGTGTATCGGAATAAAGCTGCTGCATTTCATAATTAGTCTGGTCGCTGCTTTTAACTGCAATAAAGACTTCCTGAGGAATTTTACCGATTACATTGACAGTTATGGAAAGATTATCGCCTTTGGTCACTTTAGAATTACCCGGCTGAATTTCAAAATAAAAATTTGGAGGAGGAATAAACTCCTTTTTAAAATTTACCAGCCGATAAGATGCCGCACTAAGTCCCGGTACAAAAGCAAGAAGAATAAAGCAAAAGACGCTTATTCCCGCCAAATATAAAAAAATCTCTTTTGCCTTTTTAAAGCTAATGACGGAAGAAAAATCAATGTTTTTTATTCTATTATATATGTCATAAAAAGCTGCATCAATTAAAGTAACGGAATACTCCGTTCGTGTTTTTGCATTAGAAACAAGCTGCATTGCATTAAGTAAATCATCATTAACGGCGGGGAACTGTCTGCCAACCTTAGTTGCTGTTTTAAAATAATCAGTCTTTCTAAAGATTTTAAGATATTTTGAATAGGGAATTATAAACCGGGCAATCAATAAGGCAAAGGATACCAGGATAAAAAGTAGAAACAATATCATCCTTACCGCGGAGGAAAAATGGGCAACCATTTCCAGGAATACAAAAAGAGTAAAGATCAGGACCCCCATTAAAATTGATGTTTCTATTCCCACAAAAGCAATAAAAGCATATTCTTTCTTAACAAACCATTCCAGCTTATCAATTATCTCATTATATAGGCTTACTTCAGATCCCATTGAATTATCATTAGTAATTAATCTATATTCTTAAATTTAATAATTATTTCTTATCACATTGCTTTAAAGGTTAGTTTTTAATTAGATAAAGCCCAAACGATTAAATTAACTCCAAATTTTAAAGCTTCCAGCCTTTTATCGGGTGGATCACCATGCACATCCGAATCATCCCAGCCATCACTAGGATTGGATTCGTATGTATAATAAACTGCCAGACGGCCATTAATAAAAATACCAAATCCTTGGGGAGGTTTTCCGTTATGTTCATGTGTTTTGGGAACACCGTTAGGAAAGTTAAACATATCGCTATATATATCGTAATTAAACGGCAATTCCACTAGTTCCTTATCGGGAAAAATCTTTTTCATTTCCATTCTAAAAGCTTTGTCCATACCATAGTCATCATCGGCATAAAGGAATCCTCCTGCTTCACAGTATTTCCTCAGCCTGTCTCCTTCATCTTTAGTAAATATAATATTCCCATGACCTGTCATAAACAAAAACGGGTAAGAAAAGATTGCGTCGGAAGAAATATCAACCCACGTATATTCAGCTTTAACTTTAATATTAGTATTTTGCTTAACAAAATTTAGAACGTTTGGCTCTTCAGTTTGGCCGTTATACCAATCGCCGCCACCGTCATATTTCAGGCGTGCAATCTGGAATGCACCTTCATTCTGCGGAAATAAACACTGCGTTGTTATTATGTATACAATTAAAAATAATCTTTTCATAACTCATAAAATTATAAATTTTAATATATCTATGCTTGAATAAAATATCAATTTATTAACTTATCATCCAACAAGTAGTTACTAAGAAGAAATTATATAAAAAAAGGAAGAGACTAAGATATTTATTCAGGATATGCCGATGATAATTTGTATAACTTCCGAATCTGAGCGCCACCAAATACTTAGCTTAATAACTCCTCAGGCTCATCTTCTTCATCAGTTTTGTCAAGTAATGATTTAGGTAATGATCTTGATGTTTTAGCGCCAAGTTTTTTTATTTTTTCAGTTCTTGAAACTAAGTTACCGCTGCCTTCAAACAGTTTTTTCATAGCATCCGTATAGCTTACCTTTGCAATATCAATCTTGTTTCCGATATTTACTAAATCATCAATAAAGCTGACAAATTTATCATATAATGCGCCGCTTTGCCTTGCAATCTCAATCGCATATTTAGTTTGTTTCTCCTGCCGCCATATACTTGATATTGTCCTTAATGTCGCCAACAAAGTGGAAGGGCTTACAATAACAATATTTTTTTCAAAGGCTTCATTAAAAATCCCTTGATCATACTGAACTGCAAGGCTGAATGCGGGCTCAACAGGAAGGAACATTAAAACAAAATCAAGGCTCTGTATTTGATAAAGATTCTGATAATTTTTTGAACTCAATTCTTTTATATGATTTCTAATGGATAAAATATGTTCCCTTAATGCAGATGTTTTTTCAGCTTCATCTTCTGCCGAACAGTATTTTTCATAAGCCACAAGAGAAACTTTTGAATCGATTACTATGGTTTTATTCTCTGGCAAGTTCACTAGAACATCCGGCTGAAACCTCCTACCACCTTCTGTAATCACACTAGCCTGCGCAAGATATTCTCTGCCCTTTTCCAGTCCTGATTTTTCAAGTATACTTTCAAGGATAAACTCTCCCCAGTTGCCCTGCGTTTTAGTCTGTCCTTTTAATGCATTTGTAAGGTTTGTTGCATCCTTTGTTATCTGGAGATTAGTCTCATATAATTTCTTAATTTCATTTTCCAGGGAAAATCTTTGTTTGGATTCTTTATCATATGTTTCTTCAACTCTTTTTTCAAAGTCTTTAATTTTATCATTTAACGGTTTTAATATTTGGTCCAGATTCTCTTTGTTTTGTGATGTAAATTTGCTACTCTTATCTTCAAATATTTTGTTAGCAAGATTTTCAAATTCCTTCGTAAATTTTTCCTGAAGCTTTTCTACTTCATCTTTTTGTTCTACCATCCTGATTTGCAAATTGCTATAGTTTGACTTCAAAGAAGATAGTTCGGAATTTAATACAGTATTCTTTTCCCTCTCAGAAGATAGATCAGTGGATACCTGTTTAAGATTTTCTTCGGTAAATTTATTTCTTTCATCTACCCGGCTTTTTTCTATTGAAAGACTGCTTATTTGACCTTTAAGCTGCTCCAATTCTTCCGGAGAGGTCCCTTTAAGGCTTTGTAATTTAGATTTTAATATTAACCAAGAAATTACTCCCCCAATTAAAATTCCGATTATAAGATATATTTCTTCCATATTTTAAATACTTTTTTTAAAGTTAATCTCCTGATCTTTTAGATAAACAAAGTAAGAGCTAATGTTAAATTAGTTTAATTTTACAACATTCTCTACTGCTATTAAGAGAGTATCATTCTTAATTAATTTTGCAATTTTCTTGACGTCATTATAGAGCAGCCTGTCGCCGTTTAAAGGTTTTACAACTTTTCTTATCTCTGTGTAAGCAGCGGAAGTTCCTATGCCGGGCTTTTTAGGTTTTAAAAACTCTAATGCCTGCGCAGCAGTTAGAAACTCAATTGCCAGAACATTTTCCAGATTGTTCATAATCCTGTAACATTTTTGCGCAGCTATAGATCCCATAGAATTATGGTCTTCCTGGTTCGCTGAAGTAGGTATTGAATCTACACTTGCAGGATGTGATAAAACTTTATTTTCGGAAACAAGGCTTGCGGCAGTGTATTGTACAATCATTAAGCCAGAATTCAAGCCGCCGTTATTTGTCAGGAACCGCGGCAGACCGCTTAATGCACCATTCACCATCCTCTCAACTCTCCTTTCGGAAACATTTGCAAGTTCGGAAAGAGCTATACACATAAAGTCCATCGCAAGCGCCATAGACTGTCCGTGAAAATTCCCACCTTCTATATGCTCTTCTGTTTCCGGAAAAATAATCGGGTTATCATTAACAGAGTTTATCTCAATATTGACGCGAGAGCAAACGTAATTAATTGCATCCCTTGAAGCGCCGTGAATTTGCGGCACACATCTAATTGAGTATGCATCCTGCACACGAATATCATTTGTTAAATGAGACTTTCTTATCTGGCTGTCTTTAATAAGAGATAGAATGTTTTTTGCAGTAGTCATTTGTCCCAGGAAAGGGCGTAACTTATGAAGTTTTGCATCATAAGCTTTATCTGTAGAACGGAGTGCTTCATGTGTAAGCGAAGCACTTGTATCCGCAAGTTTTATTAATTTCTTTGCTCTAATTGCAATAAAAGCAGCAAAAGATGTCATCATCTGAGTGCCGTTTATAAGCGCCAATCCTTCTTTAGCTTCAAGAGTAACCGATTCCAATCCAAATTTATTGAGACCGGTTTTTGAATGAATTATTTTAGCACCCTCAGCATGGTCATCCATTATATTTTTAATCAATTGTACTCTGCCCATGCCAATCATTGCTAAGACAAGATGAGATAACTGTACCAGGTCTCCGCTTGAACCTACGGAACCTTGAGACGGTACAACCGGAATTATATTATGCCTAATCATCATTATAAGAAGTCTTAATGTTTCAAGCCGTACTCCGGAATATCCACGCGCTAGCGCATTAAGGCGCAGCAACATCATTATCTTAACTACAAACGGGGGCAAATTTTCACCGCAGCCTACGGCATGGCTCAGAATTAAATTCTTTTGTAATTGTTGAATATTCTCTTTGGAAATTCTAACGTTGGAAAACTCGCCGAATCCAGTTGTGACTCCATATATTGATTCATTACCATCAACCCATTTCTCTACCAGCGCTCTGGACTTTTTTATCCGCACAACAGATTCTTTGGAAATAATTATATTAGGATTATTATGAAGAAAAAACTCAATTTGATCTAATGTTAATGATTTGCCGTCGATTATTAATTTATTAGCCATAAACTATTTTTTTTATTTTATCGGAATTTTCTTTGCTTGCCCTGTATGTTATAAGCATAGATTGATTATCATATTTTGTGGATAGGACCTTTGCCATTGAGTGAATAGAGGCCGCTTTCTTTGAGTCGCTCAAATCCAAAGAAATTTTTTCTTCAATAAATGAAATTTCAAATTCCTCAATTATTTTTTCTCTCAATCCTGAAATATTTATACCTCTTTGAGCCGAAATAATAACGCTTTTTTCGTACTTATTACGTATATATTGAATTTTAGTTTTATCAACTACCAAATCAATCTTATTAAAAACCCTTATTATGCTTTTATTATTACACTCCAATTCTTTTAACGTCTGGTCTACTACCATAATATGATCTTCATAATATGGATGCGAAAAATCGATCACGTGCAGAATAATATCTGCATCACGCACTTCATTTAATGTACTTTTAAAAGAAGCAATCAGATGATGGGGAAGCTTACGTATAAAGCCTACAGTATCACTCAGAAGCAGCTTTTCGCCGTTATCTATCTCGAAAGCACGTGTAGTGGAATCCAGTGTTGCAAATAATTTATCTTCGGCAAAAACATTTGAGCTTGTTAATAAGTTAAATAATGTTGATTTGCCTGCATTGGTATAACCAACTAATGAGATTCGTATATACTCTTTTCTTCCCCGGCTTTGAGTCACCCGTTGTGACTCGATCTTTTCAAGTTTTTCTTTAAGAAGACTAATTCTGTTCCTGATGATACGGCGATCTGTTTCGATCTGTGTTTCACCGGGGCCCTTTGTACCAATTCCGCCAATTTGCTTTGAAAGATGCGTCCATGCTCTGGTTAACCTTGTAAGCATATACTGATTTTGTGCAAGTTCTACTTGTGTTTTTGCTTCTTTTGTCTTAGCTCGTGACGCGAAAATATCAAGGATTAGCCCGCTGCGGTCAATAATTTTTTTATTTAAAAGTTTTTCCAGGTTTCTAACTTGAACCGGGGTTAGATCATCGTCAAAAATTATAAGGCTCACATCATTAACATCAGCAAGAGACACAAGTTCTTCCGCTTTACCTTTGCCGATATAAAATGCCGGGTCAGCTGCATATTTATCCTGAGTGACTTTCATGATTGTTTTAGCTCCTGCCGTAGCGGCAAGTTCTTCAAGTTCGGTCAAATGTTCTTCAACTGCTTCCCTGCTACACTCCCTCGTCATAATTGCAACCAATATTGCCCGTTCGATTGTCTTTCTCGGTATTTCTATCATTCTTTATAAATCTTATTATTATCTCATAATAATTAATCAAAAACTTTATCAATGTCCACCTACACAATAATATAAAAACCTAAATCATTTTAAATTAAGTTTTTACTCCTATTAGCTCTTTCTTAGTATTTCTTGCGACGGCCATTTCTATTAAGGCTAATATAAGTACAATAAACAAAAAGTATCTCCAGAGTTCGGAACCAAAACGGGACTTAAGGATAACTTTTGCCGGGTCTTCATTTTTTCCAACATTAATAAACTTTCCTTTGAAGTTTATTTTCTTGAGATATTCTTCAAACTCACTATTAGATAAATATTTTATTACCGATTCATGCGGATCGACATTAACAGAAAATTCTGTCAAAATATTAGAACCGGAATATACTTTATAGTTCCCTGCAAAGTCGGTTTTCTTATACTCATAATAATTTGTATTTGCCTGATCCTGAAGATCTATGTAATCATTAGTTTTATCAGGCCTTTCAATTTTTATCTGGGGTGAAGCATTATTACTCAAATCAATAAGAGCGCTGCCACCTGCAAAATATTCATTTTGTCCCTGGTTCTTTGTTGCAAGATAATAAACTGACTTATTTATAAGCGGCGCAAATATACTTTTTAAAGGAAAGTTGCTCCAATCTAGTACAGGGGCTGTGTTAAACGCTAAAACTTTGCCCCTACCAATTTTATATTCACTTAAAAACGCCGAACCATCAAGTAATGATATTATACTTTCACCCTTCCCTTGAGTATTTGTCTTGAAATGAAAATATATTTCTGGTGATTCAATGTTTTTCTTTTCCCTATCAGCATAAAGATTGCGAAAGATGGTATGATCAAAATCTATTTTATCAAACTTAATAATATTATTAGTCGAATTAATATTACCTATGGCGTATAAAGGCACTGGAATTTTTAATCCGCCGGAAATTTTTTGAAATCCTTTTAATGTAGATTTTGAACCGGGCATTAATAGAATGCTTCCTCCGTTATAAAGGTAAGAATTCAGCCTGTCTATCCCGTTTGAAAGATTTTCCGAACCAATTATTATAATTACGGTGTACTTTGTCAATTCAAGAGCGGCAACCTGATTGAGACTTCTTTGAGTAATTGTTAATGCAGTCTCATTACCCGCAGCCGTTAATGCTATATTTAAGAATCTTGAATCAGCTTGATCGTCAGTAAAAATCACCACCGGTATTTCCTTTGGAATAAATAAGTTAGAGTATCTCCTATTATCCTGCAGGATATCGTCATCTTCAATTTCGGCAAAGGCATTCACAAAACCGCATTGTTTAACCACAGCTTCTAAGGACAGAGATTTGCTATCACCTGCTTTTAATGAGATGCTCTGCTGAGAGCTTCTCTCACCATTTATGTAAAGTGATACAACCTGATTATCTGCAGGTTGGTTTGAATAATCTGTAACTGTAGCACTAAAGATTACAGGTTTATCTTTTTCAAAAATTTGAGTACTTAGTTTAAAATTATCTATCCCGATATTAAATGCCTGTTTGTGTTCGAAATTAAAAGCATATAACCGGACTTTATCATTTAATAATTGGCTTAAATCAGAAAGAGAGCCATTATCGGATAATCTACCTGACTGAAAATCAGACAGAATATAAATTTCTTTGTTAAAATTTTTAGAATTTGATACAACCTTTGCCGCTTTTACTATTACTGTATTTAACAAGCCGCTTGCATCGGAAATCTTGATAGCATCAATTTGCTTTTGAAAAGCAGAGAAATCACTGACTGTTTTAACTTCCTCGGTATTCTGATCGGAGACTAAAATTAAAGCTGCGTCGTCTCCCTCCTGAAGCTGTTTAAGTAACTGCTTAATAACATCTTTAGCTTGATTAAAATAGGAACCTTTTACATCAACAACGGACATGCTGGGTGTATTATCTAAAATAAATACTGCCGTAGTTTTTGCCGCTGAAGTTGTTCCTCCTATCGCGACGCCCTTTAAGGTAGGACGTGCAAATGCAGATACAAGGAAAAGGATAATTAATACACGCAGAGCAAGAAGGAGCCATTGCTTAAGCTTTATTTTCCGTATTTTATTTTTCCGTAGTTCCTTTAAAAAAGTTAATGTACTGAATTCTATACGTTTAAGTTTTCTTAAATTCAAAAGATGAATAAGTATTGGTATCGATGCCGCTAAAAGGCCAAATAATACTGCTGGGTTTAGAAAAATCATTTAACTTTTGAATAATAAAAAATAAAAAGCGATACCGATTAAAAATAGTTAGTATCGCTTTGATAAAAAAGTTCCTGTGCTTCAAAATAATAATAACTATGCAAATTTCAGTTTAGAATGACGGTTTTTATTTTTGTGATAGTGCAATTAAATTTAGCGCGCTTCCTGCTTTAAACCATTTTATCTGCGCATCATTCATCGTATGATTTAAATTTGCTTTGTCTTCTGTTCCGTCATTATGTTTAATAATAAGTACAAGCTGCTTATCGGGCTTAAGTTCTGTCAAACCTATTATACTTAATTTATCCTCTTCACGAATTATATTATAATCAGCCGGATTTACAAATGTTAAAGGAAGCATGCCCTGCTTTTTTAAATTAGTTTCATGAATTCTTGCAAAGCTTTTAACAATAATTGCTTTACCACCAAGGAAGCGCGGTTCCATTGCAGCGTGCTCCCGGCTAGATCCTTCGCCATAATTTTCATCACCTACAACAATCCACCCGGTTTCTTTTGCTTTATATTCGCGGGCTACTTCGGGAATTGATTTATACTCGCCGGTATATAAATTTTTAGTTTTGCCTGCATCACCCGTAAATATATTTATAGCGCCTATGAACATATTATTAGAGATATTATCAAGATGCCCTCTGTATCTCAACCAGGTTCCCGCCATTGATATATGATCAGTCGTACATTTTCCCTTAGCCTTTAATAATAACGGCAGATCAATAAAATCTTTTCCATTCCAAGGTTCAAAAGGTTTTAACAATTGAAGCCTTTCACTTTTAGGATTTACAATTACTTCAACTTTAGAGCCGTCTTCAGCAGGAGGAATAAAACCATCCTCGACTTGTTGAAATCCTTTCTGGGGCAATTCTTCACCGGAAGGAGGTTTTAATTTTACTTTTTCTCCTTTCCCATTTACAAGCTCGTCTGTGATAGGATTAAATGATAAACTTCCGGTAATAGCGAGTGCGGTAGTCAATTCGGGACTTGCAATAAAAGCAAGGGTTTCAGAATTGCCATCGTTTCTTTTTGCAAAGTTTCTGTTAAATGACGTAACAATTGTATTTTTATCTCCCGTTTTAATATCCAATCTCTTCCACATGCCAATACAAGGACCGCAGGCGTTTGCTAAAATAATTCCGCCGAATTCATTTAAAGTTTCGAGCTGCCCGTCACGTTCAATAGTCGCCCTTACCTGTTCGGAACCGGGCGTAATTGTAAATTGAGATTTTGACTTGAGTCCCAAGTCAATTGCCTGTCTTGCAATACTTGCAGCGCGGTTAATATCCTCATAGCTTGAATTTGTACAACTTCCTATTAAAGCAACTTTAATTGCATCAGGATAACCATTTTCCTTAACAGCCTTTTCCATTTTAGAAATAGGCCATGCTTTATCGGGAGTGAACGGACCGTTAATATAAGGTTCAAGCTGTTTTAAATTAATTTCGATTACCTGATCGAAATAATTTTCTGGGTTTTGGTAAACTTCTTTATCGGCAATAAGTTCATCTGCTAAATCTTCAGCTATAGCTGCAGCATCTGCGCGATTTGTTATTCTTAGGTAAGCAGACATTCTTTCATCAAATGGAAATACCGAAGTTGTAGCGCCGATTTCTGCTCCCATATTACATATAGTACCTTTCCCGGTACAGGAAATCGAAGTAGCTCCTTCACCAAAATATTCGACAATTGCGCCAGTTCCCCCTTTTACTGTTAAAATTCCTGCAAGTGATAAGATTACATCTTTAGCAGAAGCCCATCCATTTAGTTTGCCGGTTAATTTTACGCCTATAAGTTTAGGCCATTTTAACTCCCATGGCAAACCAGCCATAACATCGACGGCATCTGCGCCGCCAACGCCGATTGCAATCATTCCAAGTCCGCCTGCATTTGGAGTATGCGAGTCAGTTCCAATCATCATACCGGCGGGGAATGCATAATTTTCAAGTACTACCTGATGAATAATCCCAGCGCCGGGTTTCCAGAAACCGACACCAAACTTATTAGATACGCTCTCAAGAAAATCGTATACCTCTTTATTTTCCGATGCAGCTCTTAATAAATCGTCTTTTGCGCCAACCTGAGCCTGAATTAAATGATCGCAATGTACCGTTGACGGAACTGCAGTAGTTATTCTGCCTGCAGCTGTGAACTGAAGCATCGCCATCTGAGCGGTAGCATCCTGCATTGCAACACGGTCAGGTGCCAGTTCGGAATAATCTATACCTTTTTGCAGTTCAGCTTTGGGTTGATCCCATAAATGAGTATAAAGAATTTTTTCTGCATACGTTAATGGTCTGTCCAATATTTCCCTTGCCTTTGTAACTTTATCCTTATAACCGGAATAAACTTTCTTTATCATATCAAAGTTTGCTGTCATGGCTCAAATCCTTAAATAAAATTTCAATTTCTAATAATTATTTAAAGATAAGAAAAAGAAGTAAAATTTGCATTGCGTAAGGATAAAAGCAGATGAAAAAAGATTAAATGCAAGATATTATTGAAATAATGATTTAGTTTATCCGGAAGCAACATTGAATATTTACTAATCAATAGATTTTATGGTAATCATCGCAGGGAGAGTTAATATTTCAGTTATGCAGTTATTTAAAATTCATTAAATATGCGGTTATCTAAAAAGTTCTTAGTGAGCCATAGGGCCCTCGGTATCATAGTGGATTATGCTTTATATTAGCTAAAGAAAAAAACATTTTTACCAATAAAGGACACTTAGAAAAAATTACTTTTTAAACAACCTCGATAATGACAACCTAAATATCTTCTGCGAAACATAAATTTTAATAAATTACAAATCGAAAGAATCGTTTCTGATAAGCAGTAGAATAGCAGATTGAGGAACGATAAGATATTTTTCTTTTTCGAACTCAATTTCGTAGGCTTCTTTACGCAAGAATATAGCCAAATCACCTTCTTTCGCCTGAAGAGGAATATATTTGACGGGTTCTTTAGCTTCCTTCCACGGTTCTTCATCTGCCTGGTTAGCAGTTGGATAACCCGGACCGACTTTAATAATATAACCGCTTTGAACTTTTTCCTTCTCTGATACTCCCGGGGGAAGATATAACCCGCTAGCCGTTTTGGACGTGTCTTCTTCAGGGCGCACCAAAACTCTGTCCCCAACAATTATAAACTTTTGCAAATTTTTTAAATTAAATTTTGTCATAAGGGGTTTACAATTATATAATAGAACCAATCATTTCTGAGTTAATAAAAATACATTATTACAAATATAGAAAAGTTATTTATTTATAGGAAGTTAATTATTTTCTCATGCTATCCAGTCATTAAAATTTTATTAAATACCTCTAAGTTTTAGCAAAGCTATTCCTATTGAATAACCATGAAGATTTGACATGAGTCTCATAAGCATATGTCTGAAACTATAACCTAAATAATATTGCAATCAGCAGTCCTAAGGGTAAACCTACCTACCTGTTCTTAGGCAGGTTGGTGTCGGAGCAATTTTAGATATTTTTTGCATAAAGTGAGTTAATTTATTAAAATTTTCACTATCAACCGACTAAAATTCAGTATTGACTAAAAAGTTTAGAAAACTAAAAATATTCAAAAATATTTATCATTGTTAAAAATATACCCCCGCTAAATAAAGTCCGGAAATAAACTTGGCAGCAGGTCATCCGGCTTCTTCTTTGCATATGTCCTTGTTATATTTCTTAATAATCCATAAACATCTATTAAATTTATTAAATGTATTCGAACCATTATAGCTACTGTTGAAAATGCTTTCTTTACATTGCCACCTTCTGTATTATGGTTAGTAATAATTGTGCTATTAGAGTACACCTGTCCGAAAATTGGCTGACCGACAAAATTAATTTCCGTATTTTTACCCATGTCGTATTCTTTGAATTGTTGTGAATCCAAATTTACGACCTTGGGGGTTGTCTTTTCAGCCCCCTTGTTAAAATTTTTGCTTCTTTTTTATTATGAAAAAAATAATTTTTTTAAAACATCAATTGAACATTCTCCTTTAGAACAATTCTTTGATTCTCTGAATCTAAAACCGGCAAGAAAGGTCCTCTGAACTCTAAGATTGATTAGGGATTTAGAACAATTCCCGGAGTTATTATTTAAAAAATTAAAAAGCGCTAATGATATCTGGGAAATTAGAATTCGTTTTGGAAATAACATTATTAAAATTCTTGGTTTTTCGGAATTACCGGATAAAATTGTATTAACAAATGCGTTTTCAGATAAAAGTAGTAAGACGCCGGACAGGGAAATTGGATTAGCAGAACAAAGAAAACAAGAATATTTTGAAAGGGATAAATTTATGGACTATTTGGAAGAATATACAGTAGACCGCGAAATAGATAATATGGGATTTCTTTGCAGAATGCTCTTCTCCGGCGATAAATAGCAGAAAAAAGTGCCTTTTCTGGATGTGAGAAAGTCCGGTGTATGCTCGCGCGTATGACCTTAAGCGGCGCTACTTTTCTTATCCTCGATGAACCAGCCAGCCATCTCGATCTTGAAGCTATTACTTCTCTTAAAATAACGGGTTAATTAATTTTTCCGGGGCAGCTTTCTTGGTTTCTCACGATCATCAATTTATTCAGACTATTCCTCAAGGGATAATTGAAATTATTCCTTTTGGAATGGTCGATAAAAAGATAGCTTTCGACGAATATCTTGATGATCCCGAGGTGCAAAAATTTAAAGACAATGTAAGTGAAATTAAAATGATCTGAGTTACAACCCGCATTTTCAATCATTAAAATGTGTTTTTCTTCCTGTCCCAGGGCAGGTAAGCCCATGGCTCAAATTTTTATTTACCTCCTGTCGCTAAGTGGTAACTTTGTCAAAGGGCGTATCTATGCACATAAAAAATGATTTATGCAGCACACTCATAAGCGGGTCCGCCCGTCCTCCGCGGGGTTCACCTCCCCGCCGGTGGAGTTTATCCCGCTACCGGCGGGATAAACTTTATAACGATATTGCTATTCCCGCGTTTATTCCGAACCATGAATATGTCTGTGTCGGTCCGCTGGTATCTGAAAAATTAGATTCTTTAACATTTACGTCTATTGCAATAAGCCCCAGTGGAAGATTGTATCTGAACCCGATTTCCGGAGAATAAATAAAATCTTTGGTGGAAGTAGCGTTTGATGCAGTAGAGCTTGAAGAAACAACTCCTGCTTCAATTCCAATGTAAGGCTCAAAACCAATTCCGGGAATATTTATAAAAAGTTTTGGTCCGATTGTAACCGGTATTGAATACATATTGATGCCGCTTAATGGAGTTTTGTACGCCCAATTATCGTATCCTGCCGTTAGGCAAATCTCAAGTGGGATAATTGGAACCGAATAACCGATTGAAGCAGATAACCCGTAACCATTGTTAACAAGATTGCTGAAATTTCCGGTGGGCATTTCTATCCCCCCGTTTAAAGTGAGGCTTATCTGAGAATATGCAATATTAATATTAAATAATATCGCAGCAAGCAAAAAAACAGGGAATAATTTTTTCATAAACATTCTTCCTTAATAAAAATGTTAAAATGTACTGTTATAATATGAATTTGAAGTTATAATTACAATCTGTTTTTATTATTTTTGAGGTAATCTATTCAAGAATTTCACTAACCTGTATATTCTCTAAAAACATTTATCTAATACAAAAAGGATTTTTATATCTTCGAAACGGAAGTCCTAAAACAAATAATGACCGGGTTAAAAGGAATTAACAAAACGTTACAGGATTTATATTAGGCTCTGAAACGCAGCATGAATTACTAATGAACAAAATATCAATGCGCGAAAACTATGACGGTAAGTAAAATAATATTTTATCTGTGATTGAAAGCAATATTAAACCTTAATTTTAGAATTAACTTAACTATTAATTTTTGAAACATTAAGCAAGTGTTAATTATCGAATTGATAATTGCTTTTAATTTTGTAAAAATTTATATTAAATAATAAAGTTTTCTCTGTTTTTATGAGATAAATTTGTTATATAATATTTCTCAGTTAATTTATTTTTGTTTTAATATTTTAATAGTAATAAAATAAATTTTGAAAAATAATAAATGTTTCTTTGTGAGTGGAATAGAAAAAAACAGGGTATTTCTGACTTTTTATTATCAAAGTTTACTTTAGTACAAAAGAATTTTTTGTGCTTAAAAGAAGCTTAATTTTTAAATTATTAAAAAAATTATATAATAATCCTCTTTATTATAAAAGAGGATTTTTTTTCCTTATATTTTAATTGTGTGTAATTATCTGTCAATAAATAATTAATATCCGCATATTTTTACTTTAAGTTGGGAATAAATATGTTTATGTGACTTACGCTGCGAAGCTGTGTCCGGATGTTTAGTGTTTTTAAAAATGGTAATTTAAAAATAAATTGATGCTGTTAAATTAATTTCGTCCGGATTATTTATTGAAATAAAGTAATTACTGCCGCAGTCATATGCTTTCTATTAAAAAAAATTTATACTTATATAGTGGATATCACTTATTTCCTTAGAAAATAATTATTATATTCAAATGAAAATATTAAAAATTTAATTGTTTAACTGCTTAAATACTAAAAACTCGTACATTTCAATAAAATAATCAACTAATAACGGCTTAAAGTGGACTTTAAAGGAAAAGAATGAAATTATCTGCTAAATATATCTTAATAATTACCTGTATCATTTCATTATACGGTGCAAAATCATTTGCCCAGAACGAAGGGATTCAAATAGGTAGTAATATAAATCCTCTGCGAACTTATCAGGGCGGCTTTTATGAATATTCTGATCCGCAGGCTGTTAATATTAAAGTGGCTGTCTGGGGATGGGTAAAGTATCCTGGCAAGTATATTATTCCCGAATACAGTAATGTTGTTGATTTGTTATCGTACGCCGGCGGTCCCACCGATGCCGCTCATCTGGAAAACCTGAAACTTATCCGGACAAATAAAGATTCTACGCAGACTATAATTGATATTGGTTCTAAAGACATAATGGTGAAACCTGTTGCGGGAAATTTGGACAAATCTCCTCCACTTCAGCCGGGTGATGTTTTATTAGTTACAGGCGAGCCAAGATTATACTTTAGAGATGATTTATCCACAGTAGTAACTATTGTTTCGGCTGTAGTATCTATTGCAACACTGGCATATTTAATCATAATTAATCGTTAGAAATTAATAGGAAGTGCGCGATGGAATTCAATGAACATAATGTAAATGATATGTCCTCCCAAAAAGACTCAATGAAGGATTACATTAATTTAGTGCGTAATAATCTTGCTCTTATAATAATAATTGTATCGGCTGCAGTAACTTCTGCCGTAATTTACGATATCGCGGCAAGAAATATTTATGAATCTGTAACAACATTAACAATTTCAAAGCCTCAAGGCAGTATCCTTTCTTCCGCTCTTCCCGGTATTGAAAGTTTTACCGATGACCGCTTTATTTCTACTGAAATTGAAATTATGAAAAGTTTGAGTGTGCGGCTGAATACCGCTGAAGCTTTGGTAGATAGTTTTAAAGTCATAGGGGTTCCCGACAGTTTCTATATTATTTTTAATCATAATTTTACTTCTAAAGGTAATAAAGAAACTTTATTATCTATCCGGCAAATCGCTAATATATTAAAGGGAAATGTTGTAATTGAACAAAAAAGAGGAGTAGATATAGTCGATATTTCCGCTCAATCGCCATCGCCTTATGAAGCTTCCTTAATTGCAAATATATATGCCCGGCAATATAAACTATTCAACCTTGAGGCAAGCCGCGATCAGTTGACTTCTGTCAGACAATTTCTTTCTGATCAGGTAAAAGATAAACGGGCGGAATTAAATCAAGCGGAAATCGGGTTTGGTGAATTTCAAGCAAAAAATGGTATTATCGCGCTCGATGATCAATCTAAAGCCTTAATCAGCCAACTTGCAAGCATTGAAGCACAAAGAGATGGTGTTGTTATTGACTTAGCTGGGACGCAAAAAGCTTTAGAGGAGTTAAAAGACGAATTAAATCAGCAAAGTCCCAAAATAGCTTCTTATCTGAAAAGCCTTACCCAGCAGTCTTATATTCAGGCTCTGCAGGAGGGAATAGCTAAACTGCAGGTAAATAAAGATATCGCATTATCCGATAATACACTGAACG
>Ga0181520_10002952_pt1 | contig 30632 bp, 21 predicted proteins | sample PEATcosm2014_Bin_29_FD_132451 | JGI IMG/M metagenome (GOLD analysis project Ga0181520, IMG submission 132451) | Peatland microbial communities from MTU Mesocosm Facility, Houghton, MI, USA - PEATcosm2014_Bin02_30_metaG | ecosystem: Environmental > Terrestrial > Soil > Wetlands > Peat | place...
GCCGCGCATGCTTTTCAAAACTCGGCTGGCAGGCAAATGTTATCTGGCGCATCGCGTCTTCTCTCCACATACAATTTTATTCAACTGTGACGCGGAGGCGGGGCTTAATCAGAGGTTCCCTAGTTGTGGATTGCCAACCCCAAAATAAATACTCAACAGCGCCATTTTGGCGGAATTAGGAAAAGCCCGCCAATGCTGTGGATAAATCCTCTTCGCAAGATCGTCCTCGAAGCCCTTCATCTTCTTGAAGTACAAATCGTCAATCGCATTGTTATCGATCACGAGTTTGGTGTGCGCTGCTTGTTTTTCCGAACCTGAGCTGCCATTCAGCGCTTTGACTGCCAGATATTCTCCCTGAATATCAGCGGGGATTGCTTTCTTGAGCGGCATATCCGGCATCATTTTCATCGAAACGAAGCGGCGGCGGGTGGCCCGCGTCCGTCCCCAGTCAAGTTCCTCCCATCCGTGCCTGCCCTGCCAGCCCGCTGCTACAATCGGAAAGGCCCAAACTGCGCTGATCGTGACTATGCCGTCAGTGGATGAAGTTCAACCCGCAACCCAGCAACGAACCGCGACCCTCCGCCTCTTCAATACCCTGACGGGACGGCTCGACGATCTGCTTCCCGCCGACGGGCAAGCGTCCGCGCATCGTCCTCCAGCTTGGAAGACAGGCCGGCCTAACTGGTCGAACGGCGGTTTTTTTGAATCGGCCGCGGTAGCTGAGAATTCTAATTTTCATGAGGAGATTCGCATATATTTTATTGATATGTCTATCGATATGTCCCGTTTCGCTAAACTCCCAAAGCGATAGCGGGGAATTGCGCCTGAGCGTGACCGACCCTTCCGGTCTTGGGGTGAAGACTACGGTCAGGATCGTCGGCAAGGCCAATCGTTACAGCAATGCGCTTGCGACCGGCGATCAGGGGAAGTTGATCGTGCAGCGCCTTCCTTACGGCATCTACCGAATCGAAGTCGAACAACCGGGCTTTGCGGCCAACTACGGAAGGGTGGAGATTCGCTCCTCGCTTCCCGTCGATTTGAAGATACGACTCAGTCTGGCAAAAGTAAGTCAATCTGTAACTGTCGTAGCCGCCGATAGCTTGATCGATCCCGATGTGGCCGGGGCGGTGAATCGCGTGGGGACGGACGACATTCAGGACCGGCCCGGCTCGATTCCGGGCCGCTCGTTGCAAGACCTGGTCAATTCGCAGCCGGGCTGGCTTTACGAAGGCAATGCGGTGCTGCATCCGCGCGGCTCGGAGTATCAGACGCAGTTTGTGGTCGATGGCATCCCGCTGACCGACGACAGATCGCCCGGCTTGGGGCCTGCGATCGACGCGGACGAGATACAATCGCTGACCATTTACACCGGAGGGATTCCCGCCGAATACGGCAGAAAGATGGGAGGGGTGGTCGAGGTGAACACGCTGGAGGATTCGCAGCCGGGCTTCCACGGTCAGATAGCACTCTCCGGCGGCAGCTACGATTCGGGAACCGTCGCGGCTCAGGGGCAGTACGGATGGGGGAAGAATGTCCTCGGGGCCAGCGCGGGCGGCAGCATGACCGACCATTACCTGAATCCGGTGGTTCCGGAAAACTTCACGAATGCGGGGACGCTGGGGGATTTTTCGGTCAACCACGAGCGCGACTTGACAGCGAAAGACCGTCTTCGGATGAACGTCCGCCACGAACTTGCACGCTATGAGATTCCCAATGAGTTAGTGCAAGAGTATCCTCAACTTATAGGAACTCTTGGGGGCGAGCCTTCGCCGCCGCCCGGCACTCCGCCGCAACTGCAGACAGCCGATAACTTCGAGACCGTGGGAACCGTCGCCTATCAGCGCATCTTCTCGCCCGACATTCTCGTCGATCTTCGCGGCATGGTCCGCGCCAACTCCAACGACTTCCGTTCCAATCCCTTTTCCTGGCCGATCGTCGTCTTGCAGCATAACAATTTCAACGAAGGGTATTTCAACAGCTCGATCTCCATTCGCCGCGGCCGTCACGAGTGGAAGTCCGGGATTGAAACCGACAATATCTTTCTTCACGAAAACTACAGCGACACCGTCACCGCCAATCCCAATTACCCTGCCAGTTATCCCTTCGATCCCGGCACGGAGACTTCATTTGCGTTCGCCGGCGGCCGTCCCGATCTCGAACAGGCCGCGTTCGTACAAGACCTCATGCACCTCGGCAACTGGACGATCGATGCCGGCCTGCGCTGGGACCGCTATCAGTTGCTTGTCAATCAAAACGCCTTCAGCCCGCGCGTGGCGGCCGCACATTTTTTTCCGGCGGCGAGTCTGACGCTGCACGCCTCTTACGACCGCATCTTTCAAACTCCGTCCTTCGAGAACATACTGCTTTCCAATTCCACCGAGGTGCAATCCTTCGAGCCTACGGTTCTGCGCCTGCCGGTGTTGCCTTCCCGCGGCAGCTATTACGAGATCGGCGCAAGCAAGGCCTTTTTCAGCCAACTGCGCCTGGACACGAATATCTTTCGCCGCGACGTGGACAACTACGCCGACGACAACCAGATTCTCAACACCAGCATCGGCTTTCCCATCGCCTTCCGCAAAGCCGTACTGTACGGCGCGGAAGGCAAGATCGAACTCCCGCGGTGGAGGCGACTTTCCGGCTTCGTGAGCGAATCGTACATCGTCGGCAATGCCTGGTTCCCGGTAACCGGAGGACTTTTGCTGGGGGAGGAAAACACCGTCGCCGCCACCCAGCTCACCGGCCATTTCCCGGACACGCAGGACCAGCGCCACAGCGTTCGCGGCCGCCTTCGCTATCAGGCGACGCCGCGCTTCTGGGTGGCGGGCGGAGTTCAATACGATTCGGGGCTGCCCTTCGATACCGACAGCACCGAGCAACAGGCGCTGGCCGAGTACGGTCGGCAGGTGATCGATCGCATCAACTTCGTTCGCGGTCGAATCTATCCGGCCTTTCAGACGAACGCTTCGGCGGGCGCGGAGATATATAAGTCGGACCGAGTGAAGTTGCGCTTTCAAGCCGATGGGCAGAACCTGAACAATATCTTGGACGTGATCGATTTCGGCGGCCTGTTTTCGGGCAATGCCATCGGGCCGTCGCGGAGCTTCGCGCTGCGGCTTACAACTCTCTTTTGATTCGCGGCCGTCTTCCCGCGCATTGCCCACCCAGCCGATAAACTGGAAGGGTGCCCGCCCGCGGCCTAATCCTCGGCATTGAATCCTCTTGCGACGAGACGGCCGCCGCGGTGGTGGAGCGCGGCTCGCGCACGCTTTCGTCGGTGGTCGCCTCGCAGATTTCCACCCATGCCCGCTACGGCGGGGTGGTTCCGGAGCTGGCCAGCCGGGAGCATCTGCGCGCCATCGTTCCCGTGGTTCGCGCCGCTTTGGTCCAGGCCGGCATCGCGCTTGACGATCTCGACGCCATCGCGGTGACCAGCGGTCCTGGACTGGCCGGGGCCTTGCTCGTCGGCATTGCCTATGCCAAGGCGCTGGCCTTTGCGCAAGGGTTGCCGCTGATCGCCGTCAACCATCTTGAAGGGCACATCCACGCGGTGCTGCTGCACGAGGCCGAGTCCTGGCCGGACGGGCGGAGTTTTGCCGACGACGAACCGGCCCTGGCTTTGGTGGTCTCCGGCGGGCACACGCATCTTTATCGCTGCCGGCCGGTCCGGAACATCTGGAGCTACAAGCTGGTGGGCCGCACCCTGGACGACGCCGCCGGCGAAGCTTTCGACAAGGTCGCCAAGCTGCTGGGCTTCGGCTACCCCGGCGGACCGTGGATCGATGCCCTGGCCCGCTACGGCAACCCGCGCGCAGTGCCGTTCGCCTTCGCGCAGGTCAAGCGGAAACTCCACCTGGAGGGCAAGGCTCCCAGGACCAAGGCGGCCCGCACCGCGCCGATCGCCGATCTCGATCCCCGCTTCCTGTTCTCGTTCTCCGGGATCAAGACCGCCGTTTTGCGCTACGTGGAACTCAACCGTCTTCGCCCCGCTCTTGAGCGGAACACGGTCCGCGCAACCCGTCCGCCGCAAAGCAAAGAGGAAGCGCTGGCGCTCTGCCCGCGGCAGACCCTCGACCTGATCGCCAGCTTCCAGTGCGCGGTGGTGGGCGACCTGCTGAAGAAGACCTTGGCGGCCGCCGAGTCGCTCGGAGCGCGCCGCATTCTCGTTACCGGCGGAGTGGCCGCCAACCGCGAACTGCGCGCCCGCTTCACGGCCGAGGGCGCGCGGCGCAACCTTCGCGTGGCCTTTCCCACGCCGGCCCTCTCCACAGACAACGCCGCCATGATCGCCGCCGCCGCCTGGCCGCGCTTCCAGGCCGGAGAATTTGCCCCCCCCTCGCTCTCCGCCGATCCCTCGCTTGCCTTGGGAAAGTGAAGAGCGGCGAAAGCCAGTTCAACGGTCGATCGCTTCGTTTTTTGTGCGCGTCGCTTGCCAAATCGGAACAGGCCGGTTCGCATCCGGGACGGGCCGGAGATCGGCGGCATATTGACAGCGTTCCGCAAGTCCACAACCCATGACATGGGCGAAACTGTAGAGGTGCGGAGGTTGGCCAGTGATGTCTCACGGAGTTTTTGGCGGATTGTTTTCGCAGCGCGGCGCGCCGGTTTCGCCGGTCTCGATGGGGATTGAACCGCCGCCTCAAACCGCGCCGGAGGCGGATCGCAGCTTTGAATTTGCGCTGGATGCGCTGCCCTACAATGCGATGTTCTGCGACCGCGAGCTGATTCTGCGCTATCTGAACCGTTCTTCGCGCAATACGCTGCTCACGCTGCAACAGTATCTTCCCGTGCCAGTTGACCAGATCGTGGGCAAGTCGATCCATATCTTTCACAAGTCGCCGCCGAATATCGACCGAATTCTGGGCGCCAAGCAGCAACAAGGACGGCATCGTCTGCCGCACAAGGCGACCATCCAACTTGGTCCCGAGAAGCTCGATCTGGAGGTCGAGCCGATGATCGACGGGCACGGCGAGTATGTGGGCGCGGTGGTGCTTTGGGGAATCAACACACAGCGGAAGCAGGAGGCGCTGCAACGAGCGCAGGAGGCGCAACGCAGCGACATTGAACACTTGAACGGCAACTTGCAGATGGTGGCCACGGCCACCCATGAGATCGAATCGAGCATCGCCGAGATAGCGAAGAACGCCGTGGATGTGGCGCAAACGGCCGAGAAGTCGCGGCTGGCCAGCGCGGAGAGCAAGAGTTCGATCGAAAGCCTGCGGGTCTCCAGCGCGGGGGTGGCCAAGGTGGCGGAGTTGATCGCCTCGATCGCCACGCAGACCAGCGTTCTGGCGTTGAATGCGAACATCGAGGCGGCGCGGGCGGGGGTTCACGGCAAAGGCTTCGCGGTGGTGGCCAGCGAGGTGAGGAAGCTGGCCGAACAGACCGCCTCGGCCACGGCCGAGATTCAGGCCAAGGTCACGGCGATCGGCGGCGACCTGAGCAAGGCAATGGCGGCGATCGACCGCATCTCCAGCCAGACTGAAGACCTGTCGGGGTTATCGCATCAGATGGCGGCCGCGGCCGAGGAGCAGCATCTGGCCACGCAGGAGATGGCGCACAACCTGGAGCGGGCGGCGCATCGGACTTCGGAGATCGCCAATATGCGCTTGGACGAGAAGATCGAGTGAGGTCTTCCGCCAGGACAAAGGTCACCGGATCGCTATCGGCGGGGGCTTGGCAAATGCGTCGGCAGGGACCAGCGCGGCGGCGGATTCGCCGTCCAGCGTTATCGCGCCATGCTCGAAGGCGAGGAGCGCGGCATCGTCGGCGGCTAGAATCATCCAGCAGGCGGCGCCTCGTTTGAGGATGCCGCAAACCGTCTCCACGGTGTAGTTGACCTCAGTGTGGACGAGGAGCGTGCCTTTGGCGCGTTCGATCCAGAAGCCATGGGCGCCCAGAGAGTATTCGCCACGCCGCGGGTCCACCAGGTTGAAACTCTGCTTGAGTTGCTCGGATGCGCCCGCGGCAAAGCCGGGCAGGTCTTTATCGGTCATTCGCCTGCCAAAGCAGTCGAACGGCAAAACCACGACGACCACCACGGAAGCCGGATCGCCGCGGCGTGCGGTCAGCGCAATCTGCGCGCAGGCAGAGTCGTTCGTCGGCTTCTTTTCCGGGGAAAGCCCCGGCTTGACCGCGACGACTTCCCAATCCGCCGGCAGACTGTAACTGAAGCCGATCTCGCTGCTGTGAGTTACCGGCGCGGCAACCGGCGCCTGGGCCGGCAACGGCGCGCAGCAAAGCGCGAAAACGGCGATAAACAGGCGGTCTTTCATTTCGCCGCGAGTTTATCACAATCCACGCATCCGGCAGAGAACGATCTCCCTATTTGAGGAGGAATCCCCATGCCACCGCAAGGATTCCGCCCAGCGACGCGACGATGCCCACCAACCAGTAGACACGTTTGCGAGTCAGCAGCGTCACCGAGGTGATCACCAGGCCAATCTCCAGCAGAGCCTCGCCCAAGTCGTAGAAATCGGCGCGGTGCTCGGCGAGTTTCACCTCTTCCTCGAAGCTCTCCGCCACTTTCTTTTCCTTCTCCAAATCGTCGGCCCACTTGTCCTGGTGGTCGGCATAGCCTTTGGCGATCCTCTTGGCGCCATCCTGGTCGTCAAGCGCGACCACTCCGAGCAGATTGGTCACCAATGCGGTATCGTAGGCGCGATTCTTCTTGGCCTGGTATTCATTCCAGGTATCGCTGGCCTTGGCCTGCTTGAGCACCGCCTCGGTGTGGGTGCGATGGCCCAGCACGGTGGTGACGGCCACCAGCACGGCCAGCACGGTCATGGTCAAGGCAACCGGGCGCATCGAGGATTCGTGCGATCCGTGCTCGGCGTGTTCCTGCAACTCCTGGGCTTCGTTGACTTCCATGGGGACTCAATTCTCGCTTTCTAGATGTCTTCCGGCTTAAGACCGGTGCGCTTTGCAATTTTCCAAGCATTGTCGGGCCGATCTCGTCGCCACCGTGAAAAGCCCATGTATATTCGTGAGGGTAGTTGGGATTCTCAAGCCGCTTATGCGAACCGCTCTTGCTGACGCGGGGCTTTTCGCGCCAGCCTATGCGTTGCAAAGCACGGAATACTTTTCTTGCGCTTGTTGAAGCCCATTTGCTCATACCTCACGAAAACATACTCCAGCGATCCGTGCAAGGAGTGGACTTGCAACGTTTTACTGACAAGCGTGATGTTTCATGATAAAGCGTGATGTTTCGTGATGAAGATTGGGAACCAAGAAAGTAACTATTAAGTCTGAATTCACCGTCGAAAGGGGCGCAGACGCATTCAACGTCTTTCGATAGCGCAATCATGCAACCGCAAAGCGGACTTGATCCAGGGCGCTCTGATCGACCTCAATCCGGTCGGCAATCACCCGAAGCGCAAGCGCCTCCACTTTGGATTGAGCCTCGGCGCGGGAAGCGCCATAGACGAGCACTCCGGGGAGACTCTCGATCTCGGCGATCCAGCGGCCATCTTCCTCACGATCGAAGACGATCTCGAAATCCATGGCAAACACCTCCGTAAGAAGCCCGTCACTCACTCCTAGACAGTCTACCTTAGATTCTTCTACTTCCGCTTCCAGCGCGCGCCGTCCTTCGAGTCCTCAACAACGATGCCTTTTTCCAGCAACTCTTTGCGGATTTGGTCGGCGCGGGCGAAGTTGCGCTGTTTCTTTGCCTGGGCGCGCTCGGCCACCAGCGCGTCGATGGCTTGATCGGTCAGCGATTGGCGGGCCAGCAGTTCGGGAGCCACATCGCTCATCCGGCCAGTCGCTTCCGCCCAAGCCAGCGCGGCGCGGGTTGGCTCGGCGTCGCGGTCCTCGATCACGTCGAAGACGGCATCGAAACTAGCCAGCACAGCCAGAATCGCATCGCGGTCGGCGGCAAACAACTGCCCCTGGTCGATGGCCGTATTGGCGGCGCGGATCAGGTCGAAGATGGGCGCCCGCGCCTCGGCGGTATTCAGGTCGTTGGCCAGGGCGGCCAGGTACTCGGCTTGCGCTTTTTCGGCGGCCTGTTGGATGGCGGGATTCGCGCCCTCCGCCAAGCCGGCCTGGAGCAGGCGTTGATGAAAAGTCCGCAGCCGCTCGACGGCGTTGGTGGCCTCGATCAGCCCATCGAAGGTGAAGTTGAGTTGATGGCGGTAGGGGACGGAGATCAGCGCCAGGCGGATCGCCGAGGCCTTGTAGCCCTTCAAAAGCAGGTCGCGCGGGGTGTAAAAGCTGCCCTCGCTCTTGGACATCTTGCGGCCTTCCACGAGCAGAAAGCGCACGTGCATCCAGTGGCGGGCAAAGGGCTTGCGGGTGGCGCTCTCGGACTGCGCAATCTCGTTCTCGTGGTGGGGAAACATCAGGTCTTCGCCGCCGCAATGCAGGTCGAAGCTGTCGCCCAGGTAGTTCATCGACATGGCCGAGCACTCGATGTGCCATCCCGGCCGGCCGCGGCCGATCGCCGTCTCCCACGAAGGCTCGCCCGGCTTGGCAGCCTTCCACAGCACAAAATCGCGGGCCGACTCTTTCTCGTATTCGTCCAGGTCCACGCGGGCGCCGTCCTCGATGCCGCTCAAATCCTTTTTGCTCAGCTTGCCGTATTCGGGGAAGGCGGCCAGCCGAAAGTACCACGATCCTTCCTCGCTGCGGTAAGCGGCGCCCGCTTCAGCCAGTCTTTGCACCAGCTCAACCATGAGCGGAATATGCTCGGTGGCGCGCGCCAGTTGCTCCGGACGCTGGATACTCAGGGCGTCCATGTCTTCCAGAAAAACGCGCTCGAAGCGGGCCGTGTACTCGGCGAGGGGAATGCCGTCAGCGGCCGAGTTGCGGATGGTCTTGTCGTCCACGTCGGTGACGTTCATGACGTGGCGGACCGGGGTTCCGGTGAGCTTGAGGAAACGGCGCAGAACGTCCACCGCCAGGAACGTGCGGAAGTTGCCGATGTGTCCGTAGTCGTAAACCGTAGGCCCGCAGGCGTACATACGCAAGGCTTGCCCGTCGGCGGGAAGCAGATCGTCGAGCCGTCCCGTCAGGGTATTGAAGAGGCGGAGGGTCGCGGTTCGTTGCTGGGTTGCGGGTTGAAGTTCGTCCACTGACGGCATAGTCGCAATCGGCTCGGTTTCAGCCTTTCCGATTGTAGCAGCGGCGCGGCTTGTAGCAGCGGCGCGGCGCGGCAGGCATCGATGGGAGGAACTCGACTGGGGACGGACGCGGGCCACCCGCCGCCGCTTCGTTTCGATGAAAATGCGGGGATTCGCAATTCCGCCCGTACCGCGCCATGATTCTCCGTGTACCCATTCTAGCGTCGCTCTAGGCCGTGGCCCGCTGTTGTTCGTGGCCCAGGCGCACACTTACGATCTTGGAAACGCCCGGCTCCTGCATGGTGACTCCGTAGATCATATCCGCGGTGTGCATCATGCGCTTGGAGTGGGTGACCAGCAGGAATTGCGTCTCCTTGCTCAACGAGCGCAGCAGTTCGGCTAGGCGGCCCACATTGGTCTCGTCCAACGCCGCGTCCACTTCGTCGAGCGCGCAGAAGGGGCTGGGCTGGAACTGGAAGATGCCCACCAGCAGCGCCAGCGCGGTCAGCGACTTTTCGCCGCCGGAGAGCAGCAAGACGTTCTGCAGTTTCTTGCCGGGAGGCGAGGCGACGATCTCCAAACCGCTTTCGGCCTGGTTTTCGGCGTCGGTAAGTCGCAGGAAGGCCTGCCCGCCCTGGAAGAGCCGCGCGAAGACCTGGGCGAAGTTCTCGTTGATGCGGGCGAAGGCCTCATCGAACTTGGCGCGCGAGATCTGATCGATCTCCTTGATGGTCTCCTGGGTGTTGGCGATCGAATCCATCAGGTCCTTGCGCTGGGTCTCAAGGAAGTTGTGCCGCTCGGCGGTCTCCTTGTACTCGTCGAGGGCCATCATGTTTACCGGACCCATCTGCTCGACGCGCTGGCGCAAGGCGCGGCAGGCCTCTTCCTCGGCGGCCAGCGCCTCGCCGGCAAGGTGAAGCAGTTCGGCATCGGCGCGCAGCGCGGCGGCTTCGGCGTTGACCTCGGTCAGGCAACTCGCCTCCAGATGGTCCAGATCGGCGCGCAGTTTCGCCGCCTCGCTGGATCGGCTGGCGCGGTCCTCGCGCAATTGGTCCAGCGCGGCGCGGCCTTCCTTCAACTGCGTCTCCAGCGCGGCCAGTTGCTGGCGCAGGGCCAGGGCCTGGGCGGCCAGCGTCTGGGCCAGGGCCAGAGACTCGGCGCGCGTGACGGCAAGTTCTTTCTGGCGCTCGGCCAACTCGGCGCTCTCGCCGATACGCTGCTCGCGCTCCGTCTCGGCCGCGGTTCGCTGCTGCTCGATGGCCAGCGCGCGGCGTTCCAGGTCGACGTGGAGTCGGTCGATGCGCTGGAAGGTGGACTCCGCTCCGCGGCGGCGCTCCTCCAGGCCAGCCAGTTCCGCGGTCACCCGCGCCGCCTCCTGCTGCAAGCTCTCGCGCGTTTGCCGCAGCAGGGCCAATTGCGCCTGCAATGCGTCGAGTGCGGCCTCGGCGGCGCGGTGTTCGGCCTCCAGGCGCTCGGTCTCCTCGCGCTTCTGCGCAATAACCGTATCTTTGGCCTCGCGCGCGTCCTTGTTGCGGGCGGCCTGCGCAGTCCACTCCTGCAAGCGCCGCTCGACCCGTTGCGCCTCCGCCTCCATCTGCTTGAGCGCCGCCCCCTGATTGGCGGATTCCGTTTCGGCCTGGCGCCGCTCCGCGCCGGCAGCCTCCAACTGCGCCGTCAGCTCTTCGATGGTCCGGGTCAGCGCCGCCGCTTCGCTCTCGGCCTGCCCCAGGCCGGCTTCCAGCTTGGCCAACTTGCCTTCCGCTTCGCGCAGTTCGCGCTTGATCGCCAAAGGCCCCTCGCTGGCCGGCTTGCCGCCAGTCACGGTGGCATTGTGGAAGCACTCACCCTCAGGCGTCAGGAAAAATGCGTGCGCATACCGCGCTGCCAAGCGCTGCGCCTCGCCGGGATCCTCGACCAGATAGCCGTTGCCGAGCTTGGGAAGGATGGTTTCGAGCGACCGTCCAAAGCCGTTCAAAACCCGAATCGAGTCTTTGAGCGGAACCAGGCCGGGCGCGCTGATGGGGTCCGCTCCGCCGTCGAAGGAACCGCCGTGCGCTGCTTTTTCCGGGTGAATCAGGAAGGTGGCGCGTCCATCCACGCCGGATTTGAGTACCCGAACACCATGTTCGGCCGCCCCCCAGTCCTTGACCACTACATAGTTGAGTTCCTCGCGTAGAAACTCATCGACCACGCCCTCGTGCTCGCCGCTGACCTCCAGAAAGTCCGCCAAAGTGCCCACCGGCGCCATTCCCTGGCCCATCGCGCCCGGCTTGAGCAGCTTGCGCACCGTATCGGTCGAGTAGCTGTGGTTGCGAATCAGCGCCTCCAGCGCATCGCGCCGTCCGGCCACTGAGGCCTGTTCGCCGCGCAGTCGATTGGCTCGCGCGCGCAGCGCATTCTCCTCGGCGCGGCGAGTTTGGAGCGAGTTGCGCAGCGCGGCGCTCTCGCTTTCCAGCCGTTTGAGCGACTCCGCCGCTGACTCGAATCGGAGCCGCGCCTGCCCGTTTTGCACTCCCAGCGTCTCCATCTCGTTGCGCGCCTGACCCATCTCCGCTTGCAACCGCTCGGCCTCCCGTTCGAGCGCCGCAAGGCTCTCCTCGGCCTGCGCGGTGTGGTTGCGCGCGTTTCCACTGAGTGTAAGCAAGTGCATCGCATGGCGGCGGCTGGCTTCCAGCTCCCGTTCCGCTCCGAAGACCTCTTCGGCCGACGCGCGCGCTTCCTGCTGGCGCGCCTCCACCTTCTCGCGAAAGGACTTGGCCGCTTCGGCCGCGGTCTGCAAAAAGGCGTGCTGCTGCTTCCGCTCCTCGGCGATGCCGCCCAACTGGGTCCGCGTCGCCTCCAGTTCCGCTCCGGCGGCGGCGATGCGCGTCTCCAGATCGCTCACCCGCTCCGTATTGGCCCGCTCCCGCGCCGCAGCCCGTTCCAGTTCGACCGCCGAAGCATTGGCCCGGTTCTGCGCCTCCTGGCCCTGGCGGTCCAACTCATAGCCCCGCTCGGTGAGTGTGTGCTGACTTGCTTCCCGCGTTTCTATCTCCGCCGCCGAGCCATTGATGCGCTCGGTCAGCATGGCGATCTCGGCATCCAACCGGGCCTGATCCGCGTCCATCTGCGCCATGCGGCTGGCCAGCACCACGCGCAGCCGGGAGCGCAGTTCGTCGCGCACGGCCGCAAACCGCTCGGCCTTGGCCGCCTGTCGTTTCAGGCTGTTCATCTGTCGCGTGATCTCTTCAAAAATGTCGTCCACGCGGGCCAGATTCTGCCTGGCGCTTTCCAGCCGCAACTCCGCCAGCCGTTTCTTGGTCTTGAAGCGGGTAATCCCCGCCGCCTCCTCAAGGATGGCGCGACGGTCGTGCGGCTTGGAGCTGAGCAGTTGCCCAATGCGCTCCTGCCCGATCATCGCGTAGCTCTCCGGCCCCAAGCCGGTGCCCATGAAAATATCCTGGATGTCGCGCAGCCGGCAGAGCTTGCCGTTCAGCAAGTACTCGCTCTCCCCAGTCCGGAAAAGCCTCCGCGTAATCACGATCTCCCCCTTGCGCGGCGTGCGCTGGAACTTGCGGCGGCGAATCTTCAGCACCACCGCCTGCGGACCGATCGCCGTCGCCTGCTGTGGGGCGGACGCTTCCTCCGAATCGTCCTCCAGCGGCAGCCCCGGCTGCTCATTGGCCGCAATCTCCTCGGCCTCGGCGGCGCTCTGGCGGCGCACTTCGTCCTCGTCCCAGTCGGCTGGGCCGTCGTGCTCCACCGCCACCTCCGGTTCCACCGGCACCGGCCCCTCGTAGGCTTCGGGATCGACCAGCGTCAGCGTCACTTCGGCCATGCCCAGCGGCTTGCGCTCACGCGTGCCGGCAAAGATCACGTCCTGCATATTCGTGCCGCGCAGGGTCTTGGCGCTCTGCTCGCCCAGAACCCAGCTCACCCCGTCCAGAATGTTCGACTTGCCGCAACCGTTCGGCCCCACCACCACGGCAATCCCCGTGCCCGCCACGGTCAACTCCGTGCGATCGCAAAAGCTCTTGAAGCCGAGGATGTGGATCTTTTTCAGTTTCAGCATCACTACTCCGTGTCCAGAGGACTGTGCCCAAAGGACTGTGCGCGGTGGCGCGTTTCATCTCGTCCGACTTGCCTCCCGCCGCCCCCACGGGCGAACGGGAATTGTTACCGTCTGATTACAGACTCTACGGAGCTTGGGGGGCACGGTCAACGTCAGGGGAGGGGGTTTTTGTGGATAAGGGAGGCCTGAATTCCGGTTCTTGGAATTTCCTTAGAATCCGTCCTGAATTGGGATTCATTAAGAAAATCTCGTCCCCCGTTTTCCACTGCCGTTGACCAGCCTGAGCGCGGGTTTGCGGATCGGTAAGAAAAGTTGATTCGTTCTCCCACAAAGGCAATCTTTCATTCCAGCCCGGCGCTACAGTGGATACCGCCCCAATTCGATCGCGCGACGCGCAACGGCCCGGCTGAGGGCAACTGAATTGGCCGGAGCGACCCGAGTTAGCCGTCGCAGAATCGCCAACTGCGTCCGCAACAGGTCGCCCTCCGCCGAAGCCGCCAGAACTCGCCGCGCCGCCTGCTCGACCATCCCGATGCTCTCGTCCGCCAGCAGTCCCGTCAACTGCGCGGCCGCCGCGGCAGTCTTTCGCCCCTCGCCCGCCAGCTTCCGCGCCCTCAGCAGCGCGGACTCCAAAGCGTAGACCTGCATGACGATATCGGCCAGGTCCGCCATCGTCTCCTGCTCCTCCTGGAGCGCCGCCATATACCGTTGGCTGGCCGCCCCGGCCGCAAACAGCGCAATCTTCTTCGCCGCCGCCAGCGCTTCACCCTCACGCGCCAGCGGTTCGCCTTCGCAGGCGCCGGCATCCAAGCTGGGCGGCGCGGTTACCTCGTTCATCAGTCTCTGGATCGCCGGCAGCAGCGGAAGTTCCCCGCTCGTGGCTCGCTTCAACAGCCAGCCGGTGATGATCAACCGGTTTATTTCATTGGTCCCCTCAAATATCCGGTTGATCCGCGCGTCGCGGTAGCAGCGCTCGGCCGGGTAATCCTCGACGTAGCCGTACCCTCCCATCGTCGCGACCAATTCGTCGGCTGTCAGCGCCAGCATCTCCGATCCGTAAACCTTCAGAATCGAGCACTCGATGGCCAGTTCCTCGAAGCGCCGCCTCGACTCCCCTGGCGGCGCCGCATCGCCCCCGCGCCCATCGATCATCCCCACAGTCCGGTAAACCATGCTCTCGGCCGCATAAAGCCGCGTTGCGCAGGCCGAAATCTTGCGCTGGATCAAACCGAACTCCGCAATCGACTTTCCAAAGGCGTGGCGCTCCGTGGCGTAGCCGATCATCTGCCCCAGCGCCTGCCTAGCCCCGCCCACGCACGCCGCGCCCAGCTTGAACCTTCCTATATTCAATACGTTAAACGCAATGCGGTGGCCCTTGCCCGGCTCCCCCAGCAGGTTGGCGGCGGGAACATTGCAGTTGTCCAGCAGCAACGGGCAGGTCGAGGAGCCGTGAATTCCCAACTTGCGTTCCTCCGCGCCCACAGTCAGCCCCGGCGTACCCCGCTCTACCAGAAACGCCGAAAACTTCTCTCCGTCGATCTTGGCAAAAACTGTAAACAGTCCGGCGATGCCGCCGTTGGTAACCCACTGCTTCTCGCCCTTGAGCGCATACTCGCCGCCGTCAGCCGAGAGCGTCGCGCGGGCGCGGATATTCATCGCGTCGGAGCCGGAGCTGGCCTCGGAAAGCCCATAAGCTCCGATCCACTCCGCACTGGCCAGTTTCGGCAAATAGCGCCGCTTCTGCTCCTCGCTCCCGTACCAGACCAGCGGCAAGGTCGCGATCCCGATATGCGCGCCAAACGCCGCCGAAAAGCTGGGCAGCACCGACAAGTGGTCCGTAATCAGCGTTGAGCAGGTCTTGTCCATGCCCATCCCGCCGTACTCCTCGGGAATATCGACGGCCGTGAACCCCAGCTCGGCCGCTTCGCGCAGCAGCCCCGCCAACACACCAGGCTGCCTGGCCTCGATCGCCGCCGTGTGCGGCAATATCCGCTCACGGGCGAACTGCGCTGCCGTCGCCGCAATCTGTCGCTGCTCCTCGTTCAGATCTTCCGGAGTGAATATCTCGGCCGGGGTCTGGCTCCGCAGCAGAAAGCCGCCCCCGGCAGCGGCAACGATGGGGGAAGAAGTCTGTGTACTCATGGGGCGCGAACCTCCTGGCTCTGCCCACCTTACGCGAACGCTTCGCGGGACCGCAAGCGGCATGAAGTTCGGAATCGAAGTTGGCGGCGTACCTCGCCAGGTTGCGGAAAAGCGCTTTGCATTGAAGAGGCAATGCTTCAGCCACGCCGAAATCGGTTGAGAAGAATAAATAAGCTTTGCCCCCGAGGGGAAGGTTTTCGGCGTTTTCGACTATTACCGCCGACCGTCACGGAACAACCTCGAACGGGATCCGTTTCGATACGATCGCCGCGCTTTCGTGCCACAGGGCTGGAAGTTTCCGCAACTTCTCGGCGACGTAAGAGCGGGACAGAGGACTGTTATATTCCACCTCCAGTGTGTACTTGCCCGGCGATTTCACAATATCCCTCACAGGCAGCGTACGCTCGGCGCCGAAAAAATCGCCGTCTTCCTTGAGTCGAACGAAGATGCTTGGATCGTCGTTCCGTTTGGGCGGCGGTAGCATGGTATCGTCCATCGTCTCCGGACCGACAATCTTGCCGGAGCTATCTCTGACAGTTATCGTCAAACCGCCTCCGTATCCCCACGAGATACATCCGTACACGTAAACCGGATCGGGGCCATGATTCAGAATTCCCACATCGATGACCATCGACTGGTCGAGCGAGTACAGCTGTCGGTCCGTATGCGCGAAAAGAGACGCGCGCTCCCAAGTCGTCTTTTCGCTGTCCGCGCTGGCGCGCCCCGGAGCGCTCTGGGACGCGCCCTTGCAGACGCATACCGCCGCGAACAGCAAGATTGGGAATGCGCTCTTTCTCATTCGATCGTCTCCTCGGCAATATCCGCAAACGCCGCGATCCGCTTGTTCACGGCCATAGGAACTTTTGCGACATATGGCGTTGCATCGCATCTCGATTTCCGTCGTCGGCCCATTTTTCCAGATAGCTTATATCGTTCTGACTGAAGCCGATCTTTCTTCCAATGGCGAGTTGCGTCCGGCTGGCCGACTGCTCGTCTTTCCACCGCTCATCGCCCGCGTACTTTCCGAAGTTCAGGCAATGCTGCCCCTCGTGGCCAAACAAGGAACCGATCCAATCGGAGGAACTGCTCTTGATATAGCCGATGGAAAGAGTCATCTCGTGTCTGCCCGTCGCTCCCAGGGCGGCGTCCGATCCAGACACCGTGAATTTCGCGATCTGCAGGATCGCATTCTTTTCCTCCGCCGTGAACGAACTTATCTTCTGGTTGATCAGATCGGCCGCGCGCGCGACCTTGTCGCTGGCCAGAGTCCGGTCCGCGACCGATAACTTCGCGTCGTAAGCTATATCCACCCTTTGGCTGATTGCAGTTACGAACGAAAGTGGGCTTCCCATGAGGATTCCTCCCTGCCGCCGCTCACCGACGATCGTCGGACAGTTCTTGCCCGTTCCGCGAGACAAAGCGACCGTTCCTTATCGGCGCCGCGAAGAATTTGTCTCCCGCCTGGAATGTAGCACAAACCGCCGTCGAATCGCACTTTCTTATCAGTCTTTCAAGACGTATGCCGTCCGGGCGCGTTGTATGCGCGCGGCTTCATTCCCGGCTCGCGACTTTCAATGCCCCGCTGTTATCAAGATAAATCCCCAAACTTCGCTGGACAAACGGCCCGCGCTCGATATATACTTTCGCCGTTCGCATTATCTTACTCGGCGCCAACGCGAACCAGGCCCCCCGCGATCCGTCCGGTTCAGGAAAACGAATCGGCGAAAACGAAATTCAGGAGAACTGAAGATGAAGAATTCAACTTTGCAGTCATCCTCCGCTCTGCAATCGCCGCCGCGCCCCTCCGCCTGCCGGCTATACGCAAGCGCGCTTCTCACCCTCTGCCTGCTCTTCGCCTTTGCCCCGCAAGCCCATCCCCAAACCACCGCCCCAGGAGAATGGACCTGGGTGGGCGGCAGCGTCACAGCACTCCAAGCTGGAGTCTATGGCACGTTGGGCATCCCCGCCGCCGCAAACATTCCCGGAACCCGGCTTGGCGCTTCGAGCTGGACCGGCGGCTACGGCAATCCGTAGCTCATCCAAATTCGGTTCAATCCAGGGCAAGCGCATTCCGCCTTGACAATCCGGTCGAGCCGGAGACGGGTATACATAGCCGCGGATCGCGCGCGGTTTTTGGAGGAAGTTTATGACGTGGAAAAGGGTTTTTGTTCTGCCTGGGTTGTTCGCGCTCATCGTTGCGACGCCCATCGCCGTCTATGCTCAACCCTCCGGCGGCTGTAGCGGCGTTGCCAACATGACAGTCGGGTCAACGACATACGCGCCTCAATGGTGCCAAGAGTTCAACGGCGCCGCCGGATCGCCGGACACCACGGTATGGACATTCGGACTGGGAAACAATGGCGGCTGGGGCAACGGCGAGCAGGAAGTTTATTGCGGGCCTCCGGGATATCCGAATAATCCGTCGCAGTGTCCCACCACGTTCAGCGCTTCCACCGCCCCGGTCTACATCGATGGCATCGGGCATCTGGTGATTCAGCCGATCTATGAAAATGGCGCGTGGCTATCGGCGCGAATGAATACGGAAGGGATGGAAAACTTTACCTATGGCATACTCGAGGCAAGCATCGAGGTTCCCAATGTGGCCAGCCAAGGTCTCTGGCCCGCTTGGTGGACTATGGGTACCGACTGCGCGACCGTTGCGTGGCCAACTTGCGGAGAAGCGGATATCTTGGAGGACTGGTCCCCCACTGTATATAACGGCGCGGGAGACGCTGGGATCAATTCCACCATTCACACGGCCCTGACCGGGGGAGACGGAGTCGGAGCGCGCTATAACTTCCCGAGTGGAGAAGCGTCGAACTCTTCCTTCCATATCTATGGCATGATTTGGACCGAGAACCGGATACAGTTCTTCGTGGATACCCCGGCATCGCCGTTTTTCACAGTTACACCGGCCAGCCTTCCCTCGGGAGACACTTGGCCATTCAATGCCGGCATCTTCGCCCTCTTGAATGTGGCGGTGGGCGGCACCCTGGGCGGATCGGACAGCGGCCTGGCCAGTCCGGCATCGCCGATGACGGTGGACTACGTTCGCTGGTACACAGCCGCGACGGGCACGGCGCCCGCGGCTCCCGCAAACCTGACCGCAACGGCAGCCTCATTGAGCCAGATCAATCTGAGTTGGACGGCCTCGGCCACGCCTGGAGTCACCTATACAGTGCTTAGGTACGGAGAGGCGATCGCTACGGGAGTTACCGGAACGACTTACTCTGACACCGGACTGACGGCGGCAACTCAATACTCCTACACGGTTGAAGCCGTGAACTCGAGCGGCGCTTCGCCCGCTTCCAACCCCGCGACGGCAACCACGGCCAGCGGCAATTGCACCGCGGTTCCATCGGCGCCCACCGGGCTGGCGGCCTCGGCATCGTCCTCCAGCGTCATCGGCTTGAACTGGACGGCGGTTGCGCCTCCGGCCAACTGCACGGTCGGTTCCTACAACGTTTACAGCAGCACGGTCAGCGGTTTCACTCCCGGAGCGAGCAACCTGATCGCCGGCGGCGTGACCGGCGCAAGCTATACCGACACAGGCCTCGCGGCTTCGACTGCTTATTACTTCGCGGTCGAAGCGGTTGACGCGGACGGCGCATCGCTGGCCTCGGCGCAGGCGACCGCTACAACCCAAGCGGCGGCACTCTCCAACGGCACCTACACACTGACCCCGCAGAACGCCACCGCGCTGCGCCTGGACGACGATGCCGCCAGCACCGCAACCGGGAACACCATCTGGGTATATACCGCGAACAATACCGCCGCGCAGAACTGGACAGCCGCCGATACCGGCGTCACGCCGAGCGGGTATTTCAACTTCGCCACGCTCGGCCCGTACTGCTTGACTGCTTCAGGAACCGCCAGCGCTTCGTCAGTGGTGCTGGACCCGTGCGATGGCTCCACGGCGCAGGCATGGCAGGCGGTGACATCGGGCAACTTCTACATCTTTCATCCCGCCAACAACACCGCCAACTGCCTGGATGTGCGCGGCGATGGGACGGCCACGGAAACCATTGTCCAGGTGTATGCCTGCAACGGCGGCAACAACGAAGAATGGGCGCTCACCGTGGCGGGGGCCGCAACCAACCCGATCGTCCCCTATATCGCGGTGAACGGCAACTGGAACACCACGCCGGAAAGCGCGGTCACCGTGGCTTCTGGAACGTCTGTGAGCCTTGGCCCCTGGCCAATCAGTGGCGGAACCTGGAGCTGGACCGGACCCAACGGATTCGCTTCCACCGCGCGCGAGATCGATAACATTCCGTTGAGCGCCGGAGCCAATGTCTATACCGCAACCTACACCTTTGAAGGAGCCAGTTACACGCAAGCCTTCACTGTCACGGCAACCAGCGCCAGCCCCATCGTTCCGTACATCGCGGTGAACGGGGTATGGAACGCCACGCCGGAAAGCGCGGTCACCGTGGCTCAGGGAACCTCCGTAAGCCTCGGCCCCTGGCCGGTCAGCGGCGGTGCCTGGAGCTGGACCGGACCCAACGGCTTCGCTTCCACCGCGCGCGAGATCGATAACATTCCGTTGAGCGCCGGAGCCAGCACCTACACCGCGACTTACACCGCCGGCGGCGCTACCTACACCCAGGCATTTGTCGTCACGCTCACCACGGGTGCCTGCAGCACCGTCAACCCAATCGTTCCCTACATCGCGGTCGACGGCGTTTGGAACACGACGCCCGAAACCACGGTCACCGTGGCTTCGGGAACCGCTGTAAACCTCGGCCCCTGGCCGATCGGCGGCGGAACTTGGAGTTGGACCGGCCCCAATGGCTTCACCTCCACGGCGCGCGAGATCGATGCCATCCCGTTGAGCGCCGGCGCCAACGTCTATACCGCAGCCTATACTGTCAGCGGCTGCTCCTACACGCAGCCGTTCACCATCACCGTCAACTAGCCGACCGGCGGTTGACCGCAGCGACTCTGGTGGGCGGGTGACCCATGTTGCGCCGCCCGCCCACTTTTCACTGACCCGCGATGACGGCAAAGCGCATTTTTCGGGTGACGGAGCGGAAAACAACCGAATCGATTGCAGAGATGGGTGAAGATTTCAGCGCCATTCAGCTTCGCCAGATGGGGAGGGATTCGGCATCTGGCCGACGAAGAATCTCGATCGTCGCGTGGTCCGGACTGTAAACGCAAACCGGGTCGATCGACTCGGCATTCCCGGTCAACTGGAATGCCTGACAGCGACAGCCACCGAAGTCCTGCGCCTTGCGCGGGCAGGCGCGGCAAGTCTCGGAGATCCAGGAGTCGCCGCGGAAGCGATTGAAGGCGGGGGACGAGTTCCAAATCCAATCGAGGTCGCGGTCGCGGATGTTGGTGAAGGTCAAATCGGGGATGATTGCGGCCGCGTGACAAGGCAGGGCGACGCCGACCGGGTCGATGAGCATCATCTGGCGTCCCCAACCGCCGACGCAGGCTTTCGGATATTTGCCGAAGTAGTCGGGCAGCACGAAATCGATGTGAATCTTTCCCTTGAGGCGCTGCTTGGCGGCTTCCACGATGGCTATGGATTTTTCCACCTGTTCCATCGTGGGCATGAGCAATGCGCGATTCTTGAGCGCCCATCCGTAATACTGCACGTGCGCAATCTCAAGCCGATCGGGAGCGAAATCCGCCGCCATGCCTATGAACGACTCGAGCCGATCGATGTTCATTCGGTTGATCACCAGATTGAGCGTCAGGGCGATCGGGAACTTCTTGATCGTCGGAACGATAGCTACCTTCAGGGCGTGCGCGCGCGCGCCGGCGATGTGGTTGGCTGTATTCTCGTCCTCTCCCTGAAAGCTGAGCTGGAGGTGTTCCAGTCCGGCATCGACGAGTTCAGAGAGTAGCTTCTCATTGATCCCGATGCCGGAAGTTATCAAGTTGACGTAAAGCCCGGCATCGCGGCCGGAGGCGATCAGCGCGGGCAAGTCGGAGCGGGCAAGCGGCTCGCCGCCGGTAAGATGCAGATGCAGGATGCCGATTTGCGCGGCCTGTTGAAAGACGCGCGCCCATTCCTCGGCAGTCAGCTCGGCATCGCTCTTCTTGAGTTCGAGCGGGTTGGAGCAATAGAGGCAATGCAGGGGGCATCGGTGCGTGACCTCGGCAATCAGCGAGAATGGCTTGGGCAAGCTCAGGTTGTCCGATGCAAGTTCCATCTCATTCGCTCCGAATCAAGCCGCGTTCCTGGATTCTCCCGAGCAGATCCAGAACATCCCTTTCGACTGCTTCTCTTTCCGCCCCCGAGTATTCCGCAAGCAGATCGTCGATAACATTCGCTATGGTCCTCTGTCCGTCGAGCCGGAATAGAATGTCGCGAGCCGGTCCGCTGAGTTGGAGCGTCCCTTCGGGAATCAGCAGGACCGGTTCGGTGGGATGCAGACGGCAACCCGGAGAGAGGCGCAACTTCGCACTCAGGTTCATCTCAGGAGCGCTCCGCGGCATGGGAATCCGGAACGAAGCATCCGGACGGGACGTTTCCGGGTTGCACATAGGCATAATCGATGGCGTCAAGCTGTGCCCACAGGAGTTCGCACTTGCGCGCGAGAGCTCCGATGGCTTGCTCCTGCTCGCCTCGCGTATGCGCATTCCGGGTTACAAAGTCGAGCGCGAAGGCGGCGTCCGCGGGCGCCTGCGTGAGCCGGCCGACAAAGTATGCGAGTCCGCTCGACAGGTGGGGATAGTGAAGGCGCAGTTGGTCGATGCGAAGGGAGATCAGGTCGCGCGAAAACAGTTCGGTGAGGGAAGACGCGACGGCCACCAGGAGCGAGCTTTCACGAACCAGGGCCAGATATGCATCCACGGCGTAGCGTACGCCGGGAAGGACGCCGCCGCATGGAATGACCAGGTCGCGGGATAGACCGGAGGCCTCCGCAAGTTGTATCCATTTTTCTATTCCGCCGTGGGAGTCGCCATCGCCGTCGTGGTCGAGTATGCGCTTGCGCCAAGCGCGCCGAAACGCCGGATCGTCGCTCTTGGCAAGGATCAGCGCGTCTTTGATGGGGATTCGGCTTTGGTAGTAATAGCGGTTGAGCGCCCAAGCCTGGAGCTGGCCGCGGGTGAGAGTTCCAGCGTGCATACGAAGGTGGAAGGGGTGGCGATGGTGATAATGGGCCTCGCCGACAGCCTGCAGGCGCGCGCGCAACTGCTCCGGGGTGAGCAGAGCCTCTTCCGATGCGGTACTGTGTTCTAACTCCACTGCCATCCGTCGTCTCCTATTTGCCAACCGGAGTCTTCAATCAGTTTACGTTCCTCACCGCGCGGATCGAGGATGGGGTTGGTGTTGTTGATGTGGACAAATATCTTTCTGGGCCGAGTGACGGACTCCAGCAATGCGATTGTACCCTCCGGCCCGCTGATGGGGATATGGCCGATGGAGCGGGCGAGGGGCGTGCCGTGCTGGGTATCGCTCAGTTCGGCATCGCTCCAGAAGGTGCCATCGACCAGAATGGCATCGCAGGTATTGTAAATCGCGCGCAGTTCGTCGGTGATCTCGGGGAGAGCCGGAGTGAAGGCAATGCGGCGTCCTTTCGACTCCAGGACAAGGCCGATGCTGGCTTCGCCCGGCGCAGCCGATTGATATTGCGGATTCCCATCGCTCGAATCCGAAGCGTAGAACGGGGAGCAGTCCGAAAGTGGAATTGGAGTGCACAGAATCTCTCCGCCGAGGAGAAAAGATCGGCTTGGGACGATCTCAACCCAGGTCATTTGATTGGGAATCCGGCGCAGCATCCGAAAGAAGGAGTTGGCTTCCAGTATCCCACGCACTGTTGCCGTGGCGTATACGACGAGAGGCTGGAATTCGCGGAGGAGCAGAAGCCCGAGAACCTGGTCCAGGTCGGCGCTGGTGAGAACGATTCCCGCAATAGGCGTACTTCTCTTGCCGTTTGTGTGGGACGGCCATAGTTCCGGGTCGGCTTCGATCTGAAATTTGAGATCGGGGGAAGCATTGATCAAATATCGACTCGTCCCTTCGCAAGAGAGGACGGCTTGAAGATGCAATCGCGGGGGAATCGCGATAGGGTTTTGCCGGCACCCACTGCAGAGCGGACATGAGCAGTTCCACTGGGGAAAACCGCCGCCGGCGGCCGTCCCCAGCAGTCTAAAGCGCATCAATGGTTAGACTTCCGCGGTTGCGTAGCAGTTGATTTCACAGCCGAGACTGACTTCACAAAAATCCGGGCGGGTCCACACTTTAGTTTTCATCGTTGACCTCCTTCTTTAGTCATTGGGCGTCCGCTGAAGCCGAATCGCCACATAATGGACTATATCCACTTCATTTATCGAAATCAAGATGTTTTTATCAAGATGTATTTTTTCGGCATGGGGAAGCGGTTCCGGTCCGCATCGTGACGCAATCGCGCACTCATCGGCGCCACTTCTTTGCCGCAAGCGACGATTCGCCGGCAATAGTCCACTGCCCGAACCAAACGGCATCCGCGCTCCGCCGCTGGGCCTCGTTGATGTACCTTTATCTATTGGCATGGTTCGTGCGGCCCCGGCCGCCGGATGCGGCCGATGCGGCGCGGCTGGCCGCCAGAGTTGGGGAGCGCTTTTCCATGATGGAATTTCATATTTCCCGCGGCGCGCGCGAGCGCTACCAGTTCACCGAATCCCTTTTTTCCTATACCGGAAACGTCGTTTTTGCGAACATGGCGGCTTGCCGCGAGTTCGCGCATCGCATGAACCTGGTGCGCGACGTGGAACGGCAACCCGAATTGGCGGTTCATGCCGGCCAGCTCTACGCCATGGGCTTGATCGACGAGGCCAGCCACGTTGTGATGGCGCGCTATCGTGAGCAGTTCGACCCCACGGCGATGACCTCCGCCCTGGACTTCTTCTCCGCGCAGGTGGGTTCCGAGGCGCTGGAAGCCATGCTGCTGGCCTTTGTCGAGCAGTTTCCCGGCATCAGCGTCATCCGCGGCCTGGAGACGCCCCGGCAATGGCTGGAGGGCCAAACGGAGGGCGCGCCGCACCGGGCCGCCGCGCTCGAAGAGTTGATGCTGCTGTGGACCGCCAACCGCAATGAAGCCTTCAGGCCCTTCGAGGAACTCTTTGAAGAAAATACCCTCGCCGAGAAGACCGTCTATCGCCAGGTGACGCGGCAGTTGCCGGAGTACTTCGCCACCCGGCCGCTGATTCCGCTGCCGGACTCCAAGCCGATGAATCTCCTGGACCTTTTGCGCGCTCCAGCGGTCAACTCGCCCCGCTCGCTCAGCGAGCAACTGAAACTGATCCGCCGGCGCTGGAAGCCGCTGATCGGCGATAGCCTGGATCATCTTCTGGGCATCGCCACCGAGATTCTGCACGAGGAAGAACTGGCCATCTGGATGCAGTTCAACCCGCCCGCCGCGCAGGCCCGGGAAGCCGCCCGCCGCCACCGCGAGAGCGGCCGTCAGCAGTGGCCCTCGGCGGTCAGCACCGCGCAGGTGCCCACCTTCGGCGATCCGGCCCACGAATACGAGAAGTTCAGCGCGGATATGGCCTGGATGCCGACCGCCGTGCTCATCGCCAAAAGCACTTACGTCTGGCTGGCGCAGATGAGCCGCCAATACGGCCGCCGCATCGCCCGCCTCGACGAGATTCCCGACGAGGAACTGGCCACCCTCGCCCGCCGCGGCCTCAACTCCCTGTGGCTGATCGGCGTTTGGGAGCGCAGCCGCGCCTCCCGCACCATCAAGCAGATTTGCGGCAACTCGGATGCCGTCGCTTCCGCCTACTCTCTCTTCGATTACACCATCGCGCACGACTTGGGCGGCGAACCGGCCTACATTCACTTGCGCGACCGCGCCTACCAGTACGGCATTCGTCTGGCCAGCGACATGGTGCCCAACCACATGGGCATCGACTCGCCCTGGGTGGTCGAGCACCCCGACTGGTTCATCGCCCGCAACGAGCCGCCCTATCCCGCCTACAGCTACAACGGTCCCGATCTCTCCCAGGACGGCCGCGTGGAGATCAAGATCGAGGACCACTACTTCGAGCAGTCCGACGCCGCCGTGGTCTTTCGCCGCCGCGATCGCCAGAGCGGCGAGACGCGCTACATCTACCACGGCAACGACGGCACCAGCTTTCCGTGGAACGACACCGCGCAGCTCGACTTTCTCAACCCGGCCGTACGCGAGCAGGTCATCCAGACCATCCTGCGCGTGGCCCGCCTCTTTCCGGTGATCCGCTTCGACGCCGCCATGACCCTGGCCAAGCGCCATTTTCACCGTCTCTGGTTTCCCGGTCCAGGCTCCAGCGGGGCCATTCCCTCGCGCGCCGAGTACGGCATGAGCCAGGCCGACTTCAACCGCTGTATGCCCCACGAATTCTGGCGCGAGGTGGTCGATCGCGTCGCGGCGGAAGTTCCCGGCACCCTGCTCCTGGCCGAGGCCTTCTGGCTCATGGAGGGCTACTTCGTCCGCACCCTGGGAATGCACCGCGTCTACAACAGCGCCTTCATGATCATGCTGCGCGACGAGGACAACGCCAAGTACCGCTCGGTCATCAAGAACACCATCGAGTTCGATCCCGACATCCTCAAGCGTTACGTGAACTTCATGAGCAATCCCGACGAGCGCACGGCGATCGACCAGTTCGGCAAGGGCGACAAATGCTTCGGCGTGGCCGCCATGATGGCCACTCTCCCCGGCCTGCCCATGTTCGGCCACGGCCAGATCGAGGGCTTCACCGAAAAGTACGGCATGGAGTACCAGCGCCCCCGCTACGACGAAAATCCCGATCCGTGGCTGGTCGAGCGCCACGAGCGCGAGATTGCCCCCCTCCTCCAGCGCCGCTGGCTCTTCGCCGAAAGCGGAAATTTCCTCCTCTATGACTTCTTCACCCCCAACGGCACGGTGGACGAAAACGTCTTCGCCTACTCCAACCTCAACGGCGGCGAACGGGCCTTGATTATCTATCACAACCATTACGGCGAAACCCATGGGACCATCGACTATTCCGCCGCCTACGCCGATAAAGGCTCCGGCCATCTTCGCCAGCGCCGCTTGCGCGAGGGCCTCGCAATCAACCCCGCGCCCGCCGCCGTCTGCGCATGGCGCGACTCTCTCACCGGCCTGGAGTACCTGCGCCGCTCCCAGGATTTAGCCGAACGCGGCCTCACCCTCGATCTCCACGCCTACCAGTGCCACGTCTTCCTCGACTGGCGCGAACTGATCTCGACCGCCGAACAGCCCTGGGACCGGCTCAGCGACCATCTCAACGGCCGCGGCGTTCCCAACCTGGACGACGCCCTCGTGGCTCTCGAGCTGCAACCCGCGCACGACGCTCTCCGCTATCTTCTCGACCCATCCATCGTCCGCCTCTTCGCCGATCTGGCCGAACAGCCCCGCGCCCTCGGAAAGGACGCCAAGACCGACGAGGAGCGCGGCGAATTCTTCGAGCAGGCCGGCGCGCGGTGCGAGAGATTTCTTGGCGCCGCCCAAACCATCTACCGCTCCCGACCCGGCGCTCTGGCCGGCGACGCTCCCCCCACCAGACCCTCCCTGCTGGCTCCGGTCTTCCGCCAGCGCCTGCGCGCCGCTCTGCGGATTCCCGTCATTGAGGCGCTTTCGCCCGCTCCCTGGCCCCCCGCTGCCCGCCGGGTGCTGCCCAGCCCCAGCCCGCAGCTCACCGCCACCGCGATCTGGGGGCCGCTCCTCGCCTGGTGCGCGCTGGAGCTGCTGGCCGAATCCATCGATGCCGAAGCCCCCGAGCGCATTGCCCTCGACCTCTTCGACCGCCTGCGCCTGCGCGAACCCTTCGCCCACGCCTTCGCCGCGCTTGGCTTCGAGGGCGAGGAAGGCTGGCGCGTCGCCGCCCGCATCAAGGTCGTATTGCTCACCGCGGCCGGCGCAGGCAAAACCCCGGAAGCCGCCGCAAACGCACCGGCAGATGGGGCTGACGGGGAAGACGAAAAGGCCACGCTCCCGGCCGCTTTGTGGCTCGATCCCGATGTCCGCTGGCTGACCGGCGTTCACAGCGGCGAGGGTCACGAATACCTGGTCAAGGAGCCGTATGAGGAATTGCTCTGGTGGCTGCTCATGCCGTCTCTGCTGCGCCTGGCCGGCGAGGCCGCGCCCCGGCGCGCCGAAGTTGCGCGAATGAGCGATACCGTCGCTGAAGCCCTGGCCGCCGCGGAAGCCGCTGGTTACCGCGTCGATGCCCTGCTCACGTCGCTCTCCGCGCTCGATGCCGAGGAAGACCAGGAGCCGCATGCGGACGGATCGACAATATGATGGCTGTATGCGATTGTTACGCGGAGGGAGAACGGGGTTTCAACCCCCACATATAGCGGCCGATTGGGGCAACCATGGTCCGCTCGGCGGAGACCGTCGCCGATCCGATTCGATGCTACAATTTGAATGTACGGCGGCTATAGTTCAGCGGCAGAACGCCTGACTGTGGCTCAGGATGTCATGGGTTCGATCCCCATTAGCCGCCCCAATTTGCACGGATCGCACACTCCAACCCTCCCGATTGCCGAGTCTCCGTGATCCCCATCCCTGACAAGCAAGAGCGCGCCGCCGCCTCTGAACTTCCCGAATGGCTGACATCGTTCCAGCCCCGGCGCGGCCTGAGCAACGGCCATTTGCAAACCGTGGTGGGCAATTTTCTTCCCCGCCCGCCCTTTCCGCTTTCAAGCGTGGCGGAGCCGGTCGTGGTGGACGCAGCCGACGGCAGCCGCGTGCTCTGCCATTGCCACTGGCAGCCGCAGCCGGCTGACCGCCTCACGCTAGTGCTGGTTCACGGCCTGGAAGGCTCCTCGGATTCGCGCTATATGCGGGGCGTCGCCCAGCGCGCCTGGGCCGCCGGATGCAATGCGATCCGCATGAATATGCGCAACTGCGGCGGCGCCGAGACGCTCACCCCCACCCTCTATCACTCCGGGCTTTCCGGCGATCTGGGCGCGGTCACGCTCCACTTTGCCGAGCGCTTCGGCCTGCGTCGGATCGGCCTGGTCGGCTACTCGATGGGCGGCAATCTGGTCCTCAAGCTGGCCGGGGAGTGGGGAGACCGCAGGCCGCTCTCCGCCGCCGTCGCCGTTTGCCCGGCCATCGACCTGGCTGCCGGCGCCGATGCCTTGCATGAGCCGCTCAATCGCATCTATGAGTGGAGATTTCTGCGCGGCCTCATGGCTCGCTACGCCCGCAAGGCCGCGCTGTTTCCCTCCATCTACGCGCCGCCGAACGAGATTGGCCCGATCCGCTCCATCCGCCAGTTCGACGACCGCATAGTGGCCCGCTACTGCGGATTCCGCGATGCCGACGATTACTACCGCCGCGCCGCCAGCGCCCGCGTCATCGACCGCATCGCCGTGCCCACGCTGATCCTGCAGGCAGAGGACGATCCCTTCATTCGCCTGTTTCCCGAAACCCGCGCCCGGCTGCTCGCCAACCCGCGCATCGCCTTCGTCGAGACCCGCCACGGCGGCCACTGCGCCTATCTTTCCAGAGATCGAGGCGAGGAGATTCACTGGGCGGAAGCCACCCTGATCCGCTTCCTGCTGACCGCCGCCGGCCAGGATTGTAGAGGAACGGTTCGCCCCAATCCGTAACAACCCTCGCCAGACTCTCCGACAATCCGAGCCGAGATGCCGCGCTGAAAGCGAACATTCTATCGTCGTTCAGACTTGAATCGACCTCGAATACGCTGAAGACCGCCCGATGAGGTCTATTCTCATCCGTGAGAACCATATATATTATCGCACTGCAATCAAGAAAACTTGACAGCAAGTCGCTCAATATGCAATTCTGCAAAAGTTGGAAATTCTCACAAGGCAGGAAGAAAATCATGGCTAAGATCATCGGCATCGACCTCGGCACCACCAACTCGTGCGTCGCCGTCCTCGAAGGCGGCGAACCCAAAGTGATTGCAAATGAAGAGGGCGCGCGCACCACGCCCTCCATCGTCGCCTTCTCCAAAAGCGGCGAGCGGCTGGTCGGCCAGGTGGCCAAGCGCCAAGCCATCACCAACCCCGAAAACACCATCTTCTCCATCAAACGCTTCATGGGACGCCGCTACAACGAAGTCAACGACGAGATGAAGATGGTCCCCTTCAAAGTCACCCAGCAGGGCGATCACGTCGGCGTTCTGGCCCAAGGCAAGGAATACACCCCTCCCGAAATCTCCGCCATGATCCTGCAAAAGCTCAAGAAGTCCGCGGAAGCCTATCTGGGTGAGTCGGTTACAGAAGCGGTCATCACCGTTCCCGCCTACTTCAACGACGCCCAGCGCCAAGCCACCAAGGATGCCGGCAAGATCGCCGGCCTGGACGTGAAGCGCATCGTCAACGAGCCGACCGCGGCCGCGCTGGCCTACGGCCTGGACAAAAAGAAGGACGAGACCATCGTGGTCTACGACTTCGGCGGCGGCACCTTCGACGTTTCCATCCTCGAAGTCGGCGAAGGCGTCATCGAGGTCAAGTCCACCAACGGCGACACCCACCTGGGCGGCGACAATCTCGACCAGCGCATCGTCGAGTGGCTCATCGCCGAGTTCAAGCAGGAGGAGGGCCTCGACCTCAGCTCCAAAGGCAACGAGATGGCCCTTCAGCGCCTCAAGGATGCCGCCGAGAAGGCCAAGATCGAGCTTTCCACGACCATCGAGACCGAGATCAACCTGCCCTTCATCACCGCCGACGCCACCGGCCCCAAGCATCTGGTCCGCAAGTTGACTCGCGCCAAGCTGGAGCAACTGGTTGAGGACCTGCTCGACCGCTCCCTCGAACCGTGCAAGAAGGCGCTCACCGATGCCGGGGTCTCCGTCGCGCAGATCGACGAAGTGGTGCTGGTCGGCGGGCAGACTCGTATGCCCAAGATTCAGGAGATGGTGAAGAAGCTCTTCGGCAAGGAACCGCATCGTGGCGTCAACCCCGATGAAGTCGTCGCCATCGGCGCGGCCGTGCAGGCCGGAGTACTGGCCGGCGAGGTCAAGGACCTGCTGCTGCTCGACGTAACCCCGCTGACTCTTTCCATCGAGACGCTGGGCGGCGTGGCCACCGCGATGATTCCGCGCAACACCACCATCCCCACCAAGAAGACCGAGACCTTCTCCACCGCCGCCGACTCGCAGACCGAGGTCGAGGTTCACGTATTGCAGGGCGAACGCCCCATGGCCGCGCAAAACCGCACCCTGGGCAAGTTCAAGCTGGGCGGCATTCCCCCCGCGCCGCGCGGTATCCCGCAGATCGAGGTGACTTTCGACATCGACGCCAACGGCATCCTCAACGTGACCGCCAAGGACAACGCCACCGGCAAGGACACGCGCATCACCATCACTTCCAGTTCCGGCCTCAGCAAGGAAGAGGTGGAGCGCATGGCCAAGGAGGCCGAGTCCCACTCCGCCGAGGACAAGGAGAAGCGCGACGAGATAGACGCGCGCAA
>Ga0181520_10002955_pt1 | contig 30625 bp, 26 predicted proteins | sample PEATcosm2014_Bin_29_FD_132451 | JGI IMG/M metagenome (GOLD analysis project Ga0181520, IMG submission 132451) | Peatland microbial communities from MTU Mesocosm Facility, Houghton, MI, USA - PEATcosm2014_Bin02_30_metaG | ecosystem: Environmental > Terrestrial > Soil > Wetlands > Peat | place...
TCCTCAGCTTCCAACCCCGCCTCGCGGCGGCGCTGTTGAGGTCGTGTTCCGTCGTGAACAGCCCAATTCGACGGGCAGGACTTTCACCTGCGATCCAGCCAGCTTCGCTGGCGCAACGGGTTACCAGGGTTGACGATTGGTGGTTTTGCTGGGAAATTCGCGGATTTTGCCGGCGGAAATCGGGGCTATTTTGAGGCGAAAGCCGGGGCGTGGAGGAGGGGTACTTGGCGGCAAAATGGGACGAAAGGGACACATGGGACGAAAGGGACGAAAGGGACGAAGCGCGCGGGGATGCGGGCTGCGTCCGGAGGGACGCGGCCATAGCCGGACGTAGCTGCTGGTGGGCAGCTTTCACCTGACCATTCAGGTTTTAACACCGATGGGCAGAGATTAGAGTGTTCTTAAAACTGGAAACGGAAGGTTCGGTGGATCAGAAGAGTTCCGCGAGAAACGGGGCGGACGACGCCCTGAACGACGCATTTTCCGCGGCAGTAAAAAATCTCCTGGGCCAAAAGCAGTTTCACGACCTGATTGTTTCGTCGGGAGAACCTCAACTGGAAGGACACGGCGCGGTGATCAGATTCAAGGATTGCGAGACCAACGGCACCGTCGTGGACAAAATGCCGGACATCCAGACGGCCGTTGTCACCTTGTTTGCGGGTGATATGATGGGCAGTGGTTTCGTCATTTCTCAGGATGGTTATTTGTTGTCAAATCAGCATGTGGTCGGCGATGCCCGGTATGTGCGGATCAAGTTTGCGACCGGAGTGGAAGTGAATGGTGAAGTGGTCAGCCGTGAGCGTGAACGGGATGTGGCCCTGATTAAATGCGGAGAACAGGGGCTTAAATGCCTGCCGGTACGGCGGGTGCTGCCGACGACGGGGGAAGAAGTTTACGCCATCGGGACACCGGGACCGGGACAACAGAATCTCAGCCAGACCGTGACACGCGGCATTGTGAGCGGGTTTCGCTCCTTGGACGGACAGGATTACATTCAGAGTGATACGGCCATCAATCCGGGCAATTCTGGCGGACCATTGATTGACAAACATGGCAATGTGGTGGGCCTCGCCGTCCAGAAGCGGTTCGACGCTGAAGGATTGGGATTCTTCATTCCCATTGATGACGCGATTCGCGTACTGGACATCAAGTAGCCTGAAGCGATGTCGGAAGACGCTCCCGCAGGAATTGATCCTTCTGCCGCCCAGGGTTGAGCCGGTTTGCGGAAAACCTCAACCGAGTCCATTCAGGGTTTGGGGGGTGTGGTTCGTGCGTGCTATCCCGGGCGCATCGGTTATCCTAACGATTATGCCATTCAGTGCTCTTGGCCTTGATGCCAAAATCGTGCGGGCGGTCACGGACGCGGGTTACACCGAGCCGACGCCCATTCAAACCGCCGCCATCCCGCCCATTATTGCGGGGCAGGACCTCATCGGCATCGCGCAGACGGGCACGGGCAAGACGGCCGCGTTCACGCTGCCGATCCTCACCAAGCTGGCGGCGCAACCGGGGCAGCGGCGCGGCACCAAAGTTTTGGTGATGGCGCCGACGCGCGAGCTGGTGGTGCAAATCGAGGAGAACGTGCGGGCTTACGCGAAGCATCTGTCGCTGACGGTGGCGACGGTGTTTGGCGGCGTGGGCGAGCAGCCGCAAATCCGGGCCTTGCGCGCGGGCACGGACATCATCATCGCGTGTCCGGGACGGCTGCTGGATTTGATGGGCCAGCGCGCGGCGGACTTTTCGCAAGTGAAGTTTCTGGTGCTCGATGAGGGCGACCGGATGCTCGACATGGGTTTCCTGCCGGACATCCGGCGCATCGTGCAGCAATTGCCGAAGCAACGGCAGACACTGATGTTTTCCGCGACGATGTCGAAGGAGATCGAAATGCTCACGCGGGAATTTCAACGCGCGCCGAAAGTGGTGCAAATCGGGCGGCGGGCAAATCCGGCCGAGACGGTGACGCAGCTCGTCTATGAAGTGCCAAAGCATTTGAAGACCGCGCTGCTGCTGCATTTGCTGCGCGATCCCCAGATGGACACGGTGCTGGTCTTTTCGCGCATGAAGCACGGCGCCGACCGGATTGCCCGGCAACTGGAGCAGCGGGGCGTGCGCACGGCGACGCTGCACTCAAACCGTTCGCAGAACCAGCGGCTGCGGGCGCTGAAGGACTTCAAATCCGGCGCGGTGCGGGTGCTGGTGGCCACCGACATTGCGGCCCGGGGCATTGACGTGGACGGCATTTCGCATGTGGTGAACTACGATTTTCCGATGCATTCGGAGGATTACGTGCATCGCATTGGCCGTACGGGCCGCGCGCATGCGGTGGGCAACGCGATCAGCTTCGTGACGCCGGAGGATTACGGCGAGTTGCGCGCGCTGGAACGGTTCATCGGGCGCGGCATCGTCCGGAAAAAGGCGGAAGGATTCAATTACTCGCAGGCTGCGCCGGCATTTAATCCCGCGGACAGCGAGCGGCGTTTTCCGCGCGGGCAAACCCAGAATCGGTCGCAGCGATCGGGTCAGCCGCAACGCCCGCAACCCCAGGGCGGGCGCCCGCGCGCCCCACAGTCAGGCGGGCGGCGCTGGGGGCGCTGAAACCGGCGTGAGCAGGGTGGCGCCTTTGAGCAGCCGGCAGAAATCTTTCTTGCTGGTGTGCAGATTTTTGCCGTCCGTGAACTGGAGGTTGGCGGCGGATTTGTAGCCGACCACCGTGCGTTCAAGGTGCACGATGCGGATGTATTCGTCGCCGCATTTCCAAATCTGGGCTTGCCGGAGTCGCATGCCAGAGTATGCCCGCGATCACGTCCAAGCCGCGAGAATTTTCTCCGCCTGCGCCGTTTGTTCCGGCGAGCCGGTGAAGCTGCACTGGTATTTCCCCGCCCGGCGCGAGACGTTAACCTTGACGGTATCCAAGCCGCGGTTCTTCATTTTTAAACGGAGTTGTCGGGACACTTCCGTGATGGGGTGCTGTTGGAGGCTGTTGTTCATGCTGCAATTTCAGCGCAGGGCGGCCACATAGCAAATTTAATCGTGATTTATTTTGGACGGATGGAAGCGAAACCTTAACCCGTCGGCTTGCTTTTCTCGGCAATGGCCTCGGAAAAGATGGCCAGGGCTTCGGCGCGGGAGAGGGAGCCGACGAGGCGCTTTTCGGCGAGGCTGTTGATGACGGGGACATTGCGCAGTTCGCATTGGAGCAGGAGGGGCAGGGCGTCCACCAGGCGCTGGCCTGGCGTGAGGCAGGGCGGGGGCGGGCGCATGACATCCGAGGCAATGACGCCGTCCAGCTCGACGCTGTTGTTGAGGAACTCCTTCAGATCCTGCAGGGCGACGATGCCGACGAGCTGCTGGCGGGCATCCACGACAGGGAAGAAGTTGTTGGAATTGGCGACGAAACGATTGGCGATTTCGCGGAAGGGCACGTTTTCGCGCAACGGGGGCACGGGAGCGTGCATGAGGTCGCCCACGGTCTGGTCGGTGGCGGCGCCGGCCTGTTCGATTTCGCGGCGGAGGGAGATGCCTTTGAGGCGCATATGCTCGGTATAGACGGATTCGCTGTGCAACTGTTGGGCGATGAGGGTGGCCACGATGCAGGCGAGCATGAGCGGGGGCATGAGAGTGTAGTCGAGGGAGATTTCGAAGGCCATGATGATGGCCAGCAAGGGGGAGCGGGTGGTGCCGGCAAGGGTGGCACCCATGCCGGCCAGGGCGAAGGCGCCGGCGGGGACGCCGTGCGCCCAGCCGAAATGGTGCAGGCCGGTGCCGAAGACCGCGCCGGCGGCCGCGCCAAGAAACAGCGTGGGTGTAAAGACGCCGCCGACGGTGCCGGCACCCACAGTGATGGCCGTGACGAGGAGCTTGGCGATAAGCAGGCCGCTTAACTGCGTCAGCGCGTGCGGGAGCTGGTCGAAGTCGCCATGGAGGATGGAATTGGTGACGAAGTAGCCGTTGCCGCACACGCCGGGGATGCCGGCGGCGGCCACCAAGCCGACCGCGAGGCCGGCGGCGGGGAGTTTCAGATAAACCGGCCACGGCAAGCGGTTGAATTGCTCTTTGGCCGCGCGCAGGGATTTAAGAAAGACGGCGGCCAGGGCGCCGCAGAGCAGGCCCAGGAGGATGAACCACGGCAGTTGCGCCGGGGCGCTGGGCGGGAAGGGCGGGACTTGGTACCACGGCTGGATGCCGAAGAAGCTGCGCGAGACGGTGGCGGCGACGACGGAGGCGCAGACCAGCGGGGCGAAGAGGTTCATGGAGAAGTTGCCCAGGACCACCAGGGAGGCGAACACGGCGCCAGTGATGGGGGCGTTGTAGGCGGCGGAGAGGCCGGCCGCCGCGCCGCACCCCACAAGCATGCGCAGTCGGTAGGGGGGCCATTTGGCGATTTGGCCCAGCTTGGAGGCGAGGGTGGCGGACAGCTGGGTGATGCCGCCTTCACGGCCGATGGAGGCGCCGGAGGCGATGCTCACCAGCGCGGAGGCGGTCTTGACGGATTCGGTGCGGAAGGGCAGGCGGCCATCGCCGGCCACCACGACTTCCAGCAAGTCGCTGGCTCCCTGGGAGCCGATGAGGCGGAAGCCCCAATAGAGGATCAGGCCCGCCACCAGGCCGCCGAGCGCGGGCACGAGGAGCCGCTGGGTGGTGGTGAACATTTCGGCCGTCTGCACCGGGTCGCCGGTCTGCTTCAAGCAAGCGCGCTGGACCATCTCTCCGCCCCAGAAGAAGAACAGGTTGACGACCCCGCCCAAGACGCCGACCAAGGCGGCCAGGACCAGATGAAAGGGTTCCTCTCTGAAGACGAGTTTTCCGCGCCAGTGCAAAGCGCCGAGCCAATGGCGCCGAAGAAAATCCCGCGTCCGGCGGACGAGTTTGCTGTTCCTCCATGGTTCCACGAGACAATTTAGCCGCAAATGGGCGGTTTGACGAGGGGCAGGCTGCCCCGCAGCCTAAAAGACCCCCAGCGCCACGCCGCTTTCGTGCGGGCAACGGTCTTCAAAAGCTCGCGGTTCGCACATGCGGGTGAAAGCGCCGGCGGGGTTAGGACTGGATATTTTTGTGGGGCCTGGCTTTTTTGCGGGGCCAGCGGCGGAGACCGTTTTGAAGCCAGAGCCACCAGACCATCCAAAAAGCCTCGACGACGATGTGGCGGGACAATTTGGAGGTGCCTTCCACGCGGTCGGCAAAGGTAATGGGCACTTCGGAGATTTGATAGCCGTCGCGCCAGAGCCGGTGCGTCATTTCAATTTGGAAACTGTAGCCATTGGAGCGGATGGCATCCAGGGCGATGGACTGGAGGGCGCGGCGGTTAAAGCATTTGTAGCCGCCGGTGGGGTCGGTGAAGGGCATGCCGGTGATGAACCAGACGTAGATGCCGGCGAAGCGGCTCAGGAGCAGGCGCTTGAGCGGCCAGTTGAGCACCCGCACGCCGCCGGTGTACCGGGAGCCAAGCACGAGATCGGCCGACTGCGCGGCTTTGAGAAAGTTCGGGATTTCGGCGGGGTCGTGCGAAAAATCGCAGTCCATTTCGAAGATGAATTCGTAGTCGCGTTCGAGGGCCCATTTAAAGCCGGAGATGTAGGCGCGGCCGAGTCCATTCTTCTTCGGTTCGTGGAGCACATGAATCTCCGGGTGCCGGGCAGCGAGCTCATCGGCCACCCGGCCGGTGCCGTCCGTGGAATTGCCATCCACGACCAGCATGTCCACCCCCACCGGGAGGGACAGAAGCTTTTGGGCCACGCGCGGCAAATTATCGCGTTCGTTGACCGTTGGCACAATGATGAGTGTTTGATGCATGCAGCAGGGGTCAATAAATAAACGTGGAACGCCGCAAAAACAAGCGGACAGTTGGGGGCGGCGAAAACTTTGATTGCCAAGCGAAAACGTTCAGCCTAGTTTTTAGGGTGAAAATGTTTGCTTCGCTGCTCAACTTCGCGGGGAACTGGACCTCTTGGCTGCTCAACCCGGTGTGGCTGGCCATCATGGCATTCCAGTTGTGGATGTTCGTGCATGCCATCCGCAACCGGCAGTGGGTGTGGGCGTTTTTCATATTCATCGGGTATGGCATTGCCGCCATGTGGTATTATTTCGCGGTCTATCGCGATTCGAGCCCGAGCGGGTTTGAGCTGCCCGGCGCGCAAAGCCGGGCGCGGGTCCGGGAGCTGGAGGCGAAGATCCATCATCTGGACAATGCGTATCACCACTTTCAACTGGGCGACGTTTATTTCCAGCGGGGGAAGTTCGCCGAGGCGGAGAAATGCTACCGGGCGGCGATGGAGCGTGATCCGCAGGACGTGGACACGCGGGCGCACCTGGGGCAGTGCCTGCTGCGGTTGAACCGGCCGGCGGAGGCGCGGCCGATGCTGGAAGGCGTGATGAACGAGAAGCCGGAGCACGATTACGGGCACACGATGATGGCGCTGGCGGAAACACTCACCGCCCTGGGCGAAAAGGACAATGCGCTGCTTTACTGGCAGCACATCACACAGAACCATTCGTATCCGCGGGCCAAGGTGCAACTGGCCGAGCTTTACCTGGAAAAGAACCAAGCCGCCGCCGCCCGGACCGAGCTAAAGGACGTGCTCAGCGACGACGCGCATGCGCCGACCTTTCAACGGACGCGCGACCGGGTGTGGATTCGGCGGGCCAAGAGCCTGCTGGCGAAGGCAAATTAGCGGAAACCTCACGGGCCGGAATGCCGTCAACCTGTTGCGATGCTCCCTGACACCATGAAAAGAGGCTTGAAATATCTGCTGGCGATTGCGGCGGGGCCGTGGTTCGCGTGGCTGGGGCTGCCGCCGGCCACGGCGGCGCCGGGCCGTCCCAACATCCTGTTCATCATGGCGGACGACCATGCGTGGCAGGCAGTGAGCGCGTACCACGAGGCGCGCCAATTGATCCAGACGCCGAACCTTGACCGGCTGGCGCACGAAGGCATGCGGTTTGACCACTGTTTGGTGAATAATTCACTGTGCGGGCCGGCTCGCGCCTCGATCATCACCGGCACCTACAGCCACATCAACGGATTTTACAACAACTCCAACTGCCGTTTCGACGGGTCGCAAATCACCTATCCCAAGCTGCTGCAAAAGGCGGGCTACCAGACGGCGATGATCGGGAAGTGGCATTTGGAGACTGCGCCGACCGGCTTTGACCATTGGGAGATCCTGCCGGGGCAGGGCATTTATTACAACCCGCCGATGATTCGCGACGGCCAGCCGGTGAAGCACGCGGGCTATGTGACGGACATCATCACCGACCTGACGCTGGACTGGCTGAAACAGCGGGATGCGTCCAAGCCGTTCATGGTGCTGTGCTGGCACAAGGCGCCGCATCGGGAATGGGAGCCGGCCTTGCGCGACCTGGATTTCGATCATGACCGGGTGTATGGGCTGCCGGACAGCCTGTTTGATGATTATTCAGGCCGCGGGCTGGCGGAACACGACCAGAACATGACCATCGCGCGGACCATGCGGATGAACGAGGATTGCAAGCTGACGGATCCGCCGGACCTGTCGCCGGCGCAGCGGCAGGCGTGGGACGCGTATTACCAGCCGCGCAACGCCGCGTTTTTGCAGCGACACTTGGAGGGCCGGGCGCTGGTGGAGTGGAAATACAACCGGTTCATGCACGATTACCTGGGCTGCATCAAGGGGCTGGATGACAGCGTGGGCCGCCTGTTGAAATATCTGGACGATACGGGCCTGGCCAGCAACACCATCGTCATCTACTCGTCCGACCAGGGGTTCTTCCTGGGCGAGCACGGGTGGTTCGACAAGCGCTGGATCTTCCAGGAATCGGCGCGCACGCCGCTGCTGATCCGCTGGCCGGCCATGATCCAGCCCGGCAGCGTGAACACGGATTTGGTGTGCAACCTGGATTTTGCGGAGACGTTTCTGGCGGCGGCGGGCGCGCCGATTCCGGAGCGGATGCAGGGGCGCAGCCTGCTGCCGCTGTTCGCCGGCCGGACGCCGGCCGACTGGCGCACGGCGTTTTACTATCACTATTACGAGTACCCGGCGGACCACCACGTGCGGCCGCATTACGGCGTGATCACGGACCGCTACACGCTGGCGCACTTTTACGCGCCGGACGTGGATTATTGGGAGCTGTTTGACCGGGCCAAGGACCCCGGGGAAATGACGAGCGTGTTTGGCAATCCGGCGTACGCGGAGGTGCAGTCCAATCTAGTGCAGGAGGTCTTTCGCCAGCGCCAGGCGCTCAAGGAACCGGACCGGGATGATCCCCGGGCCTATGGCCATCAACCGGGGAAAACGTGATGACCCGGCGTCGCCATAGAAAAATACCAGATTTGATGATTGCCATCGGCGCGGCGAAAACACCGATCAGATTATTGTACGCAGATTTCGAAACGAACTTCCTTAGCACGATTCTGAATACGAAAAGCCGTGAATTTAAATGGTTTAACGCTCACCCTCACCCCGGGCTGAACCTCATCTTGGCACCAGTCCCCCGGGGGGAGAATTCCCTTAACAAGTTCACGCATTGAACCCATGAACCGCAAAAGAAACCTTCAACCTTCAACATTCAACGCCCAATATCGAAGCGGCTCGCGCTGCCGTCTTCGTTCAGGGTTGGAAGTTGAATGTCGAAGGTTGAATGTTTTCTGGGTTCAGGGAGAAACGCTCCCAGGGCTCTGGCGAAACGGGCGGTACGGGTTCAAGAGGATCGTGAGAATTTGGTGCCCAGACGAGAGCTCATTCCACTGGGAATAGCGAAGAACCAAAATGATTTACCACGAGCGGATATTCGGCTGGATGGCGGGCGCGATTTTGCTCGCCGCCAATGCCTGGGGCGATACGAATGCCGTGGTGAGACCGCCGCCGGAGTATGCGGGATATGTGGGCTCGGCGAGCTGCCGCGAGTGCCACGCGCAGGCGTGCCAGATCTGGGCCAAGTCGCATCACGCGGAGGCCGAGCGGCTGGTGCAAACGAACTTGGACCGGGCGGCGTTTGCGCCGGCGCGCGAGCTGGGGCAGGGGACGCAGCGAAGTTTTTTCCAGTGGCAGGACGGACAGCCGTCGGTGGCGGGCATCGGGTTGTCCGGCCGGTGGGAGACGAACGCGGTGGCGCGGGTGATTGGCGAGGACCCGTTGCGGCAGTTTTTGGTGGCGTTCCCCGGCGGACGGTGGCAGGTGCTGGAAACAGCCTACGACCCGCGGAAGCAGGACTGGTTTAATATATTTGGCAATGAGAACCGGGAGGCGGGCGAATGGGGACACTGGACGGGGCGGGGCCTGAACTGGAACTCGATGTGCGCGGCGTGCCACAACACCGCCGTGCGGAAGAATTACGACGCGGCCACAGACAGCTACCACACGACGATGGTGGAGCGGACGGTGAGCTGCGAGGCCTGCCACGGGCCGTTGCAGGCGCACGTGGACTGGCAGCGGCAATACGGCCGGACCAGCACGAACGATCCAGCCATGCCGCGGCTCTCGCGGGAGCAGGAGCTGGACCTGTGCGCGTCCTGTCATGCGCGGCGCGCGGAATTGACGGGCGGGTTCCGGCCGGGCGACAAATTCCTGGATCACTTCGAGCCGGCCACGGTGGATGCGGGCGAGGATTTTTATCCAGACGGACAAGTGCACGACGAGGACTACGAGTATTCGGCGTTTCTGGGCAGCCGGATGCACCAGGCGGGGTTGACGTGCCTGGATTGCCATCCGCGTTCGCTGCACATGGCGCGGCTGCACGGGAACGAACTTTGCCTGCGGTGCCACCAAGGCGGCTATCCCCAGGCGCCGGTGATTGATCCGGTGGCGCACAGCCATCATGCCGCCGGCAGCCCGGGCGAAGAATGCGCCGGCTGCCACATGCCGCAGACGGTCTATATGCAGCGCCACTCGCGGCACGACCACGGCTTCACCATTCCCGATCCGCTGCTGACGAAGGAGTTTGGGGTGCCCAACGCCTGCAACCGCTGCCATGCCGATCAAAACGCCGACTGGGCGCTGAAGCAGGTGGACGCGTGGTACGGCGCCAAGATGCAGCGGCACACGCGGGAGCGCGCGGAGATCATTGCGCGGGCGCGGAACGGGGAGCCGCCGGCGCGGACGAACCTGGTGCGGTTGCTGGACATGGAGGAAATTCCCTACTGGCGCGCCGTGGCCGCCGGGCTGCTGGGCAATTGGGCGGGCGACCCGGACGTGGAGCGGGCGCTGGTGCGGGGGTTGGCGGATACGAACGCGCTCGTGCGCGGCGCGTGCGTGCGGGCGCTGGCGCCGCTGGCGGGGGACGAGGCGGTGGCGCGGGCGTTGCAGCCGCGGCTGGCGGACGCATCCCGCAACGTGCGGGTGGCGGCGGCGCTGGATTTGTCCGCGAACCTGCCGGAGAATTCGCCGGCCGCGGCCGACCTGCGGCGGTATCTCGACTTCAATGCCGACCAGCCGCAAGGGCAGTTGCAGCTCGGCATGTACTATTTTGCGCGCGGCGACAGTGAGACGGCGCGCGCGCATTTGCAGACGGCCGTGGCCTGGGACGGCCACTCCACGCCGCTGCGGCTGGAGCTGGCGACGGTGTTGAGCGCGCTGGGGCGGACGCAGGAGGCGCTGGAACAATTGCAGACGGCGTGCCGCGAGACGCCGCGGGACGCGGCGGCGCATTTCAGCCTGGGCCTGGCTTGGAACGAGGCGGGCAACGCCGCGGCGGCGCGCCAGGAGCTGGAAACGGCCGTCGGGCTGGATCCCCTCTTCGCGCAGGCCTGGTATAATCTGGGGCTGCTGCAAAACGCGGCGGGGCAGGCGGACGAGGCTGTGAAGTCATTGTTGCGCGCGGAAAAGGCGGACCCCACGGACGCCCGGGCGCCGTATGCGCGCGCGACGATTCTGGCGCACTTAAACCGGACGGAGGAGGCGAAGGCGGCGGCGCGCCGGGTGCTGGAGTTGCAGCCGGGAAACGCGGACGCGATCCGGCTGCTGGAAATTTTAACGCATGAGCCGCCGGTCAATCCACGAGCAGGGCCTGGTCTATAAACTGGGAGAGGTGCTGGATGATGGCGGATTCGCTGACGGTGATGCTGGCGCCGGCGGACCGGGCGGCGGTGAGCAAATCAGGAGCGTTGTCAGGGGCGAAGGCGACCACCGGGAGATGCGCGATGGCGGGCGTGGCTTTCAACGCGGCGATGGCGCCGCAGACATCCCCGGCGGACGCGAGATCAATGAACACGAGCAGCGGTGATTCGCGCTGGGCCGTGGCGGAGAGGCGGGAAACGTCGCTGAGGGACAAGACCCGATAATTGAGATCCTGCAGCCGGTTGACCAGATGGCTCCCGGGAAGCAGTCGTTCGTAACAGACCAAGGCGAGCGGTTGCATTGCAGGGGCAGTGTAGCGCGGCCGGAAAAAATGCAAATGTTTTACTGCGCGGGACGGTGGCTCAGGCGGGCGGGGGCGCCGGGCGGCGAATAGCGGTGAATAACTTAACGTTGAACCCCCTGGGCTCTTTTCTTAGGGTATGATTCAAGTGAAGATAGTTTTCAAGTGATGACGTTAGCCTGTTTTGTTGTCTATGTTTGCTGTTTTTGATTCGCCGATGGTCAATCTGACGATGTTTGACGGTGCCCCAGGCGGGGCCGGCCAGGCGGTGGCGGTGCGGGCTTCACGGCTGCTGTGTTATGAGCAGAACGCGGGGTTCACGCGGCTGCGCTTGAGCGACGGCACGCGGATGGATGTGCGGGAAAGCACCGATGAAATTGACCGCCGGATCCGGCAGGCGGCTTCGCAGGTGGATTTCGCACCGGAATCCCACAGTTTGCGAAAGATCGAGACCGCGCGCGTGATGGTGAACGCGTAGCGCGCGATTTGGCCCGCTGTGATCTTTTCAAAAAAAACGGCCGCCTGAATGGTTCAGGCGGCCGTGGCGGAAAAACTGCTTACGGCAGGTCGGTGCCGCCCATCAAGAAGCGGTCGCATTCGCGGGCGGCGCCGCGACCTTCGTTGAGGGCCCACACCACGAGACTCTGGCCGCGGCGGCAATCGCCGCAGGCGAACACGCCCTTGAGATTGGTGGCGTATTTTTCGAAGTCGGCCTTGGCGTTGCTGCGCGCATCGCGTTCGATGCCGAGCGATTCGAGCAGGGGTTGTTCCGGTCCCAGGAAGCCCATGGCCAGCAGCACGAGCTGCGCGGGCACAACCTTTTCCGTGCCGGGAAGGTGGCGGGGGATGAACTGGCCCTTGTCGTTGCGGCTCCATTCCACCTTGACCGTGTGCACGGCCTTGACGTGGCCGTGGGGGTCGCCCTCAAATTTCGTGGCGGTGGTCAGATAGACGCGGGGATCGGCGCCGAATTTCGCGGCGGCCTCCTCCTGCCCGTAATCCACCTTGAGGACCTTGGGCCATTCCGGCCAGGGATTGTCCTTGGCCCGCTGGAGCGGCGGCTGGGGAAGGATTTCCACCTGCGCGAGCGACTTGCAGCCGTGGCGCATGGAGGTGCCGACGCAGTCAGTGCCGGTGTCGCCGCCGCCGATGACGACGACGTCCTTGCCGGTGGCATCAACAAACTTGCCATTTTTTTTGCCGTCCAGGATCGCCCGCGTGTTGCCGGCGAGAAATTCCATGGCGAAGTGAATGCCGGTCAACTCGCGCCCGGGAATGGCGAGGTCGCGGGCCCGGGTGGCGCCAGTGGCCAGGATGACGGCGTCGAATTCCTTGAGGAGCTTGTCGGCCGGATAATTTTTGCCAATCTCGGTTTTGCAGACGAATTCCACGCCTTCCTGCTCCAGCAGATGCAGGCGGCGGAGGAGCACCTCCTGCTTGTCGAGCTTCATGTTGGGGATGCCATACATGAGCAGGCCGCCGGGGCGGTCCGAGCGTTCAAAGACGGTGACCTCGTGGCCGGCGCGGTTGAGTTGGGCGGCGGCGGCGAGTCCGGCCGGACCGGAACCGACGACGGCGACTTTTTTGCCGGTGCGGGTCTGGGGCACTTCCGGGAGAATCCAGCCGTTGGCCCAGCCGTGATCGGCGATGCTGCATTCGATGTTCTTGATGGTGACGGGCGGATTGCCGATGCCGAGCACGCAGGAGCCCTCGCAAGGGGCGGGGCAGACGCGGCCGGTGAATTCGGGAAAGTTGTTGGTCTTGTGAAGGCGTTCGAGCGCCTCCTGCCAGAGGCCACGATACACCAAGTCATTCCACTCGGGAATCAGGTTGTGAATGGGACAGCCGCTGGCCATGCCGCTGACGAGCTGGCCGCTGTGGCAGAAAGGAATTCCGCAGTCCATGCAGCGCGCGCCCTGTTTCCGCAGGTCCGCTTCCGGCATGTGCTCGTGGAATTCCTTCCAGTCGGCAACGCGTCCGAGTGGCGAGCGGTCTTTGGGGAGTTCGCGTTGAAACTCCAAGAATCCAGTGGGTTTTCCCATTTTATTCTAGTGTAGTTAAAAACAGTTGGTTCAATGGCCGCCCTTCACGTTTTCTTCGAAGGCCGCCATGATGGCGTCGTCGCCGCTCAGGCCCTGCGACTCGACCCGCTTGAGCGACAGTAGCACGCGCTTGTAGTCCTGCGGCATGACCTTGACGAATTTGGGCACATAATTCTGCCAGTCGCCGAGGATCTTGGCGGTGCGTTCGCTGCGGGTGTAAATCTGGTGACGCTGGACCAGTTTCCAGACCAGTTCGATTTCTTCGGGGTCCACCAGCTTCTCCAAGGCGACCAAACCCAAGTTGCAGCGGGAGGCAAAGTCGCCGGCCTCGTCGAGGACGTAGGCGACGCCGCCGCTCATGCCGGCGGCGAAATTGCGGCCGGTCTTGCCGAGAACCACCACGCGGCCGCCGGTCATGTATTCGCAGCCGTGGTCGCCGATGGCTTCCACGACGGCGTTGGCGCCGGAGTTGCGCACGGCGAAGCGTTCGCCGGCCATGCCGCGGACATACACCTCGCCGCCCGTGGCGCCATACAAGGCCACGTTGCCGATGATGATGTTTTCCTCGGGAACGAAGGTGGAGCCCTTGGGCGGATAAACGATCAGCTTGCCGCCGCTGAGGCCCTTGCCGAAGTAGTCGTTGGCGTCGCCTTCCAACTCATGAGTCATGCCCCGGGGCATGAAGGCGCCGAAACTCTGGCCGGCGCTGCCGTTGAACTTGAGATAGACGGTGTCTTCGGGCAGGCCGTTGGGACCGTGCCGCTTGGTGATCTCGCTGCCGACGATGGTGCCGACCACGCGGTTGACGTTGTGAATCTCGAGTTCGGCGCGGACCTTTTCGCCGCGCTCGATGGCCGGCTGGCAAAGCTTGAGCAACTGGGTGACGTCGAGGGACTTTTCCAAGCCGTGGTCCTGGTCCTGCTGGCGGTAACGGCCGACGTCCGGCGGGACGTTGGGCTGGTACAGGATGGGCGTGAGGTCCAGGCCGCGGGCCTTCCAGTGGTCAATGGCCTTCCACGGCGACAGTTTGTCGGCGCGGCCGACCATTTCATTGATGGTGCGGAAGCCGAGCTTGGCCATGATTTCGCGGAGTTCCTGGGCCACGAAGCGCATGAAATTCACCACGTGGTCCGGGCTGCCGGTGAAGCGCGCGCGCAGGCGCGGGTTCTGCGTGGCCACGCCGACGGGGCAGGTGTTGAGATGGCACACGCGCATCATGATGCAACCCATGACGACGAGCGGGGCGGTGGCAAAGCCGAATTCCTCGGCGCCCAGCAGCGCCGCGATGGCCACGTCGCGGCCGGTCTTCATCTGGCCGTCCGCTTCCACGTAAATGCGGCTGCGGAGATTGTTCAACACGAGCGTCTGGTGGGTTTCGGCCAGACCGAGCTCCCAGGGACCGCCCGCGTGTTTGATGGACGACAGCGGCGAGGCGCCGGTGCCGCCGTCATGGCCGGAGATCAGCACCACGTCCGCGTGGGCCTTGGCCACGCCGGCGGCGATGGTGCCGACGCCGACTTCGGCCACCAGCTTCACGCTGATGCGCGCGTCGCGGTTGGCGTTCTTCAGGTCGTGAATCAGCTCCGCCAAGTCTTCGATGGAGTAAATGTCGTGGTGCGGCGGCGGGGAAATCAACGTGACGCCGGCGGTGGTGCCGCGGACCTTGGCGATCCACGGATAAACTTTCTTGCCGGGCAATTCGCCGCCTTCACCGGGCTTGGCGCCCTGGGCCATCTTGATTTGCAGCTCCCGGGCATTGACGAGGTAATGGCTCGTGACGCCGAAGCGGCCGCTGGCCACCTGCTTGATGGCGGAGTTTTTGGAATCGCCATTGGACAGGGGAAGGTAGCGTTCCGCGTCCTCGCCGCCTTCGCCGGTGTTGGAACGGCCGCCGAGGCGGTTCATGGCGATGGCGAGGGTCTCGTGGGCTTCCTGCGAGATGGAGCCGTAGCTCATGGCGCCGGTCTTGAACCGCTTGACGATCTCCTCGACCGGTTCCACTTCCTCGATCGGGATCGGGTGTTCGGCGAACTTGAAGTCGAGCAATCCGCGCAGGGTGCAAAGATTCTTGGCCTGGTTGTTGATCAGCTCGGCGTAGTCGCGGTAAATCTTTTCGCTGCCGAGGCGGCAGGCGGTTTGCAGCTTGTGAATGGTCTGGGGGTTGAACAGGTGGAATTCGCCGCCGTCGCGCCATTGATACTGGCCGCCGGCATCGAGTTCGCTGTTCACGGCCTCGCGCGGGAAGGCGCGATGATGACGCGCCACCGCTTCCTGGGCGATGACGTCCAGCCCCACGCCTTGGATGCGGGAGGGGGTCCAGGTGAAATACTTGTCCACCACATCGCTGTTCAGTCCCACGGCCTCGAAGATCTGCGCGCCGCGGTAGCTCTGGACGGTGGAAATACCCATCTTGGCCATGGTCTTGACCACGCCCTTGATGGCCGCCTTGATGTATTTTTTGACGGCGGTCTTGTGGTCGGTGTTCTCCAGCAAACCCTCCTGGATGAGATCATCAATGGTCTCGTAGGCCAGATAGGGATTGATGGCGCTGCAACCGTAGCCGATGAGCAGGGCGAAGTGATGTACTTCGCGCGGCTCGCCGGACTCCAAGACGATGCCGGTGCGGCCGCGGGTGCCGTTGCGGATGAGATGATGGTGCAGGCCGGCCATGGCCAGGAGGGCCGGCATGGCCGCCAGGTCCTGCGAGACGCCGCGGTCGGACAAGATCAGGATGTTGGCGCCGTTCTTGATGGCGGCGTCGGCTTCGGCAAACAGCTTGTCCAAGGCGGCCTCCAAGCCCTTCACGCCGTTGCTGGCGCTGAACAGGATGGAGAGGGTTTCGGATTTGAACCCGGGCTGCTTGATGAAACGCAGCTTGTCCAGTTCGTCGTTGGTGAGGATGGGCTGTTCCAGCCGGATGAGGGCGCAGCTTTCGGCGCCGGGATTGAGCAGGCCGCCGCGCGAGCCGACCATCGTGAAGGTGGAGGTGATGATTTCCTCGCGGATGGGGTCAATGGGCGGGTTGGTCACCTGGGCGAACAACTGCTTGAAATAATTGTAAATCAACTGCGGCTTGTTGGAGAGGACCGCCAGCGGCGTGTCCGTGCCCATGGAACCGAGCGGCTGCTGGCCGTCGCGGGCCATGGGCGCGATGAGAAAGCGCAGATCCTCGAAGGTGTAGCCGAACGCCTGTTGCAACTGGAGAATCCGCCGGTGGCTGGGTTCGGTGTGCTCGGTGGATTCGGGGAGGTTCTCCAGCCGCACATGGTGCTCATTCAACCATTTCTGGTAGGGATGCTCGCTGGCGTATTTCTGCTTCAATTCCTCGTCGGCAATGATGCGGCCTTGGCGGGTGTCCACCAAAAACATGCGGCCGGGCTGCAAACGGCCCTTGACGGCGACGCGGTCCGGCGCCACCGGCAGCACGCCGGCTTCGGAGGCCATGATGACGACGTCGTCCTTCGTCACGTAATAGCGCGAGGGGCGGAGGCCGTTGCGATCCAGGCAGGCGCCGATGCAGATGCCGTCGGTGAAGGCCATGGAGGCGGGGCCGTCCCAAGGCTCGATCAGGCAGGAATGATATTCATAAAAGGCGCGGCGCGCCGGGTCCATGCTCTCGTGATTTTCCCACGGTTCGGGGATCATCATCATCATGGCATGGGGCAGTTCGCGCCCGGCCATGACGAGCAGTTCCACGCAATTGTCGAACTGCGCGGAGTCGCTGCCGTCGGCATTGATGACGGGGATGACCTTTTTGATTTCGCGGCCAAAGACCTTGGACTTGAAATTCGACTGGGCGGAATGCATCCAGTTGACATTGCCGCGCAGGGTGTTGATTTCGCCGTTGTGGGCGATATAGCGGTTGGGATGCGCGCGGTCCCAGCTCGGGAAGGTGTTGGTGGAAAACCGGGAATGGACCAGCGCCAGGGCGGAGAGCACGGAGGGCTCGCGCAGATCGGGATAATACTGCTCGACCTGGCGGGACATCAACATGCCCTTGTAAATGAGGGTGCGCGCCGAGAGGCTGGAGACGTAAAACGTTTTGCCGCCCGGGATTTTGCCACCGTAACGGATGCGCTGTTCGGCGACCTTGCGGAGGACGTACAGCTTGCGCTCGAACGCGTCATCGGTCTTGATGCCGGCGTCGCGGCCGATGAAGACCTGGGCCATGAACGGCTCGGCGGCCACGGCGGTCTTGCCGAGGGACGAGTTGTCCGTGGGCACATCGCGCCAGCCCAGCAGGGTCTGGCCTTCGGCGGAAATGACTTTGGCAAGGGCGTCCTTGACGGCTTCGCGCTCGGCGGGATCCTTGGGCAGGAACAACTGGCCGACGCCGTAGTGGCCGGGGGCGGGCAGTTTGAAGCCGAGCTTGGCCGCCTGTTCCACAAAGAACTCATGGGGCACCTGCAGGAGGATGCCGGCGCCATCCCCGGTGTTGGCTTCGCAACCGCAGGCGCCGCGGTGGTCCAGATTGACGAGAATCTTGAGGGCGTCGGCCACCATTTGGTGGGATTTCTTGCCCTTTATGTTGACGACAAAACCGAGGCCGCAAGCGTCGTGTTCGAATTGCGGATCATAAAGGCCCTGTTTCGGCGGTGCGGAGAGCATGGAGTGTCCGGGCCCGTCGTTAGTCATGTGCGGTAGATTTCTGGTCATCGTTCGGCAAAATGCCTGCGTTCACTTATTTTCTACTCAATTTTAATACTTGTGCAATAAAAGTTTTCAAAAATTGAGTTGTTTCGTCATTAGCCGGGGCACTTTTCGGGGCGGTTTTATAAGGCAAAACCCGGTTTGTCACCGGAAAGATGCGCTCCGGAAAAATTTTGCGGGCCGGTTCGCCACGGTTTGTATTGTCAATTGCCCCGAAAACCGGCATTAAAAACGGCGCATGAAACACAATTCTTATTTTGAAGGCAAAGTGCAAAGTCTCGCCGTGGCCACGCCGGATGGTCCCGCGACCGTGGGCGTCATCGAGCCCGGCGCGTACACTTTTGGAACGGAAGCGGAGGAGCACATGCACATCGTGGCCGGCACGCTCAAGGCCAAGCTGCCCGGCGGCGACTGGAAAAGCTACGGCAAGGGCCGGCATTTTGTGGTGCCGCCGCACATGAAATTTGATGTGGAAGCGGCGGCGGACGTGGCCTACCTCTGCTACTACAAGCACTGAGCGCCTGGTATTTTGCGGCCGCCGGATGAAACGAGGTTCATCCGGCGGTTTTGTTTTTGGGATGTTTTTGGGATTTCCTTGTCTCATTTTTCGCCCGGCGCACATATAACTTGTGAATGAACGACGCACCTGACTCCGAATTGCTGGCGGAATTCGCCCGAAACGGTTCCGAGGCGGCGTTTGCCGCGCTGGTGGAACGGCATCTGGGGCTGGTTTATTCGGTGGCGCTGCGTCATTCGGCCGACCCGCAGCACGCGCAGGACATCGCCCAGGCGGTGTTCATCGTTTTGGCACGCAAGGCCGGCACGCTGGGGCATAAAACGGTCCTGCCGGGCTGGCTTTACCATACGGCCCGGCTCACGGCGGCGAATTTTCGGCGGGCGGAAACGCGCCGCGTCCGCCGCGAACAGGAGGTCTTCATGCAATCCACCCCGGAAGAAAACGCCTCGGACGCCGCGTGGCGCGAATTATCGCCGCAGCTCGACGAGGCGATGGCCCAACTGGGCGGTGCCGACCGCGACGCGCTGGTGCTGCGCTATTTTCAGAACAAAAGCCTGGCGGAAGTGGGCGCCGCGCTGGGCGTGGAGGAACGGGCCGCACAAAAGCGCGTGGGCCGCGCGCTCGAAAGACTGCGGAAATTTTTCAGCCGGCGGGGAATCACGCTGTCTGCCGGGGCCATTGCCGGGGCGATGGCGGCGAATTCCGTGCAGTCCGCGCCGGCGGGATTGGCCGCCGCCATCACGGCCGCCGCGCTTTCCGGAAACGTCATCACCACGGCGGCAGTTGTCGCCGCCACCAAAGCCATTGCCATGACCCTACTACAAAAAACCGTCGTCACCGCCGCGCTCGTCATCACCGTGGGTGCGGGAATTTTCGAGGCGCATGAAAATTCCCAATTGCGCGCGCAATATAAAAACCTCCAGGCGCAGCAAGCGCCCCTGACGGCGCAGATCCAGGCGCTGGAGTGGGAACGCGATGGGGCGACAAACCGGTTGGCGACCATGGCCGGGGAAATCGCGAAGAACCAGAGTGACAACCTGGAATTACTCCGGCTGCGCGGCATGGCGGGGGTGGCGCGGCGGGCGACTGAAGAATCGGAACGCCTGCGGGCGCAACTGGCCAAGCTGACGAGCGAGACGGGGACCAACCTGTTGACGAGTGCGATGGCTGACGGCATGAAGCAGGCCATGGAACAACAGGTGCAGGGGCACCTGTCCCGCATCACCGCGAGCCTCCATTTGACGCCGGGGCAAACCCAGTCAGTCAGCAATATTCTGATGAGACAGGCAGATGCGATGTCGGCGGGCATGCAAGAAGCCATATCGGGAAAGTTCGACAAGGATGAAATCGCGCGCCTGGGCAAGGAAGCGGGTGACCCCGACACACAAATCAAAGCCTTGCTGACACCGGATCAGTTGGCAGCCTATCCGGCATACCAGCAAGACGAAGCGGCACATACGGCGAGCTTGGCGGCGAACAGTGAACTGGTGGGACTCCAAACCACTCTCGGCCTGACGTCCGAACAATTAGATCCGGCCTATGCCGCACTATACGACGTCAGTTTTAATCAGCTTACCGGCAAGGCGAAACCACCCGCGGGCGTGGCCATGGCCGACGTGCCGCAGTGGACTTCGGATCAGAAAATCGCGGCGTTGGAGCCCATCTTGACGCCGGCACAGTTGGAAACCTACCGGCAACAGCAGGCGACGCAGGCCAAGCTTGCCAAAGACGTGATGAGTAAGATGATGAATGCGCTCGGCCCGAAATGACCAGAATTCCGGCCTGCTTTTTTATGACACCGATCCTTGCCACGCTTCAGTTTGGTGACTTCGCCATCATCGCCTGGCTGGCAGTTGTCTTCGGTGGTGGCGCGTCGGCCGCATACCAAGCGGAAGGTTTGCGACGAATTGAGCGGAAGCTTGATGCTTTGCTGAAACAACAAGGGATTTCTCTGCCTCCGCAGGCGAGAATATCCGAGGGAGTTCAGCAACTCGCACGTGATCCCTTGCATAAAAAGGAAGCCATTATGCTACATCAAGCGCAGACAGGACTGGGCTTGGCAGGTGCGAAGTCCGAGGTCGAGGATTTCATTAAAACTTTTGTCCCATCTTGAAAGCCCATTGAAATGAGAAAGGCGATCTATTTGACCGTTGTTTCCCTTGGTATGGTTCCATTTTTGACCGGCGTGCTCTGGCTCTGGCAATTTGGGGCTGCCATGATCATATCGGCTCAGCTAATTACCGGCCGATTTTCGGGCGGCAGAAGAATCATGACGTCGGTTGGCTGCGTCTTTGTGCTGGGCACGCTGGCCAGCGGGATCTGGCAACTTAAAACGGCTTTGTACTACGGTCATTTATGGCAGCGATTCCCGCCGCCATGGTGGTGGGGCGGCTTTATTTTGATGGCATGGACTTCAGTGATGGTGACGGAGTTGAGACGGAAGGCAAAACGGTAGAGCCCGCGTATTACGCGCAGACGCGGCGGTAAAGGGCTTCGTAACGCGAAACGATGACTTGGGCGGAAAAGAGTTCGCGGGCGCGCTTTTGTGCGGCTTCACCCAGCCGGATGCGGTCCGCCGGGTTTTGCATCAGATGTTCGACGGCCTGGACCTGTTGCTCCACCTCGCCAAACGGCACCAGCACGCCGCTGACCTGGTCTTCGATCACTTCGGGAATGCCGCCGACCCGCGAGGCCACGCTGGGGCAGCCAAAGCACATCGCTTCCAGGATGCTCAGGCAAAAACTCTCGGACTCCGACGTGAACAGGCCAAGGTCGGCCGCCTGCAGATAGTCCTCCACGTCGGTGACGTTCTCCCGCACCAGCACGCGGTCCTCCAGGCCCAGCCGGCGCACTTCGGCGGCGTAGGGCGTAAAGTCGCCGCCGGCCAGGATCAGGAGCTTGAAGGCTTCGCGCGGGCGGATGCGCGAGGCGATTTCCAGCAGCAGATCAATGCGTTTCAGCGGCCGCAGATTGGAGGAATGCACCAGCAAGGTTTCATCGCCCAGGCCGAGCTCGCGGCGCATCTCCAGCCGGGATCGCCGGGGCACGTGCGGCTCGAAGAAGTTGTGGATGACGTCCAACGGCCCCGTGAAGCCGAGCACGCGCTGCGTCTCCTGCTTCAGGAATTCGGAAACCACCGTGACGGCGTCCGATTGGGTCAGGGCGTAGTGGATGGCCGGGCCGTAGCCCGGGTCGCAGCCGAGCAGGGTGGTGTCGGTGCCGTGCAGCGTGGTGACCACGCGCGGCTGGTGGCCCGGCGGCAGCATGGCCCGCGCAAGCATGGCGGCAGTGGCATGCGGCACGGCGTAATGCACGTGCAAAATGTCGAGCTGGCACGCCTGGCTGACCTCGGCCATCTTCACCGAGAGCGGCAGCGTGTAGTCGGGATATTTGAACAGGCCGTAATTGTTGATGACCACGGGATGAAAAAAGAGCCGGGGCGCGCTGGCGGGCATGCGGAAGGGCCATTCATAGCTGATGAAATGCACTTCGTGTCCGCGCCAGGCCAGCTCTTCGCCGAGCGCCGAGGCGAGAATGCCGCTGCCGCCCACGGAGGGATAGCAGGTGATGCCGATCTTCAGTGGGCGGGCGTCACTCATATCACAAATTTCAAAAACGCCGGGCGCTGCGGCCGGTTTGGGCCAGCGAATCAAAAACCAGCGGATCGTTGGGAAACAGGGGAATGGCGCAGGCGATGCCCGCGCGCGCGCCGAACATCCGGGCGCGGGTGAGCTGCATTTCCGCGTAATTGCGCGTGGCCGTTTGCGAGGCGTGCGCCTGCATGGCCGCAGTCCAGGCGGACATGACTTCCGGCGCGGACACGTCCAGCAGCACCGGCAGGACGTCGCGCGGCTCGGCTTCGGGCGTGACGGCGTAAAAAAACAGTTGAGTGATTACGTGGGGCGGCTGGCGGCGCAGGTTCCGCAAGCCGCCGTACCGGGCCAGCCGGGCGGCATCGCGCGCGAGCCGGCCGAGCCGGGCATGGTCGGGATGCTGGTTTTCCACGGTGGTGGGCGCGAGGACGATCGCGGGCCGGAAGCGCCGGATGATGGCGGCCAGCTTGATGGCGTGGGCGGCGCGCAGTTCCAGGCGACCGTCGCCGTCGAGTTCCAGAAATTCGAGCGTGGCGCCGAGGAGCGCGGCGGCCTTGCGGGCTTCGGCGGTGCGCTGGCGGGGCGTGCCGTGGCTGCCAGCTTCGCCGCGCGAGCAGACTACGAAATGCGCGGGACGGCCCAATTGGGTTTCCCGCGCAATGACGCCGCCGCAGCCGAATTCGATGTCGTCCGGATGCGCGCCGAAGGCCAGGAGCGGGGCGAGTTCAGGGGAGTTCGGTGTAGGCTTCATCGGAGCGGTCAATGGCGTCGCGGGTTACAAAGGTGATTTCCGGTGCTTCTTCGGTGCGAAGATAAGCCCTCTCGCCCGCGCCGGCAACGTAATGCGTGCAGTTCACCACCGACTGCATCCAGCGCAGGCGTGAATCGCGCGTGGGGCTGACCTGCTCCCGGGTGAAGGCGGTCAAGGGCAGCGTGATAAACGCATCGCCGCCCTCGTGCAATTTCAATGCGCCGTCCAGGAAGCGCGCCCGGACGATTTCGCCATCGTAGGGCACGTCCACGAAAAACTCGGAGACCTCGCAGGCGGCGCGGCGAAACGCGGGATCGCTCGAACGCATCACGCGCACGCCGTCCAGCAGGCCCATGCGGCGATACAGGTCGAGGCAGAAATCGGCGACGTTGGCGGCGGACACCTGTTTGAAGAGATCAATCAGCGGATGGCCCACGTAATTGGGAAGCTGGAGCGTAGTCTGGGCCTGCCAGCCCGGAGCGATGCGTTTGAGGTGCAGGGGCGAGAACTTGCGCTGGGTCTTGTTGGGGCAGGCGAAATTGAGGTGGGCGGGCTCGTTGGTTTTGCGATGCCGCAGGATGGTGCGGGTTTCGCGCGGGTCGTGGTCGCTGTCGTGCAGGAAGAAAACGATTTCGCCGCCGAGTTCGCGTTGCAGGCGGCGCGCGGTCTGGATTTTGGCAAACAAGAAGCGCTTCGGAAAGAAACCGCAAGGCTGCTGGCCGAAACAAATGACAGGCGCATTCATGTGGCGGCTAGCTTACCGCGTTCGCCGTCCGCGCCCAAAAACAATTGGAGCACGCAGCTCAAGGCCACGCACGCGGCGCAGCCGATGAGCGGAAACCAGAGGTAGGAAATGGTCAGCTCGCAAAAGAGGACGAACACGAGCGTTTGCGCCGCCAGCGCCGCCCAAAAGACCGCCGTGCCGCCGACGTGGCGGAGGAAAAACGCCACCACGAACAAGCCGAGCATGACGCCGTAGAAGATCGAGCCGAGAATGTTCACGGCTTGGATCAGGTTTTCCACCAGATGCGCGTTGAGCGCAAAGCCGATGGCGACCACTCCCCAGAAGGCCGTGAACCATTTGGAGGCCTTCACGCAGGCGGCATCCGTGGCGTCGCGCCGGATGAGATGCCGGTAAAAATCAATGGTGGTGCTGGAACTGAGGGCGTTGAGTTCGGCTGCCTTGGACGAGAAGGTGGCGGCGAAAAAGGCGGCCACCAGCAGGCCGATGATGCCGTGCGGCAGTTGGTGCAGGATGAAGGTGATGAACACGTAATCGGCCTCGTTGCCGGTGGTGCCGTGATTTTTGGCGGACAATTCCCGGCCGGCCGCCTGGCGAATCTGTTCGCCCTGGCGCTGCGCCTGGGCGGCGGCGGCAAACGCGTCGTTCGCGGCGATCCGGTCGCCGCTGTGGCGGGCGGCGATCCAAGCCCGGAGCTGCTGCTGCTTTTCGGCCTGGGTGCGGTTGAAGTCGTTTTCATAGGCCTGTGCCTTTTGGGCGTTGCCTTGGTCGGCCAGGACCCGGGTGGAAACGGGATTAAAAAACAGCGGCGCCGGCTCGAATTGATAAAAGACAAAAATCAGCACGCCGAGAAACAGGATGCAAAACTGCATCGGGATTTTGCACACGGCGTTGAACATGAGGCCCAGCCGGCCTTCGCGCAGGGAGGCGCCGGAAAGATAGCGCTGCACTTGGGACTGGTCCGTGCCGAAGTACGACAGCATCAGGAACGTGCCGCCCAAGAGGCCGGACCAGACGGTGTAGCGTTCGTGCAGGCTGGTGGAAAAATTCACGGCGTGGAGCTTTTGGAAACCGCCGGCCAGCGTCAGGGTGTCGCTGCCGGTGAGGCCGGCAGGCAATTTGGCGAGCAGCAGGCCGAAGGCGGTGAGCATGCCGGCGAAGATGATGCCGAGCTGGTATTTCTGGGTGACGGTCACCGCGTCGTTGCCGCCGGCCACGGTGTAAATAATCACCAGAAGCCCGCTGCAAATGATGGTTAAATCGAGCGGCCAGCCGAAGACGGTGGTGAGGACAATGGCGGGCGCGTAGATGGTGAGGCCGGCGCCCAGGCCGCGCTGCACGAGGAACAAGGCCGCGCCCAGCAGCCGTGTCTTGGTGTCGAACCGCCGTCCCAGGAATTCGTAGGCAGTGAAGACGTTCAGCCGGCGGAAAATCGGCAGAAAGAAAATGGCGATGATGAGCAGGGCGAGCGGCACGCCGAAATAAACCTGCACAAATCCCAGGCCATCGGCATAGCCCTGGCCGGGCGTGGAAAGAAAGGTCACCGCGCTGGCCTGCGTGGCCATCACGGAGAGGCCGATGGCAAACCACGGCGTGTGCCCGCCTTTCAGATAGGCGCTGAGATCGCGCCGGCCGCGCGTCTGCCAGATGCCGTAGCCGGCGATTCCCAGCATGGAACCGATGAGGACGACGAAATCGAGCGGGCTCATGAATACATTTCAGTCAAGGCGATGAGCAGCGCCACCCACAGGACAAAGCTGACGAGCACGAGCACATAAATCGCCCGCCAGGACCGGAACAGCGGCAGGCCGGGACTTTCCGTTTCGGGGGCGGTCGAGGCTTGGCTTTTCATGGCATTCGCCGCGGAGAGCTGGAAGTTTGCGGAAGGCGCGCTGCGTTCATTTGCCGAGGGAAACGAGATTGGCGAACAGCCGGTACGCTCCCGGCACGCCGGCGGGAAGCTCGCGGAAAAAGACCAGCCCGGTGTAAACGAACCAGCCCTTGCCGGATTGCGCCACCAGCAAACTGCCCTTGAGGGGGGCCTCGCCCGGGTCGCCACAGGCGAGGATGGGCGTGAAATGCTCGTCCCATTCATTGGGAAAATAGATTCCGCGCTCCTGCACCCAGCCGGCGAAATCGGCGCTGGTGATTTTGTTGGGCGTGTTGAGCACGGGATTTTCCGGCGCGAGAAACGTCACGGGCGCGGTTTCATCGGTCACGCGATCATTGGAGAGGTGCAGCGCGAACGGGGCAAGCTGGTTGGTGCGCGCATTGTCCGGGCGATTGTACTGCTCGACCACCGTGCCGCCGCCGGCCACGTAATCGAAGAGGGCGGGGAGGTGCGGGACGAGATTGGTGCGGACATTGAACGCGCGCACGCCGATCACCACGGCGTCCAGGCCGCGCAGATTTTCCGGCGTCAAATCGGAATCGCCGAGCATCCGCACGGCATAGCCCATGGAGGTCAGGGCCTCGGCCACGGTGTCGCCCGCGCCCGGCAGATAACCGATCGTGTGGCCGCGGATGGCCAGGTCGAGGCAGAGGGCCTTGAGGCGGGCCGGCGGCTGAAGCAGTTGCCGCGGAATGTGCGGGTAGGAGATTTCCTCGCGCTGGTTATCGTAGCGCACGCCGCCGATTTTCGCGCTGGCCGTGATGTTCGCGGTGGCGGCTTGCGCCGGCGCGGTGACCTCAAAACTGAACGTCTGCCGGTCGCCGACGGCGGCGAGCGAGAGGGCCTGTTTGGCGGGCGAAGCCGTCCAGCCGTCCGGCGTCTCCAGTTGCACCGTGCCGGCCAGGTCGCCGCGCCAGGCCGTGACGGTCACGGCCACGGGATGCGCTTGGCCAGGCCCGAACAGGGCGACGTCGGAGCCGAATTTGAGTGACACAGGCGGAATGACGTCGAGGGGGCGGCGGATTTCCGCGTTGGCGGAATTGGTGAGAAGCTGCACCGGTTCATCCAGAACGACCAGCGTCTGGCCGCTCACTTCAAAAACCTGCTCGACGGGGAACACCGACGGATTTTCCGGGCGGCCGATCAACGAGGCGTCGTCCACGACGAACATGCCCGGCGTGTGATCTTCCCGCAGCCAATACGGCTGGCTCAAGGGCGTGCCGGCGGGCAGCGTGGGCGCGGAATCCAGCGAGCTACGCTCGTTGACCCGGAGAACCGCCGGGGGCCGGACTTTGCCGTGAATAGCGGGATACCGCACGCCGATCCAGCGCACCGGAACGTCCGAATGAATCACCACGGAATGTTGCAGCCGCATGGTTTCGCCCGGGACCACTTCGGAGTTCGGGATGGTGGTGACCACTTCGAGGCCGAGGCAAGCCTGCAAGATGCGGTCGAGCTGCGCGCTTTTTTCCGCCACGACGGAATCCTTTTCCGGCAGGGCGGCGACCAGGCGGCGCAATTCCAGCAAGTCGGGCACGCTGGCGGCGGCATTTTGGGGATTGAAGGCGGCGATGATGCGGTCGGCCAGAGCGCCGATGGGCGCGCCGTGCGGCACGCGGGACCAGGTGGTGTCAACGCCGTCCAAGATGTCGTTGGTGGCCGAGGCGCCGGCCAGCAGTTGGAAAGATTCGGTGCGCGGTCCGCCCGCGCCGCCGAAGCCGCGGAAATTATCAAAGCCCTGCGTCTTGTGCATGGCGCGGCTGCGCATGGCGAGTTCGTTGAACGAAAGTCCGCTCACCGGGTCATTGCCGCTGATGTCCATCTGGAGGCCGCCCTCGGCGCCGCCACGGCCATTGACAAGAATGCGGGTGGGCTGCCAGGGCGGCAGGTGCTGCTCCGGAAACGCCGCGGGATCGCCGGCCCGTTTGAACGCCTCCAACGCCAGCACCGCGGAGGCGGTGTGATGTCCGTGCGTGTTGCCCGGTTGCGTGGAAAAGCGGGTGATGACCACATCCGGTCGGAACTCACGGATGACGCGCACGATGTCGCTCAAAACCTGGTCCCGGTCCCAGATGCGGAGCGTTTCGCGGTAATCCTTGGAGAAACCGAAATCCATGGCGCGCGAGAAGAATTGCCGGCCGCCATCGAGCCGGCGCGCGGCCAGCAACTCCTGCGTGCGGGCCACGCCGAGTTTCTCATCGAACTGCGGCCCGAGCACGTTCTGGCCGCCGTCGCCGCGCGTGAGCGAGAGATAGGCCGTGCGATAATTCCGGCCGCGCGCCAGGTAGGCGAGGAGCAGCGTATTTTCATCGTCCGGATGCGCGGCGACGTAGAGCACGGAGCCGAACTCGCGGAAACTTTTCAGTTCCTGGAGAATGGCCGGGGCGGAATTGGTGGGCGCCTCGGCAGCCGGCGCCGCCGCCGACAGCATCCCGGCGAGGAGGCAGATGAGGAGAATGCCGGCCAGCCGGGATATTTCATAGTTGCATTGGCGGACGAGGGCAACACCGGCGCAGCGCAGGTTTCCCAACCTGCTGTATCGCCGATTTTCAAATCGGCAGGGTGTCGCAATGGCGTGGCGTCTGCGGGTTTGGAAACCCGCGATACAGCAGACTTGGAAGTCTGCGCTACAGGATTGCCTATGAAATGTCGGCGCCAGGCGGCGGCCATGGCTCGCCGCCCGGCGCAACGTTGGCACCGAGTTTGAAATGGAAACGACCCGGGTCTTCACTTCAAGCTCGAGATCAGCGCGTCGTTGAGTTTCACGTAACCGCTGTCCTTGGCCTGGACGGCGAGCTCGGAAGAGCGCTTGGCCGCGGCGATGGCGCCGTCCTTGTCGCCGAGTTTGGCCCGGATCTCCGCCTTGAGATGCTCGACATAATAGGCGTCGTGGTTGGTGACGGCGGCGTCCACCCAGTCACTCGCCTTGTGGAGGTCCAATTCGTGGTCGTAGTAAAACATCGCCGCCGGAAAGTACGGCTTCTGCGGTGCGTCCGACGCCATGACGGCCTCGATCTGCGGCACGAGCTTGCTGGTGACTTCCACTTCGAGCCGGATCGGCACCACGGTGTGGTCCCAAACCAGCTCGATCACAGCCGATTCGTCCCGCAGATGGTTGAACTCGATGGCGAAGGTGTCGATTTGCTCGGAAACCTGCACTGGCGTCACTTGGAACCGCGCGATGTCGGCTTTCTCATCGTATTGAAAAGCGCCCCATTGTTGGGCGCCTTTGTTGATGATGATGGTCCACTCGTTTTCGCCGGGAATGGTGAACAGCGCGTAGGTGCCGGCCGGGATGTCCGTGCCGTTCAATTTCACCGGCGTGCTGAAGATGAGCTTGGTGGCAGCGTTGGCGCCGGTGCGCCAGACCTGGCCGTACGGCACGAGGGCGCCAAAGATCTCGCGGCCCTTGACGCTCGGCCGGGAATAATCCACTTCGATGTCCGTGAGGCCCACGCGCTGTTTCAGCGTGCAAGCCGGGCTCGGCGCGGGAAAGTCAATCTTGGCTGGCTGGGCGGGCAGATTGGCCACCAGCAGGAGGCCGCCCGCCAGCGCGCAGCAGGTTCGCAGCAACGGGATGTTCATATTGGGAGTGTGGGGTGTTATTGCTGCACCGTGAACGGCGCGGAATATTCGGTGTTTTCCCAGGACATCTTCAAGACGCCGCCGCCGGTGGGATTCTTGGCCACGGTAATCGTCAATTGATCCACCGGTGTATCCAAGGCGGTCTTGGTGAGGTCTATGCGCGCGAGGTCGGCTTTCTCGTCATAGCTTCCGGGCCCCACGCCCCATTGGCCGATTTGCTTGTTGATGATGAGCTTGGCTGAACCGTCTTCCGCCGGCAACGTCCACAGGGTATAGGCTCCCGCGGGCACGGTTGTGCCGGCCACAACCAGCGGCTTTTGGGTGATGAGCGTGGTGGCTTCATCCGCGCCCGTGCGCCAAACCTTGCCGTAGGGCACCAAGCCGCCCCAGATTTTGCGCATTTCGCCGGTTTTGGGATCCTTGGTGTAAGGCCGGCCATACGTCACCGTCACCCGGCAGTGTTCGATCACCGCGCTGGTGGTCTCGTGCGGACTGACGCGTTTTTGTTGGGCGGCCAAGGGAAGGGTGACGGCCACAATGGCCGCCATGGCGAGGCAGGTTTTGAGTTTGTTCATAGGAATATTTCTTGGTTGGCTAACGGGTTTATCATGTCTCCAGTTTTCACGATTGTCTAGCCGGACGTTGGAGCGCCGGCCCAAGTGGGCGTGAGACAAAAATCGGAAAACCACCAAAAAAGCCGATAAAGAGCTTTGGCTCAAACCGTTGCGGGCGGCTGGCGCGCCCCCGAGGGGCGGGCGGGCGACGCCAGAGGTTTTCAGGGTTTACGAGGGTTGACGATGGGGGTTTTTGCTGGGGTTTTCGCAGATTTTTGCGAACGAAATTGCGGGGTTTTCGAGGGGGCGCAGCAGGAAAGCATTTTAACCACAGATGAACACAGACCGACACAGATGAAAAAGCCATTTGGGCCAGCAACGGAAGGCTGCGCCAAATGTTTTTCACCACGCCGAGGTGGATGCAACTGCCAATGACTCTGAAGATCTGTGTTCACTGTGGTTAAGACAAAGAATTCCTGCGGGCGGGTGCCGAGGGGCGAACCGTCCGGGGCGGGACTCGATTGTGAGCATGCGGGCTCATCGTGGCGGGGGCGGTTTCCCAGCCAGGGCGATTTTAGCAGGGTCTGCGGAATCGCAAAGTTAGCGGCTAACGGGAAATGCGTAAATGGCTGGGCGGGAAAGGAATTTAATTCAAAAAAAGGTTCTTCGCTGTTTTCAGTGGAATAGCTAAAACGAAGTTGCCTTGGAGTTCCTGAATTCTCGGGACATAACCCAAACAATTCCTCTTTGAAAAAGGTGAACTTCAAAGCTGGGATGGTTGAACAAAAAATAACACATACCCGCATTGAAGCCCCGCAATGCGGGTATGTAGATTTTAGAATTCATCCATCGATTTGTCGAGTCGATAATTCAATGAACCCTGCTTTCCACCTCCAAATAAGGCGGTTTAAATCTCACAGATTCCTGAGGCATTGGATTCGTAAAGTGTATTCCACTGAAAACAGCGAAGAA
>Ga0181520_10002956_pt1 | contig 30615 bp, 32 predicted proteins | sample PEATcosm2014_Bin_29_FD_132451 | JGI IMG/M metagenome (GOLD analysis project Ga0181520, IMG submission 132451) | Peatland microbial communities from MTU Mesocosm Facility, Houghton, MI, USA - PEATcosm2014_Bin02_30_metaG | ecosystem: Environmental > Terrestrial > Soil > Wetlands > Peat | place...
AGGAAGCAGAGCGCCAGGACGACCAAGCCCAGCCGGGCGGAAACGGCGGCGCCGCGATAGGCGGCGAACGCGGTCAGCGCCGCCAGCGGCGCGCCGACATAGAATGCGATGCGCTCGGTCAGACACAGTTCGCACGGGCGATAGCCGACCGACTGCAGGATCCACACCGTCGCCAGGATCGCCAGCGCGACGAACGTCGTCCACAGAGCGCGGCCGAGCTGGTTGGGCGGAAAGGCGAAGGCGACCAGACGCAGGAACATCAGAACACCTTGGCGGCGATGACGAAGCCGATAACGACTACGGCGGCAAGAATCCCGAGAAAAGCGGCGAAATGACGCTCGAGCGCGACCCGCAGCGGATCGCCGAAATGATTGAGCGCGGCGGCGAGCAGAAAGAAGCGCGCGCCGCGCGTCAACACCGACAGCACGACGAACAGACCGAAATTGTAGCCGAGCAGGCCGCTGACGATCGTCACCAGCTTGAATGGGATGGGGGTGAGGCCCTTGATCAGGATCACCAGCGCGCCCCAGTTCGCATAGGCTTGGCGCAGCGCCGCGATCCGATCGCCGTAGCCATAGACGCCGATCAGCCACTGCCCGACGGTGTCGTAGAGCAACGCGCCGATGGCGTAGCCGAGCATGCCGCCGACCACCGAGGCGAGCGTGGCGATCAGCGCGTAACGCCAGGCGAGCCGCGGCTTGGCGAGCGACATCGGCGCCAAAATGACGTCGGGCGGGATGGGAAAGAACGAGCTTTCGGCGAAGGCGACCGCCGCCAGCGCGTAAGGAGCGCTGGCGCTCTGCGATAGGGCGATGAGCCAGTCGTAGAGGCGTTTGAACATGCCGTTCCAGCTTGGGGTCGCGGCGAGGCATAGCCTACGCCGGCGTCCGAAGTCCACCGCTTTGGCCGCCAAGACAAAATCGCCATTTCGGCGCCGTCCCGCGCCGCCGGATTGACCGCCGCGTCGGCGCCGTTCTATATCGCCGCTGTCCGCCTGGCGCGGGCCCCTGTGGCGGAACTGGTAGACGCGCTCGACTCAAAATCGAGTTCCGCAAGGAGTGCTGGTTCGATTCCGGCCAGGGGCACCACCACCTCAGAACGCTATTATTTTTGCTAGCGTTTCTGAGATTTGTTCCAGGTTTTGCTATTCGGCTTGGGACTTTTTGTTCGACGTCTGTTTCTCCAGGCGTTCCATAGCCGAGATCGCCATCCCCTCCTGTTCCGCTTCCTTCGTGTAGTGGTCGACCATTCTCGACGTCGTGTGGCCCGTGATCGCCATGATCTGCTTCGTCGTGCAACCCGCCTCCGCCAGACGACGCGCTGCCGCCTTCCTGAGACCGTGGGTGACGCAACGATCGGGCAGGCCCGCCATCGCGATCCGGTCGGCCATCCAGTTCCCGAACCCCTTGTCCGTGAACGGACGGCCGAAGTTCGTCGTCAGGATCGAGACGTGCTCTTTGGGGATCGCGCTCAAGGCGGCGCGAAGCTCGCTGTGCAGCGGGATCGTGAGCTTCGCTTTCGTTTTGTTCTGCGCCACTCTTATGGAGGCGCTCCGCTCGATGTCGGACCAGACCATCTCGCAGACGTCGCCCAGTCGTTGTCCGGTGTAGAGAAAAAGGGCGAATGCCGCGTATTCGCGAGTGCCGATTGGCCAGCGCTCCTCAAATTGGGCAATTTCCGCTTCGGTCCAGGTGTGGTGTTCCCCCTCCTTGAATTTCTCGATCCCCGCAGTCGGGTCCTTGTCGACCCAGTCGTTCTGGACCGCGAATTTCATCAAGGATCGGATTTTCTTCACGAGGTCGTTCGCGGCACCTGGCGTGCTCGCCCGGTTCGTCATCATTTTCTCGACGTGATGCCGTCGGAGGTCGCGGAACTTGCGATGGCCCAGGTCGTTATCGCGAATGTAACGCTCGACCGCGAGCCGGGAGGCATACTGCGTCGACTTGGCCTTCCTGGCGAAGCTCATGCTTTCCAGATATTTCTCTATGAGCCAATCAAACGTGCCCGGCGTGCGGGCGGAAGCCCGGACCTTTTCCCGAACGCGGGAGCCCTCTAAGGCGATTTCGTAGGCTTCTCTAAATTCCTTTGAGTTCGGGTCGTCAGGTAGCCGAACACGTGGGCCACGCGGCCTGCGAAAATAAAACACCCGCTTTCCGGTCTTGCTGTCGCGGAAGCTGTCGATGTAGCGCAGCTTGAAGACGGTCATGACCAGTCGGCCATGCTGTCGGCGGCCTCGCTCTCCGTCTCGCCGCCTTCGCGAGGCATAGCTTTGAAGGCCGTGTCCAGCTCATCAATGTCAAAAACCCGGCGAGTCCCGATCAGCCTCGGGCGCGGCATCTTGTTGGCGATCACGAGCTGTCGGAAGAACGAGGGCGACAGCGACAGGTAACCGGCTGCCTCCATCTCGCTGAAACCGCGTCGAACGGGAAGCCTGCCGGCGATTTCTGCCTTGGCTGTCATTGTTCCAAACTCACGGGTGAGGTCACCGTGGTCCACCATAAGGCATTATCTTGTTGTAGGCAACCCCACGGTGGTCCATAGTGCAAATATGAGTCGATCTGACCCTCAGATGAAAGTTCGCTTTCCTGGCGACCTGAAACAGCGCCTGGCCGAAGCTGCGTCGGCGAACTCCCGCTCGATTAATTCGGAGATCATTCAGCGCCTTGAGGACAGCTTCAGGGTTGCGACCACGGTCTCCGGCTCCGTTGGCAGCGATCCAGAACTGGGCCAGCTGATTGTCGAGATGCACCAGGAACTGATGTCGAGGAAGCAAAGCAGCTTGCTGCGCCGCCCGAGAGACCCGCTATCCATGCTGCCGGTGAGCCCGAAGTCACCAGGAGCCAAATAGGGTCCGCCTCCGTTCTTGTTGACGAGGCTTTGAAACCCTGTGCCGGCGATTAGCGTAGTGCGTGCGATGCCGAGTATGATCCTGCACACAAACCCCTGTGGGACGAGCAATGGCGCGCGGCGAATTGATGAAGAAACTGCTTGCCAGTTACGGCCGGGACGAGGAATTCCGGGCCGTGGCCGAGCAAATCATTACTGAAGAGGAAAAGAAGAACAATCGCGTGCTGGCCAACTCCCTTCGCCGCACACTTGAGTCCGGTCCGAGCCGCCCCACCGGGCCAAAGGCCCTGGCACCGCTCATCCCTTTTCCTGAGGCCGCATCCGACTTCGTAGAACTCATTGAACCGCAACGTACCAAGACTGACATAATTCTCAGCGCCACGAACGTTCGCGTACTTCTTGGGTTGGTCAAGGAGTTCCGCCGCGCCGACGACGTCCGCCGGCACGGACTCCAGATCCGGTCTAAGCTATTGTTTTGTGGACCTCCCGGCTGTGGCAAGACTCTTTGCGCCGAAGTTTTCGCGGCCGAACTGGGCTTGCCATTGTTCGTCGTGAAGCTGGATCGCCTTGTCTCTTCCTACCTTGGCGAAACCGCCTCGAACGTTCGTAAGATATTCGAGTTCGCCCGCAAGCAACCGTGTGTGCTGTTCTTCGACGAGTTCGACGCGCTCGCTAGAGCACGTGACGATCACAGCGAACATAACGAGCTAAGGCGAGTCGTAAACAGCCTGTTGCTTTTCATCGACCGCATGCGTCCGAAAGGGTTCCTGATTGCTGCGACGAACCTCGACCAGTCACTCGACCCGGCGGTCTGGCGTCGCTTCGATGAAGTGGTCTGGTTCGAGAAGCCGGACAAAGTGATGATCGATCGCTTCCTGCGGTTGAAGTTCAAGAATGTCGCAACTGCCTTCGATCCCGCCAGTCACAGCTCGGCGCTTGAGGGCTATTCGTATGCGGAGATCGAGCGCATCTGCATTCAGGCGATCAAGTCAATGATCATCGAGCGCCACAAGCAGGTGCAGGAACGTGATTTCAACTGCGCGATAAGAGACGAGGCGCGACGGCGAGCCAAGAACATGCGCCTGAAACCAGCCTCCTAATCGGAGCTATCCATGGCGCGGTACGAACATCTCGTGTTGGTTCGACTGCCTGAGCTATTGGAGCGACGCAAGCAGCGTGGTGGCGGCCCACCGCCAGAGCGTGACCTCGCAGGACACAGTACAAAGCTCAGGAGTGAACTCGACGCGGCCGTGACCGCCCAGCAGCGCCGGCGCAAACCCGAGTTCGTGGACCCATCCTTGATCCTGCGAGTGCAGATGAGCGGGCAGTTGCTCGAGGAGCAATGGGTGCAACTCGGCCTGACAGTCCTGTCCAGCGATGCTGACCGTACCCTCATCCTCTTCGCTTCGAACGACGACATGCGTGACTTCCGCGCCCGGCTGCAGGCGTGGCAAGGCGGCGTGCCGCTGGGCCAGAAAGCGCCGCCGTACAACGGCTTTATTGCGGCAATCGAGTCGATCGGTGCAGTCGAGCCGCGAGACCGTATCGGTCCCCGTTTTCGCGAAGACGGCGTGGTTGAGCCGGCCGATTTTCAGGATAGATCAACCTATCTCGTCGACCTCGAACTATGGGACCTCGGAGAGCGCCGGCTCCGCGAACGTAAGCTTGGCCAGATAGTGGCCTACATAGAGGCGCGAGAGGGCGAAGTTTTTGACCGATATGTCGGCCCCTCCATCAGCATGGCTCGTGCCCGCCTTCCGGGCGCGCTCTTAAAGACATTGTTGACCGTCGAAGAAATCGCCAGTGTCGATCAGCCCCCGCAACCCGATCTCGCTACCGCCGACGCTTTGCATCTAGCACTTGAAGCTGTACCGCCGCTGAATGCCGTCGCCGACGATGCGCCCGTCATAGGCGTGATCGACAGCGGTGTGAATGCGCATCCATTTCTTGCGGACATCCTGGTCGGCGCGATCGGCGTCCCGGCTACCCTGGGTTCCGCTGACGATTTCGGCCATGGCACGCGAGTTGGAGGGGTCGCTGTCCTTGGGGATCTTCGGGCGCAGCTCGCTGCCGGCACGCTGACCCGCGGCGCGCGGCTTTGCTCAGCGAAGGTCGTGAATGAACGCGGTGCATTTGACGACGGCCGCCTCGTGCCCTCCCAAATGCGAGAGGCAATTGCCAGTCTTCACGCACTGTACGGCTGCCGCATATTCGTGATCGCGCTGGCCGATCGAAAACGACTTTACGACGGTGGCAAGGTCGGAACCTGGGCTGCGACCCTCGATGAACTCGCCGGCGAGCTCGACATCGTAATCATCGTTTCCTCCGGCAACCGAAGCCCTCGAAGCGGCAATCGGCTGGAACAGGCAGTGACCGAATACCCTCGCTACCTTCTTGAGGACGCCAACCGCTTTTTTGAGCCAGCCGGGGCGATGAACGTGCTGACAGTTGGGTCGCTTGCGCACGGCGAGGGCTTGGACGCTGCGATGGGTGCCGAGGCCGCAGTTCGGCCGATCACTCGCGCGAACGAACCGTCGCCCTTTTCCCGGGTTGGCCCGGGCATCGGTGGGGCAACAAAGCCAGACTTAGTCGATATTGGCGGCACACTGTTGTTCGATGCGATCGTCGCGCGCCTGAGGGGTGGCGAGGAACTACCCAGCGCGGGCGTCCTGACACTGCACCATATGTTTCTCGACCGGCTCATTACAGCCGGGTCTGGCACCTCCTACGCCGCCCCGCGAGTCGCCTTCAGCGCCGCCCAGATACTCGCACGCTTTCCAAACGCCTCGGCAAACCTTGTCCGCGCCCTCTTGGTCGGCTCCGCGGAAATTCCCGATGCGTCGCTCCAACGATTGGCGCTTTTCGGCACCGAGGCAACAAGGACTGTCTGCGGTCACGGCATGGTCGATCTCGAACGCGCCGCATTCTCCGATGACGCACGAGTAGTCCTGTACGGAGAAGACGAACTGGCGGTGGATCACTTTGCCGTCTACCGCATTCCCATTCCCGAAGCGTTCCAGACGGCACCCGGCGAACGATCGATCCGCGTCACTCTCGCATACGACCCGCCAGTTAGGCACACGCGCACCGACTACTCCGGTGTAGGAATGAGTTTCCGACTGATCCGAGGTTGCGAACCCAACCTGATCTTTGAGCACTATCGCAAGCGATCCAAGGAAGAGGGGCCCTTCCCCGAACTCGCCGCCAAATTTGACTGCTCGCTCATCCCCGGACCCCAGGCGCGGGAAAAGGGAACACTGCAGCGCGCCACTGCGACATTCAAGCGGGACATTAAGGGATACGGCAACGACTACTACCTCGTAATCCGCTGCGAGGCCGGATGGGCCAACCCTGAAAGGCGACAGAGATTTGCGGTTGTGGTCGAAATCTCTCACAAGGCCGAAGTGCAGCTCTACGAGCGCATCCGTCAGCGTGTCCGCGTCTAGGCGTCGGCGGCAATTTGCAGGCCGTCTGATCCGCGATCGAGCTAACGCTTCGAACTTGCTCGCAGCTAGCCGGACGATAGCCCGCTATCGACCTCGCCGGACGTCTTCAAGATCACAGCATCGTCGAAGTGGCCAAGAGCCGGGTCGCCGGGCCGTGAGAACGCGATGGCTCCGTAATGACCTTCCGTCTCGTCAACTGCCTCCCTCTCGAAGCAGCGCAGAATGAACTCAATCCTCAGCGAAGCGGGACGCCTCCGCGGAGAGACGCGCTTCCCACCTCACCTCGTCAGCCATCTGTTCTACAGCAGCTCGTCCTCCGTGCAATTACTTGCATATATGGGACGAGCTGCCAGTTCCAACACAGGCCCACAATGAAATCGCCGAAGCGACGCCGTTCTCTGGGTCAGTGCAATTAATTGCATTATCATACATGAAAACGGGCCGAACGCCAGCTCTTTCTTCGGACAGCTGTCGTTCAAATGCCCATCCCTGGCCGGAGCTTCGTGTGCCAGGCCAGGCGGGCCGCGTTTTGATCCGCTTGCCGCCGCAATGGCTGCACCGCAACTGTCGGCCCGCCTCGGGGAGCGCCACCGTGTCGGAGAGCTTGTCGACGACCACGTCGGCCTTGTGGCCGCAGTCCTCGCATGTCGCGGTCACGGCATGCACGCCGTTCTCACGCATGTTGGCGAGCGTCATAGGTGGGCCGCGATACCTCGTAGGCACTAGTCGGCATACTCGTAATTTTGGTCTTCGTAGACTACAAAACGGCGAATGCGGGGATCGAACACGCGCCCAAATCCTACTTCTCGGCGGTTCCCAATACCGTCTTGGTAAACAAGGAACCCAAACAAGAAAAGCCGCCCCCCGAATGGCGGGGCTTCGACACTGTCCCACTCCCAGTCTTGGAGTGGAACGCCACGCGTCTTTACTACCGAGTTTTTGTGACCGCCTTCGAATATCATATTGAGCAAAAACAGCCGGTCCCGATCGTATGGAGGGGTGGGGGGCAATCGACCGTCTCTTGGGACCGATACCGTGACATTACCTTCGACGATCCGGGCCTCGGAGGCCCCCGCGTTGGCTATTATCATATCGACGATGACATCTTGCCCAATTTCAAATTGTCGCAATACTAGAGACCGCACTACAAGCCTTGGCCTATGCGCTGCATAGAATTGAAGCCTATTTAGTTCGTGTTGCTTGGCTTGGATATCAGTTTGTGCCGCGATAATCGCATTTTGTGTTTCAGAGAGCGCGGACGCTTTCTTCATCTCCGCACCTTGTTCGCGCGCGGCAGCGCCTCCTTGGATCAGCAGCCATATTTGCAAGCAGGAAACGAGGGCCAACACACCAGTGAACCCAGCCAGCACCTTCGTGTAGTACGCGACAGTCTCGGCCGAGATATCTTGAATGCTTTCTTTTTTGGTTTCCTGGGTGCTGGTTCCGCTTGGTTGGCTATGGTGCTGTTCGTGAGGCGCAAGCGATGATTGGTACACTTGCTCGGCATAGACGCACAGAAACGCCCCGAATAGGGCTGCGTAAAGTACTCCTGTCAGACGACCCCACATTCCTTGATCGCAGCCCTGAAGATGTCCGCGTTCAAGCGGTTATCATAGCCGAATTGGAACTCCGCGACATAGAGTGACAGGTCAGGGCGTCTCCTGCTCTTCGTCGGGTACCAGAGTCCAGATGCGGCGCATGGCGAGTTCGGCTCGAAACTCTTCAGGAAGGCGTTCGTAAGCCTCGAGCAGCGCATCGACGATCTGGGTTCGGCCCCAGAGGCGGATGCGAAAGAACAACTCGTTGCGCCGCGCATCGACAGTGCGCTTGAACCCACCCCAGCTGACCAAGAGCCCGTGATGGGCCTGCGTGTCCTGCACCGCCCCGATCAAGGCTTGCAAAGTCGGTTGGTCGACCACGATTGCGCCTGACTTGACTTGCACGACGAGCCGAGGGGCATCGAAACCCAACGCTCCACGGCCGGCAACGATGTCGATGCCGTTGTCTGCCCCTGGCGGCGATACATTTGCGACGTAACCCTGCGCCTTCAGTATCTCGGCGACGAGGCGGGTGAAGTCGTGTCCCGTGAACGAACTTGCGATCTTCCTCTCGATTTGATCGCGCGCTAGCTGCGCCAGATCGCGATCAGCGTCGGTAGCGTCTTCAACGGCGACTTCAATGTCGACTGCGGCCTTCTTCGGTCTTTCGATGCCGGTTTCGTATCCGGGGTCGGAGCCCGACTTCACTGCCGCTTCGACCCGCCGTAAGGCGTCGTTCCGCCGCACCTCACAGACAGTCATGAAAGCCCCGAAACTGAACAGAAGGTCTTGCCGGAATGCCTCTCGCGGGAGGTCCGACCTCAGCCACTTGACCTTGCGCGTGACGGCTCCCTTGTCGCCGTGCACGTAAGGCCCGACGACCTCCCCGACCGCGATCTGACTTGTCGTTTTGAGCGGAACGACGACGAGATCGCCGATCTGCATTTGGTTGCAGAACTGGTTCAGCTGCGCAGCGAAGTTCAGCTGGGTCTTCGGCTTCAAGTCCGGGAACGACTTCTTTGCGATCTGAAGCACCGCGTCCCGGTCCTTCGCCCCCTCCAAGTTGGCTACATTGAAGCCCAGGACCAGCTCTTCGTGTTCAAGTGCGTGGGCCTCTTGCTCTCCGTTCTTGCCTAACCGCACGAGCCAAAGGCGCTTCATTCTGCCCCCCCCACTCCTGCCTCGCATACGCACGCGAGTGATCTTCTCACCCCACTCGGCGCTTTAGCGCAGGTTGTTCTCGACGAAATGCGTAGCGAAGCCGGTGAACATCGTCGCGATCTCGTCCAGCCGCGTGGCGATCTCCGCGACGCTTTAGTCCTGGCGAGGCTCTCGCCTCATTCACACTGAACACGTAGGGCCGGGCCGTGCGATCCATCACCGAGTTTGCAATCTCAAAACGTCAGTCCGTCGGGACCGTCCAAACCGAGTAGCCCCAATCTGCGTCAGAGTCATATTGAACCACGGCTTCTAACTGTTTGCGCGTCACCTTCTCGTCGTGAGACGTTATTTCTTTTCCCAAGCGAGCGTCACGGTAAGGCTGGCTTCCGCGCCTACCGTCGCGAAAACGACCCCAGCGCCCGCCGTAAGGGTTACGCCGAACGCGACGGAATAGCTGCTGGGCATAGGACTGATGGCGGCGAATTGACCGGCAATTTCCTCGCCGATCAATTTCACTTTGTTGGCGACCATCTCGAAATCTATATCGGGCGGCGTCACCGACTTTGCTAGGGACTTCACCGCCGAGGGCTGTGCCTCCACCATCGCCCGGATGGTTTCGCCGTTCTTGAACTTCAAATTGATCAGTTGTTTCGCCATAACGATTTCTCCCGATATTTCCGGCTGATGCCCGCTGACAGGTCTCGCAGCTCGGTATTCCCCTTTCTTCGACAGCACTTCTTAGCGGCTAGGCCGACAATAGCCCGGTATCGACTTCGCCGACTATCTTCGAAATCACAGCATCTTCGAAATCGCCGAAAGCAGGGTCACCAGTCCGCGAGAACGCGATGGCTCCGCAATGTCCTTCCGTCGTCGCCAAGAAGTCGGACATGCGGATCGCTTGGTTCGAGCTGCGTGCCTCTTTCGGCTCGCACGCGACAATGCCGCCGTCCTCTGACCGCATAAAAGCGAGCGCGACGTTGTAGGTCACCGAGGCCATCGAAACCTCCCTGTCATCCGTTACCAACCTGCCGATTGGTTGGCGGCTCGAACACGACCGTTACCCGGCGACTTCCGCATGCCGGACACATAAGCCGCGTCTCCAAGCGCGACAGCGGGAAGTTCGGGCCGCGCATGCAAACCAACGTGTCGAGATCAAGCTGCTTGCGGTAAATGCACTTCCGCATGGACTTCGTGCCCTCGCGATAGCCGTCGGCGCATCTCATATGCACCTTCCAGCCGAGGCTCCGCGCCATTCCTAATGTCTCGACCTCCATGAGAACGAAAGTGGAACGTTGGCTGGCTTTGTCAAGTCTCTTGCTCCCGATCGGCACCTCATAGCCTGACGTTCGGTCCTATCGATTGCTGAGCGTTGCGCTCGCCCGTATCGTGCCGCAATGGGGACGACTCACGGGAAGATCGACAGCGCGCCGGTGTCCGCTGTCGAGGCGTTCATCGCTCGATGGCAGGGCCGTGACGGGGGTCAGGAGCGGGCGAACTACGCCATGTTCCTGCGCGAGCTGTGCGACGCTCTCGGCCTCCAACCTCCTGATCCGGCTGGCGATCCCGAGACAAACGACTACGTCTTTGAGCGCGTCGTCAAGGAACCGGGTCGCGACGGGACAGTCGCCAGCAGACGGATAGACCTCTATAAGCGCGGCTCATTCGTCCTAGAGGCCAAGCAGTCGCGCCAGCAGAAGGGCGGCGACAAAGAGGTCCAAGGGCAGACGGACCTGTTCCTGACCGAAACGGCATCACGCGGTCGACGCGGCGCGGATCGGGCGTAGGACGTCTTGATGCTGAACGCCCGCCGTCAAGCTGAAGATTACGTCCGCCTGCTGCCGTCCGGCCACGAGCCGCCACCATTCGTCATAGTGTGCGACGTGGGCCACTGCTTTGAGGTCTACGCCAACTTCCGCCGTGACGGTAAGGCTTTCGATCAGTTTCCCGATCGGCAGTCTTTCCGTGTCTATCTGGAAGACCTTCGTCATCCCGATGTCCGTGAGCGGCTGGCCGCGATCTGGAACGATCCGCTTACACTGGACCCTGCGAAACGCACGGCCCGCGTCACGCGCGCAATCGCATCGCGACTGGCTGCGGTGTCAAAGGCGCTCGAAGATCAGGGACATCCGGCCGAAGAAGTCGCGATGTTCATCATGCGATGCCTGTTCACAATGTTCGCCGAAGACGTCGGCCTGCTGCCCGAGAAATCCTTCAAAGAGGTTCTCGAACGGTGCGAACAAGACCCCGCCACGTTTCGGCTCGATGTCGGTCAGCTCTGGCAGGCAATGGACGAGGGCGGATACGCCTACGCAATTCGTAAGAAGGTCCCTCGGTTCAACGGCGAGTTCTTCAAGGAGCGAACAGTGCTGCCGCTCGGCCGGGAAGAGATAGGAGAGCTTCGTCAGGCCGCGTCGCACAGCTGGCGAGATGTCGATCCCTCGATCTTCGGCACCTTGCTCGAACAAGCCTTGGACCCGGTCGAACGTCGGCGCTTAGGGGCGCACTACACGCCGCGCGCATATGTCGAACGCCTCGTCGTGGCGACGGTGATCGAGTCGCTTCGCGCCGAATGGGGGAACGCCCTATCAACAGCAGAGCGCCAGAAGTTCGAAGGTCGAGGGCGCGACGCCATCGCGACCATCGCGACCTTCCACGGTAAGCTGTGCGAGACGCGGGTTCTCGACCCGGCTTGCGGCACCGGCAACTTCCTTTACGTGTCTCTGGAGTTGGTCAAGCGGCTGGAAGGCGAGGTCCTGGAAGCCCTTGCCGATCTTGGGGGCCAGGAGGCTCTGCGCGGGCTACAGGGGCATGCTGTCGACCCCCATCAATTCATGGGCATGGAGTTGAACCCCCGCGCTGTCGCAATTGCGGAGCTCGTCCTCTGGATCGGGCACCTTCAATGGCACGTCCGCACCAAGGGAGGAATGCCGTCGGAACCGATCCTGCAAGCCTTCAAGAACATCGTGGCGATGGATGCCGTTGTCGCTCCCGACCATTCCCGCCCGCGCCGGCCTGAGTGGCCCAATGCCGAGTTCATTGTCGGAAACCCTCCCTTCATCGGTGGCAAGGACATTCGAGCTCGATTGGGAGACGACTACGTCAGGACGCTCTGGTCTGCGCATCCGCACGTGAACGAGAGTGCCGACTTCGTGATGTACTGGTGGGATCGAGCTGCGGAGCTTTTGACACGCAAGGGAACGGTCCTGCGGCAGTTTGGGCTGGTGACCACCAACTCGATCGTTCAGCCTTTCCAGCGCCGTGTCGTGGAGAAGCACCTTCACGGCAAGCCGCAGGTCTCGATTATCATGGCGATCCCGGATCATCCTTGGACCAAGACTTCGGCCGACGCTGCTGCTGTTCGGATCGCAATGACTGTCGTCGCCGCTGGGGCGCGCGAGGGGACCCTGCGAGAGGTCATCCACGAGGCCGCCCTCGACACTGACGAGCCGGTGATTGTCTTCGCGGAGCGCGACGGGACCATCAACTCGGATTTGACTGTGGGCATCGACGTGACGACCGTGGTGCCCCTGAAATCAAACGAAGGCGTCTGCTCGCCCGGCGTGAAGCTGCACGGCGCGGGCTTCATTGTTACGCCGCGAGAGGCGGCGCATCTCGGGCTGGGGAGACGTCCCGGTCTTGACGCGCATATCCGCGAGTACCGCAACGGGCGCGACCTGATGGCTCGACCACGCGGGGTACTTGTGATTGATCTGTTCGGCCTCGACGACAATCAGGTCAAACAGGACTTTCCCGAAATTTATCAGCACTTAGTCCTTGAAGTTAAAGAGAGGAAGGACGCTGACGGCAAAGTGATTGGACGTGACGCTAACAAGCGCGGCTACCGCCGCGAAAACTGGTGGCTCTTCGGTGAGAACAACCCCGACCTCAGGCGCGCGCTGAACGGTCTACCTCGATACGTTGTTACGGTCGAAACGACGAAACACCGAGTGTTCCAGTTCTTGAGCTGCGACATCCTGCCTGACAACATGCTCACGGCTATCGCATTAGCAGACGCCTTCACGCTTGGGGTCCTCTCGTCACACATCCATAGCTTCTGGACGGCGGCGCAAGGAGGGACGCTTGAGGACCGACCTCGTTACACGAAGTCGCAGTGCTTCGACCCTTTCCCGTTTCCCGCCGCCTCCGACCTCCAAAAGCAGCGCATACGCGCCATCGCCGAAGACCTCGACACGCATCGCAAGCGCGTTCTCGCTGATCATCCGCGTCTCTCGCTAACCGGCATCTACAACGTGCTCGAAAGACTGCGGGCGGGCGTCGAACCCGACGCACTTGGACCCGCCGACCGCCGCATCTTCGATGATGGCCTCGTGCTGATCTTGAAGGAGCTGCATGATGGGCTCGACGCCGCCGTGGCCGACGCTTACGGATGGCCCGTCAATCTGTCCGACGAAGACATTCTCGGTCGCCTCGTCGCTCTCAACAAGGAGCGCGCGAAGGAGGAGGCGCGCGGTCAGGTCCGCTGGCTGCGACCTGAATACCAGATACCGCGCTTCGGCACGGCCAAGGAGAAGGCCGAACTCGACCTTGTCGGTGGCGGCATGACAACCGAGGGCGCTGCGGCAGGTGGACCGAAGGCGTCGTTTCCGACCGACGATATTGCGCAGACGGCAGCAGTCATGTCCGCGCTTGCCACCGCTACCGGCCCGCTGGACACCGCCGCTGTCGCCTCGACCTTCAAGCAAGGGCGTAGGGTTGCCGCCAAGGTCGGCGCGGTCCTCGCCGCGCTCTCACGCATGGGGTTTGTCGCTTCGTCTGACGGCGGGCGCACATTTCAACTGAGGCGGGTCGCATGATGACAACCATGATGTACTGCACGGCTTAAGCATGGAGATCAAGCTGTCGCCGCAGACAATCGAGGCGCTCGCCTTCGTGATTTCCGGCGGGTCAGCCAACGACAGCACGCCGATGATCGGGCTGTACCGAAGTGGCCCGAAGCTCGAACGCTTCATGCGGGCCTGCAACGTAGACTTTCGAGTTGGCAGCAGTTCTCGCCTGCCTGCTCTGACCGAATGCCTGATCAACGTGGCGCGAGGCGGCGAAGCGCAAGCGTTGGTGCCGCGCATCATAGAGGCAGCCGCCGATCCACGAGACTTCGTGGACGCGCCGGAGAAGCTGACCAGCGTAGTCGACCACCTCAACAAGTATCTCGCGTACGACGGGTTCGAACTGCAACGGCGCGGGCAAAGCATGCGCCTCGTCTCAGCGGGGACGCAAACTCAGGTGATCGCGGAGCTGGCCGACAAGGCGGACGTTCTAGACTTTGACACTGTGCGCAGGGACCTCGATCGCGCGCTTGGTAGCGCCGAACATGATCCTGAAGACGCCGTGACCGCCGCATGTTCGACGGTTGAGAGTATGTGTCGCTCGATCTTGATGGAGCTGGGCATACCGCTGCCCCAGCGCAAAGACATTGGCGCGCTATACAAAGCCGTCCGCGAGCCGCTGGGAATTTCCCCCGACCGTTCCGATTTCCCCCAGGAGATCGTCGACGACGTGCGCAAAGTGTTGAGCGGGTTTGCCACCGCAATCGAGGGCATAGGCGCGCTGCGGACACACGCCGGCGACGCTCATGGCCGAGAGCGCGGGTTCAGACGGATTGATGCTCGCATCGCGCGACTGTCCATACACTCAGCCAGCACGGTCGCGCTCTTCTTGTTGGAGACCTGGCAGCAGAAGCATCCGACGAAAGCCCTCAATCGGCATTGAGGCGAGGCGCGGCACGCAACAATCCGGAGGATGAATTTGCCCCTCCCTGCCTCGACGATGCGGCGTCTTACGATCGCTCGATACCTTTACACGCAGGCTCTAGAGCAAGAGCGAAAGGGCGATCTGCTCGCCGGACTGGCGCTGCTTCCCTTTCATGACGCGGTCGAACTCTTCCTGTACGTCGCGGCGGAGACCCACCTACCGACGCTACCGAAGTCGATCGAGTTCGCGCAGTATTGGGCAGCGTTTTCAGACGCTGGTCTGCCACTGCCCTATCAGCCTCAGATGCGACGCTTCAACCTCGCGCGCGTGGAGGTGAAGCACCGGGGGACCTTGCCCTCTCGGCATGATGTTGAAGGGCTTCGTTCCACGGTCACTGCCTTCCTTGTCGAAACGACGCCCAAACTGTTCCACATCGAGTTTGATAGTATCTCGTTGTCGTCACTCGTACGATCGGACGAAGTCAGATCGGGATTGCAGGCCGCGGAGACTGCCGCGCAGGCAGGTCAGTTCCCTGAGGCTCTCGAACAGGCCGCGAAGGCATTTCGTTTGTCTCTGAGACACCATCGATTTGGGGAGACGCCTCGGACATATGATCAGCGCCTCTTCGACCCGTCCGATGTCGCCTCCGATCTAAAATGGCGAGGCGGGGAGGTCGGCGGGGGTTTCAGCATCAACTCAAGACTGCTCGAGGCTGTCGCAGAGATGGGACAGAGCCTCGGCGAGGCGATCACGATAATCGCCTACAGCCTCGACTATGACGGCTACCGGTACATTCAGACGTACGGCCCGGTCATACACGAGATGGTCGGCGGCAACATGCTCGCCCAATGGACGCGGGAACCGACGACAGACCGACGCATCGTTGACCGATGCGTTGCTTTCGCCGTTGATGCCGCTCTGCGCTTGGAGGGACGGGCCGCCCCGGAGGATCAGAGCACAGCCCCCGCGGGGTTTCCCGAAAACAGCTCGCCATCACGCACATAGCGCGCAAGCATGGCGTCGCTGGCATGACCGGTCTGAGCTCTGATCTTGAACGTCGAAACGCCCGCCTGCACCGCACTAGTGGCGAAGCCGGCGCGGAGCGAGTGGCCGCTATAGCCGGTCGGGTCAATGCCGGCGGCGGCGACGCGCTCTTTAACGACAAGCGAGACGGCTTCACCCGATAGCTGCTCGACGGCGACGTGGCCGTGCCGATCAACCGGTCGGAAGATCGGGCCTTGGTCGATCCCGGAAACAGCAAGCCAATGGTCCACCGCAAAGACAGGACAATTCCGGGTTCGGCCGTAGGGAATACCGATCTTTCGCCCAGCACCATCCTGATCGACCTTCGACCGGCGCAGCACGATGATTATCCCTTGCTTGACGCGCTCGATGTCGGCGCAGTGGAGGCCGACCAGCTCTGATCGACGGAACCCGCCCGCGAAGCCGACGAGCAGCAATGCACGGTCGCGCACGTCTTTCATATCGCCGCCCATGGCGTAGAGAATGCGAAACAGGTCGTCTCTCAGCAGCGGCTTGGCCTCGCGTTGAGAAATCCCGCGCGTACGTTTGATGCCCCGAAGCGTCGCGCGTACGATTTCCGACCGGCAGGGGTTCGGCAGTCCGCGGGCCTCATGCGCTTTCGAAATCGTCGCGATACGGCGAATGAGCGTGGCGACGCTCAGGGCGTCGGCGTGAGCGGCGAGGTAAGACGCCACGACTGCTGGATTGGCCGGCAGCTGGCCGCCGCATGCTTCGAAATGCGCGAGGTCAGACCGATAGGCGCGACGGGTGTTTGCCGAAATGCTGCTCTCGATGAGGGTGGCGACACGGTCTTGAAGACGGCTGGTGCAAGTACTTGCCCAAGGTTGATCTCCGACCAAGCTGGGCAAGCCGTCATTCGGCAGGGTTTCCAGCCCCTCCGCGACCTCGATTGTGGGTCGTGATAAGTGGGGATTATCGCGGGTTAGAGCGTCGAAGGTCATCTTCTCGCCCTCGCAATTCTGAGCCCCTGGATGCGATAGGCTGCCCGCAAACGGTCCTCGCGGGTGGCGTGCAGGTCGCGCTCGGTCTGGCGCGTGACGGCGAGCAAGCGTTCCTCCGTTACTTCGTTCGGCTCGATGGTGCCGTCGCGGAGAATGTGGGCGACGCTAACGCCGCGCTCCACAAGACGTCGCGCGATGAGCAGGCGGTGGCACGAAAGCGGCTCGGCCTCGGAGCACAATATCGCGGCTGGCCCCGTTTGCGTTTCCGCCGCTATCTCCGCGACCCGCGCGATGCCCTCCGCGAAGACCGGGCTGGCGGCCATTTTCTCATAGTCGGGAACGCCACCGCTTCGGGGCCGCCCGCCGAGTTCGAGGCCTAAGAATACGTAACTGATGCCGGCGGCGTTGAGGCGTTCCTTCAGAGCTGTGCGATTGAAGTGCGGGAGTCTGGAAACGGGGTTTGATCTGACGTCGACAACCACCCCAATGTCTGCGCGATTAAGTAGGCGCAGAAAGGTCGACGAGTTGTGGTTCGAACTGCCAACGGTGAAGACGAGAGTCATTCTGTTTAACCCTGTGGAGAGGATCAAACTTTAGCAGATTGACGCCGCAATAGCACATATAAAGCATTGAAAACGTTATTATATTTAAAGAGACACCGCCCCGAGCGACTTGGCGCTCAGGACTTGCCGTCGGCCAATCGAATTGGCACGTGCGTTCCGCAACCCGCAACTGACCGTCAAGGGGCACGAGACCGTCCGGCTTGTTCTCCGGCGGAAAGAACGCGATATGAGTGGGCATTCCGCGCACCGCGAACAAGGGACGTTGAATGAAGAGGGCGATGGTCTTGCTCGGCGCGGGAGCGTCGGTAGAATTCAAAGTGCCGTCGACGGGCAGCCTCACCAACAAGATTGAAAACGAGGTTATGGCCGACGGCTTCATGAAAATGACAGGCGGTGACGCCGCGTTCCAAACTATAAAGGCGGGGTTAGCCGGCTATCTCCAAAAACCCGGGAACGTCAACTTCGAGCAAATCTATCATTGTGCGCATGAGCTGATCTTCACATGTCCGCCGCCACTCGGCGCGTACGACGAGTTCAAGCCGGTAATGCAGCCGTTCGTCTCGAACACGACCGGTCTTACCGAGGAGGCCTTACGCGCGCTCTGCGGAAAGATGGTCGAGATCATCTTCAGGGAAGTGTCGAGTTCTTGCGATGGTTGCACGCTCGATCTAAAACCACTCGCCCGCTTCGTCGAAGCTCTTCGGGCGGATTACGTCACGCGCGTTTACACGACGAATTACGACGACCTCCTGCTGCAGGCCGTTCCGGAATTGTATACAGGGTTCGACGCGACGTTGACGTCTGGGCCGAAGCGGTTCGAGGTCGACAGCTATTGGCGGAAGGAATGTTGGGACGGAATATTTCACTTGCACGGTTCGGTCCGAATGGGGTTCACGCATCCGCCGCATGGCGAAATCGGCGAACTGCTCTGGTTCGACAACCGCACCGAGGCATTAGTGCATTCATCGTTTTCCGGAAGTTCGCCGCGGCGAATGGACGGGACCTCTGTTCTGCGCACCGCCGTGATCACCGGGTTGGAAAAGCTCTCGCGTGTTCAACAGCGACCGTTCTCACATTTCTATTCGATGATGGCTCGCGATGCGATGCGATCTGACATCATTTTCGTCATTGGGTCAGGACTCGCGGACCTCCATCTCAACACTTGGCTCGCGGAGGCGCGCTCTCGTTCCCCGAAGCCACCGCTTCTGTTTGTCGATTATTGGCCGAGCGGCTTCGAGAACGACGCGTATTTCGTTGCAGATCGCAAGACCATCGCCTTGTTCCACCGACTTCAGGTTCACGTCACCGCAGATTATCCGGGAAATCGGGTCGGCAATTGGATCGTGTCGAAGGACGGGAATGCGGCCATTTGGGCGAAGGGCTTCCAGGCGTTCCTGAACTCTCCGGCCGAGCTCCGCACGGTGCTACCGTTTCTCAAGGGAGCACCGCTCCCGTCGCCCCTGCGTCGATTGTGGCGGCGCGCGTATCGGGGCTGGACCCAATGCAGGCGATGCCGCTAGCGCTGGAGGCTCCTAAGTTTGCCGCGTCGTTTGCAATTGAGCGGCCAAAACTGTACCTCGACTAACTCCTTGACCGAGCATCGCCGACGCTTCAGCCGAGTGTTGCTTCTCGCGCACCCTAAGCGCACAGATCGCCGTCTACGGCACCCACCCCTTCTTCCGGGCGATCTTCAACGGAACGACGATCTCCGTGCTATCGCTTCCGGTCAGATGTTTGATTGCCAGCACGTGCGGGCGGTACACCCAGATTGTGCCGTTGGGCATTGGCTCGTACAGGGCAATCCACTTGTCGCTCATCGACCGAATGTGAACCACGAACTTGATCGTCTCGCCCGCAGCAACGGGCTCGGCCTCCATCTCGACCTCTGGAGCGACAACCACCAGCTCGGCGGGGGTAGAACGCACGATCTCAACGCCACTCGGAACCTTCACCAGCTCGCACGCGACATCGGGGTTACTCGTCTTGAGCTTGTTGCGGGCGATGGTCGCAAGACCGAGGTTCGCGAAGATCATTTTGGCTGTTTCGGTGAACATGGCTCTAAGCCTCCTTGCTTTCTGCCACCTCCCATTCGTGAGCGTCCCGAAGTCACAATTCACCAACGATTTCAATGAAAAATCCTACGTGATTTCCCGCTCCTTGTACAGGGGAAGGCACCCGAAGTTAGTGCAATTACTTGCACCATACGGCCGCTGCTACCCATATCCAGGCGGCCTTCGGAAGCTGTTCCCCATGCAGCTCGGCCTGACTTCATTCAGGATTGGGATGTCTTCTCTGACGAGGTCGGCAATTTCAATCGCCTCTCTGCCTGGCGATCCTGGGTGCCGCTTGGACCGTGAGATCCGCTGCCAGCACGTCGCTGAGCTGGTCCTCACGGTCGGTTTGGTACACCGCTGTAGCTCTGCGGGTCGGCGATCGTGCAGCGCAAGTACGTGCACTATTATCGAAGCCTACAAACCATAGCCCATCGACCAGGAACAACGGCTCACCGCTCCACCCCGAGCAGCCTACGCTTAAACGAATTCAGGCCGTACTGTTCATCTAGCGACCTGGCCATGAATTCTTCGAATTTCTCGCTACGGGCCTTCGACACCGCCGCCACGACAGCCTTCTCAGCCTCTTCATTCTCGCGCACCATGCGCGCATAGTTCTCGGCGTTACGCCGGTCCTTGTCCGTCCAATACGAGCCGTTCGGCTGCCTGCTTCCACGCGGCATCGTCCGCCCCCACTAGCTACTGCTGCTTCACGTTGTCGAAGCCGCCGTCCTTGGCGGCGCGCATGATGCTTACCATCGCCGTCCCCGCCTCCATGCGATCGGTCGTGGCAGCAAAGGCTTCGAGTTGCGGCTTGCAGGCGGCGTTGGCCGCGTCGATCGCTGGGTTCAACCCGGCCGAGTAGTGCAGCTTAGCGAAAACACTAATCCAGCACATACTGTAGGCGTTCAGCGCGGCGTGCTGCGTGCCATTGAAGCGCCCGTGTTCGCCCGCCATTGCCGGCGTAGCTATGACAAGAGCAGCAACCAGGACCATGGCTCGCATGACAACCTCCTTAGCCCTGGAGCTCAGGTGCCCACGGTGTCTTACCTCAATCCGGTTAACACGCCTTCTTAGAAACCTGATCTTCCCGGCTGCACTTCGCCCCTCGCGCTGATCAATAGCGCCTCGCTGATCTCCAAGCAGTAGGCGCGCTGCTCGGCGGTCGCCGCGCCGTTGGCGATCATCTGCTGCACGGTAGACCATTTGTCGCGACCCGACTGCCTGTCGTTATTACCATTGCAACTCGTCGCTAGCCGAAAACACGCAGTGTTCCCAGGCGAAAGCAACCGTTTGGTCCGTTGTCGGCGTGACGGTTTCTTTGCCCAGCGAGTCCTCGCTTGTCGCTGGCTCGCGTTGGCGATCTCATTGGCCGCGGCGAAAGTCAGCCGTGCCCGCCAACGCGTCGCCGAGCCCACCCTCACGATCGGCTCGCTGGACGTAAACCTTGCAGGTGATCCCCTTCACTGAACCCATCCGATCGCGCTCGCCCAGCCGACTGTGTTCTTGTACGTGCCGAGCAGCTTGACTTTGACCAAATCCACAGAGCCAATCCCGACCCCGTCGATCTCATCCATGGCAATGGCCTTCTCCCCGGCAGGTAGCTTGACGCAGTCCACGGTCGCCTCGACCTCATCAACCGTCTGACCACCGCGCCATAAAGCGAAAGCTTGGTCCACGTCACTCGGGATCGTGCAAATCCAGTTGTATGTGTCACTGGACGCGGTCTCTCCTGGAAGCAGCCGGTGAACGCTCGGCAGGCGAGGCGACGGATCAATCACCGGCACCTTAGCGGCTGGTTGAGCATCGTAAGCCGCTGACGCCACAGCCCACTCTTCCGGCGAGACAGTGAACGCATTGTCAGCACGCGCCGCGCCCGCAAGAGCGACGGTCGAGGCGAGGAGAATTGCGCTGATCGTTTTCATGCCCTGTAAGTCCCACTTGCTGGCCCGCCGGCGGAGCCCTCGATGCCGCCCTCTCGCGAGCGGCGGAAATTGGCGCTATCTGTAGGATACCGGCAAAAAATTGTAAGTACCTTACTATATTTAATAATAGTTGTAATTGTCATCCATGCCGTCGATTGGCCCCCGCACGTACATTCGCTCCGGGGGATGTGCATGGCCGATTTGCGCAGGCGCTTTGGTCTACTTGTCGCCGCCAACCGGCGAAGGCGCGGCTTGACGCAAGAGCAACTGGCCGAGGCCGCCAGCATCAGCTCCGACATGGTGGCCAAACTCGAAACCGGGGCGTCCGGGGCTCGGTTCCCTGTGATCGAACGGATCGCAGCGGCGCTCGAAGTTGACCCAGCTGAGCTGTTCACTTCCGAACTGCCGTCGGGCTTGATCAAGCGCGACGCGTATCTCGACATCTCCACTCGCCTGGCCGGTCTGTCAGGGCCAGAATTGGCTTGGTTGTCTGGGATCGTCGAAGCGGCGCTGGCTCCCAAGAATGGCGAGTTCCACGCGACGGCTCAGCTCACCCGAGCCGCATCTCCAGCCCGGCGACCGAGACGCGCGACATAGGGGCGCGCCTATCATGGCCTGGCGAGTCGGCGATCGGATCGTGCAAGTACTTGCATGACAAGTGTCGACCCGGCGATCCGCGGCACTTGCCCAAATGGCTCAACGCGCTCTGCGACCCGCGGCGCAGTCAGTCCTGATCCGTCCCAAGCGCCCTCGGCCAGGCCCGCAGGGACGGCCGCACACGACCGCGAACCCCGGTGTAGGTGTGGGAAGAGGCGAGGCCCGACGAATGGACGCTGGCGGCTCTGTGAGCGCCTTGGACAGCCAAATGCCGATTGAGAGGTGTGGGGGGAAGCCTCTCACCATTATGTGCGGCGTGTCCCGGCGCAGCGACAGCAACGCTCGGCGCGCGCCAGATCGAGGCAAAGGCCGTCAACACCGGCGGCAGCAAGTGGGGGTTCTGGCGGGATAGCGCGTCGCGACGTTCATTCTTGGCGTCTCGAAATCGCTACCGATCGCCACCCGCCAGGGCTCGGAGCGCCTTCGTCAAGGTTTTCTCTTTGTCGCCGAAGCCCCGACCTCGCTTCATCGGCTTCGCGCCATACTCGAGCATAGCGGCCGCGAAAACGGCGTACTGCCTCGGGGTCAGTCGAAGGTGAATGCTGTGCGCTTTGGGCTTAGGCGGTTCGTCATTGAGGATCGCAGGCAGCTCCTTGGCCGTGTAGTGCTCGGCGTGGGAGAGGGCCTGCGATACAAGCGCGTCCCGATCCTCGCCCTCCTCGCTGGCCTTGAAGTGCTGCGCAATGATTGACGCCTTTGTCCAGCCTATCGCAGCCAGCCGCGACGCCGGGATGTGTCCGAGGGTCCTCCAGATATTCACGAGATAATAGAGCTTTCGCCGGCTGACGCGCGTGTTCTCGGCCATGAGCTCGATGCTTCCAGGCTCTTTCACTTCGAGCTCGGCAAGCCTCATGGCGAGTTCAATCGGGTTTTCGTTCGGCATGGCCAGGAGCCGTTCGACGTCCCTTCGGGTCGCCGACATCCTTTTAGCTGTCACCCGCGCCTCCTCGTGATCACGAACACGGTAATCGCCGACGGTTTACGATACGCCAATTTCTCGATGCAAGTACTTGCACCAGACCGAACCGGTCCGTCACTTCCAAGCGGTGGTCGAACCGATCTTGATTTCGTCAAGCATTGCCGGCCACGCCTTCCAGATCGCCTCGGGGTTCCACCAGAGGGGAGCCGCTTTGGTGAACTGCTTCCGAAAGACGGTGCGCTTGTGTTTTGGCAGAAGCTTCAGAGCGAGGTCCAGCGTTCGAACTTGAACGCAGTCGCAGAACATTGGCCACACGTAGGACGGCCCCCCTGGCGGAGCTTCTGGGATGCTTGTGGTTAGGACAATACCAGCGAATGGGTTCGCCATCCCGGCCAGATCGAACAGCTTGTTGGCCTTGGGGCTCTTGAAGCGACGTTCGATCCTAGTGACTTGCGGGCCGGCAACGACAACCCCTCGGGCGAGTTGCTCAGCCGTCTTATTGTAGATTTGCGTATGCGTCCCCGTGGGCTTGCCCCACTGGTACGTTTGGAGTTTTCCGTCACTGCCCCACCATGCCTGCGCCGTCGTTCCTTGCTTTGGCATCATCTTCAGCTTGGTTATACGGGCGCCAACGAGGTCGACGGCGACGTCGAGGCGGGTGATCCGTCCTTCGGCGACGAAATGGTCCCAGCCCTCGGGCAAGAAGCTGCCTAGAACCCCATGAAGGTCCTTCAGGCCCCAGTATCCCAACTTTGACGGATTGAACTCCAGCCTTATGCGGTCGGCGAACTTGTTCTGGTAGCTGTAATCTATACGCACGCGCTCTTTGTGGGACGAGAACACGATCTGCTTGGCTCGCTGAAATCCCTTGATCGGCTTTCCGACCGACTGAAAGAACTCCGTATCATTCGTCATCGCCTGATAGAGGTCGGCATGGGTTTGTTGAGCAAGCTCCGGCGACTTGATCGTCAGTATGACGGTGATCTTGTCGATGAATGGTACTGGGACATCGGGGGGTGTGGGGCCTTTGAGAGTGCCTGCTTCGATATGCTCATGGTCATATTCCGGCAGACTTTCTTGCTTGTTAGAGGACCCCTTCTCCTTGGGTATCAGCTTCAACCCCATCGTCGCCTCGGCCTTGGGCCATGCAATGCAGGCCGATAGTCGCATCGAGATGTTAATGCCCGACCAAACAAGCCATGCTCCCTGTAACGCAGCTTCAGAACCGAAAATCCGGGGGCTGATTTTTCGTCATGGAACTTTTGTAAATCTCATATGATTTTCAATGGCGCGTTGCTTCCGTCATGGAACAGCTACACGGTTGAATTTCCTCAATTCTTGCGCCCCGGCCAGGGGCACCATTCTTCTCTTCCGTCAAACTCGCGTGTCGAGTTTCGTCAAGCGGCGTCAAGTCTTGTCAAGTTTTGTCAAGTCCAGCGCTTGACGACGCAACGGAATGTCTTGCGACATCAAAGATTTGGCTCGCGTCAAGGGCCGCCTCGACCCGTCGCGTCGTCGTCGCGCCGGAATGGCGGGGACAGGAAGGCGAGGACGCACATCGGACGCCTCTTTGAGGTCGCGGCAGGACATAGAAAGAGAATACCGCAAATTCTGATTATCAGAAAGCCTTTATTACGACCTGAGCGGCGCCGGCGGCGAAGCGCGAGCGGACCCCAACCTATGTCCACCTTGTCGCCGAATTTGCGTGTCTCACGCGAGAGGAGCAGTCCAGAGGACAAGAAATGGAATTGACGGGCGCGTGATCCACCTTCAACCTTCTGCGCACTGAAGATGCGGCGGCGCAACCCTAATCGCCGCCGCCTTCGCTTGGGACGACGCCGCGGCGGCATGCGCCCAATTTTGGGTGCGGCCGGCGTTTATTGTGTCATGCGGGTGCTTTGCACCGCCTGGTAGAAGATCGTCTGCATCGCGGCATTGATCGCGTCGCTGGTGGCGGCGCTAAAGAAGTAGCCGTTGCTCGCGCAGGCCTGCATGTTCTTGACCAGATTGTCGCCCGACGGCACGGTCGGCTTGTAGGGCGATGGCGGCGCCTGGTAGGTCGTCGGGTCGACGAGATAGTTCACCGCCGCGTCCTCGTCGTTCCAGATGTTGATCGGATTGACGATCGGATCGTAGGGGATGAGCAGGACCGCGACGGTGTAGCCGGCGGCCTTGGCTTTGCCGCAGAAACCGTTGGCGTCGGTGGTGTCGGGCAACTGCGGCCACGACCCGCTGAAATTCGCGGATGCCGTGTAGGTCTGGCTGTTGTCGGCGCCATCGGTGACAATGACGATGAACGGGATCGTGCTGCTGCTGCTCGTTCCGTCGCCAGGCGTCTGGAAGTAGCTGTGGATGCCGTTCCAGATGTTCTCGAAGTGGGTGCCGCCAGCGTTCATGCCATTGTTGCCGCCGCCGTTGTCGATGTAGTTGGCGAGATTGTTGGCGACGGTGGTGGCCGAGCCGAAGTTGCTGCTAAGCGAGGCGAGCTGGACGGCATTGTCGATGAAGCCGTAGAGGCCGATGCGGAACTGGTTGGCGATGATCTTAGTCTGGGTCGCCGTGCTGATCAGCGCGCTGATCGCCGTCCCGACGTCGTTGAGCTTGAGCTTCAGGCCGGTATTCTGGGTGTAAGTGAAACCCTGATAGCCGGAATAGTGGCAGGCGAACTGACAGCCGGTGGGATAGTTCGCTTTTTCCTGCGCGTTGTCGGGATTGGCGGCGATCAGCGTCTGCTGGTCGGCGGCGTTGGTCGGGATGCCCATGCTCGCGCTGAAGTCGGTGACGATGTAGAAGTCGAGGTACTTCGGCAGTCCCGAGACGGCGACGCTGGCGCCGTCGACGGCGATGTTCTGCAGCCCGAACAGGCTGCCGAAATGCGCTGCCGTCTGGCCCGAGAAGGTGACGGTCGCGTTGAACTGAAGGTTGGTGTAGGCGACGACGACTGAGCTGACGATCGTGCTGGCCATGTCAGATGAGCCGAGGTTGACCGCGAAGGCTCTCTGGCCGGCAGCCTGGCCGGCGGCGATCGCCGCGTTCGACAACGCGCTGCCGGTCATCGTGCTGGAATTGGCGGCGTAGAACGCCTTGGCGGTGTTGACCGCGACGAGACTGGCGGCGTCGGCAGCGGCGTCGGCGCGCGTCTTGTCGTTGAACGCCGACCAGTAGTCGATACCGATGCCGAAGACGCCGATCAGGGCGAACGACATCAGGGCGAAGATGATGGCGAAGTTGCCAGCCTGGTCGCGGCGGAACGCCGCGAGGCGGGAGCGGATGGCGGCCATGCTCAGAGCACTCCAGAGCAGTTGGGCGCGAGCTTGCTGCCCGCGCTCGATTCGACGACGGCGACGTTGCGCGGCGCCATGTAGGTGGTGCGCGACATCGTCATGGTCGGCAGCCATGTCGCCCCGACGGTCGGCTTGAAGGTGTAAGTGACGTCAACGACGATCTCCGGACTCGGCCCATAGATGTCGGTCGGCAGCGTCGTTGGGCTCGCCTGGTTGGCGTCGGCCACTTTGGTGAAGGTCGTGTTGCAGGGCCGGTTTCCGGTTGTCCAGACGACCTTCGGCGTATAGGTGCAGCTTGAGCCGCAAGTCGTCGAGTTGGGGACGAACTTCAGGCTGGTCATGTTGACTGACAGGATGGTCGTCCATGGCGTCTGTTGGGCGAAGCTGTCGGCCAGCGCCTCGGGAAAGATCACCATCGCGCTGTTTTCGTACCACGCGATCGTCGCGTCGCTGACGACGCCGTCGCCGTTGTCGACCGCCGCGGCGCTGACGGCGGTCTGGCTCAGCATCTGCGCGAGGTTGTAGCTGACCGCCTCGACCCGCTGGGCGGAGACGACGAAACGGCCGAAGTCGAAGCCGCCGAAGCACAGCATGATCAGGACGGTGGCGACCATGATGAACTCGACCGCCGCGACGCCGCGCGCATCGCGCACGAATTGGGTGAGCGTTTTCATCTCAGCAGCCCAGGTAGCTGGTGGAGAAGGGTTCGTTCTTGAACACATCGTCGGCCTGAATCCAGACGACCGACTGTCCGTTGTATTGGGCTGTGGCAAAGAAGGAAGGGACGCCGATCAGCGGCATCGGGTAGAAGACCTGGGCGACCATCACCGAGCCGTTGCCGCCGAGGCAGTAGCTGGTCTTGGTGTTGTCCATCGCCGGCGCGTTGAGGCCGCTCATGGCGTAGCCGAGCGGCAAGGCGGCGTCGGTGGTCTTGTTGGTCATCGTGTAGAAGTCGGTCGGCGCCGCAACGAGATTGACGACGAAGCTCGCGCAGTTGAAGTTCGACGCTTGCGGGCAGAGATTCTGAGTGATGAACTGGCTCTGATTGAGCGCGCTGTTAGCGGTGTTGCCGATCAGGATCTGCCGGACCGCCATGTCGGTCGCCTTTTGCAAGGTGGCCGAGTAGTAGAAGTAGACCCCGACCTGCATGACCATCAGGACGAGGAAGATAAAGAGCGGCGCGAGGACGGCGAATTCGGTCGCCGTCGAGGCGCGGTCGTTCTTGAGAAATGGCTGTCGCATGGGCGTCTTCGGATGGGAGCGCCGCGGCACAGCGAACCGGGTGACATGCAAGTCTTGTCTGCCCTTCTTGTCTGCAGTCTTCGCGTGAAGTTGTTGCCGCAACCTCTTACCGATTCGTTGTTTCGCGCCTTAATAAAGCACGAGTACATAACGCGTCTTGTGACGATGTAACGGAACGCCATTTAATGTAGTTGCGACTGCCAACCGATTACGCCCGCGCTCTCCCAATTGAATACGCAACCAAAGGGCGAACGAAATTGCAGCGCTGCAATGCTCTTCGCATAAGATCATCGATATCTGGAAATTGCTTGCCCGATTGCAATCAACGCATTCTTTTGCGTCGCTCGGCATGGCCGAAGCCAGCGCCCCACCGGCGTTGTTAAACGACCGATAGAAACGTCAAAATCAAAGCTCCCCAAGGGAGAACGTAACGCTGGCGCGTTTCCGACGAACGCGTGGCGGGATCGCGCTTGCGGTCGCGTTCGGCTTTCCGGCGGCAGTTCTCGACGACTGCGAGGACGGTTTAGGCCGTTGACCGGCGGAACCCGGGCTGGCGATCTCTCGACTGCCGAGGCGCCGCGCGACCATTGCGGGCGACGCGCAAGACGACGGCGCCGGAGATCGCCTCGGCCTCCGCGTGGGAGACAGCGACCGTGATCGCCGAGCGGCGGAATGGAAACGACGCTGCCGATCGCGCGGCGGCGCGGATCAACCGCCACACGCCGTTCACCTGGGGGCGAATGCCGCCAAGCCGGTCTAGACGGCGATCGCGTCCGAATGCGTCGCGTATATGGCGCTGATGGCGCTGGCGCCGGACCTCAAGCTGGTCGACACCGAACTGCGCGACGTCGACTTCAAGCGCAAGCACGACTGCAACGCCGATTACTGCCTAGCCAAGAAAGCGTGATCTCGGCGGCGGCGACGCCGCATCGCGCGCGACATGGAGAGCCCGAGCGATTATAATAGAGCGGGCCGCAGCCGCGGCGCGGCGTAGCCATAGCGATCCGCATCGCCACGATATGCCGTGGCGCTGAGTGATCATGGGTTCGCCAGAGACTTAACAAGCAACGCAAGGAGACTAGAGTGCCCAAGGCTCTCGAAGGAAAGGTCGCCGCCGTCACGGGAGCCGCCTCGGGGATAGGTCTGGCCAGCGCCGAGGCGATGATCGCCGCGGGGGCCCGCGTGGTGTTCGTTGACCGCGACGCCAAGCGGCTCGCGGAGCTCCAGCAAGAGCACGGCGCGGCGGCCATCCCCTTGGAGCTTGATCTGCTCGACGCCGAAAGCTGTGCGTCGATGCTCCCGCGCATCCTCCAAAAGGTCGGGCATCTCGACATTCTGCACGCCAACGCCGGCACGTACATCGGCGGCGATCTCGTCAACGCCGACGCCGCCACGATCGATCGGATGCTGAATCTCAACGTCAACGTCGTGATCAAGAACGTGCACGACGTTCTGCCTCACATGATCGAGCGTGGCGTCGGCGACATCGTTGTCACCAGCTCTGTCGCTGGGCACTTTCCCATTCCCTGGGAGCCCGTCTATTCCGCCTCCAAGTGGGCGATAACCTGCTTTGTCCAGACCGTACGCCGACAGGTCTTCAAGCACGGCATTCGCGTCGGCTCGGTCTCTCCTGGTCCTGTCGTCAGCGCCTTGCTCGCCGACTGGCCCAAGGAGAACCTCGAGAAGGCAAAGGCGGCTGGGGCGCTGATCGAGCCTTCGGCTGTCGCCGAAGCCATTCTGTTCATGCTGACGCGACCGCGCAACGTGACCATTCGCGACATCGTCGTGCTGCCGAGCAACTTCGACATCTAGGGCTTGTTGCGTCTCGGCCTACTCAGACCTCACCTGAGCCGCCCGCGAAAGCGGGCAAGTCGAAGGTTGATCCGGCCTGCGCCGACGGACGTGCGCTGTGGAGCCGTCCTTCGAGGCCGCTTCGCGGCGCCTCGGGACGAGGGGCGTAGGCGGGGAGCGATTCCCAGCAAACGCCGCGCGCCCTGACGCCTCAGTCGCGTCTGCCCACAAGCGAAACGCCGAAGCGCGCGGAACCGCGCGGCGCCAGAACGGCGGTTGGCGTTGCGATTCTCGACGACGCGAAATCGGCGAGCGAGGCGGTCGAGAGACGAGTCCGCGGTTGGGACACGCCGTATTGCGCGACCAATCCGCGAACTCGCCTTCTAACGCTGTCTCAGGCGACGCGCGAAGCCGTCGCCTCTGCGCTTTGCTCAATTGCCTCGCCGCTGTCGGCGTCGAAGATGCGCACAGCCTCGCTTGAAATGGCCACCGGGACCTGCGAACCCACGGGCGCGTGGACGTCACGCCCGCCCACGGCGATGACATGGCACCCGCGCACTTGGAAGCCAACCTGCGATTGGTCGCCCAGCCAGTGGTTCGAGGTCACTTCGCCCACCAGGTTTGTGCCCTCCACTTGCCCACTTGGCGCAAGATGAATCCTGTGCGGCCGAACGCCGACCATAATTCGCTTGCCGTCGCTGAATTTTCCGCTCGCCCCCGAAACCGACAGCGGCATGCGAAAGGCGACTTCCTGCTTTTCATTGAGAACCGCGACCTTCCCATCCTGCACCACGGCGGGGAACAGGTTCATTGGCGGCTCGCCGATGAACGACGCGACAAACAAATTGGCTGGTCGGTCCTGTAGGTCGTGTGGCGTGGCGAATTGTTGCAGCACGCCCTTCTCCATCACCGCAATGCGGTCGGCCAGGGCGATCGCCTCGGTCTGATCGTGGGTGACGACCACGGTCGTCATCTTCTGTGCGATCAGATAATCTTTGATGCGCGCGCGCAGCAGCGCCCTGAGCTGCGGCTCGAGCTGCGACATCGGCTCGTCGAGCAGATGGACCGCGGCGTTGCGGATCAGCGCGCGCGCCAAGCTGACGCGCTGCTGCGCGCCGCCCGAGATCGATGGCGGAAATCGTTCGAGCAGATCCGTAATCTCCAGCATGGCGGCGATGTTCTTCACCTGCTTCTCGATCTCCGCGGTCGGCGCACGGTCGCGCAGCAGGCCGAAGGCGATGTTTTCGCGCACGCGTAGCGGCGGATAGAGAGCGTAAGTCTCGAACGCCATCGCGACGTTGCGTTCCGACGGCCTGAGCGTGTTGACCACGCGGTCGCCGATGCGGATCGCGCCGTCGGTGACCGACTCGAGGCCCGCCACCATGCGCAGCGACGTTGTCTTGCCGCAGCCCGACGACCCCAGCAGGGCGACGATTTCGCCGTCCTTGATGTGCATCGTGAGGTTGTCGACCGCCCGCTCGCCAGCCCCGTTGTAGA
>Ga0181520_10002958_pt1 | contig 30608 bp, 26 predicted proteins | sample PEATcosm2014_Bin_29_FD_132451 | JGI IMG/M metagenome (GOLD analysis project Ga0181520, IMG submission 132451) | Peatland microbial communities from MTU Mesocosm Facility, Houghton, MI, USA - PEATcosm2014_Bin02_30_metaG | ecosystem: Environmental > Terrestrial > Soil > Wetlands > Peat | place...
CGCCAGCGCCTACATTCCTTATTTTCTTGGTCCCCCTAGCGGGGGTGTAGCTCAACTTGGTTAGAGCGCTGCCCTGTCACGGCAGAGGTTACGGGTTCGAGCCCCGCCACTCCCGCCATTTTTTCAATGGTTTCCCGATAGTCTCAACGTTCTTAACGTTTTTCTTAACAGAAAAACGACTGTTAAGGCTGTTTTAGACCATGAAGACAATTGAGTTCCCTGTGACAGTCTCGGAATTGGGAGTATCGGCCAAAATACGAAAGGTTTCCCAAACCATAAACGGCCAGTCATACACCCGCTACGTTGCCGACTTCATTCAACTGGGAAATCGCCGCGCAATTTGGTGGTGAAATTCGTGACGTGGTTTTGAATCCCATTGGCGTCTGCCAGTTTACATCCGCGCCGGACAGAACGGTTGCGGTTGGATGGAAAATCCAGTAGATAAACCAGTGATGAAAGCGGTTGCATTAACAGCCCATTTTGATGGTGAGAAGGTTCAGTTTGACGAACCCTGCCAACTTGCCCCCAATGCGCGGCTAGTGGTCGTGGTGCTGCCACCTGATGACGAACGCCACGCTTGGTCGAGATTTTCCGCCGGTCAGTTGGCGAAAGCCTACGGCGACAACGAGCCGGAATACACCACCGCTGACGTGCGCTCATGACCGAAGGTGACACGCCCTGGCCCCGTTGCCCCAAGCCGACGGCCAGGTCAAAAACCGTCCCATTGTTTTGTTCCGGCGATTACCTTCCTTCGGCAATTTCCTCGTCTGTGGCGTGAGCACCCAACTCCACCAGCGCGTTGCTGGCTTTGACGAAACCATTGCTCCGGCTGGCAATGAATTTGCCGCCAGCGGACTCAAGGCGGCGTCGCTTTTTCGGTTGGGCTTTCCCGCGGTCCTGCCAGAGTCGGCGCTTCTGGGAAAAATCGGCTCGCTGTCGTCCGAACGTCGGCAACGCCTGGTGGCCAACCTTTGCCGCCATCTGGGTTCGCCAGACCAGCCCGGCCCGAAGAAATAACCGAACGCAGACTCGTTGACTCTTTAGACGATGGAATTGCAGCACGGCCTGTGAGAGAATTTTCGCTTGGTTCAGCAGGATTCAAGTTCATGGCCCGGCCTCCATTTTGAGTTCGTCAGTCTGGCGTCCATATCGCAGCCCGGTTGCCAGCCTCGCCGGCGCGTTTTTTCAAAACGGCGGTCTTCCGGGTATCGCCCGCCCAAATCCCCGGCCTGCAAACCCACCAGACAAAATACAAAATGCCGCACGCCATCGCCATGATCGCCGGATCAGCTTCCGGGCAAACAGCCAAGTTGCTCCACAAATCAATCCACCGACCGTAAGTACCACGAGAAATATTTTAAGAGTGTCCACAAAATAATTGGACCCAACGGAGCTGCGCCGAGCCAACAACGCCTCCCGCGAACGCGAACCGGTTACGTCCACCGGCGGAGGTTCCGGCAGTTTTGTCAGATCTCGGTGGCATGTGAAAGACGCCATCTCGCTCGAAACAGCGCCAAAAAGATAAAGGTGGCGGCCGCGCCGCCGAACTGCACTCCCCATATAGAACCTCCCACCCACGCGTAACGAATCCGATCCGGCGCGCTGTTGGGGACCCCGATGAAGTGCGACCGATAGAACTCGGGACTGAGTGAGACCAAAGCGACGGCCAAAACCCCGCCGATCACCCAAAGGAGGAACGCCGTCGCAATCAAGCCGGCGAGGTAGCGCAATCCCAGCAAATAATCGCACCGGGCCTTGGAAACGAATGCGACAACGGCAACAAAGAACGTCGAAAGAACCAGACCGCAGATAAGTCCCTCAAAGACTCCCTGCGCGACGATGGCTCTTTTAATATCGGCTACGTTCTGCCAGCCCAGAATCGTCCGAAAATACAGTTCGCTCACCTGCGCATTGATGGCATTTGTGACGAGCCCAAGAATCGCTGCTCCGATAATAGCCGTGATCCAGAGCGATATGATTGAGATGGGTTTCATTTTGGGAAACACTCAGTGGGCTAGCCGCACCGGTGGCTCCGGCGATTTGTCAGCCCTTCTTTGCATATTTTGCCTCGAAGAGTTGCTTGGCTTTCGCATAGCCCTGATCCGAGAGCATGACGGACTTCGTCTTGCGCTTCGGGTCCGAAATGTAACCTTTCTCGAAAAGCCGATTCATGGCCTCCCAATCGTGACCCTTCCACGCCCGCCACGGCATGTCCTTCTCCTGGAAGGCGGTCAAATACAGAAGCGCGAGAACGTCATCATCGATTTTGTCGTTGTCAAATTCCATAGGCTTTTAAAGGGTTAACGATCAAAATATAGGCCATCCGAAGTTATTCACTGGCTGCCAGCGGGCCCGCAGGCATCAACAAGGTGGTTCACGTCGTCTGACCTTTCACGGTCTGTCGTGCATCTCTGCACTCGTCCGCCTCTTTGCTATAATGTCTCGCCGCGAGAATTTCCGCCGCCAGACAAAGCCACCATCCAAAGATCCCAAACTGACCGGCCCAAAAATAACTCGGCAGAACTGCCATGCCGAAGAACATCGCCCATCCGTTGAACCATCGCTCGCGCCGGCGCAGCAATTCATCGTCGGAAACCTCGGAGAAAACCGAAAACCAACGGGTTCTCTCACGGCTGATGCACTTTTGTGCCTCGGCAATATCCATAATCGTAGTTTGCCTAATTCTGATTATCCAACCACTGGATCGTATCTTGAAACCAAGGCTCTCCAGACCGCAACTTCTGCAAACTGATACAACCATTTAACGGCCGCCGAAAAAGAATGCAAGCGCCATTTTCGGCTCCTCGACGTTCATGGTGGGGAAAATGTTCAAGGTGAATTTCGGCCGTCGCGGAGCGAGGCAGGAAATTATACCCGACAATGTCTGGTGGGGAGGCCAAACGCGGATTCGTCCTTATTGAGGCTCGCAAAATACGGTGACACGCGTTGAACGTGAGCGGCGCGCGGCGTTCACGCCGCGTCAGGTTGGAAACACTCAAGCGGGTTGGACGTTTCAAGCGCTCTTGTTTTTGGACACAGAAGCGGGCTGAAGCCCGCAGTCCGTCACCGTATTGCGCGAGCGTCAATAAGAGGAGGCCGGAAGCGTCGGGAGACAAGGGTTTCCGGCGTCCTTCCAGGACGCGGGGATTCTTGGGGATGCGTTACCCGGCACGTTGTGCCGGGCTAATTTCCAATATCGCTCCGCGATATTTCCCCCTTTCCCTGCCACCAAGATTTACCTGCCACCAAGATTCATTCCCCATCCTTGTTTGCATCCGACCAATATCTACGACCCCATTCCCCATCTCTCCGCCACATGCGTTTCCACCGCTTCGACCCGCGCCATCCGCGGCCTGAATTCCCCAAAAAACAGCACGCTTTGGCCAATTCAGGCATAGCCCCAACCCGTCACAGCGATTATTCTCGCTTGGAATGCATCGTATTCTGGCTAAGCAGGCTTTAAGCCCGAATGTCACCCGCTTGGATGTCTCCGCGCCGCGCATCGCGGAAATCCGCCAGCCGGGGCAATTCGTCATCGTTCATCTGGCCGAGGGCTCGGAACGGATTCCGCTGACCATCGCCGATTCCAATCCCGCCGCCGGCACCATCTCCTTGGTCATCCAGGCCGTGGGTAAAAGCACCAACGAGCTTGTGGCCCTGAACCCGGGCGACGCCATCTGCGACATCGCCGGCCCGCTGGGACACGCCACGGAAATGATTTCCGCGGGCCATGCGCTGTGCATCGGCGGCGGCGTGGGCACGGCGGTGGTGCATCCGATTGCGCAGGGGCTCAGCCGGCGCGGCGTGCGGGTGACGAGCGTCATCGGCGGCCGCTCCAAGGAATGGGTCATTTTTGAACCGGAGCTTAAGCGGTTCGGCCAAGTGGTGGTTTGCACGGACGACGGCAGCTACGGGCGCAAGGGGTTTGTGACCGACGCGGCCCGCGACATCCTGGCCGCGGAGAAAGTGGACATCGTTTATGCCGTGGGCCCGGTGCCGATGATGCGCGCGGTGGCCAACCTCACCCGCGAGCGCGGCGTCCGCACGATTGTGTCGCTGAACCCGGTCATGATTGACGGCACGGGCATGTGCGGCGGCTGTCGAGTGACGCTCGGCAACGAAACGAAGTTCGCCTGCGTGGACGGCCCGGAATTTGACGGGCACCTGGTGAATTTCGACGAATTGCAGGACCGGCTCGCCACCTATCGCGAATTCGAGCAGCAGGCGACGGCCTGCGCGGCGGATCATTGCCGCCTGCAAAAACAAATTGCCGCCCAAAAATAATATGTCCCCGCGCCTCACCACCAAAGCCCGGCTGCAACTCACCCGGCAGGCCATGCCGGAACAGGACGCCGCCGCCCGCTCCGCCAATTTTCTCGAGGTGAATCTCGGTCTCCCGGAAAAGCTCGCCCTGCTGGAAGCCGACCGTTGTCTGCAATGCAAGGATCCGCGCTGCATCAAGGGCTGCCCCGTGGGCGTGCATATTCCCAAATTTCTGGACCTGCTCACCGCTGGCAAGATCGCCGAGGCGGCCCAAAGCCTCCTGGATGACAACGCGCTGCCGGCCGTGACCGGCCGGGTGTGCCCGCAAGAAACCCAGTGCGAGGCCGAATGCGTCCGCGCCGGAAAGGGATTGCCGGTGGGCGTGGGCTACCTGGAACGTTTCGTGGCGGACTGGGCGCGCGAGCATCGCGACCAGTTGCCACAGACGACGCCCCAGCCGACCGGCCGCCGCGTGGCGATCGTGGGTTCAGGCCCGGCGGGCCTTACTGCCGCGGGCCAACTGGCCCGGCGCGGCCATGCGGTGACCATTTACGAGGCCCTGCACAAGCCCGGCGGCGTGCTCGTGTATGGCATCCCGGAATTCCGCCTGCCCAAGAAAATCGTGGCGCAGGAAGTGGAGCGCCTGCGGGAAGCCGGCGTGAAGATCGAGTGCAACGTGGTGATCGGCCGCACCTATACCATTCCCGAATTGCAGCAGAAGTTCGACGCCATCTTCATCGCCAACGGCGCGGGGCTGCCGGTGTTCATGAACGTGCCGGGGGAAAACTTGAAGGGCGTCTATTCCGCCAACGAGTATCTCACCCGGATCAACCTCATGGCGGCTTACCAGTTTCCGCGTTCGGATACGCCGGTATTGCACGGCCGCCGGGTGGCCGTGGTGGGCGGCGGCAACGTGGCGATGGACGCCGTGCGCACGGCCAAGCGGCTCGGCGCCCAGGAAGCAGTGATCGTCTATCGCCGCACGCACGACGAGCTGCCGGCCCGCGCGGAGGAAGTCCACCATGCGGAGCAGGAAGGCATCCGGTTTGAATTTCTCACCGCGCCGCTGGCGGTCGTGGGCAACGACAAGCGCTGGGTGACCGGTATGAAATGCCAGAAGATGCAGCTAGGCGAGCCGGACAGCTCCGGCCGGCGCCGCCCCGAGCCGATTCCGGGCTCGGAATTCATTTTCGACTGCGACGTCGTGGTGGTAGCCATCGGCACCAAGGCCAATCCCCTGCTCACGGCCACCTGTCCGGACTTGAAGTTGAACAAATGGGGCAACATCGTGGCGGATGAGAACGGCCAGACGAGCCTCCCCGGCGTGTTTGCCGGCGGCGACATTGTGCGCGGCGCGGCGACAGTGATTTTGGCGATGGGCGACGGCAAGCGCGCGGCGGCCGCGATTGATGAGTATCTGCGGCAGGCGGGCAAGTGAGGTCCCGTACCGGGACCGGCGTTTGACACGGCCATGCATCCGTGTATAGTCAGTGTATGCATCGGAACATCACGATTGACCTGAAGGCCTACGAACTTCTGGCCTCGCTTAAAACGGGCCCGCGCGATTCGTTCACCAAAGTCATATTGCGCCACGTCCGCAAGCCGGCCGACACGTGCGGCGAAATGCTGGAAGCCATGGAGGGATTCGTGCCGAATGTGGATTTGGACAGGCTTGAAAGAGTCACGCGCGAGCGCGGGCGCCGCTCCAAGAGATGATTGCCGACACCACATTTGCCTCTGATTATCTGCACGAACAAAGACGCGGTGTGATTGGACTGGCGACCACGTTCTTTCGCCGCCATCGCACCCGGAGTATTCGCCTCACAATTATCACGGCTGGGGAAATCTCAGTAGCTTTCACATCCACGGCTGCGGCTAGAGAGTGGCTTGACCGCTGGCAGATTTTATTCTTGCACATGGGGATCGTTGATCAGGCGGCCGAAATTGACCGCGAACTCATCGCTCGCGGCCGGCGGCTTGGTGAAAACGACAACTGGATCGCGGGATTCGCCCGCTACTACCGCGAGCCTCTGATCAGTCGCGACCGTGGATTTGATACCGTGCCGGAACTGCGGCGGGTAACCTATTGAAAAGGTACTGGCAGGCGTTTTGAACCTGCGCCGGGAGTTCAGTCAGTGCCCGCGGGTTTGGGCGTAAATTTTCTCCACCACCGTCAAGGCCGCCTTGGCCTCCTCGAGTCCTGGAACCGGCGTGCGCTTGAGCTTGATGTCTTGGAAAAATTCCGTCATCTCGATTTTCCACGATTCGTCGCCGCGCGGGAATTCCCAGATGGTCGTCTCGGGCGGGCCCATTTGCGGCAGCATCTGGTAATACGTCAGCCGCTCCACGCCGTAGCTGCCGCCGAGGCCTTCCCAGTGGAGCTTGGCGTCGCGCCCGTAGATTTCCAGGCTGAAGAGGTTTTTCCATTCACTGCAACTGACTTGCAGCCACGCGGTGTTGCCTGCGGCGTTGCGCAGGCTCAGGAACGCGTTGTCATCCACCGGCATCTTCCAGAAATAGGTCGCGGCGTGGCCTGCCACGGTGGTGAATTCGCCCAGAAAAATTCCCGCCAGATCAATCAGGTGCACACCTTGGTCAATCAGCTCGCCGCCGCCGGACAGTTTGGGGTCGGCGCGCCATTCCTTCTCGTAGCCAATGCGCCCGCCCTGGCCGTAACGGCCGCGAACAAACATCATCGGTCCCAGCGCGCCGCCGCGGAAAAGCTCCATGGCTTTCAAGGCCGCCGGATGATAACGGTGGTTGTAACCCACGCGGACCAGCGCCCCGGTTTTGCGGGCGGCGGCTTCCACTTCGGCGAGTTCGGCGACGCTGATGGCGCCGGGTTTCTCCACCAACACATGTTTGCCGTGCTTCACGGCGGCCAGCGTGACGGGCGCCAGCGTGGAGTTGAGCGTGGAGACAAACACCACTTCCACCGCGGGATCGGCGACGGCGCTCTGGAAATCGGCGACGGCGCGGCCGGACTTGGCCAGCTTCACCAATTCCTCGGCGCGGGCCAGGTTGGTGTCGCACGCGACGACCAATTGCGAACCGGACGGCATGCCGCCCAGCCGCTTCTTTCCAATCAATCCGCACCCAATGATGGCGTAGTTCATAAGTGCTATCGGCTCCCCCACTTTTGGCCGCGGTCCTCGGGGACGATGCGGCGCAGGCAATAGATATCGGACTTCGCGAGCTCGTCGCGATGCTGCTGCAGGTCCCGCCACGGGTCCCATTGCGCGCTGACCAACTTGCCGGTGATGCCATTGCTTTCGGCGCTGGCGAGGTACACGGCCAGGCTGGCGCCGAGTGCGAGCGGCACGGCGCCCGTTTCCTTCCACGTTTTGTTCTTCTCGAAAAATGCGCTTCCCACGCGATCCGGCCCGGCGGCCAGGACTTCGTCCACCAACCGCGTCGCGAGCGCACCGGGGGCGATGGCGTTGACATCCACGTGAAACGGCTTGAGCTCCTCGGCCAGCGTTTCCATGAGCCGCACCACGGCGGCCTTGGAAGCGGCGTAGGCGCTGATGTTCGGCAAGGGATTCGTGGCGCCACCGCCGCTGATGACCACAATTTTTCCGTGGCCGGCCTGCTTGAAATGGGGAATCACCGCCCGGCTGGGCAGGAGCACGCCAAAGAGGTTGATGTCCAGGGCGCGCCGCCATTCGGCGAGCGGGACGGATTCAGTGGGGCCCATGGGGCCGTAAACGCCGGCGTTCAGCACGAGGGCATTGAGCGAACCGAGTTTGTCCAGCGCGAAGGCCACAAGTTCGTTCACCTGCGCTTCGGCGGCCACGTCGCAGGTTTTGGTGAACACCTTTTGCGCGGGAAATTTGCCGGCCAGCTCGCGGCCGGTGGCGGACAGGTCTTTTTCCGTGCGGGCACAGAGCACCGCATTGGCGCCTTCGCGCAGAAACTGTTCGGCGATGGCCTTGCCAAGCCCCTGGCTGCCGCCGGTGATGAGCACGTTGAGATTTTTGAGTTTCATATCAGGCACGACCGACTGAAAGCAGTTCGACGCCGGCGAGGTTTTTCAAGGCCGGCTCGAGAAAGCGGTTGGCGTCCACAAACACGGGCTGGCGCATTTGGGGGATGATTTTGGCCCAGTCGGCCTGGCGAAATTGCGGCCATTCGGTGCAGACGGCCACCGCCTCGGCACCGGCCAGCGCCGCCGGCAAATCGGCCGCCAGCGAAACGGCGGACAGGTCGGCGGGCAATTGCTTCACGGCGGGATCACAGGCGGTCACGGCGGCGCCGGCGGCGAGCAACTCCCGGCACAATTCCACCGCGGCGCTGCGGCGGAGCGTGTCCGTATTGGTCGTGTAAGTAAGGCCGAGCACCGCGATGCGCCGGCCGCGCAAATGGCCCAGGCGCGACTGCAACCGGCGGAAGGCCCAGCCGCGATGGAGATCGTTGCTCTGCTTGATGGCCGGGATGACGGAGATGGTTTCCCCGTGCGCCGCGGCCAATTTCGTCAAAGTCACCACATCGCGGGCCAGTGTGCCGCCGGCGAACGGGCCGCCGGGGCCGAGGTAGGCCTTCGGGCCGATGCGCGCCTCGCTCTTGAGCCCCACCGACACTTCCTTCGCGTCCGCGCCGGTGTGCTCGCACAGGCGCGCGACCTCGTTGATGAAGGTGATGGAGAGGGCGAGAAAGGAATTAAGCGCGTGCTTGACCATCTCCGCCGACTCGGTGCGCATGAAAATCGTCTGCGCGGCGAACGGCTTGAAGAGCTGTTCGAGCAACGCCTTTTTCGCGTCGGTGCGGATGCCCACAATCGCGCGGTCGGCCTTCTCGAAGGCCTCAATAGCCTTGCCCAAGCGCAGATTTTCCGGCGAGCAGGCAAAGTGGAACCGCGGAAATTCCCTTTCCAGCCGCGCACAGGTGCCCACAGGCAATTGGGCGGAAATCAGCACGAGCGCGCCGGCGGGCAGATACGGCAGCGCGCGCCGCAAATTGCCGAGCACGAAGTCCACGTCCGATTCGTCATCGTCGTTCACCGGCGTGTCATAGGCCAGCCAGAGGACGTCGGCGTCGGCGCCGGCGGTTTGCGGGTCGGTGGTAAAGGACAGGCTTTTCCGGGTCAGACCGGCGGCGATGAGTTCGTTCAGGCCTGGTTCCAGCAACGGAGCCTGGCCGGCATTCAGCCGTTGAATATTGGCAGGATCGAAATCCAGGCCGGTCACGCGAAAATGCCGGGCGCAGCAGGCGGCGGTGACGCTGCCGAGATGCCAGAGGCCCAGGACGGTGATATTCATGGTTCAATGCCGGCTCTCGTACACCCACTGGTTTTGCTGGAGCCACCGCAGCGTGCGTACGATGCCCTGTTCAATGGTCAAAGTCGTCTTCCAGCCGGTGGCTTGGATTTTTTTCGTGTCCAGGAAAATGAAGGGATTGTCGCCGACCCAGCCGCGCTTGCCGCCGGAGTATTCCAACCGCGGCCGCAACCCGAGGGTCTGGCAGATGAACCGGATGGAGTCGTTCACCTCCACGAATTCCGCCGTGCCGAGATTGTAGATCGCCACGCCGTGCTTCGCCTTTTGCGCCGTGCCCCGGGACATGACATGCAAAATCGCGCTCACGCAATCCTGCACGTAGAGATAGCTTTTGCGCTGCGCGCCGTCGCCGAGGACCTTGAGATGGTCCGGGTGCTCGAGCAACTGTTTGTAAAAATCAAAAACGTGGCCGTGCGTGTAGCGTTCCCCGAGGATCGAGACGAAACGGAAGATATAGCCCTCGAACTTGAAGCCTTCGCAATAGGAGGCGATCATGCCTTCGCCGGCCACCTTGGACGCGGCATACAGCGAGGTCTGCACCGGAAACGGGGCGTCCTCCGGCGTGGGGATTTTCTCGGCCTCGCCATAAACGCTCCCGGTGGAGCTGAAGGCGATCCGCCGGATGCCGTTGGCGCGCATGGCTTCCAGCACGTTGAACGTGGCGACGGTGTTTTGCTGCAAGTCCTTGGACGGATGTTCGAGCCCGAACCGCACATCCGCGTTGGCCGCGAAATGGAAGACGGTGTCGGCGCCGGCCATGGCCCGGGTGAGCGCCGGGAGGTCCAGGTTGTCCCCTTCGATCAGCTTGAAATGGGGGTTTCGCAAGGCGCCGTCGAGAAACCGCCGCTGCCCGGTCGAGAAATTGTCCCAGCCCACGACCGTTTTGCCCTCGGCGAGAAGGCGGTCCGCAACCGAACTGCCAATGAAACCCGCGGCGCCGGTGATGAAAATTGAGTTCATTTAAGAGCCTCCAGCATAGTCAAACGCGCCAGCCGGTGCCAGAATTTACCGTGCCGGCAAACCCGCGCGGCCGGTGGCGGCGGAAAAATTTTGAATTTTTTCCCGCCGGACCTGTCCATCATTGGTCTGCCCCCGGGGAAATCGGCCATGGATTGCCCCTGAGGATCTGGCGCACCTGCCCGGGACAAAATCCCGGCGGCAAGGCGCCTTGGCAATCGGATTTGCATTTTTCCCGGTGGTCAGACACACTGAAAGACCTTTTCGCAAAACAACAAAATATGAAAAAAATACTCGTGACCATGTTCTGTCTGGGACTGGCAGCACCGCTGTTTGCCGACGGAACGACCGAACCCGCCGGGGGCGCACCCGCCGCCAGCACCAACTCGACCAATCCATTCCCCGATGAAAAATCCCGCGTGAGCTATGCCTTGGGCATGATGAACGGCCACCAATGGAAGACACAGGATCTGGATTTGGATCCGGACGTTTATGCGCAAGGCATCAAGGACGCCTTGACGGGCCGGCCCACGCAGTTGACAGAGGATCAGGCGAAACAGGTGCTGGACAATTTCCGGCGGGAGTTTATGGCCAAGCAGCAGCAGAAACGCAAGGAACAGGCCCTCAAGAACAAGGCGGACGGCGAAGCCTTTTTGTCCACCAACAAACTGGTGCCCGGCATCAAGCTGCTGAGCGTGGCGGCCGCCAACGGCCAGACCAATGAACTCCAATATCTCGTCCTCACCAACGGCTCCGGCCCCCTGCCGCAAGCCGGCGACAAGGTGACAGTCAATTACCGGGGCACGCTGTTGGACGGCACGGAATTCGACAACTCCTACAAGCGCGGCCGCCCGGCCACGTTCCAAGTGGGCGAGGTGATCAAGGGCTGGACCGAGGCTTTGAAAATCATGCCGGTGGGCTCGAAGTGGCGGTTATTCATTCCGTCCGACCTGGCCTATGGCGAAAACGGCCGGTCGGGCATCCCGGGAAATTCCGTGCTGACCTTTGACGTCGAATTGCTCGGAATTCAAGCGCCCCCGGCGCCCGCCGCGCCGCTGACCAGCGACATCATCCGCGTGCCCGGCATGGATGAGATCAAGAAAGGCGCCAAGCCCGAGGTCATCAAGGCGGAAGACGTGCCAAAGATCCAAGCCCAGGAGCAGCAGCAACAGCAGCAGCAAACGAATAAGTAAGATATCGTTGCTTTCAGATTCGGCGACGGCGGTGCTGCGGCACCGCCGTCGCGTTTTCCGGGCGCAGCAGAGCCGCGGACCAGCACTTGACACAGTCCTTGATTTGCGGCAAAGACGCGCCGAACGGCTTGCTCCTCAGCTCGCCACAACACTATGCCCAACTTCCCTAATCTGCGCGACCACAACCACCGGCGCGGGAGTCGCACGCCAGCCGCTCGCGCAACCCGAATGAACCGCCGCGGTTCTCTCCTGGGGGAGGTTAGGATGAGGGCGATCACCGCAAACTTTGTGCCCAACTTCCCCGCCACACCAGCAACGTAGCGATTTGCCCAATCGTCGAAAGCCCCGCTTTGCTTTGAGATGGCCCATTATCGCCGGAGGCGGAAGAACTTCATTGGGGCCGTCCAGTCAGTATTGGTATAACTGCATCCATTTACGGGCGCATCCGTGAACGGGCCCATGGGCGAAGACGCCCATTGAAGTTTCGAACCGTTGATCCAGCTCAGCACGAATCCCGCCGGCGAGTTAGTGCCCAATAGCATCCCGGCGGTGGGAATGAGCGCCAAGCCATGGTAATTGCCGGACACCACACCGATCGCATCGGTCACGGTGACGGGCACATTGGTCTGGCCATACGAGTCATCACCCCAGCCCACAATCCTGCCGTTGGACAACAACGCGAAGGTGTGGAAATCACCAGCCGCAATGGCGACCACATTGGTCAATCCCGCCGGCACGTTGGTTTGGCCAAAGGTATCGTCACCCCAAACCACCACGGTTCGATTCGACAACAAAGCCACGCTGTGCAAATAACCGCCGGCGACGGCCATCACGTTGGACAAATTGGACGGAGGCGACGCCTGCCCGTAGGCATTGTATCCCCAGGCAGCCACGGTCCCATTGGCCCGCAACGCAAGACTATGATCGCGCCCGGCGGCGATGGCAGTGACACCGGCGAGGCCTTGCGGAACATTGGTCTGGCCCATTGAATTGTCGCCCCATGCCACCACCGTGCCGGGGCTCAACAAGGCAACGCTGTGCGCATCGCCGGCCGTCACGGCCACCACGCCGTTGGTCGCCACGGCGGGAATATTGCACTGGCCGTAGTCGTTGCGTCCCCACGCCACCAGTGAACCACTCGCAGTCACCGCCAGGTTATGGTCCGTGCCAGCGCCAATCGCCACAAACGGCAGCGAATTGGTCGGCACGCTCGTCTGCCCGTTGCCATTGTACCCCCAGGCCACCAGCGCGCCGTCATGCCGCAAGGCCAGCGAGTCGTAATCGCCGCCCGCGGCGGCCACCACGTCCGCCAACCCCGCCGGCACATTGAGCTGGCCGCCGGAATTATCGCCCCACGCCGTGACCGTGGAGATCGGCGCCAAAACGCTCACGCGCCCGGTCGTCGACACGCTGCCGTAGGCGTTGGTAACGGTGACAGCATAAAAGCCGGATTGCACGGGCTGAATATTGGTGATGAGCTGGCCGGAATATGAGCCGCCAATCAACTGCCCGTTTAGCCGCCAGACATAACCCAGCGTTGGCGTGCCTTGCACATTAACGGAGAGCACCACGGTGCTGCCCGCGTCCACCACTTGGTTGGTCAATGGTGCGATCAATGTCGGCACTTGGTAAACCGTCAGTTGGGCCACAGTGCTCGCGGTAACGCCTGCCGCGTTTGATGCAATCAAGGTATATGGACCGGCGTTATTGATGGAAATATTCACGAGTGCCAGCGAGGCGCTGGTGGCTCCTGGAATATTCGTGTTGCTTTGCTGCCATTGATAGCTGATGGGCTGCGAACCATTGGCCAAGCCGGAAAACGTGTGGCTGGAACCGCCGGTCACCGCCGCGCCCACAGGTTCGATGGTAAAATACGGTGCCAGCGGCGTCACCGCAAGCGTCGCTGCCTTGCTGGTGGCCGTGCCGATGGCGTTGGACACGATCACACAATAATTTCCAGCATTGCCGGACTGGACGCCGGATAACGCCAGTTGCGCCCCCGTGGCGCCGGCAATCGGTGCGCCGTTGAAATACCACTGATAGGCCAGCGGCTGGCTGCCGATAGCCGTTACGGCGAAAGTGGCATTAGACGAGGCGGGCACCGTGAGCGATAACGGGCTGCTCATTATGGTCGGCCCCGCGGGATCAATCCGCACTAACATCACGGCGCTCGTCGCCGACCCGACCGAATTGGTCACCACTGCCTGGTAAATACCCTCGTTTGCCTGCTGGGCGTTGTTAATGATCAGGTTGCCCGACGTAGCACCGCTGATAACGGCGTTTTGGAAATACCACCGGTAGCTTAGCGGAGCCGTGCCGCTGGCCGCCACCCACAAGTTGAGCGGCTGGCCTGCCGGCACGGAAACGATGGCAGATTGATTGGTAATGCTGGGCGCAAGTAGCACCGCCACATTTGCCACCATGCTCGTGACTGAGCCGGCAGCATTGGCCACCACCACCTGGTAGGCGCCCTGCTGCGGGGGCTGCACCGAGGTCAGTGACAGAAAATAATTCGTGGCGCCCGCAAGATTCGTTCCTGAGAATTCCCACTGATACGACAGCGGCCCCAACCCCATCGCCGTCACCGTCAGATACACGGCGTTGCCGGCCAGCACGCCCGTATTGGCGGCGGGTTGCTGGGTGATGGAAGGCGCCTCCACAACCTTCATCGGCACGCTGCCGAGCGTTCCATTGCCACTATTGTAGTACCAGAAGTTCTGATTTTGGCCGTCCACCACTGACACCGTGCTGGAAACCGGCAGGTTATAGATGACCGTCCGTAAATTGCCATCCACCGCCGTGCCCGCCCCAAAGGCCACGCTGCCATTGCTATTGCAGCAATAAATTTCCGTACCGACCGTCCCCAGATCGTTCAAATTGGTGTCAAATTCGAAGCTGTTCCAAAACAGGCGCGAACCGTCGGCCGAGAGCACCAGGTTTCGCGTGCCATAGGGATGTTGATCGCTGCCGGCAATTTGCACCGGCGTATCATTTGTCATCACAAATTTGTGGATGTATGCATCGGAGATATTGTTGTCGCAGTGATAATAATAATTGCCGGTAGGATCGGCTTCGCCGTCTCCTTCCCGTTCGGGGTACGGAAATGACCCCACGTTTGTGCCACCGACCGTGTCCACCACGTTGACCCCGATCCATTGGTCTTCACCTTCGGTGACAATTCGCCCAGCCCGGCCGGCGTTGATCTTGTAAATATCCGTGCCAAGGTTCAATGACGGCAGCAGCGTTTGCGCGTTCAAATCCACCACATAAGTGGCGCCTTCCGTCCAACTCGCAATGTAAAGCCGGCCTTCGCCATAGTTTATCGTAAGGTCCGTCGGGTTGATCCCAATGGGCAGCGTCTTATCAATGTTTCCCGTCAGCGTGTTGATAAACAACAGCGTGCCGTTCTGTCCCGACAATGCCGGCGGTTGCAAAGCATAAATATAGTGGCGCACTCGATCAGCCGTCATTTTCGTGACGTTTAACGCGCCGATATTTACCGTGACCGGCACCTCTATCTTCAAACCGCCAGCCGTAAACTCCAGGTTGTTTGTATAAGTCCCCACCGCCAGCGCAACCGTTTTGAAGGATACGGTGATCAACGAGGGCGTCGTGCCGCTCGTGGCACTCAGCCCTAACCACCCATTGCCGGTCACCGCCGCCGACCACGCCGTGGCCACCGCGCCCGTCACCGATAGCGTCATGCTGGCTGGATTATAGCCAACAATTCCACCGGCCGTGATTTGTGTGGGGTTGATGGTGATCGCGGCTACCGTAAACGACCAGACGGGGCCTTGGTTCGTGGCGCTGAAGCCAATCTGGTCCACCCGCCAATAATAGGTACTGCCCGGATTGAGCGGTTGCCCGAGAACCGTGCTTGTGCCGGTGGTCCGCCCCAGATACTGCGCCGATGCGGGAGTCGCCGACGCCACCGCTGACTGGCTGGTGCCGAAATAAACGTCATAGGACAGCGCCGTGGCCGACGGCGACCACACCAGATTCGTGGGTGCCTGCGCCACCACGCTGCCGTTGGCCGGCGTGGGCACCAGCGACAACCCGCTCACTGACGCGATGCCCGCCATGGGGAAAATCACCACGCTGGCAGTTGAGGCATTGTAACGAAACAGCTCCGTCTGGTCGCCTGACAACGTCTGCACTGTGGCTGAAAAAGGCAGGTTGGTGATCACAATCCCGGTCTGTGCGTTGTAAACCTCCGTCGGCCCGAAAGCCACCGAGCCATCCAGCGAAATGGCATAAATATTGTCCGTAAACTGCGTCAGCAACACCGCCGTGTTCGTGGCGGCCACCTTTTGGACCTTGTTGAACACCCACCGCTGGGCGCCGTCGAGCAGGATAGGCGTATTCTGCGGATCGCGGCTTTGATTTGGACCGGTGGTCAAAGTGCTCAAGGCACCGGGCGTCACCGCAAAACTCACAATGGACGAATTGATGCTGCCTGCGCTCCAGCCATACTGTTGCCAGATGTAGAGTGTGCTGCCATCTTTCGACAACACCAACCCGCCCGCGCCGGAAGACTCGTTGCCGCCAGTATTCAGCACCATCGTTTCTGTATCGCTGGCATAGTCAAACTGGTAAATCTCCGGTCCCCAGGCGCCGTCCGTGAAATAAACCGTTCCCGAATTATTGGCCGTCAGATACAAGGGATTGGATAGGCTGTACGTGCTCGGCGTGGTAATGGGCTGCGAGGACAAGACCGTGAACGATGTCAGGTTCACCTCGGATATTGTCCGGCTGCCGGTATTGATGACATACAGGGAATCTCCCGCCGGTGTCAACGCCATGTCCGTCGGGTTTACACCCACGGCGATTTCATTTAGTACCGCGCCATTCGTGGCATTTAAAGCCAGCAACGTACCCGCACTGGTGGCATTGGGAGCATTCAGCGCGTAAACAATCGGGCGCAAATAGTCGGGCGCCAATTTCACAATCACCCGGCCTGGCAATGGATTCGTAATCTGCGCCCCGGCATCAAGTCCCCAGAAAACAGCCAGCAGCAAACAAGTGAGTTGGAAGATACGCTTCATAGTATTAGGCCTTGTTAATAAACTTCTAAAAATTTTATCTTCTGAATCTCATATCAAAACCCAGCCTGCCGGTTTTGGCAAGCAGAAATCGCCGCCGAACAACGGGCTGGCTTGCACGCCAACCATTTGCGCAACCCGGCTCCCGCGGCAAGTTCCGGCCAAGAACTGTCTCCAACCCGCCGCGGACGGCGGGGGCGCTTGTGCAGTGGATTTTTCGGGACAGTGGCATTATGTTACGCCCGTCGTACGGTTTCAACACCTGGCATTAGCGGTCACCGCGCGAACGCGAGGCGGACCGTCAGCCAGGCTAATTTTGAACGCCCGCCGGCAAATCGGGTCTGTGTGATTAAAAATATGAAATTCAACCGGAGCTTCCTTGGAAGTCTGGCGGCGATTTTGGTCTTTGCGTCGGGCATGGTCACCTGGCGCTTCGTGGCGCGCGCGGTGGAGGGCGTGGCGGGCATCCGCGTGGATAGCACGCCGATCAACCGCGATCCGGCCACTGGCAACAGCTATTCGCCCGTCATTAAAAAAGTGGCGCCCAGCGTGGTGAACATCTATTCCTCGCGCATCGTCAAGCAGCGCCGCTACCGGAACCCGTTGCTGGCCGACCCGTTTTTCCGCCAGTTTTTCGGCGACCAAGAGGGGGACGAGGGACGGGAAATCACCAGCCGCGACGAGTGGCTGGGCTCGGGCATCATCGTCTCCGCCAACGGTTACATCCTCACGGCCAACCACGTGGTGGAAGGCGCGGATGAAATCAAGGTGGGCGTGCAAAACGACCGCACCGAGTATTCGGCCAAGGTGATTGGCATGGACCCGCCCACGGACGTCGCCATCTTGAAGATCGAGGCGAAAAACCTGCCGTCCGTGACGCTGGGCGATAGCGACCAGTTGGAAGTGGGCGACGTGGTGCTGGCCGTGGGCAATCCGTTCGGAATCGGCCAGACGGTCACGCGCGGCATCATCAGCGCGCTGGGGCGCAGCCTGTCAGACCCCTCGGAGCGGAGTTACCAGGATTTCATCCAGACCGACGCGGCCATCAACTTCGGCAATTCCGGCGGGGCGCTCGTGGACGCGCAGGGCCGGCTCATCGGCATCAACGACGCCATGATCAGTCCCAGCGGCGCGAGCGCGGGCATTGGCTTGGCGGTGCCCGTCAACATGGCGCGGAACGTGATGGAAGGGTTCCTCAACGGCGGCAAGGTGGCCCGCGGCTACCTGGGCGTGGATTCACAGGACATTGACTCCGGCCTGGCCAAGGGATTCGGGGTGCCAAACGCGGAGGGCGCCCTGGTGACCGAGGTTTCGTCCGGCTCGCCGGCGGCCAAGGCGGGCGTGCTGGCGGGTGACGTGGTGGTGGCGGTCAATGACAAGCCCATTTCGAGCAAGGACAGCCTGCGCGTCGTGGTATCGGAACTCCGCCCGGGCTCGAAGGCGGAGGTGAAGATCTACCGCAATGGCGCGCCCAAAACGCTCCTGGTCATGCTGGCGGAGCGGCCGGACATCGGCCAGCCCGCGGTGAAGTCCGAGGACAGCACCACCCAGCCGCCCAAGGCCGACGCGCTGGACGGCGTGGCGGTGCAGGACCTGGACTCGCAGCTTCGCCACGAACTGCACGCCGAGAACGTGGCCGGGGCCTTGATCATTGATGTGGACCACGGGTCGAATTCCTTTGAAGCGGGCCTGCGGCGCGGCGACGTGATTGTGGAAATCAACCATTCCCCCGTGGCCAGCGCCGAGGACGCGGTGCGGCTGTGCAAAGCCGCGCGCACGGAGGAGATCCTCGTGAAGATCTGGCACCTGGAACGCGACGGCGTGGGGCGGGTCCGCTTTTTGAGCGTGGACAACACCAAACGCACCCAGTAAGGCTTCGCGAAAAAATAACTTGAGCAATTATGGCGCAGGGATTTTGCCCGCTGGCAAGGCGCTCGCGAGGCGCATATCCGCATGGATCTGTAACGAACGAGCAACGCCGCCAGCGGCCAAAAGAACCAGCCAGAATGCTCAAGTTATTTTTTCGCGATGCCTAAGGAGCCCCCCGGGCGGCCCGCACGCGCTTATCCGGCTTTGACAAATCGCCGGAGCCGGGCAAATTCATTGCCAATGGCAGTTCAATACAAAGATTATTACGAAAGCCTCGGGGTGCCGCGCACCGCGACCCCGGAGGAAATCAAAAAAGCTTTCCGCAAGCTCGCCCGCGAATTTCATCCCGACGTCGCCAAGGACAAGAAGAAAGCCGAGGAGCGCTTCAAGGAAATCAACGAGGCCTACGAGGTGTTGTCGGATCCCGACAAGCGCAAGAAATACGACGAGCTGGGCGCCCATTGGAAATCCGGCGCGGACTTTCGTCCGCCGCCAGGCTACGGCGGCGGGTTCCCCGGCGGCCAGGCCTTCCGCGGCGGCCGGGCCGGGACCGACGAGTTCCACTTTGGCGGGACGGGTTTCAGCGATTTCTTCGAGCAATTGTTTGGCAACCGGATGCGCGGCGGCGGCTTTGCCCGGGGCGAGGATTATTCGTCCGGGGAATTCGCCGAGCGCGGCGCCGACATCCAGGGCGACATCATGGTGACGCTGGAGGAGGCGGCGCGCGGTTCCGTGCGCACGGTCAACGTGACCCTCGGCGACCGCCGGGAATCGCACCAGGTCAAGATTCCGGCCGGCATCACCGAGGGCCAGCGGCTGCGCGTGGCCGGCCGCGGCGAGAGCGGCAGCGGCGGCGGGGAAAACGGCGACCTCTACCTGCGCGTGCGGTTCGCGCGGCACCCGGACTTTGACGTGGACGGGCACAACCTGATTTACGAACTGGAGCTGGCCCCGTGGGAAGCCGCGCTGGGCGCGGAGATCGCCGTGCCCACGCTGAACGGGCGGGTGAACATCAAGATCCCCGCCGGCACGCCCAGCGGCCAGAAGTTGCGCGTGCGCGGCCGCGGCCTGGGCAAGGACGGCGACCTGCTGGTGGTCACCAAGATTGTCCTGCCGCACAAGCTCACCGACGCCCAAAAAAAGCTTTGGGAACAGCTCGCCCACGAGTCCAAATTCAACCCGCGCCTCTGACGCGCCCCGCCGGACATGGCCGCCGCCGCAAAAACCATCGTGATTACCGGCGTTTCGCGCGGCTGCGGTCGCGCGGTCGCGCAGGAACTGATCCGGCGCGGCCAGGTTGTCATCGGCTGCGGCCGGTCGGAGCCGGACATCGCCGCGCTCCAACGCCAGTTTTCCACGCCGCACGACTTCGCAGTCGTGGACGTGGCGGACGAGGCGCAGGTGGGCGCGTGGGCGAAACGGATTTTAGAAACCCACGAGGCGCCCGATCTGCTGGTGAACAACGCCGCGCTCATCAACCGCAACGCCCCGCTGTGGGACGTCCCGGCCCGGGAATTTTCAGACGTGATTGACGTCAACCTCAAAGGCCCCGTGAACGTGATCCGCCATTTCGTGCCGGCAATGATCCGACGCGGGCGCGGCGTCATCGTGAACATCAGCTCCGGCTGGGGCCGCTCCACGGCGCGGGACGTCGCGCCCTATTGCGCCACCAAATGGGGTATCGAGGGCCTCACGCGGGCGCTGGCGGAAGAACTGCCACCCGGCATGGCCGCGGTGCCGCTGAATCCGGGAATCATCAACACGGAAATGCTTCGCAGTTGCTTCGGCGGCAGCGCGGACGGCTACCCTACCGCCGAGGAATGGGCGCAGGTGGCCGCGCCATTTCTGTTAAAGCTCAACGCGGCCGACAATGGCCGGCCGCTGACCGTGGGGTGAGCGTTCGGCCGGTACATTGCAAGGCTTGATTTATTTCCGGACAGGCAGACACTTTGAAGAGTCATGAAGCGTTACTTCCTTGGTTTGCCGCTCCTTGGTGCCGCGCCGGCGTTATATTTTTTAGGATTTTACCTCGGCGGGGCTGGCTTTATACCCGAAAATCTTGGCTTCATTGCCGGTGCTGCAGCGATGTTTATTTTTCCTTGGGCCATTGCTGCACTTTGCCTCGTCGTTCTGAAAATAAAAGGACCGATTAATGTTGTCCTTTTCGTCGGAGCTTTGGTAATCCAAGTGGTCTTACTGTTTACTGTGGTTTCTCCGGGAGCCACCTGCCAAATGATGGGAACCGCGCATCGGTTGAAAGGCGAATTTCAAGCCGATGAGCTTCGTAGTTGCGCCGAGCTTATTCGGCAAAAGTTCCATGCTGGGACTCTTTCGGCACGCGCTCGAAGCAAAGACGACGATTTCATTGCCGACCCGTCTGCCATGGTTGTTTCGGATTCAGAGCTTCCCAATTCTCTGCGCGGGCGTTTCCAGCGGGTGTATATCCAGAAAGTGCCAGAAAGCGACGTAGAGCAGGTCATCTTTGCGCTAGGACCATATAGAGGCATTGTGTGCGATGGCCGAAAACACATGCGTGGATTTTCTGCTTGTTCCATTGCGGACGGTGTAGAGGCCTATCGGTATCAACGCTTATGACTTATACAGAATGCCATGCCGATCCCGGCCCCCAATTCAAGCGATGCGTTTTCAATCGCTTCCTTAAGGTTCAGCGTGCAACGCCAACCCCACCGCCAGCGCGGCTGCCCGGATGTCCCGCGCCTGAAGCGAGCGATTTGCACTTTGCCGGGACGCGGTTTTATTCCATAGTAGGCGGCCGTTCGCAATCGGTGGGGCGCTTGGCGCAGCGGTAGCGCAGCTCCTTTACACGGAGAAGGTCACAGGTTCGAATCCTGTAGCGCCCACCATCTAAAAGCAGAGGAAAACTCGCGATTTTGCGCGGTATTTTCGAGCACATGGGGCCCAATCTTTTTTTGCGCCTCATGATCAAACGATTGCCTCGTCTTCAAAGGTGTTGCTTTCCGCGCCAGCCAATGATAAACGGAGGCAGAATCAGTTAAAAAACGCTTCGGTAAAACGAAGGAAATCAATCAGTATGCGAAACTTGGTCAAAATCATCCCATGCTTTGTGGGAATTCTGTTCGCGCCTCAAGCAAAATGCCAACACGTTGACGGACCGGGAGAGCAGCTTCAGGCGGCAGCCCAAGCGGCGGCGGCGCAAAGCGCTCAATTCGCACAGCAGGCCTACATGAGAGCTGCCATGCAAAATGAATTGAAAATAATTTATTCCAAAGATCCCTGGCGCAATATCGGTGGTGTCACAAATTTGGCACGCGGAGACGGCTGGTTTGAATTTCAAGGCCGCGTTGATGAAATCCTGCCCGGCGGAATTCTTTTCAAGGGGAAATTTGGCCAGATCTTGACCATCCACACCGACAAGGAAGATTCTCTTCACTTGGTTACATCGACCGACGCAAACGGCGCGGCTCAAAGATCCACAACGGTATCGGCCTCGTCATCCACCTCGTCCTCGACGCGCTCCGCGTCTTCCGTTCAAGACACCAGCTACCAAAACAAGTTAATCTATGGCGACGACGTTTTTTTTGTCGAAGGGTTTCCTTATCCCGCCAACATCGGACAAGGCTTTGAACAAATGTTAGCCTTCAACGGAAGCTACTTCACATACACAAACGGCGTACAGACAGTCACCGTTCCAAGGTTCATCTATGGAACCCCCTGTCAAAAAATCCTCTCGGCGGAAGAAATCGCGGCAATGAAATCCAAGGCCGACGCCGCCAAGAAATCCGTATCAGACCGCGTCTTAAAAGCAAATCAAGATGCCGCCGGCCGAGGAGACGCCTACGGTTTGCTTCGCATGGGCGAGCGGTATCGGGATGGGGAAGGCGTGGACAAGGATTTGGCTAAGGCCAGGGACTATCTGCAACGGGCCGCCGACGCCGGATCGCCCACCGCGGCCGACGATTTGAAGAAACTTTGACCCTGAGTTCTGTACGCGAAATACGCACAGCCCTGTCTCTTGCCAAAAATTCGCCGCGCGACCGTTTTGCCTTGCGTCGCCGGGCCGCGCCGGGTTAAGACATGCCTGCCCGGTAAACGAGTTCCCCAATTTATGAAACGCCTGTTTTGGGTCTGCCTGTGCGCGCTGGTTACGTTCGGCGCCGCCGGCCAAAGCGACATTGACCTCGGCGGGAAGGTGATGACCTTCACCAACCTGCAAGGCCGCGCCTTCCAGAACGTGCGGCTGGAGCGGGCCACCCTGGACGGCGTCATCTATTCGCTCACCAACACCATCGGCGGCGGCATGGTGAAATACAAGGACCTCTCCCCAGACTTTCTGGCGGACTTGAACATCCCGACGAACCGCCTGCAAATCGCCCAGCAGCGCGACAAGGTCCGCGCGGCGCAAAAGCAGCGCTACGACGCGGAGGTGCAGGCGCTGGCATTGAAACAGCAGCAGGACGCCGCCCGGGCGCTATCCAACGCCCTGGCGCAGGCCTCCAATTCGGCCGCCAAACCGACCGCCACCTCCACCGCCAAGCCGAAACCCGCTCCCGCCCGCACCCGCTGATGGCGCCCCCTCGTGGCGGAGAAAAAGCGGCACGTAAACTTGGGATTCGGCACCAAGCAGGCGCGGTCGTAAATCCGGGTGGGGAGGAAGAAGCTGGTGGGTTACCCGTGGCCGACCGGGCGCGAGACCGCTTCCAAGCCGCCGAAAACCGCCCGTGGAACCAGCAGCATCGCTGCAAGGCGAAAGAACCATAGGCGGGTTTGGAAAACACGCAGTTGGGCGGCGTTTCCGGGCAAATCGTGCCGCCCTCAAAGCGGGAGGTCTTTGCCCGGGCGATGCGTTCACAGCTTCAAGACGCCCTGTCATAATAGAAATGAATTTTCAAAGAAAGAGACTTGATTGGTTATAGCTTGTTTATTGGCAGCCTATTGTGAAAGTAAAGCCAAAAAGTGAAAATATTATCTTGCAGTCTTTAGGTGATTTGTGATACAAAATCGTAGTTAGAGGAGGCAGGTAATGTCACAACAAATAAATCAATCAGTGCATTAAAGCTCTATGAAAAAATCACTCGCATTCGGAGTCTGCCTAGTTGCAGCGCTTACCCTTAACACCCAGGCACAAAATCTCCTGACTGATCCCGGGTTCGAGAATCAGACGGCAGCACCGAATCCGAACCCAACAGGTGTGCCTGGTTGGGCGACCTTTGGCGGGGCGAACTTTTTTCAAACGCCCTTGGCGCACAGCGGGAATTGGGTTCTCGACACCCCGGATAACGGTGGCGGATACAGCGTGCCCGGAGCGTATCAGGTCTTTGCGGCCACGCCGGGTGAGACATTTACATTATCTGGCTGGATCTATACGCCCAACGTGCTGCCAGTTGCCGGCAACGACTTTGCGATATTGCAGCTCTCCTTTTTCGCGGGTACTCCGCCCAATAACTATGGAGGAGGCGCCGGCACTGGGCCGGCGGTAGGCGTGAACGTGGGCCAGCCGGCGGGCGGCGGCGGAGTCGCGCTTCCGGAGGGAACTTGGACGTTTGCCAGTGTCACCGCAACGGCGCCAGCAGGGACCGGCTCGGTGGGGGCGTATGCTTTGGACATCAATGCGGATGCAAACGCAGACTTCTATTTTGACGACTTGAGCCTTACGGCCGTTCCTGAACCCACCACCTTTGCGCTGTTGGGCTTGGGCGCTACGGCAATGCTGGCGGCCCGGCGGCGGCAATAAAGTTTGGCTTTCAACGGTTCCACAGGGTGAACCGCAAAGGGCCGGTCATTTGACCGGCCCTTTTGTTTTTTTAACCACCGACCCGGCGGTTCTGTCCGCCAGCGATCCCGCCTCGCTCCTTCGGGACAAAGATCAGGTCGAATCAAGGGCGGCGATTGGCGCCCAGACGGCCGGGCAGCCACGCCGAGTAATCGGGCCGATAGCGAAGCACTTCCGAAAATTGGGTTTGAGCTTCGTCGTTATTTCCTGCGGCCGCCAGTTCCAGGCCGAGCAGATAACGGGCCTGCCAGAACGCAGGCACTTGCTGAATCAGCGTCCGAAAGCACTCGATGGCTTCGGCCGGGCGGTCGGACGCGGCCAGCTTGACCGCGCGCGCGAAGTAATCCGGCGGGCCTTGGGGCTGGATGCGGGCCGCCTTCCCATAGTCCTCCAGCGCTTGTTCCCGCCGGCCCTGGCGCTGCTCCAGAAAGCCGAGGTTGACGCAGGCGTCGGCAAAATCCGGGTTTGCTTTCAGCGCCCGATGGAAAGCGGCGATCGCTTCCGACCGCCGCATCCACCAACAATCCGCCCCACCACTACACCCACTGAAGGCGATTCGGCTTGGCCCTCGTAGCGGCGAACTCGCCCAACCTCCGCAGTGCTGCTACGCAGGACGGGTGTCCGACGCCATGTCAGCGACCTCCGGCAAAGCCGGAGGGTTTCCTTTTGGACTAAAAAAAGATTAAAAATCACCACCATGACTTGATTCATGACTTGAGCGAAACCCCCGCGCCACCTTGTACTACAAATTGGCATACTATCAATCTTCGCGTAGTACGCACCCCTTCGTTCTGTCCAAAAAAACGCCAAAAAACCGACATCTCTTGCCGACAGTTAAACTGTTCACGCATAATTAGATGCGACAATATGCTGAATTGTTTGTTGACAATATGATATATTTTATTACACTTTTCTTGAATCAAGACAACAAATCAGCACATACGGAGAATTCAAATGAAAACTCAGTTCACGAAACTTACTCTCTTGACCGGGATGGCCCTAACCGCTGCGGTCAGCCAAGCAAATGCCCAAGTGACCGTGGGAGTAGATCCGACCCAGGATTGGATCGGCTACATGAATGTTTTCGACCTGCCCACGGCTGGCGGCGGCTATGAGTTCGGCAGCGTTTGGGGGACGACCGACCTGCAGGCCAATTTTTCCCCCGGAATACTGACCTTGGCACCGTGCGTGAATGTGTGGGAAACTTCCGACACCTATTGGGTGCAGGCCGACGGCGTGAGTCCGAACAAGACAATGGACGCAAGCATGTACGTGCAAAACGACGCCTTGGCGGGAGACACGGTGATGTTCGACGGCAGCGCGCTGCTTAATACGCTGCAAGCCCCATACACGGACGTCGCTTTCATCAAGGATTTTACGCCGAACTATGGGGCATCCACCTCGGTGACGGCGCAGCTCATCCCGGGGCAGGGTTTCAGCCTCACGCTGGCGACCACAGCCGGCGACCACATCCAATATGGTTTCGAGACCATCGGGCCGGATGCGAACCCGGCGACAGTGGCTGGCTTAGGGATCGTGGAAATTGCGACCGTTCCTGAACCCACCACGTTGGCGCTGATTGGCTTGGGCTCGGTGGCCATGCTGGCGGCCCGCCGGCGGCAATAAAGTTTTGCCTTTCAGAGGTTTCAGAAGGAATAGCGAAGGGGCCGGTCATTTGACCGGCCCCTTGTTTTTTTAACCGCTAACCCGGCGGTTTCTGTCCGCCCTCGGGTTTTCTAATCGTTGTCCGGCGCCGGTTTCACGGCCCACTCCGGGTACGGCTTGGCGCCCATGGTGGCCCGCCAGAGGATGCGGTTCAGTACGTCCTCGTTACACTGGTCGGGCTGGGCCAGCGGCAGATGCGCGGACACATAGGCGTCGCGGCGAAGTTGCGAATCCGTGAACCGCGCCGGGTTCATTTCGTCCAGGGGAATGTTGTTGCTGACGGCGTCAAACGCCGTGAAGTCCGGCGTGTTGGTGAAGCAATCGAACATGGGCGTGGCGGTGGCGTCGAACTGGTTCATCGGGGGCAGTCCGAGCATCAGTTCCATGGTGCGCAACAGGCTGGTGGAGTTGTACTGGGTGTGCACCACGGCGCCGTGCCGGACAAAGGGGCTTACGACATAAGCCGTTGTGCGGTAGCCGCTGACGTGGTCCCAGCCGTTCTGCGGATCATCCTCGATGGCGAAAATGCAGGTCTCCTTCCAGAATTTTGAATGGCTGACGGCGGCGATGACTTGCCCCACGGCCAGGTCGTTGTCGGCCGCCTGCGCGCGGGGCGTGGGGGAGCCGGGCTTGGTGCCGCTGGTGTGGTCGTTCGGCAGCCAGAGAATGGTCAGGGCCGGAAAGGTGCCGCCCTGCTCGCAGGCCTTCAGCCGCTGGATGAATTTGCCCGCGCGCACGACGTCCGGCACGTCCAGGTCCCAACTGATCCAGTTCGTTTCCATGAAGGGGCGGAGCGACTCGATGTCCGGCTGGCAGGTGTATTCGATGGCGTTGGCGCCGTTGGTGTAGTCCTGCCAGACGTCGGCGAAGGTGATTTTACTGGTGTGCGCGGGGTCTTTCCAATGCTTGCTGGCGGTGGTGAATTCGCCGAAGTCATGCACAGTCCAGCCGTGGGCCAGCGCGTTGTCCCAGATGAACCCGGCGGGGGAGAAGGCGAGCGCGTCGGCGCCTTCATCACCCGCGCCGCCGGCGGGATAGCTCCGCACCCAGCCCGCGAACGAACGCTCGATGTAATCCGAGGCCAGGCCGCTGTCGGTCCATTGGTGGCCGTCGGCGCTCAGGATGCCGGAGCAGTAGGTGTTGTCCAGCAGCACAAAGTCATGTACGAGCTTGTGCTCGTTGGGCGTCACCTGCCGGCCGAAGCTGCACAGGTCGGCATCGCCGTTGCCCTCGGCCACGTCGCCAAAGACCTGATCGTAGCTGCGGTTTTCCTTGATGATGTAGATGACGTGCTTGATGACGCTCGCCTCGCCGCTGCGCTCGGGCACGGGGACGGGCGGGCGCTTCAGGCGCGGGGGCAGCGTGACCTGGGCGAACAGCGGATACCGGAGATTGGCGAGCGCCGTCTGGGTGAACGCGCCCAGCTCGGGCCTGGACGGCACGGGTACCAGCGACAGCGATCCGCCGTATTGCTTGCTGTTGAAGCCAAAGCCGTGCGCGCCCACGACGCGGGCCTTTTCGGTTTTGGCGGCGATTTGCTTCAGGTTGGCCACGCAGATCCGTCTATCCCGCGCGTCGTACACCACCGCGCCCGGGAACCAACCCACGGGAATCAGGCCCAGGAGCGTGGTTTGGCGGGGCCGGAATTGAAAGACGGCCACGGCATTCTGGGAACCGTTGGCACAATAAAGCGTCTTGCCCGAAGCGTCGAAGGCGAGGGCATCCGGCTGCGCGCCGAAGGGGTCGCCGGGATTTTGGCGGGCGGTGACGGTTTCCACCACCTCGTCGCTGCGCGTGTCAATGACGCTCAGCAAATCAGTGCCGGCGCAGGCCACCACGAGCCAGCGGCCGTTGGGCGCCAGCGCCAGCGCGCAGGCGTGCGGGCCCAGATTGATTTCCCGCAGGGGAGCCGAGGCCGCCCCCGGCGCCAGATTGAGCACCGTCACCGACCCTTCGCTGGCCACCCCGCGCGCGTCCACGCGCACGCGCGCGCCCAGTCCCCCTGGTCCCGTGAGGCTGCCCGCCTCCGGCTGCCGGCCGCCCCAATTGCTCACGTAGGCTTTGTGGCCCGCCACCGCCACGTCGAAGGGCGCCACGCCCACGGCCCATGACCGCAACACCTTGCCGGTGGCGGCATCGAGCTCGAAAAGCCGGTTGGAGAGGTTGCCGACCACGTACAGGGTTCTCCCGTCCCCCGAGACGGCGATGCCCGCGGCGATGTCTTCCTTTCGCTTGGCCAGGTTGACGGGGGGCAGCGGGAAGGCGTAGAGCGGGGAAATTTTCTTGTCATGCCCCACACCGAAGACTTTGACGTCGCCATTGATGTTCGCGAGATAAATTCGCGAACCGTCGGGTGAAAACTTCAAACCCGCGTAGCTCATCTGCGCCTTTTCATCGGGGTTCAGAATGGTGGCCACGAGCGCACCGGACTCCGGCGCCAAGTCCTTGGGCAGGGCGACGCGCTGAAGGATGTTGCCCGTCGCGGGATCAATGGCCACGAGTTCATGCGTGAGTCCGGCGGTGACGAGGGTTCTTTCATCCGGGCTCAAGGCCAGCGCCTGCGGCCGCATGCCGGGAAGGTCCACCAAGATCCCGGCGGGGGTGACGACCTGGTTGACCGGCGTGATCACCGCGTCGCCGGCGCGGCCCACGGGCGTGTTGGTTTCGGGGAAATCATCCGCGCGCGCCGGCGAAACGGCCAGCCCGGCGCAGGCAATCATGGCAACAGAGGCAAGGCGTCTCACTTTCATGGCCCGGATGATGAAAGGTCGCCGCGAAAACGGCAAGCCGGCTTGTGCGGAATTTTCACAGGAAGAGTGCGCCACGCAATTCCGACGCGCCCGGCAACCCCGTTGGCGTCATGGACTGCGCCGGCAAAGCGCAGCGGCGACGGCGCTTTCGCCCGCACGCGCGAGCCACAAACGTTTGAGGACCGTCGCCCGCACGAAAGCGGCTTGGCGCTTCCCGCCGCAGTCCATGACGCCCCGTGGAATGACGACGCCCCGCCGCTGTTCTCCATGGCCGGGAGGGTTTGGTGGCCGGCCCGGGAGGGGGGATGGGCGACAAAAAAATTGGCGTTGACGAGGGTTGACGATGTGGGGTTTTGCTGGGGTTTTCGCAGATTTTGGCGAGCGAAATCGCAGGGTTTTTCATGGGTTTTACGGGGATCGGTCCGCCAGCCTTGCGGGCGATGGAAAACCACGAGGGAACGCTGGCGGGGAGGGCCGCCCTGCCGATTTCGACGATGGAATGATGGATTCTCATCGCAACGGGACGCAATCCCGCCAAGGAGAAGTTTAACCGGTTTTGAGTCTCGTCAAGGGCCGCCCGGGACGAAAAAAGCGCGTTTTGTACGATTTTTCGTTAGCCGCTAACAGTGGGAGCGGTTGGGGGGAGGCAATCCGAGAGTCCAGCGTCGTTTTCCAGGCTCCTGTCTGGCCACCCCTCCAGGTGAATGGCGCTTACTTAACGCGTAAAACTCTGACAGGAAACAAGATGGAACCATAGGGCTGAAAGCCCGCAATGTGATAGCCTGGGCTGAAGGCCCAGGAACCGCGTCTCCCCAAATTTAAATTTTCAGGCCTGTAGGGCCGGCACAGATCTCAACAAGCTCTGAAATAACACGTTACACCTAAGTAAGTGCCATTCCCCCTCCAGGTTGCATTGCATCCCCATGGGACATTGGACAGTCGCCCTCGACTCACACCCCGCGCCCCCGCGTCCCGCTCACTCAAAATCGTACACCACCACCTTCTTCACCAACGGCTTCACGCATTTCTCCACGAATTCCAAGTGCCGCGGATGCACTTGGTAATCATCCTGCGCCTGCTTGCTGGTAAACCCCGTATTCAAAGCCACTTGATAGCTCTGCTCCACCACCGGCCGGTGGCTCGGCACCATCTTGCCGATATGAAAATGCGTCTGGCCCGGCAGCCCCTTCAGATATTTCTTCCCGCCCGCCAGCACCGCCTCCACCGCCTCCGGCTTCGCCGGGTCCGTCCAAAAAATGACAACGTGTGAAAACATAGTGCCGGGATTTTCCGAGGAATCAGGCGCAAGGCAAGCCGGGAATTGGGGGAAGTTGGCGGAGTACGGACTGCGGAGTGTCGTAGCGGAGAACTGGTATTCGCCGCCATCTGGACGAGCCTTTCTTGCGCTCCAGTCCGGACGTCTGCCCCGTCCAGCCCTGCCGCCATGCAATAGGACCGTAGGCCCGCGATATAATAGCCTGGGCTGAAGCGAGTCGGACGAGCGCAGGCCCAGGTAACTGGCCGCACAAAAACCTCAAGGCCTGAAAGGCCGAAACATGGACGTCTTTTAGGGCTTGAGGTTAATATATCAAAGTCCCGCTTGACCGATGCTAATGGGTGACCCCTTTGTCGAATTTTCCACTCCTCCTAGCCACCGATGTAGAACTCATGATGATCGTTCGCTTTCTGGCACCACCTGCCGGGGTGCGGGGAAATTCTGCGCATGAATACCGGAGGTCTTCGCAAGCTGCGACCTCCGGCTACTCTCTGGCAACCCTCCAGGTTGCTCTGCCTCGCCAACCCGAAGGGTTGGAAGCGAGTAGCCGGGGGTTGAGCGACCA
>Ga0181520_10002959_pt1 | contig 30607 bp, 22 predicted proteins | sample PEATcosm2014_Bin_29_FD_132451 | JGI IMG/M metagenome (GOLD analysis project Ga0181520, IMG submission 132451) | Peatland microbial communities from MTU Mesocosm Facility, Houghton, MI, USA - PEATcosm2014_Bin02_30_metaG | ecosystem: Environmental > Terrestrial > Soil > Wetlands > Peat | place...
GTTCAACCATCCCAGCTTTGAAGTTCACCTTTTTCAAAGAGGAATTGTTTGGGTTATGTCCCGAGAATTCGGGAACTCCAAGGCAACTTCGTTTTAGCTATTCCACTGAAAACAGCGAAGAACTTTTTTTCCAAATTAAATTTCCTTTTCCCACAACCACTTACGCAATTTCCGTTAGCCGCTAACTAACACCCCTGCCCCAATCCGTGTCATGCTCGCAGCGTGAGACTGCCACCACAACGCAGCCGGCCCTCCGGGGCCTCCGTCCCGGCGATGCCCCCCGCATCGCCTCACGCCCGCTTTTTTAGCATTTAGCCTTTATCCTCTTAAGAAACTCATTTTCTATATTGTTAATGCCAAGTATGTTACAAAAACTCACAACTACGCCAAAATCGCCGGTCGGGAACCGAGTTTCTTCCAGTATCAGCCCCCTCTGGGGGGGTCCTGCTTCAGCCTTTCCTGCTGCCCCCTGGAAAACCCCGCAAATTCGTTGGCAAAAATCTTCAAAAACCCCAGCAAAACCCCACATCGTCAAGCCCCGTCAACCCCAAATTTTTTTGGCGCCCGCCCGCCCCTCCCGGCAATGGGAAAAGCGACGGCACATGGTCATTCCGGGGCGTCACGGACCGCGGCTGTGTCCCGCGCGGCGCGGGATCAGCCGCAGCGTGTCGGGTTCTCAAGCCGGGTTGAGTATTTCCGATGCCGTCATTCCTGCGAAGCTGCTGCGGCTGGTCTGCGACACAGCCGCGGTCCGGGCGCAGGTCCAGCAACGGAGCGCGGCGGGAAGCGGAGGTCCATGCCGCTTTCGTGCGCGCGACAGTGCTCAAAAGCTCGCGGCTCATGCGTGCGTGCGAAAGCACCGTCGCTGCTGCGCTTTGCCGGCGCAGTCCATGACGCGAACAGGAATGACAGGCGTGTCGTCATCGCGCCGGGCGTTAGAGCCTCTTAAGAAATGCCTTTCCCATGATGTTCAGGCCACGCATGTTACAAAAACTCACAACTACGCCAAAATCGCCGGTCGGGAACCGAGTTTCTTCCAGTATCAGCCCCCTCTGGGGGTCCCTGCTTCAGCCTTTCCTGCTGCCCCCTGCCCCCCCAATTCCTTCGCAAAAATCTGCGAAAACCCCAGCAAAACCGCACATCGTCAAGCCCCGTCAACCCCAAAAAAAAATTTTGGCCGCCCGCCCGCCCCTATTCTGGTCAGTCCGAGTCAGTCCTTCATCCTTCGAATTGCGCGTTTTACAAATGGCGCGAGCGCCGATAATGTGAAGGGCGATGCTTTCCACGCAACAGATGGCCACGTTGAATGCCTCAACCTGCGAGGTCGCATTCGACAACCAGACGCTCCAGCTGTACGCCACGGACGCTTCGCCCTACCAGATCGTGCCGCTGGCGGTGGCCTTTCCCAAGACGGCGAAGCAGGCCGCGCGCGTCATCCAGGCGGCGCTGGTGGCGGGCGTGCCGGTGATTCCGCGCGGGGCCGGCACCGGCCTGAGCGGCGGGGCGGTGGGCGAGGGCCTGATCGTGGACTTCGCGCGCCACAACCGCCAGGTCCTCGACTTCGACCCGGAACGGCGGATCGTGCGGGTGAGCGCGGGCGTGGTGCTGGACCAGCTCAACCATTTCCTGCTGGCGCAGGGATTCCGGTTCGGGCCGGACGTGGCCACCAGCTCGCGCGCAACGCTCGGCGGGATGATTGCCAACGATTCGTCGGGCGCGCACGCGCCGGTCTATGGCACCACCGGCCAGCATGTACATTCCCTGGACCTCATCATGGCCGATGGCAAATACACCCAGGTGGGACCCGGCCGGCCGGCCTTGCAGCATCAGCGCAACACCGTGAATGACCTGGTGATGTTGAACTCGCTGGAAATCACGGAGCGGTTTGCCGCGGGAATGGTCAAACGCTGGCCGGGCTACGGCCTGGCGCGCGCCCTGGAAAATCCGGACAACCTGATTCCGATTCTCTGCGGCAGCGAGGGCACGCTGGCGGGGATCTTTTCAGCGGAACTGAAGGTGGTGCCGCTGCCCGCCGAACGCGGCCTGGGGCTGATCTTTTTCGATTCCGTGGCCGAGGCGATGCAGGCCACCGGGTCCCTGCTGGATTTGCAGCCGGCGGCGATCGAGCACATTGACCGCCTGCTCTTCGACCAGACGCGCGGCCAGCGCGAGTTCCAGGCCGTGCGCGACCTGCTGGATCTGGACGAGGAGCCGTGCGCCGCCATCCTGATGGTGGAATTCTTTTCGGACGCGAAGGACAAGCTGGCGCGGATGGAGCAGCGCAACCTGGGCCGCCGGCGGCAGATCCTCAAAACCCCGTACGAGCAGAACCTGGTGTGGGCCATGCGCAAGGCCGGGCTCTCGCTGCTCACCAGCCGCAAGGGGGCGGCCAAGCCGGCGTGTTTTGTGGAGGACTCGGCGGTGCGCCCGCACGACCTGCCGGCCTATGCGGCGGGGCTGGAAAACCTGATGCATCGCGTGGGGGTGCAGGCGTCGTTTTACGGGCACGCCGCCGCCGGGCTGCTGCACGTGCGCCCGGTGCTGGACCTGCACAGCGCGGAGGATTTGCGGAAATTCCGGCAGATCGCCGACGAGGTGGCGGCGCTGGTGGCGCAGTTCCACGGTTCCCTCGCCGGCGAGCACGGCGTGGGCATCGCCCGCACGGAATATCTCAAGGAACAGGTCGGGCCCGAGCTGTATAACGTGATGCGCGAGATCAAGCAGTCGTTCGACCCGAACAACCTCTTCAATCCCGGCAAAATCGTCGGCGACGGACGCTATAAGATTGACCAGAACCTGCGCCTGACGCCGGGGCGCAGCCTGCTGCCCCCGTTTGTGCCGGAACTGGCCTTCGCGGCGCGGGACGGGTCGTTCATCGCCAACCTGGAGCAATGCAACGGCTGCGGCGGCTGCCTCAAGCAGACGCCCTCCATGTGTCCCACGTTCATCGCCACCGGCGAGGAAGGCATGTCCACGCGCGGCCGGGCGAACCTGATTCGCGCCGTGCTGGACGCGCGGGGCTCGGACCACGATCCGCTGCGCGCCAAGGAACTGGATTACGCGCTGTCCCATTGCCTGTCCTGCAAGGCGTGCGGCACGGAATGCCCGTCCAATGTCAACCTGCCGCTGCTGAAGGCCGAGTTGCTCCACGCCCGCGTCCAGCGCGACGGCCTGACGGCGCTCCAGCGGCTGGTCAGCTCGGTGGACACGCTGGGCCGCGTCGGCTGCTCGCTGCCGTGGCTGGCCAACGCCGCCTTCCGCTCCCGCTCGGTGCGGCACATCTTCGGCCGGATTTTCGGCATCAGCGGCGAGCGGGAAACCCCGGCGTTTGCGCGGCGGCGTTTCGACCGGTGGTTCCAGAAGCACGAGCAAAACACCAGCGGGCTGCGGGGCCGCGGGGTGCTGTGGGACGACACCTTCACGCGCTATCACGAGCCGAACATCGGCATGGCGGCGGTGAAGGTGCTCGAGGCGGCCGGGTGTTACGTCGCGCTGCCGCAACTGCGCAAATGCTGCGGCCGCCCCGCCTTTAGCGTGGGCAACTTGGACGAGGCGGCGCGGCTGGGGACGCACAACCTGGCCTTGCTGGCAAACGACGACGCGCCGATCATCTTTTTGGAGCCGTCCTGCTACTCGATGTTCGCGGAGGATTACCGCGAGCTGGGCCTGCCCGGCGCGGCCGCGGTGGCGGCGCGGTGCGTGCTCTTCGAGGACTTCATGGAGAACCTGCTCCGGGAGAATCCCGACGCCCTGCAGTTCGACAACGAACAGGGGCGCCTGGCCATCCACGTGCACTGCCACGCCAAGGCGCTGACCAATCCCAAGACCTCCCGGCAGCTCGCCTCCCGCCTCCCCAACCGGACCGTGGCCCTGCTGGACACCGGCTGCTGCGGCATGGCCGGGTCGTTCGGCATGCTGGCGTCCAAGTACGAGCTTTCGCTCAAGATCGCGGAGCCGCTGATGGAGCAGATCCAGCAGCAGCCCTACGGCACCACCATCGTGCTCTCCGGCACCAGTTGCCGCCACCAGGTGCGGCATCTGGCCACCGTCCGCGCGCTGCACATGGCCGAAGTCCTGGCGGAGGCGCTGGCGTGACGTGCCATCGTTGCTGGTGGACCGCGGCTGTGTCGAAGACCAGCCGCAGCAACATTGCCGGCCAGAAAACCAGCCGAGCGGCGTCGGCCCGTCTAATTCCCGTCGCTGCTGCGGCTGGCTTTCAGCACAGCCGCGCTCCGGCCGACCCAACTTCCCGCTCGCCAAACCGCGGTTTTCCGCTATTTTACCCGTCTGGATTAAATCATGTTTACCGGAACATATACTGCCATCGTCACGCCGTTTCGCGGCGGCCAACTGGATGAAGCCGCCCTCGAACACCTGGTCAAATTTCAAATCAAGGGCGGCGTCAACGGCATCGTGCCGGTGGGCACCTCGGGCGAATCGCCCACGGTCAACTGCGAGGAACACATCCGGATCATCGAGCTGTCGGTGAAATTCGCGGGCGGCCGGCTGAAGGTGCTGGCCGGGACCGGCGCCAATGCCACGGCGGAGGCAATCTCGCTCACGCAGGCGGCCGAGAAAGCGGGGGCGGACGGCTCGCTGCAGGTGGCGCCGTATTACAACCGGCCCACGCAGGAGGGCCTGTACCAACATTTCAAGGCCATCGCCAAGGCCACCCAACTGCCCATCGTGCTGTACAGCATCCCCGGCCGCTGCGGCATCGAAATCGCCGTGGACACGGTGAAGCGCCTGGCGCACGACTGTAAAAACATCGTGGGCATCAAGGAAGCCGGCGGCAGTTGCGACCGGGTGTCCCAGTTGCGCGCCACGCTGGGACCGAAGTTCACCATTCTCTGCGGCGATGATTCGCTGACGCTGCCGTTCATGTCGGTGGGCGCCAACGGCGTCGTCAGCGTGGCCTCCAACGTGATCCCCAAGGAAGTGGCGCAGATGGTCAACGCCTACGCCCGGGGCGACGTCCGGAAGGCGGCGGCGTTGCACGCGCGGTATTATTCCCTGTTCAAGGATTTGTTCATCGAGACCAACCCCACGCCGGTGAAGGCCGCGCTGGCCATGATGAAGCTGGTGGAGGAGGAATACCGCCTGCCGCTCGTGCCGTTGCACCCCAAGAACTGGGACGCCCTGCGCAACACGCTCAAGCGTTGCCACGTCCTGGACTGAACGCCTATGGTCAAAGTCATCATCACCGGGGCCAAAGGCCGGATGGGCCAGGCGCTCGTGGGCTGCGCCCCGAGGTTTCCCCAGCTCGAAATCGCGGCGCAAATTGACCAGGGAGACGACTTGGCGTCCGTCATTGGCCGCGGCGACGTGGTCATTGATTTCAGTTCGCACGCGGCCACCGTCGCGGTGGCGCAGCTTTGCGCCGCGCACCACAAGGCCCTGGTGATCGGCACCACCGGCCATACGGAAGCCGACACTTTGGCGATCAAACAGCAGCGGCAGCGGATTCCCATGGTGTGGACGTCGAATTTTTCGACCGGCGTCAACACGCTGTTCTGGCTCACCCGCAAGGCGGCGGAAATCCTCGGCCCGGATTTCGACCTGGAAATCGTCGAGATGCACCATCGCCTGAAGAAGGACGCGCCCAGCGGCACGGCGAAGACGCTGGCCACCATTTTAGCGGACGTCCGCAAGCTGCGGTTGGAAGAAGCGGCGCGGCACGGCCGCGTGGGCCTGGTGGGCGAGCGCACGGCGGGCGAGATTGGCATCCACTCGCTTCGCGGCGGCGACGTGGTGGGCGACCACACCGTGATTTTTGCCAACACCGGCGAGCGCCTGGAACTCACGCACCGCGCCTCCAGCCGCGACACCTTTGCCAACGGCGCGCTCCGCGCCGCCCAATGGGTCGTCCAGCAACCGCCCGGCCTCTACGACATGCAGGACGTGCTGGGGCTGAAGTAAATTGACGCGGCATCCGAAGCGCTCATGACCCCCCCTGAGCATCACGCGACCGGTTCCGATTCTGCCCTCCCCTGCCCCGTCATCATTGCCCTCGGCTCAAACCTGGGCGACTCCCCGCGCCTCATTCGGGAAGCCCTGGAGCAGTTACAGTCATTTTCCGCCGCTCCGCTCCGCATCTCCTCGCTCTGGCAGACCACGCCGGTGGATTGCCCGCCCGGTTCGCCCAAATTCGTAAACGCCGTCGCGGGCTTGGTCCCGCGCAACGGCGAAACCCCGGAGTCGCTGCTGGCCAAGCTACAAGCGCTGGAACAGCGGTTTGGCCGCGTGCCCAAAAGCGTCCTGAACGAGCCGCGCCCGCTGGACCTGGACCTGATTATGTTCGGCGCGGAACGTCGCCAATCTCCGGCCCTGGCCCTGCCCCACCCCCGCGCGCATCTGCGGCGGTTCGTCCTGCAACCCCTGGCCGAAATCGCGCCGGCCCTGGTGCTGCCGGGCCGCCGCGAATCCGTGGCCGAACTGCTGGCGCGCTTGCCAGCCGGCGAGACCGTGGAGAGCCTCGAATAAAAACTGTGGCTGTGGACGTGAGTCCACGGCAAACTCCCACACACCATGCCATACACCCGCACCCCGCTTTCACGCGCCACCCAACTTCTGCTTTCCGCTCTTGCCGGCCTGTGCCTCGCCGGCCCCGTCCGCGGAGCCGATCCGCAGTTCAAGGTCATCGCGTTCTACACGGGCCGTTCCGACTTGGCGCACATCAGTTTCGTGCATGAAGCCAACCGCTGGTTTCCCCGGCAGGCGGAGCGCTATCATTTCAGCTACGAGGCCACGACCAACTGGGACGAACTGAACGCCGACGTCTTGTCACACCACCAGGTGGTGCTCTTTCTGGACACGCGGCCGGAAAAGCCGGAGCAACGGCTGGCGTTCCAGCATTACATGGAGCACGGCGGCGCGTGGATGGGCTTCCATTTTGCCGCGTTTGCGCTCACGCCGTCGGCCTATCCGCAAAACTGGGACTGGTATCACCGGCAATTCCTCGGGTCGGGCGAATATGTCAGCAACACCTGGCGGCCCACCCCGGCGGTGCTGCGCGTGGAGGACACCAACAGCCCGGTGACGCGGAACCTGCCGGCCACCTTCACGTCGGCGCCGAACGAATGGTATCGGTGGTCGAACGACCTGCGCACAAATGCGGACATCAAAATCCTGCTTTCGATTGACCCCGCGAGTTTTCCGCTGGGCACGGGGCCGAAGCCGTCCGAGATCTGGCAGGCGGGTTATTATCCCGTGGTCTGGAGCAACACCAAGTTCCGGATGGTTTATGTGAACATGGGTCACAACGACATGGACTACGAGCACAAGTTCGACCAGACGAACAAGACCCTCTCGTTCACGTTCGAGAATTCCACCCAGGACCGGATGATCATGAATGCGCTGGTGTGGCTGGGCACGGGCAAACCGTCATTGTGACGAGCGGGGGTTCTTCGTCTCCCAATGCGCCCGGAGCGCGACCTTCAGGTCGCTTCACCGTGGGGCATGACGAAAACGCGCGGACAAGTTTTGCCCCGGCTCTCACGGCCAATCCACGGGTTTTTGACAAACCACAAGTTGCATCGTAGCGTCCATTCTAGCAAAGGCCATGAACCCGAAAACCCTCATTCTTTTTTGGTGCAATCTTGCAATCGGTCTCGCCTTTTTCGGGCCGACCCTCAAGGCCATGGGTCAGCCCACGCTGGGCGACGCCCCAAAATGGCCGGCGAATTTGACTCGCCTGCCGCAGGAAACCAAGCCAAAGGTCCAAACCTACACCGGCAGCTTTTCTGTCAATACCGATTCGCGCGAGCAGGTGCGCGATTTCTACAATGCCATCTATGCCACGTCGGAAAATGTGCCCATCAATTCGACCGCCGACGTGGCCGATTGTTTTCCCGGCACCAATTCGCCGCTCTTCCAAGCAGCCGTCCTCCGGCGCATCAATTGGTTTCGAGCCATGGCGGGCGTGCCGGCCAGCGTGGTCTTTAATCCCATCTACAACTCCAACGCGCAAGCCGTGGCCGTGATGATCTCCTCCAGCGGCCAACTCAATCACAATCCCCCGACCAACTGGCCGTGCTATTCGTCCGCCGGCGCCGCCGGCGCCGGCGGCAACCAGGCCGGCGGCTTCAACGGCGCCGACGCCATCACCGGCTACATCTGGGATTTCGGCGGCAATAATTCCGAAGTGGGCCATCGTCGCTGGATCCTCTTCCCCAGCGAGCAAATCATGGGCACGGGCGACGTGCCGGCGACGAACAGTTATATTGCGGGCAACTCGACTTATGTTTTTGATTCCAGCATCAACGACCCGCGCCCGCCCACCCGCCAGCCGTATGTTTCCTGGCCGCCCGAGGGCTTCGTGCCTTATCAAATCACTTATCCCTATTGGTCCTTTGCGCTTTCCAATGCGGATTTAAGCGCCGCCACGGTTACCATGACCAGCAATGGCGCGCCCGTTTCGCTGGCCATCCAGCCTTACGCCACTGGCTACGGGGAAAACACGATTGTCTGGGTGCCGATGGGCTTGGACGCCAACTGCGAGTGCACGGCTTTCCCCTTCAGCGGGGCCGACACGGTTTATGGCATCACCGTCAGTAACATCGTGGTGGGCGGTTCCAACGTTAGCTTCAGCTACCACGTGACAGTTTTTGATCCCGCGATCCCGGGAACCGATTACGTAGCGACCGCGGTCAGCGGCCCCGGGCAAACGCCGGTGAACGCGGCGGCCACTTATTCCTGCACGCCGCTCGCCAACACCAATGCCACCGCTTACCAATGGCTGACGGCCACGCTGGCCACCGGAGGCTTTGCGGAAAACGCCGCCAACGACCAAGCCGCTGATACGCTGTTGAATTTTACCGCGCTCTCAAATCCCAATTATCCGCTGATCACGAACTCGGACCTGGATTCCAGCGTCTGCGTGCATTTCGTCCACAACGACATGAACACGACGCCGCAAATCCTTCAATGCAATCAAATCCTGTTCCCGGGGTCGAATACCGTTTTTTCGTTTGCCAGCACGATCGGCTACGCCTTCACCAACGAGGTCGCCCGGGTGCAAGTATCAGCCGACGGCGGCGCCGATTGGACCGATCTGTTCACGGATGCGGGTTGCAATGATCCGAATGCATCAGGTTTTTCATCTTGCGAGAACGCCTTTGCGTCCTATTCGCTGTCGCTGTCCAATTATGCGGGCCAGCCGGTTTTGTTGCGTTTTAATTACGATTTCCTTCCTCCCTACGAATACTTTTTCGGAGCCGACAACTATCTGGGCTGGCTCGTGGAAAACATTGCGCTCACCAACACCCAGCAAATCCTGGGCATGACCACGAATACGACCGCCACGACCAACTTCACCTTCACCCCCACCCGGACGGGTAACTTTACTCTGCAAGCCGCTCCCGTGCTCTTTACCCAGTTCCCGCTGAGCTTTGGCCCGGTCAAAACATTTGGCGTTATCGTCCAACCGCTAATCATTCTCAATTCCCCGGTCTTGACCAATCGCCAGGTGCTGCTCGAGTTTGCCGTCCAAAATCTGACGAATGCCACATATCATCTGCTGCAAACCCCGCAACTGGGCGGATCGTGGACCACCAACTTTGGCGCCGCCTTCGTAACTAACGTGCCAAATCAATCGTATCAATTCATCACCACGAACACCGCCGCCGCTCAATATTATCGGGTGGAAACGCCCTGACTGATCGAGGGCATCGTGCCTTTCGCGGTAATCACGGACTCTGTAAGCCCGGTGCCCTCACCGGGCGACAGTTCCGTAGTTGGCTGGGGCTTCCTATGTACCGCCAGCCTTGGCACGGCCTTCCCCCGGTGCGCCGACGTCCCGTCGGCTTAGAGCATGCCCTATCCCCAATTTGCTGCGCTCGTGTGGCTGGGCACGGGCCAGCCGTCATTGCGACGAGAGGGCCGGCGCGGCGGCGGGTTTGGGCGCGGCGGTGCTCTGGCGCACGATGAGTTCGGCGGGCAGGCGGCGCGAGGAGACCTTTTCGCCGCGGATCAGGCTCATCATGAGGTCCATGGCCGCGACGCCGAAACGGAACTTGGGCTGGCTGACGGTGGTGAGGGGGACGCGATAAAATTCCGCCGCCAGGATGTTGCCAAAGCCCGCGATGGACACGTCGTCCGGAATCTTGAGCCCCTGCTGCTGCAGCGTTTCGGCACAACCGATGGCCACCAGGTCGGTGACCGATTGGATGGCGGTGGGATGACAGCCTTCGTTGAGCATCTGGGTGGCGGCCTTGCGGCCGTCCTCCAAGGTGCCGCCGGCGGCAAAGACAAGCTTGTCGTCCACTTCCAGGCCGGCCTCGCGCAGGGCGCGGCGGTAGCCTTCAAAACGCTCGTGCGCCCACGGCACGGCGGGCGGGCCGGTGAAATAGGCGATGCGCTGGTGGCCCAGCCCGATCAGATGCTTCGTAACGTTGAAGCTGGCGTTGACTTCCTCCACCTCGACGCTGACGAAATTCTTGCAGAAGGGCGCGGGCGGACCCAGCAGGACGCACGGCGTCTTGCGCACCACGATTTCCTGGTAAATGCGCGCCTCGGCCTCGAAGCGGTAAACCGGCGTGATGAACAAGCCGTCCACGCGGCGCGACAGCAACCGGCGCAGGCACGCCTCCTCGCGGTCCGGTTGGTTGAGCGTCTGGGCGATCAGCACGTCGTAGCCGAGCTCGTGCGCGTGCTCCTCAATGGCGAAAACCATGCGGGCATAGACCGGATTCGTCGTGGCCGGGATCATCAGGCCGAACAGCTTGGTGGTCTTGGTGCGGAGCCCCTGGGCGCTGGAATCGGGCACGTAGCCCAACTGCTGGGCCAGGGCCTTGATTTTGGCCTTCGTCCCGGCTGAGACGTCCGGCTCGTCGCGCAACGCCTTGGAAACCGTCATCACCGATACGCCCGTCAGGTGGGCAATGTCTTTAAGTCTAACCATGGTCAAAAATAGGTTCCGCGCCAGTGGAGCTTGCGGCGGAGCGCCTCCAAAAACGAGCTGTTTTTCAAATGCACCAGGCGGACGGCGCTCCGGCTGCCCCGGATGGTCACCTCGTCCCCGTCGTTCAACTCGCCGGCGATCTGCCCGTCCGCGCTCACATAGGCCGTGGCCACAGTGGTGATGGCCCGGACCGTGATGGTGGCGGACAGCGGCAGGATGATGGAGCGGTTGGAGAGCGCGTGGGGGCAAATGGGGGTCAGCGCGAAGACCTCCGCGGTGGGAAGCACGATGGCGCCGCCCGCCGCCAGCGAATAGGCGGTGGAACCGGTCGGCGAACTGACAATCAGGCCGTCGCAGCGATACAGCGTGATGGGCTCGCCGTTGACCCGCACGTCCAGCGTGATCAACCGCGACACGGCGCCGCGGCTGATGACGATGTCGTTGAGGGCGGTGGCGTGGATGTTTTTGCCGCGGCCGGTGCCGCCGGCCTCGATGAGGGCGCGGGCCTCGAATTGGAATTCGCCGCGCCACACCAGCTTGAGCGCCTCCGCCAGCTGGGCGGAGGGCACCGCGGTGAGAAAGCCGAGGCCGCCGATGTTCACGCCCAGCATGGGGGTGTGCGAACCGGCGATCTGCCGGGCCGTGTGCAGCATGGTGCCGTCGCCCCCGAAAACCAGGAGCAGGTCCACGGCGCGGGCCAGCGCGGCCACCTGGGGGATGGCCTCGCATTTGAGGCGCGCCCGGCGGGCGGTGATGTCGTCGCACACCACGGTGCGGCCGCTGCGCTGGATGAGGCGGGCGGCGGCGCGGACGCTGGCGGCGCAGGCGGATTTTTCCGCGTTGCCCACGAGGCCGATGCGCTGGAAATGTTCAGGGGACTTTTTCAATCAAGACCAAAAATTCTTTGTTCCCGGCCGGGCCGAGCAGCGGGGATTCAACCACACCGCGCCAGCAAAGGCCAGCCTGCTCCGCCACAAATTCATGCAGTTCGGCCAGCACCCGCTCGTGCACGGCCGGGTCGGTGATCACGCCCCGGCCCTTGTCCGCCTCGGCCCGGCCCGCCTCGAACTGCGGCTTGATGAGGGCGACGATGCGGCCGCCGGGCTTGAGCAGCGGCACCGCCGGCGGCAGGATCTTTTTCAGCGAAATAAACGAGCAATCCACCACCACCAGGTCGGCGGGCGCCGCCGCCCCCGGGGCGGCCCCGGCGGCGGAGGCGGGCGCGAAATCCCGGCAGGTCAGGTAGCGGGCGTTGGTTTTCTCCATCACCACCACGCGCGGATCCTGGCGCAGCTTCCAGGCAAGCTGCCCCCGCCCCACGTCCACGGCAAAGACCCGGCCCGCGCCGCGCTGCAACAGGCAGTCCGTGAACCCCCCGGTGGAGGCCCCGAGGTCAATCGCCGTGAGGCCGGCGACCGCGACCTGAAAATGCGCGAGGGCGTGCTCCAGCTTGTGCCCGCCCCGGCTGACAAATTGCTCCGGGGCGTCCACGGAGAGTTCGTCGGCGGGCTTGACGCTGTCGCTGGGCTTGCGGGCCGTCTGGCCGTTGATGCGCACCTGCCCGGCCAGGACCAGGCGCTTGGCTTTCTCCCGGCTTTCGCACAGGCCGCGTTCGACGAGCAATTGATCCAAACGACTCATTTGAAGGTGCCCCATTTTATGATGAAGGGCAGGCTGGAACAATGGGAACTGTGCCTGGGGGGATTTTTAAGGTTGACTCGGCCCAAGGCGGATCGCACCGGGGCGGACACCGCGCGGGCCCGGCGGCTCCGGGCGTCACCCGCGGCCGCTCTTCAAGATGCGGGCCTGCACCTCGCGAAAGCCTTGCAGAAAAAGCTGGTTGTCGGCCACGGCTTTTTCGATGAGCTGCTTGAGCAAAAACAGTTCGGAGCTGTTGATGACGGCATGGACGCTTTTCTGGAAGGCCTCCATGGGCGTGAAGGTCTGAAAGGAGTTGCCGATGAGCAGGATGGTGGCATGCCGGCGCTGGCCGACCGGCATTTGCTGGAGCGCCCGCAGGGTGAGGTTTTCCTCGGGCGTGTTGGCGCCGAAAAGTTCCTCCAAGATCACCACCTGGTAGGGCGCCTGGCTGAAGCGCATCAGAAAATCGCTGTGGGTGGCGGCGGTATGCACCTTGTACCCCAGCTCCTGCAGGGCGTTCTTGGCCTCCTGCAACCATTCCGGCGTGGAAAAGGCGATCAAGGCCGGCTTGTCCGCCGCACTGACGAAATCAAAGGATAGGCTCATCGCAGTTTCAAGGTGGGGGGATTTTCAGCACTCGCGGGCCGGCTGCGGACACCGCCGCCGCTGCGCATGCGCAGCGAGCCGAGGTCCGAGGTGATTTCGCCCCGGACCTTTTTGAGGTTGTCAATGCCGCGCGAGACGACGCTGCGCTTGGTGCAGTACAGCAAGGCGTTTTCCTCGGTGATGAGGCCGTGCTCGTAGGCTTCGAGGCAGGACTGGTCAAAATGCCGCCAGCCGAAGGTGTTGCTGGCCTCGATGATCTCGTAAAAGGTCTTGCCTTCACTTTCGCCCAGGCGGATGGCCTCCTGGGTGCGCAAGTTGGAGCCCATGATTTCGATCAGCGCATAGCGTCCGCCGGTGGTGCGGGGACACAGCCGCTGGCTGACCACCCAGCGCAGCGAATCGGCCAGGCGAATGCGAATCTGCTCCTGCTCGTCCGGCTCGAACATGCCGAGGATGCGGTTGACGGTTTCGCCGGCGTTGATGGTGTGCAGGGTGCTCAGGACCAGGTGGCCGGTTTCCGCCGCGCTCAGCGCAATCTTCACGGTCTGCTGGTCGCGCATTTCGCCGACCAGAATGACCTTGGGCGCCTGGCGCAGGGCGGCGCGGAGGCCGTTGGCGTAGGTGTCGAAATCAATGCCCATCTCCCGCTGGTTGAAGGTGGCCTTGGCGTGGGGATGGAGAAACTCGACCGGGTCTTCGAGGGTGACGATGTGGACGGCCTTGGTGCGGTTGATCTCGTTTAAAATGGCGGCCAGCGTGGTGGACTTGCCGGAGCCGGTGGCGCCGGTGACGAGCACCAGACCCGTTTTTTCGTGCGGAATCTGGAGGAGCGTGTCCGGCAGTTTCAACTGCTCCAGCGTGGGAATGCACGTATTGAGCTGGCGGCAGACGAGCGAGAAATTGCCGCGCTGCGAGAAAACATTCACCCGGAACCGCGCCTTGTCGGCCAGGGCATACGAGGCGTCGCACGAGCCGTGCCGGAGGAGATCCTCGAGCTGCCAGAGGTTGTCGCCAATGATGTTCATGGCGATGGTTTCGATCTGGAAGGGCGTGAGCCTTTCGATGGGCGGATCGAGCACCACCGGCTTGAGCTCGCCGTAGGATTCCACCTGCGGCGGACGGTCGCTGGTAAACAGCAGGTCGGAGACCTCCGGCTGCGACGCCAGCATCGTCGTCATAATCTGGTCCAGTTCGGGTCGGCGCATAAATCGGGTGTCTTACATGGCATCGTCATCTTCCTCCGGCGGGTGCGCCAGGAGGCTGCGAAATTTTTTCTTGGCCAGGCATTTGTCGTAGGCGTCCTCGGGCGTGATGCGCTTCATCCGGACGTGTTCCATGATATGGTCGTCGAGCTGCTGGTTGCCAAATTTCTTGCCCACCTGGATCATGCCTTCGATCTGGTGGGTCTTGCCTTCGCGGACGAGGTTGCGGATGGCGGTGTTGAAAACGAGCACCTCGAAAGCAGCGACGCGGCCTTTTTTATCCGCCCGCTTGAACAGCGTCTGCGCGATGATGCCGCGCAACGCCTCGGAGAGCGTCTGGCGGATCTTGTTTTGCTGGTCGGCGGGGAAAACGTCAATGATGCGGTCCACCGTCTTGGCGGCGCTCTGGGTGTGGAGGGTGCCGAAGACCAAGTGGCCCGTGGCGGCGGCGGTGATGGCCAGCTCGATGGTTTCGAGGTCGCGCATTTCACCGACGAGGATGATGTCCGGGTCTTCGCGCAAGGCGCCGCGGAGGCCCGCGGCGAAGGACTTGGTATGGACGCCGACTTCGCGGTGGTTCACGAGGCAGTTTTTGCTTTCGTGAACGAATTCGATGGGGTCCTCCAGCGTGATGATGTGATCCTTGCGGTTGCGGTTGGCGTAATCCACGATGGCGGCCAGGGTGGTGGATTTGCCGGAGCCGGTGGGGCCGGTGACGACCACCAGGCCGCGGTTGAGCATGGCGAACTTTTTGAACACGGCCGGCAGCGGCGCGTCCAGTTTTTCAAAATCCTCGAAGGAGAGCACGCGGCTGGGAATCTGGCGAAAGACGGCGGCCACGCCGTTTTTCTGGTTGAAGAAGTTGACGCGGAAGCGGGAGATGTTGGGGATTTCGTAGGCGAAGTCCACGTCGCCGGTTTCCTCGAACTGTTTGATTTTGTAATCCGGGGCGATTTCGTAGAGCATGCCCTTGAGGGCATCGCTCTCCAGCGGCGGGTAATCCACGCGTTGCAGCTCGCCGTGGATGCGCATCATCGGGGGATTGCCGGAAGCCATGTGCAAGTCGGACGCCCGCTGTTCAAACATCAGGTTGAAAAACGCATCAATTTTGGCCATAAATCAGAATTTCGCGACACTAGTCAAAGCCATCATGCTCTGCAAGCAATGAAAATGCCCGCCACCGTCATCCGCGAAGAAATTCAGGAAAAGGGCGCAATTTCTTTTGCGCGCTTCATGGAACTGGCGCTGTATTGTCCCGAAACTGGCTACTACGAAGCAAAAAAGGACAGTATCGGCCGCGGCGGCGATTTCATCACCAGCGTCTCGGTGGGGCCCATGTTCGGAGAATTGCTGGCCTGGCAGTTCGCGGGCTGGCTGCAAAATCTGCCCGGGGAAAATCACCGCCCGGCGATCGTCGAGGCGGGCGCGCACCAGGGCACGCTCGCCGGAGACATTCTAGGCTGGCTCCAAAAGAACCGCACGGAGCTGTTTGGGCGCCTGGAATACGTCATCGTCGAGCCTTCGCCGCAGCGGCGGGAATGGCAGCGCCAAACGCTGGGCGCGTTCGCGCCGCGGGTCCGGTGGGTCGCCGGGCTCGGGGGCGCCGCGGCGGAACGCTTTCGCGGGATCATTTTTTCCAACGAACTGCTGGACGCCTTCCCGGTGCGGCGTTTCGGCTGGGACGCCGGCAAGCGGGAATGGTTCGAGTGGGGCGTGGCGTTGCGGGGCGACGCTTTTGGCTGGTGCCAAATCCGGAATTCGGCGCCGGCGCTGGGCGGGCTGTGTCCGCCGGAACTGGCCGCGGTGTTGCCGGATGAATATGTGGTGGAGACCAGCCCCGCCGCCGCCGGCTGGTGGCGCGACGCGGCGGGCGCGCTGGCCGCCGGCAAATTGCTGACGATTGATTACGGCCATGCGGCGGAGGAGACCTTCTCACCGGCCCGGCTGCGCGGCACGCTGCGCGGGTATCGGCACCACCAATTGGCGGACGACGTGCTGGCGGACCCGGGCGCGCAAGATCTGACGGCCCATGTGAATTTCGGCGCGATCCAGCGGGCGGGCGAAGCGGCCGGTTTGCGGACGGAGCAGTTTTGCCCGCAGCCGCAGTTCCTGACGCGAATTTTGCAGCGGGCAACGGCCGAGAATCTGTTCACGCGCCTGAACGCGAAGCAGGTGCGGCAGTTTCAAACGCTCACCCATCCCGAACACCTGGGCCGGGCGTTTCGCGTGCTGGTGCAGGAACGCTGACGGCCCGGCCGGTCCCGGTCAGGGAACGGGGTCGCCCAGATAATTTCGTGAACATCCACAATACCTTTTGGGACGCCAAACAGGAATCCTTCGTGCAGCTCGTTCTGGCATGTGGCTGAAGCAACATGACGGTTTGTGTCGAGCCATGGGCTTCATCAGGAATCGTGCTTGAAACTCTTTGGAGGCTGCTTTGTAATGGGTTCAGCACACGCAGGAATTGGAAAGAATCCACAATCAGTAATGAAACTCGTTTTTTTGCTATTGGCCGTCCTGTCTATTTCCCGGAACTTGGGCGCAACCGGGGCCGCAGGGGCGGGCTTCCCGTCCGCCGAAGAGGTTCTACGTCAATCCCTCGCGGCGCGCGGCGGCAGGGAAGCGCGGCTGAACATCCAATCCTTCCGAGCCAAAGGCGTCGTTCTTTTCCACACTGAGAGTGTGCCTTATGAACCGGTCATCACCAATGCGTGGCCCATGGAAATCCGCGCCATGCGCCCGGACAAATTCCGTTTCTTCCTCGACCTCAATGCCACGCCAGACGCGTCGTTCGTGTATCTGCCGCCCCGCTATTTCGCCAATGGATTCGATGGCCGGACCGCTTGGGAAGCTCTGCCGGGCCGGCGGCCGCAGACGCTGGAGGGCATCTTTCGGGAGGAACGGAGCGGGCAGGCAAAATTCTTCGCCTGGTGTGCCGATCCTGAAAACTACCGATCCCTCACCAACCTGGGCGAAATTTCCTTTGAAGGCCGGCGCTGTTACGAACTCAAGCTGGTGAGAGCGTCTGGCAATATCGAGACCCATTACTATAATGCCACCAATTATCTCTTGGCCGGGGTCATCCGCAGCAGTGTCTTCGGACCCAGCTTGGAGCGGTATGTGTTCAACGATTACCAAAAGTTTGGCGGATTTCAATTTCCCACCCGGATCAATTATCAGGCCCAGGATGAACGCGATACCGCCCCACTCCAATCCGACGAGCTAATCACTTCCGTTGAAGTGAACGGCATGAAAAGTTCGGACTTTGACATGCCTCGCCAAAGGATTCCTTCGCCCCGCCCAAAGGAACCTCACCCCCGCGCCGTCTCCGACGCGGAGATTAAAGTCATGCTGCGGGACTGGATTGACTCCGACAAAGTGGCCGACGCCATCGTGGTTGGCCGGCTTGATGACCGGGGGCGGCGGGTGATCAGCCGCGGGCAGGTGGACGGCACGAATGCCCAGGGCGACACGGTCTTCGACATCGCCTCGATCACCAAGGTCTTCACGAAGTTGTTGCTGCTGGACATGGTGCAGCGCGGGGAAATGAAGCTGGATGACCCGGTGCAGAAATACCTGCCTGCGTCCGTCCACCTGCCAACGCGCAACGGGAAGGAGATAACCTTGTTAGACCTGGCCACTCATACTTCCGGCCTGCCGCGTGATTGGAAAGGTGGCTGCACGCCGGAGGATCTTTACCACTTTCTCTCCAGTTACCAGCTCACCCGGGATCCGGGAGCGGAGTATGAGTATTCCAATTTGGGAGCCTGCCTGCTCGGACAGGTCATCGAGTTGAAAGCGGGCAAACCCTTCAAGGAACTGCTGGCAGAACGAATCTGCCGCCCGCTGGGGCTGAACCATACGTATGTCGATCCGCAAGCCCTGGCCTGCCGGGTGCCGCCGGGAGCGGGGAGGGTGCTTTCGTCTGCCGGTGACTTGCTCAAGCTCGCGTCCGTCTGTCTGGGATTCACCGTTTCTCCACTGTCACCGCTCCTGCAGCACGAATTTGCGACCCATGGCGGCGGTGACAGCTCATACCTGGTGGTGGATCCAGTACGCCGCCGGGCGGTCGTCAATCTGGGCCATTCCGAAAACGGCAACTATTTCGTCGTGCGCATGGACCTCAACCGTTTGATTCTCAACCAGTCGCCCAGGCCGCTCGGCACGCTCAACCTCGATCCCCAAATCTACGAGCGTTACGTGGGACAGTACTTGTTTGAGAACAACGCCCCTTGGCTAGTACGCCGTGAAGGCAATCGCTTATTGATGCAAAAACCATGGGCGCCAAGTTGTGAAATATTCCCGCAGTCGGAAACCAATTTCTCAAGCGTTGTGCACGGCGTTGGAGTCACGTTCGTCCCAGAGAGTTCGGGCCACGCAGTGCAGTTGGTACTTCGCGATCTGGAGTGGAACAGGATTTTTCGCGCGACCAAAATCTCCTCGCGCGCGCCGCTGCCGGGTGCCGCCTTCAAGCTGGCGCCTGGCTCGGCGGAGGATTACACCGGCCAATACCGTGACGACGATGGCCAGGTCCTGGTCATCCGGCGGCAAGGCGGTCAGTTCAACGTTCAAACCGGGGAGGGGGACTCGCTTTTTGCGGAGACAGTGATTCCTGGATCAGAAACCCTTTTCTTCGGTCTGAACTGCCCCGTGGCTCTGACTTTCGAGAGGGACAGTAGCGGAAAGGTAACCGGTGTAATCCAGCATGTATATGAAAACCACATTCGTTTCGCCAAATTTGCCCCCGTGCTGGCTGAAGTGGGCGAGCCTAAGACAGCCCGGTTTGTCGGCGTTTGGGACGGCACGCTGGTCATCAATGAACAAACCAAGATTCAAGTCGTCATCAAGATCTCCAAGCCAACTGGTTTCTGCCAAGCCAGTTTTGACATTCCGCAAGAGGGCGTGAAGAATAAGCCGTTCACAGCTCTTGTTTTACTAAGCCAATCATCTCTCTTTCTGGCCTGCCCCACGGGTAATGGCCGGGCCACTTTTCGGGCAACGTTGAACGACGCCGCCACGGAGATGTCTGGAACGTGGAAAAACGGGCAAGACTCTTTTCCCGCGACGTTCAAACGAATCGATCCACAGACGGTGAAAACGAAGTGAAAAGAACGAGGCGGCTACGAAAATTCATCGTCGAAAAACACCGTCCTCCGGCAGTGGGAGCAGTGAAAACATTTCATGGCCTTGAATGTCAGGGGTCGGATTTTTTGTGGCCGCCGAATTCGTATTGGAATAGCAGGCCGATGCTTTGAGCCCCCTGGGAGCCATCGCGGATGGCATTGAATCCGTAGCCGTAGCGCAGCATGACTTGGAAATTCCGGTTGCGCGGCGCGATAATCAGGTCGCAGCCGACGCCGCTTTGCCACGGGCCCCGCTGCTCCAGGCCGGGCAGATACGCCACGTTGGCCGAGGCGCCCTCCAGCCGGAACTTGAGAAACTGCGAGGGAACCAGCGGAAAGTCGTAGGCGGCATAGAAATGGACAAAACGCTCCGCCGTGAGCTCGTCGTAATAATATCCGGGGATCGCCAGCGGATACTCGGAGGCAAACGGGAGCACGCCCCCGAGCCGCCAGGCGCTTAGGCGATCCGCATCGCTGGAGCCGCCGGCGGTGATCCCGAAGGCGACCCGCTGGCCGGAATTGGTGAAGGTGTAATCCATGCCGGCATAGACCCAGTACAGGTTGACGCCGGAATTCACCTGCCGGTCGTCATCGAATCCATACGTGTCGTTGTTCAGGTGCCACTGGTGTTCATACCAGACGGACACTTCCATGCCGAGCGGCACATTCAACTGCGGCTGGTTGCCCGCCAACCGCAGCCCCACGCGCGCGTAGGGATCGTACTGGTCCGGCGGCAGCAGAAAATGGGCGGACGTCTGGTTGGCGTCATGGTAGGTCGCATAGTGGAAGCCGCCGCGGGCAATCAGCGACAGCGGAATCTCCATCCCCGGATTGAGCAGTTGGTAGATCGAGTCAAAGACGCCGCCGCCGTAGCCGTTAAAGCTCTCGGACTTCACCAATTTCCCCTGCTGGACCTCGTAGTAGCTATCGGCGTACCCGCCGCCTTCCACCCCGAGGCCGACGTCGGTGTCGGGCGAGATGAGTTGCTTGAGGCCCAATTCGCTGTTGAGGTAAGTGGGCGAAAGCACCACCCGCAGCGCCGTGTTCGTGTTGAAAAAATCCGGGTCGTTATAATAGGCGAACGCATAGCCGCCCAGCGGCCCCTGTCCCTCCAACGGCTGGTCGTAGCCGGCCTCCAGCAGTTCGCGATGTTCGGGATCAATCTGGGCGAGGCCACGCCCGGCAACCAGCAGGATGAATAGACAAATTATCCATGTCCGATTGTCGGGGTGGCGCGCCGTGTGCATTGCCAAATTCCCGGGTTTGGGCCGGCCGGTGCCTTAGAACGACCAGTTTAAAATCGGAAACGCCGCGGCGAGCTTGTCGGGCATGGCCGTGAAGCCCGGATTGGCCGCCACGATGTTGAGCACGCCGATTTGCAGGCCATGCAGCGTCTGGGCATAGTTGACCGCGCCGAGCTGGAAGCCGGAGGCGTCTTCGGCCACGTTGACGGCGCCCAATTGCCAGCCCACGAAGGTGCCCTGGCAGACATTCACGCAGCCGCTCTGCCAGCCCTCGAAGTTCTCGTGGCTGAGGTTCACCGCGCCGAACTGCATGCCCGTGTAAGAATCGTCGTAGTTGACGACCCCCAAGCTCAGGCCGGTGCTCTCGCCGGTGCTGCCGTTGATCAGGCCCAAGGCCAGCGCGTTTTGCGGGTTCTCGCCCCACAGGTTCAGCGACAAACCGCTCACGGTCACCGTGCGGGGGAAGAGCTCGACGTCGGGCGTCAGCGCGAATTGCAGCGGCGCATCGGTGCACAGACCGGTGGCGGCACCCAGCAAGGTGGTGATGGAGGCGAGTGTAACAACTTTAATCTTCATATCATGTTTTTCTGTCCACGGCCATTCCCACGCTATTACCATGCCAGATTTGGCAGCAATCCGCGCGGGACCGGCCGAGCAAACTACTGGAATTCAACGAACCAGCTTTCGTATGCGAAAGCGTAATTGCTTCCTGCAAAAGCTATCATTGCAGATTGCAACCAACTGTCAACGGGCTCCCGGAACCGCGCGGGCGGCTGCCGCTCCTGGCGCGGCGCCTGGTTCACGTTCTCCCGACCGGGCGCGGCGGGGCCGGCCCCCGCCCTGGGGAAGCCGCCCCAGAGGCGCTATCGGCGTGACAGGCCTGGCGAATTTCATTAAACCTTCGCGATGAATACGACGTGGGCCCAACGGTCCGATGAATTTCTGAGCATTAGCGGGCAGTTCAAACTCGGCGCCCTGGTGACCGAGGCTTCCCATCCGGTCACGGCAAATCTGAGCGATGTGGCGCGGACGGACACCGCCGCCGCCCTGAAGCTGTTGTTCGATGTGGACGGCGATGTGATCGGCAAATACCGGGAATTCGTGCAATCCGGCCGCGCGGAAAAGATCGGCGCCGCGGTGCTCACAGCCCTGCGGAACGGCGGGCGCATCTTCTTCACCGGCTGCGGTTCCACGGGCCGGTTGAGCATCCTGCTGGACTCGGCCTGGCGGGACTTCTGGCGGCAGCAAAAGACCCTCGCGCGGGCCGGGGCGCAGCCGGCGGGCGCGGCACCGGACTGGGAGGACCGCACGTTCAGCGTGATGGCGGGCGGCGATTACGCGCTGATCAAATCGGTGGAGGGCTTCGAGGATTTTGCGGCGTTCGGCAAAAAACAAATGACCGACCTCAAAGTCTCGGGCCAGGACGTGGTGTTTGCCATCACGGAGGGCGGCGAAACGTCGTTCGTCATCGGCACCGCCTGGGCGGGCGTGGAGGCGGGCGCGAAGGTTTATTTCGTTTACAACAACCCGGACGAAGTCCTCTGCCAGCACGTGGAACGCAGCCGGGAGGTGATTGCCGACGCGCGCATCGAGAAGCTCAATCTCACCACCGGACCGATGGCCATCACAGGCTCGACGCGCATGCAGGCGACGTCCATCCAGCTTTGCGTGCTGCTGACGATTTTGGAAGGCGTCGTGCGCGAGTTGAGCGGCCAGCCGCGGACGGACGTGGCCGGACAGTTTCTCGCGCAGCTCGAAACCGCCTGCGCCGGGTTGAAATCACCGGCGCTTTTGGCGTCGCTGGCGTCCCTGGTTTCGCTCGAAGAAACGATCTACCGGCGCGGCGGCAAGAACAGCTACTTCGCCGGCCGCTTCGGCATTGATGTGCTCACGGACACCACCGAGCGGTCGCCCACCTATTGCACGCCCCCCTTCCGCAAATTCGACGACGACCAGGCCACGGAATCCTGGGCCTTTCTGTTTGTGGCGGAGGACTGGACGGACAAGGCGTGGCAGGAAATCCTCAAGCGCAAGCCGCGCTGCGTGGAATGGAGCCGGGACGAAATCCATTCCCTGGTGGGGGAGGAAAACTTTGACCGCACGGTGGAGACGGTGCAAAAGATCAGTTCCACCGAACTCATGCGCTACAAAATCGGCAGCAACGGCCTGCGCTATCGCGCGCTGGTGGTGGCCGATGGCGCGGTGGCGGTGATGTCGGCCGGGGAAAAGCCGGCGGCGCAGAAATTCCAGCTCAAGCAACTCGAATCGGCGCGGGCCGGGCACGCGCGCACCGGCCTGCTTTATTTCGGCCCCGAGCCGCCGCCGGCCCTGGCAGACGCGGCGGAGGTGTTTGCATCCGTGCCCGTGCCGCGCACGAATCTGCTGCTGGACGGCGTGACGCGGGTGGTCGTGAAGCTGGTGATGAACGCGCTCTCCACCTGCACGATGGTGCGCCTGGGCCGCGTGATGGGCAATTACATGATCTGGGTGGTGCCGAGCAACCTCAAGCTCATTGACCGCGCCACCCGTTATATCACGCAGTTGACGAACCTGAATTACACGGCCGCCAACCGGCTGTTGTTCGAGATCATCGCCTACGTGGAGCCGCGCATGAAGTCGGACCAGGCGTACCCGCCGGTGGTGGGCATGGCGGTCCTGCGCGCCAAGGAAAAGCTCACAAACGAACAGGCGGAGGAACGACTGAAGGCGGAAGGCTGAAGGCTGAAGACCGCCAGCCCCGCCGCCGGCCATTCAGGACGCCGCCGAACGGGAGGTGCCGAACACGCGCGCGTGCTCCAGCAGCAGATAGCGGTCGGTCATGCCCGCGATGTAGTCGCACACCGCGCGATGGAGCCCGGCCTGGCGCACCCGCCGGCTCGCGTGCCCGCCAATCTCCCGGGGATGCTTGAGATAGTAATTGAACAGCTCGCGCAGCAGCCGCCGGGCCCGCACGTGCGGCGCGTGCACCACCGGGTTGTAATAAAGATTTTTGTAAAGATACCGGCGCAGTTCCCGGTTCAGCTCCCGCCGTTTCGGGCTGTACTGAATCAGCCGCCGGGCGCACCGGCGCACGTCATCGGCCGCGGCGACGCCCGCGGCGGCGATGAGCCGCTCGCTCGTGGCGATGACATCCGCGAGCTGCAGGTCAATGATCGTGCGGATGATGTAATAGCGGCGCGATTCGTCCGGCAGCGTGCCGAATTCCCGTTGCACGCGCTTCGCCGCCTGGGCCCAGATGCGGACGTGCCGACCCAAGTCCGTCTCCGAAAGCAGCCCGGCATCCAAGCCGTCGTCCAGGTCGTGGCTGTAATAGGTGATTTCATCCGCGAGGTTGGCGAGCTGCGCCTCGAGGGACGGATTTTTGGCGGTGAACTTCTTCCGCTTACCCGGCGAGCCGAGGGACTCGTCATGCTTGGCCAGGCCTTCCAGCACTTCCCAGGACAGGTTCAGGCCGGAGAAGCGCGGGTATTTTTGCTCCAGCTCCTCCACGATGCGCAGGCTGTGGCGGTTGTGCTCAAACCCGCCGTGGCCGCGCATGAGCCGGTCCAATACCGCCTCGCCTTTGTGGCCAAACGGCGAATGCCCGAGGTCGTGCGCCAGGGCGATGGTCTCCGCCAAATCGCTGTTCAAACGGAGCGCGCTGGCGAGGTTCCGCGCGATGGCCGCCACTTCAATCGTGTGGGTCAGCCGGGTGCGCAGGTGGTCGCCGGCGCCGTTGAGAAAAACCTGCGTCTTGTATTCGAGCCGGCGAAACGCGCGCGAATGAATCACGCGGTCGCGGTCGCGCTGGTACTGCGTGCGCCACAGCGGCGGTTCCTCCGGGTGCCGGCGGCCGCGGGTGTCCGCGCTCAATTGCGCGAACGGCGCCAGCGTGCGGCGTTCATTTTCCTCAAGCTCCTGCCGGTAGCGCGGCATAAATCAAATGGACGGCAAAATCGCAGCGTGGCCCGTCGTCGCGAACCCGGGCCCAAACATATTCTCTGCCCCGGATATTTCATGGGCAATCCTGTGGCGCAGACTTCCAAGTCTGCGGTAGCGCGGGTTTCCAAACCCGCAGACGCCACGCCGTGGCGACACCCGGCCGATTTGGAAATCGGCGATGCAGCAGGTTTGGAAACCTGCGCTACGCCGCTGTTGCCCTCGTCCGCCAAAGCTGAGAAATATACCCGCCAGGGCGGTTCCTCGTGCGGCCAAACACGCGGCGGCGCGAATCATTTCAACAGTTCCTGCACGGAAATGCCGCGCAGTTCGAACACGCGGCGAATCGTATCCTCGATCAGGTTGTTCGGGCAGCTCGCCCCGGCGGTGATGCCGACGGTGATTTGCCCCTCCGGCAGCCACTGGTGCGTCTCCACTTCCTTGTGGATATGCTGGTTGTAATGCACGATCAGTTTGTCCGAAACCATCTTGCCCGCGTTTTTGATGAAGTACGTGGGCAGCTTGGCCTCGCCCATTTCCGCCAGGTGGGACGTGTTGGACGAGTTGTAGCCGCCGATGACCAGGAGCAGGTTCATGGACTCCACCAGCAGTTTTTGGAGCGCGTCCTGCCGGTCCTGCGTGGCGCCGCAAATCGTGTCGAAGAACCGGAAATGGTTGCTGATGCTCCCCGGGCCGTATTTCTTCTCCATGGCGGCCTTGAAGCGCCGCTGCACCTCCTCGGTTTCGCCGCGCAACATCGTGGTCTGGTTGGCCACCCCCACCGCCTCCAGATGCAGGTCGGGATCGAAGCCGGCCGAGTAGGCGCCCTCGAATTTTTTCAGGAACTCCTCCTTGTCGCCGCCCTTCAGAATGTAGTCGCAGACGTAGTCCGTCTCCGCCAGGTTGAAGACCACCAGGTAATGGCCGGTGCCGTAGGCGCGGGCCTGCGAGGTCGTGGCCTTGGTTTCCTCGTGCTTGGCTTTGCCGTGAATGATGCTGGTGACGTGCTCCTTGGAGTATTGCCGCACGCGTTTCCACACGCTCATCACGTCGCCGCAGGTCGTGTCCACCAGGATGCAGCCCTTGGCCTCCAGTTTCTTGCGCGTGCTCACCTCGGTGCCGAAGGCGGGGATGATCACCGCGTCGCCGGCCTGCAAGCGGTCCACCTCCATGGCCGTGGGCTTGGCGGCGATGATCTGGATGCCCATGTTTTGGATCTGGTCGTTGACCTCGGGGTTGTGGATGATTTCGCCCAGGAGATAAATGGGCGTGTCCGGGGCGTTTTCGGCGAAATATTTCCGGGCGGCGTAGGCCAGGTCAATGGCGCGCTCCACGCCGTAGCAAAAGCCGAATTCCTTGGCCAGCTTCACCGTGAGGCCGGCGGTGGTCAGCATGCCGCCGTTGGCGCGCACCCGTTCCACCAGTTCGCTCCGGTAATGGGACAGCACCTGGGCCTGCACCGCCGCCATGATGTCGGGACGGCGAAGATTGATCTTCGAGACCGCCGGTGATTCCTTTAACATAACCGTAAATTAACGTTGATTAGCAAGGGAGTCGAGCAGGATTTGGGCGCGGCCGAAACGCCAGAGACGTTCCAGAAAGCAGCCGGGGGTTGAGCGACCAGCGGAAGCGATCCGGGGCGGCGACGGCTCGTCGCCGCGAATCAAGCATCTTGCCCCCGGGGAAACAGCGCCACGTCGCTTTCGCGCGAGCAACGGTCAGCAAAAGCTCGGGGCGCGCGCGGGCAGGCGAAAAGCGCCGTCGCCGCCGCGCTTTGCCGGCGCAGTCCAAGACGCGAACGGAATGGCCGGGCGCATCGAAATCGCCCGCTCAATCCTCAATCCTCCGCCTCTATGGGCTTTTTGCTTCTGCGTCTCCGCGTCTCGACGGTGAATCTGGATACCCACGCCCCGTTTTTAATCGGGCAACAGTCCGAGCACTTTCAAAGTGCGGCTCCACAAGTGCGGTCCGCCGTGGGTTGCCGGTGCGGGCGCCGGATGCGACAGGTCCGCAGCGGCATCGGTGGTGCGGCGGCGGGCCATCAAGGCGCGTTCCGGATCCTCGGCCGGCGTGCGAATCCGTGCGGCGACGTGTTCCATGCCCTCGGACTTGAGCAGGTAATCCGACGCGCCTTCGTCCAGCGCCCGTTCCCGCCAGTCCCGATTGAAACACGACGTGAACATCAGGACGCGGGTGGAGCGCGTGAGGGATTTGATCGGGCGCACGGCGTCGAGGCCGCTGCGCTCGCCCATCTGGACGTCCAGCAGGATCACGTCGGGGCCGGGCTTGCTGGCGAGGGCGCTCAACAGCGCGTCTGGCGAGGAAAAATGCCGGGCACACTCGATGCCGCCCGACTGGTCCAGCAACTCGGCGACCATGGTGCGCACTTCCTCGTTGTCATCCACGAGCCACACCCGCACCGCCGGCCGCGGAACAAGCGATATGTCAGTCGTTTCCATGCCGCCTGTCGAGCTTGAGTGATGCCAAGATAAAGTGCCCGCCTCCACGCCAGAGCTTGGGCGTATTACCCACTATATCAGACTGTTACTACAATGTCCGAAAGGATGGTCAGTGGCGTATTCTAGCCAGCCTGCGAAAAAATAGGCTTGGCGTCTTGCGCCTTGGCGGCGATGTCGTGACGGAACTGGGCGCCATCGAAGCGGATGCTTTCCACGGCCGCGTAGGCGGCGGCTTGGGCGGCTTTCAAATCCTTGCCCAATGCAGTGACGCCCAACACCCGGCCGCCGTTGGTGACCAACTGGCCGTCCTTCAAGGCCGTGCCGGCATGGAACACCTTGGTTCGCGGCAACGCGTCGGCCGCCTCCACGCCTGTGATGACCTTGCCCTTGGGATAGCTGCCGGGATAACCCCCGCTGGCCATCACCACACAGACGCTGGTCAGCGGACTCCAGCGCAAATCCACACCCGCGAGCGCGCCGTCGGCGCTGGCCTGAAGGAGTTCCACCAGGTCGTTTTCCAGGCGCGTGAGATAGACCTGCGTTTCCGGGTCGCCAAACCGGGCGTTAAACTCCAGCACCTTGGGGCCGGCTTTCGTCAGCATGATGCCGGGGTAAAGGATGCCGCGGTAATCAATCCCCTGCTCGGCGCAACCGCGCATGAACGGCTCAAGGATCCGTTTGGCGGCGTCGGCGAGCTGGGCATCCGTGAGAAACGGCGTCGGCGAATAGGTGCCCATGCCGCCGGTGTTCAGTCCCCGGTCGCCATCGAGGGCGCGCTTGTGGTCCTGCGAGGTGGGAAAAATCCTGGCCGTGGTGCCGTCGCACAGGGCATGCAGGGAGACTTCCATGCCTTCCAAATACTCCTGGATCACCACCCGGGCGCCGGCCGCGCCGAAGGCTTTGCCCACCATGATTTCATCCACGGCGCGCTCGGCTTCGGCCTGGGTCGCACACATCAACACGCCCTTGCCCAGCGCCAGGCCGTCGGCCTTCACCACGCAGCGGCCGCCGAGACTGGCGCAGAATTTTTTGGCCGAGGCGACGTCCTCAAAGGCGCCCGCCGCCGCGGTGGGGATGCCGTACCGCTCCATGAATTTCTGGGAGAAAACCTTGGAGGACTCGAACCGGGCGGCCTGCTGGTTGACGCCCCAGATTTTCAGGCCGTGCTGCTGGAATTGGTCCACGATGCCCAGGGCCAGTGGATTATCCGGGCCGACGACGGTGAAATCGCAGCGCTGCGCCTGCGCGAACGCGAGCAAGCCGGGCAGGTCTTCGGCGCCCAGCTTGACGCATTGGACCGGTGCGCCGTTCTTGGCGAGGCGCTCCCGGGCGATGCCGGCATTGCCCGGCGCACACCACATCTGCGTGGCGTGCGGCGACTGTGCGAGTTTCCAGACCAGGGCGTGTTCACGTCCGCCCGAACCGATGACAAGTATTTTCATTGAATCATCTGCGAAATTTCAGCCGAAGACGATGCCGTGCCGCGCGGCGCGGGTCAACTCCGCAAACGACCCCTGCGGCCATTGGGTTGAGCGGCCAGCGGGAGCGATCGGGGCGGCGACGGCTCGTCGCCGCGAATCAAACATCTTCCCCCGGAAAACGCCCCAATTTTCCCGCACCCCGGCAGGCGGTGCCAGAAACGCCATACTCGCGCGGAAAAGACTTGGACAGGATGAACAAGATGAGCAGGATGGCGCCCTTCCCTCGCGTGGCCGCGAACGTGAGTTCGCGACAAACTGAAAGCCACCCCCGCGATCCTCCCGGCAAAGACAAGGCGGTTTCCCGGGCTCATGGGCAAGAATTCCATCCTGTAAATCCTGCCAAGAAAACAAATCAAACTACGGCCCCAAACATGATTCAGCCAGCGTCTTGATGAAATCGTGCCGGTCCACATCGTCCAAGAAAATGTCCTCCCGCCGGTCGCCGCGACTCATCACATGATACCTGGCCCCGGCATATTCAACGCGGCGTTGGCGCGGCATGGCCGGCAGGCTAATGCCCCCTGACCAATTCTGGCCATCACAAAATGAACCAATCTATGGGCTGACCCCTGCTAACATAGCTTGGATGGTCGCCAGCACAACCGAAAGCCAAGTGGCTGTTGCGAGTCGAAGAGCGTACTGCAACATCCTTGGTTGACCAAAACAGCGCCACGAGGCCGGTTAAGTCGATGCAGGCGAACTTTGACTTCGCTCGTAGCCTAGAAGCCGCGCCGGCGACTGTAAGAAATTTGGCATATAGACGCAAATGTTTGGAGTGTACCCTTTAATTAAGAAATAAAAGCCATTCATTCACGAAAACTATTTTGGCCGCAACGGATATCCGGATGGTTGAGTCGGAAAGTTTGTCACAGGTTTCAGCATATTAGGTGCAAGAACATAGATTGCACCGTCTGGCTCAATTTGAAGCTCCACCGATCGCATATGTCTGCCGGTACGCTTATAAAACTCTGGTGGTATCCAACGGGCCGCATAATTCCACACTTTCTGATTTGATTGGACCTTCAATTTATACAAACCCACAAGCTCTGTGAACTGACCATCCGCTAACATAAACTGATACTCTATTTCAAAGTGGTAGGTGTGGTCGCCAGCCGGAACATTCACTTTGTTTACCTTATACGGACCAGGACGCAGCTTAATCCTATGACGTATTACCTGATCGTATCCTTCGTCACTTATCAGCGAATATGTAGTAATACTTAGCAAGTGTCCGCTATGATTGTACAATCCGGCATTTGATATAGAAACACAGCCACCGCAAATGACGACAGCTATCACAATTCCAAAAAACAATAAATATTTTTTCATGATTTATTTATGGCCACATCTGCGGCGGTTGACTAAAGTGTTCAGGATAGTAAGGCCCTCTCTCCATGAAATTTCCGCCTCCTAACATGCCATCAGAATACGGATCCGAAATCAAGGTCCCTATCATTGCAGCACCATAAACAGGAAGAAAAAGAGGCCCCAACACTTGCGACTGGTATGTGTGTTGCATCTCGTGGTCGGCATACGTCCAGTCTAATCTGTTAAGCTGTGGATCTAAAAGACCATTTTCTGGTCCAGTTGCGTAAAACGTTCCTTTACCCCAACCGCCTGTGCTAAAATTCATAGCGTTTCCAAAAGTGATAGCACCACCGTCAAGACAAAGAGGATTGCCAATAAACTCTATGCCATTATGACCGAAGCAAATTTGCTCGTTCCAATCCACCAATTTTCCTATACCCCCAAAGGCCACGCCAATCACCGTATTTGGTATGTTCACAACTTTAAAGGGGTCAGGCCGTGTATGATGGCATTCGTTCATGGCGCGGTAGCGTTTTGTAGAAGGGGCCAGGTTATAGTTCGGGTCGTTTTCTAGGCATGATTTTTTCTTATAGGGGTCAACCCATAGATTGGTTCGTTTTTTCATCGGCTTCGGTTTTGGGTGGACACGTGTTTCAGCCATTGATGAAGCAGAGCATTGGCACCCTTGGAGGTCCCCAAATGCACGCGCTGGGCGATGGCTTTGA
>Ga0181520_10002960_pt1 | contig 30601 bp, 31 predicted proteins | sample PEATcosm2014_Bin_29_FD_132451 | JGI IMG/M metagenome (GOLD analysis project Ga0181520, IMG submission 132451) | Peatland microbial communities from MTU Mesocosm Facility, Houghton, MI, USA - PEATcosm2014_Bin02_30_metaG | ecosystem: Environmental > Terrestrial > Soil > Wetlands > Peat | place...
AAGTTTTAGAAGTGTATTTTAGTAGAAAAATTCAGAACGGTCAAAAATAAATATTTTAATACGAATTAAGCTAATCGGTTTTTATAGGGCTTGACCGTCCTTGAATTTTCCGGTTAGTTTTTTTCGTTTATAAGTTCTTTGGGTAGCTGAAAAGTTAAATTAAAAGTGATTAATAAATTGATTAACGATTTGATTAATTTCTTTGAATTTGGAATGAAATATAATCTTTATCTCTCTATTACAGTTTTTATTCAGAATAAAGAAACCTTCAAATATTTATCATATTTAAAGGTTTTTAATTCTTTTGCGGAGAGACAGGGATTCGAACCCCGGAAGGACTTACATCCTTAACGGTTTTCAAGACCGCCGCATTCAACCACTCTGCCATCTCTCCGGACAAAATAAATTACAATTTAAAAAATAAATAACCTTATGAAAGAACGTAATTTTTTGATTGATAAATATATAAATACTTTTTCTTAGGGCAAAACACAAAAATCGACTAAATACTTTTAAATTGTTATTCGGATTTCCTTCCTCATTTATTTGTAAATTTATCGGAATTATTTAAATAGTTTTTTAATACGTCAAGGATTTATTTAAAATATGAATGATTTAGAGAGCTTTAAAATATTCGCAAAACATTTAGCCGATGTCAGCGGGGCGGTAATAAGAAGTTATTTCCGGATGCCTTTTTCAATTGATTCAAAAGCCGATTCTTCACCTGTAACTATCGCGGATAAAAAAGCAGAAGAATTAATGCGGGAGGAAATTACTGCAGCGTTCCCCGGACATGGAATATTGGGTGAAGAGTTCGGCGAGCAAAACCCGGATGCTGAATATAAATGGATTTTAGATCCGATTGACGGAACTAAAAGCTTTATTTGCGGAACCGTTACTTTCGGTACTTTAATTGCCTTATTAAAAAACGGTGAACCGATTCTGGGCGTTATTAATCAGCCGGTATTACATGAATTCATTATCGGCGATAATTTCTCCTGCGAACTTAACGGCGTTAAGACAAATGTTCGAAGCTGTGAAAAACTTTCCGATGCGGTATTGCTTACTACTGATCATTTGAATATTAAGAAGTACCGGGATATAAATAAATTTAATTCACTATTGGATAAAATTAAGCTGTACAGAAATTGGGGAGATTGTTATGGCTATTATCTTCTGGCTACTGGTTATGCCGATATAATGATCGACCCTGTTATGAATATTTGGGACTTTATGGCTCTTATCCCTGTTATTAAAGGAGCGGGTGGAATTATTACCGATTACAAAGGCGGTGATCCGGTAAAAGGCAATAGTATTATTGCTTCTGTTCCCGGGATACATAATGAAGTAATAAAGATATTAAATTAACATGCCGGGTAATCTAAAATTTTCCGAATAGAAAAATAACAAGTGTCAATATAGAAGATGCAGCTGCGAACACTTTTGGTTTCCTTGTGTTAAATACTAATATAAGAGCCGCAACCCATAGTACAAATAATAAAATAGATCCGATTGAAAATAACTCATTTACAGGCGCTATCTTTGTTCCGCCTATCATCCCTATCTCGCAGCCCTTCTTTACCGGACTGAATATCCATGCAAATGAGAAAAATGAAATAAGCGTGAAAATGGTATACATCTTAATTCTTGGAGCTTCTTTAAATACTCCCAAACCGGTTCTAAGCGCTAGTAATATTCCGGCAAAAAAAGTTATGTAATAGAACATCATAATTTGTAAAGGCACTTGCCCAAGAAACTGCAGAGTAACATTTGAAGTTTGAGGAACAAACACAGTTTTGCCGTTATCATATAGTTTTACCCGGTACTCAACTTTACTAAGAGGGGAATGATGCGGAATTATACCGGTTAATATATCATTGGCTGACATCAGCATTACTGTTTTCCACGAAGCTGTATCCTGCTTATCACGCCAATCAAGCTCTCCCGTTAAACCTTTGGATTCGCCCGCAAGCCAAACAGTATAATCGCCTTTCCCGCGGTAAATTTTGTCAAAGCTAAAAGAAATTTCTGTATAGCTTAAATTAATTGTGCCGTTTACCGGGTACTCCGCGGAAGTTGTATTCCGTGAATACGCTGCAATGAATAAAATTATTACGGCTGCTGACCAAAGTATTAATGATTGTTTCATTTTAATATGATTCTCAAGTTCAAATACAATATTATGAATCGATTTATAATTAAAAATAATGTAATTTTACTATAAATAAAATTGAATAAAACAGTTTTTAACTTTCGTTGTATTCTGTCGTACTTTCATTGGAACTGCTTTGTATTTAAGAAAAATATTTTAAGTTCGGACACAATTAAAAAAATCCCGGCGCTGCTATGATTAAAGGATTAAAGATTTTCAGCACTCCTGAAATTCTTGCTCAACATCTTTCAAATGAGTTGTATTCTTCGATTAATAATTCATCCGGTAATTTTTTCCTTGCCGTTTCAGGCGGCAGTACTCCCCTCGTAGTATTTAACAAATTGGCTCAGCCGCCTTATAATGATAATTTTTTATGGGAAAAAGCACATTTCTTTTGGTGCGATGAAAGATGTGTAAATGCGGACGACCCCGAAAGTAATTTTGGCGCCGCAAGAAGAATTCTCTTTAACAAGATTTCTATTCCTGCAGAAAATATTCATTATATTCATGGTGAGGCTGTTCCAATTGAAGAAGTTGTACGGTATTCTAATGAGATAGAAAAATTTGTTCCTTCAGGATGCAGCGTTTTACCGCAGTTTGATTGGGTATTATTGGGGCTGGGGGAGGACGGTCATACAGCTTCTCTTTTCCCGGGGAAAAGTTTATTGTTTACCTGCTTGAATATTGCCGGCGTTGCAAATCATCCTGAAACCGGGCAAAAAAGAATTTCTCTGACGGCAGATATTCTTTGCTGCGCGAAAAGAATTACTTTTGTTGTTACCGGGAAAGGAAAAGCAAAGGTTCTATCTGAAATATTACTGGACTTGCCCCCGGGTAAAAATTATCCTGCCGGAATAATAAAATCTCTTGGTAAAAATTTAGACTGGATTGTTGATAAAGAAGCTGCATTTTATTTATAATATTTTATCGCAATATTTACTATATCATTGTAAAGTTTTTTTACGAAAGTGAAAATTAGGAGATAAATGCTGCATAATCCAAAAATATATGAAATAAATACACGGGTCTGGATTAAACAATTTGAAAAGGAAACAACTCTTTCTAAAATACCCCATAAAGTATTTGATACCCTTTCTGAAGCAGGAATAGATATAGTTTGGCCTTTAGGAGTTTGGCAGACATGTCCTAAGCTTATTGAACAATGCTGCTTTTCTCCTGAGCTTATCCTTGCTTATAGTAAAAGTTTAAAGGATTGGAAAAAGGAGGATGTTATCGGTTCTCCTTTTGCTATTGATGATTATGTGGTGAATCCGCTTCTTGGCAGCATGGATGATCTTAAATTACTTCACGATACTCTTAATAAAAAAGAATTAAAGCTAATACTGGATTTTGTGCCCAATCATTTTAGCGCTGGATCAAGTTTAATTAAAACCAATCCGGAAATATTCCTTACCGCCGATGAAGAACTATTTTCAAAAGACTCGTATACATTTTTTAAATCCGAAGATTGTAATAACCGGGTGTTTTGCCATGGAAGGGATCCTCTTTTCCCTGCATGGACTGATACAATTCAGGTAAATTATTTTAGCCCGGATGCACGGGATTTTATGATTAACAGACTTTTTAAACTGACCGAAGTATGTGACGGTGTCCGCTGTGATATGGCGATGCTTCAATTGAATAATGTCTTTCAAAATACCTGGATAGGAGTTTTGAATAGAAGTGGTTATGCAAAACCTGCGGAGGAATTTTGGAAGGTTGCAATTGAAAGAGTAAAAAATAAAAAGCCGGATTTTATCTTTTTTGCCGAAGCATACTGGAATTTAGAGTGGGATTTGCAGCAGCTTGGTTTTGATTTTACGTATGATAAAATACTGACCGATAGAATGTCATCAGGGAATATTCTGGAAATAAAAGGGCATCTTGCCGCAGAAAAAGAATATCAGGCTAAATCTGTAAGATTTTTAGAAAACCATGACGAGACAAGGGCAATTATAAAATTTGGAAGGAAGCAGTTTCCTGCGGCAGCCGCGCTTATATGCACCATTCAAGGAATGAAGCTTTTTTTTGACGGTCAATTTGAAGGTAAGAAAGTTAAACTGCCTGTGCAGCTTGGAAGAGAGCCGGAAGAAAAAGTTTCCGAGCCCGTAAAAGACTTCTATTCAAAGTTATTATTGATAACAAAATCTAAAATATTCAGGGAAGGTGAATGGAAAATGCTTGAGCCGTCACCGGCGGCGCCGGATAACGATTCTTATAAAAATATGCTTGCCTGGCAGTGGAAACTTAACAAGGAATCAAGGCTGGTTATAATAAATTATTCTGAGGTTATCTCACAGTGCCGTCTGCTGTTTGATTTTCCAATAAATGATCGTGAAATTAAATTAACAGATCTTCTTAATAATATCAATTATACGCGTTCCGTAGATGAGATAAGTACTATCGGGTTATTTGTCGAGTTGGAGAATTATCATTGTCATATTTTTTCTTTTGGGGAAAATACTCCATAATTCTTCATATTTTTAATTAGCAGATTTTTTCGTTGCACTCCGGGATCAATCTTATGAAAGTTGCTGTCGTAATACCCGCTTATAACGAAGGGGCATCTATTGGCAAAGTTATAAGAGATATTAATTTGAATGTTGTTTCCGAAATTGTTGTTGTTAACAATAACTCTACCGACTTCACTTCTCAGGCGGCTCGTGATGCCGGTGCAGTTGTTTTGAATGAAAAGATTCAGGGCTATGGAGCTGCGTGCTTATGCGGGATAAATTATCTTAAAGGGAAGCAATACGATATTATTGTATTCTTGGATGGAGATTATAGCGATTATCCTGAAGAAATGGATTCATTGCTGAATCCTATTATAAATCAGGATTATGATTTTATTATCGGCAGCAGGGTGCTGGGTAAAAAGGAAAAGGGCGCATTGCCGTTACAATCTAAAGTAGGAAGTATAATTGCGGGCTTTTTAATAAATTCCTTTTGGGGTGTAAATTATACGGATTTGGGACCGTTTAGAGCTATTAAGTTTGAAAAACTGGTTGATTTGAACATGACGGATAGATGGTACGGCTGGACTGTTGAAATGCAAATTAAAGCCGCCAGAAAAAAGTACAAGATTCTTGAAGTTCCTGTTAGTTACAGGAAAAGGATTGGCAAATCCAAAGTTACCGGCACTTTTAAAGGATCTTTGTTGGCTGGCATTATCATAATTAAAACAATTATTAAATATATTTTTGTAAAAGAATAATTCAGTATAAGTTACTATGACCGAAGCTTTAATAGTATTTGCCAGGCTGCCTGTCGCAGGCAGCGTAAAAACAAGATTGGCAAAAACGCTTGGTGAAGATTTTGCCGTCAGGTTTTATAGGGCTTGCGCGGAGCATACATTTAATGAATGCAGGAAAGCTGCTTCAACCGGGATGGATATTTTTGTCTTTTATTCTGACGAAAAGGATAAAGAACTTATGAAAAAGTGGACTGGAAATGATTTCCGGCTATTGCCGCAGTCCGGCGAAGATATAGGGAAGAGAATGTTTAATGCTTTTAAAATTGTTTTTGATGAAGGTGTTAATCGGGCAATACTTATTGGTACTGATGTACCTGATATTTCTTCCGGTATTATTTCTAAAGCTTTAACTTCATTAAATAATACTGAACTGGTTATCGGTCCTGCAAAAGACGGCGGATATTATCTAATCGGCATGAAAAAGTTATACGGATTTTTATTTGAAAATATTGAGTGGGGAACCGGTAAAGTATTTGCCGGTACTTTAGATAAAATAAATATGAATAATCTCGATAAAAAAATAATTACTGAGTTGTATGATATTGACACGGAAGAAGATATTACTAAGTGGCTCTCTGCAAAACAGGAAGATGAAATTAACCCGGTCGGAAATTTTATAAAAGAATACTTCAGTTCAGGCAAAGCGGTAAAATAAATATATGAAGCAAAGAGTTTTAATATTGTTATTTTGTTTTTCATCCTTGCATATAAATAATGCACAGAGCGGCGATAGCAATTATCAATTATTCAATCTTGTACTAAATAAATATGTAAAACTTGGAAAAGTTAATTATAAAGAGATGTCCATCGATTCTAGGGTATCCGGGGTTGTTGAACAGTTTGAAAAAGTAAACCCCGATAAAATAAAGTTGTCAAATGACAAACTTGCATTCTGGATTAATCTTTATAATTCAATCGTATTACAGATTATCAGCAAGAACTATCCTTTAAAAAGTATAAATGATCTTAATACGGGTATCGCTATTCTTAGCCCTGTTCTGGGTAAATCAATATGGGACAAAAAACTAATCAAAATTAATAATAATAATTTATCATTAGCTCAAATACAACATATAATTACAGCCTCCGATTTTAAGGATCCGAGAGCGCATTTTGCAATAACATATGCGGCAAACGGATGTCCGCCTTTAAGGGATGAAGCTTACACCGGCGAAAAATTGAATGAACAGTTGGATGAACAGGCGCGCATTTTTATAAATGATACAACGAAAAATATTTTTAACCTGAAAAGCCGAAAAGCTTATGTGTCGAGTATTTTTAAATCCTATGAGAAGGAATTCGGGTTTAATTATAAAAATACGTTAATATTCCTGTCTAAATTTCTCCCTAAAATAATTAGGGAAGACATCTCTGCTAATTCGGATCAATGGGAATTGACTTTTAAAAGTTTTAACTGGTCCATTAATAAAATAGATTAAACAGCTGTGATAATGATGATCCTGATTTCTTGCAAAATACAGAAGCAAAATCGATGATTTATCTGTACCGCTTGTCGGTCATATAAAGCCATTCGGCGAATAATTAAAAGAATTCAGATTAATTTTTAATTAATAACTTTACATTTAAAAAACAGTTTATTAAGTTGACTCTGAGAGAATGTAAACTTTGGGAAAATTATTTTTAAGTGCTTGATTTGATAAGTAATTATTTATTTTACCAATTCAAATTTTTGGGAAGGTAAAAAAATGGATTTGTTTTCAATTATAATGTCTGCGGTAACAATTTTTGCCGGTTCTTTTTTTGTCTTGATAGGGGGATCTTATATAGCATATCGAATAAGAAAAAAATCAATGTAAATATTGATTTAATAAAACTTTTTTTTGATTCAGTAAAGGTAATCCCTTTAATCTGAATCTTTTTTGTTTTAAACTCACCTTATGGCAAAACATAAGAAGTACTTTCATCACATTTAGCAAAAATATTGCTTTGTAAATTAAGGGGGAAGTAATATAGATAATTATTAAATCAATGATTTGTCTGCGGAATGGCTAATTCGTGAATTACCTTGCCGCGCAGACAAAGTGTTAAAAAAGCACTAAAAATGAGCCTAACGACAAGTTAAATGAACCGGAATTTATTAAGAGTGTTAAAGCGGAAGTGAAATCAGCCGAAACATTTTATTAACTTTTCAGGTTAAACTGTAAAAAATTTAAGCTTAATAATAGAAAAATTATACCGGCAAACGATCTATTTCGAAAATATTCAAAGGGACAATTGGAGTCGTTCAGAAAAATTTGCACCTTTTAAAAAGCTGAACTGAAATTATTTTTTACTATTTTTATAATCGTATTTAAAGATATATATTTTCATTTTGCAAGGATTTATAATTTATGGGACATGGAAAATTAAAGCCTAAAGAAAGACAGATAGGCAAGAAAACAATTGAAAAAAAACCTTTGATAAATCCAAAATATAAAAACACTTTTTGGACGGCGGTTATTGTGTTTATATTATTGATTTTTTTTATAGTTAATAATACAAGTTCTGTCCCCGTCCAGGGTCCATATCCTCCAAGCTATAATCCTTCAACTCCGGTAAAACCGGATACTGCAATAGATAAAAAATTAATAATGAAAATTGAAAATAAATAGTAATCTTTGCTTAATGTAAAAAGTGGTTTAAGGTGGTATAATGAAGAAAATATCAATATCAGTTGTTCTTTTTTGTATTTTATTGTTGCTTGGATGCAATAAAAATGCCTCTGATATTAATAAGGAACAAAAAAACAACTCAGAGTTAAATAAAGAAAGTAATTCTGCTGATAATTTAAATTCTGGCGGTAATAAAGCGCCTGATTTTACTCTTGTTGGCCCGGCAGGCAATAAAGTAAGCCTATCTGATTATAAAGGCAAAGTGGTTATTGTGGATTTTTGGGCAACCTGGTGCCCTCCTTGCCGAAAAGGAATTCCGGATTTGGTTGATATTCAAACAGAATTTGGAAACAAAGTAGCTGTAATCGGAATTTCAGTTGATACCGAAACAAAAGATCAGGTTGCTTCTTTCATAGAGAGTTTTAATATAAATTATACTGTCCTTTTTGCTACTCCTGATGTTGTCCAGTCCTACGGCAATATTGAATCCATTCCTACTTCGTTTATAATCGATAAAAATGGCAATATCGTAAATCAGTATGTCGGACTTACACCAAAAGAAACTTATATAAATGAAATTAAAAAACTAATAGATTAATTGTAGAGTTAATCGGTATTATGTTATTATTTCAACTTTAGGGCTGTTAGTTGAACTTGCATGTTAGGATTTAGATAAGTTAAGCTGCCAATGTAAATTATTACTTATTTAAATTCTATAACCTTATTGAATCTCCTTCTTTGGATTATTATTTTTTCATGTTATTATCATCTCTTTTGTTTAATAAATGGAATTGAATTAAAGTTTGACAAAAAAAATAATATTACAATCTATTCTTTTTCTGCTGCTTTGCAGCTTAAGTTTCTCTTCCTATGCTCAGGGATTGCCAATTGCTCCGAAGACTGCTTACCAAATTAAGGCTGATAGTCTGATGGAATATCTTTTTAATAACAATAAATTAATGGGATCTGTGACAATAGCAAAAGCCGGTAAAGCAGTATATGAAAAAGCAACGGGTTATTCACAATTATCCGTTAATGAGAAAAAATTTTCCGGTACCGGAACAAAATACCGGATTGGCTCTATTACAAAAATGTTTACTTCGGTAATGATTTTTCAGCTGATAGATGAAAAAAAACTCTCTATTGATTCAACACTTTCAAAATTTTTTCCCGGTATACCCAATGCGGATAAAATAACTATTGGAAACCTGTTAAATCATCATAGTGGTTTGCATAACTTTACAAATGATTCAACTTATCTCAACTGGAATGCCTCGCCTAAAACAGAACAGCAGATGCTTGAATTATTTAAAAACCAGAAACCCGATTTTCAACCGGGTGAAAGGGGAGAATACAGCAATACAAATTATGTTGTTCTCGGCTTTATTATTGAAAAAATTACAGGTGATAATTATCGGGATGAGCTGAAAAAAAGGATTGTAGATAAAATCGGTTTGGAAAATACTTATTACGGGCATAAGACCGATGCAAATAATAACGAAGCATTTTCTTATACATTTGGTGATAATATGTGGACACAAAGTAAAGAAACCGATATGAGTATACCCGGAGGCGCGGGAGCTATCGTTTCGACACCGGGAGACCTGACTAAATTTATTTATGCTTTGTTTACTGGGAAATTAATAAGTCCCGAATCATTAAAGAAGATGAATGCCATAAAAGATAATTTTGGAATGGGAATTTTCCAGATTTCATTTTATGATAAGCACGGCTCCGGTCATACAGGCGGTATAGACGGTTTTGTTTCTAATCTCATATATTTCCCCGGAGACAGTATTGCGCTTGCGTTCTGCGCTAACGGAATGAATTATAATATGAATGAAACTTTGAAAGGTATATTAAGCAGTTACTATGATAAGCCTTTCACATTCCCTTCATTTAAAACAGTAAATATCCCGGTAAAGAAATTAAGTAAATACGAAGGCGTCTTTTCTTCAGTTGTACTCAATTTAAAAATTTCAATTAAAAGGAAGGAAAATATTTTAACTGCACAAGCAGCAAATCAATCGGCTTTCCCCTTAAGTGCAGTAAGCGAAACGCATTTTAAGTTTGATCCAGCCGGTATTATAATTGATTTCACAATACCAAAATACGGGCAAGTTACTGAGTTTTATCTAAAGCAAGGCAGCGGCAGATTCTTGTTCACAAGAGAAAAATAAATTATAGCAAATTGCATCATCTATACTATCTGCCCTGCAAAGCCGTCTTATTTATAGTAAAACCGAATTAAACAATCTGTGGTAAAATTATTCTGCGTTTGTTAAATTTATTTATCAATTTTTCAGTAAGATGAATTTTAAATTTAAATTAAATACAGCAGATAATTCTTTTGTAAGTTATTCGGCTTCCGTTTTAGTGCACTTTGCCATTCTTATTCTTGTTTTGATTTTACTAAACCTGTCAGGTGATAAGCCAAGAATAAATCCCCGGTTTGTTCAGGTTACAACACAGAATTTTAATGCAAATAATAATATGGACGGTAATCCGGCAAAGCCTCCCAAAGCAATTATTTCTGAAGAAGATAGAAAAAAGAACAATGAAAAGCCGGATGATGATAATAAATCAGAACCATTGAAGGAAATTGCGGAGAACGCTTTTTATAGTATTGCTAATATCGATGCTGATACTAGTAGTTTGGACCAGGTTTATAATGAACCGACTTTAAATGTTACCTTGAAATATCCCGCCGGCTGGACATACTTAGATCAAAATGTAAACAAAAAACTTGACGGCGTTACATTTTGGTCAACAATAGGAAATTATTCTCCTCCTCCGTATATCAATCTTGAAGTAAAGGATAAAGATTTATTCGATGCAAACCGGTATAAATATAAAATAAAAACACTGATGTATATAATATATTATAATGATCCGGAAGAAATGGAAGACCAGGTAAGCCAGATATTTTATATAAGAACAAATTCGGGCGAAGATTTTAGTTTGAAATTGATAATGAACGGGGAAAAAGAATTTAAATCTTTTCAGCCCGTTTTTTTTGGTATGTTGAAATCATTTAAATTTGGAAAGCGTTTGTTTTAGTTTTGAAGTATTCTGCTTGACGGTTTTGGCAAAGTAACAGTAAATTTACTGCCTTTACCGTACACACTTTCAACATGTATAGTACCGCCATTTTTTTCTACCATCTCTTTAGTTAAAAGTAAGCCTAAACCGGTACCTTTTTCATTATTTGTTCCATAGGTTGTGAAGCAGTTTAACCCAAAGATTTTGTTAATATTTTCTCTTTTTATCCCGATACCGTTATCTTCAACCGTTAATTCCACAAATTTACCGGCATCTGTCGAAATAATATTAATTAAACCGCCCGGCTTAGTAAATTTAATTGCATTGGATAATAAGTTTTTTAATATTGAATGAAGCATATCTTCATCTGCAAAAACATCCTGTTCTGCAGATACTTTGTTAATAAGAGAAATATTTTTATCTTGTGCATTAACAATCAACAGATCTACAGCGCTTTTTACTCTTTCAAAAAGATTCAGTTCAAGCAAGCCGACTTGTATCGCCCCCGTTTCCAACCTCGCCCAGCTTAACAAATCCTCCAGCAAATTAAATTGGTTCTTTAAAGCTTTATTTATTTCTATACTGTATCTTTTTATCTCGTCTGCGGTTAAAGTATCAAACTCCATAGCGATTATTTCAGAGTATCCGAGTAAAGCAGTGAAAGGGCTTTTAAGATCGTGTGCTATCATAGAAAAAAGCTTGCCTTTGTCTGCATCTAATATATTCCCCCCTTCCCCATCATTCGTCATAAAACCTTCTACAGCTATCAGTTCATTATCCGGTGAAAAAATACCTTCACCTCTTTCAAATATCCATTTCACATTTCTATTATTATCAATTATACGGTAATTTATCGTAAAGGGTTCCTTGTTATTTAGGGCAAAATCAATTTTCCCCAGGACATTTTTTTTATCTTCTTCATGGAAAAGGTCCTTGTAATCTATTTTTCCGGGTATCAAAAATTCTTCCGGTGAATATCCGGTAATTTTTTTTGATCCTTTACTTACATATTCCATACGCCAGGTAGAATCATTTTTACGCCGGTAAATCATACAGGGAAGAAAATCTATTATTGAAGATAAGTCCGTTGCTGCCTCATAATTAGACGGTAATGGTTCTTTCATTGTAATGCTGTACCCATAATTTTACTTTATTAAATCTAAAATAAACAACTATTAACATATCCTCAAACGGATTCCCGGCTTTTTCAACAAAACCCAATAATAATAAAAACTAATTGATATTAAAAAATTTCATCTGCTAAAATTTATTGTTCAATAATAAATTCACAAATCAATTTGAGGAAGATATAACTTTTTATCAAAATTAAAGGAATTTACATGTTTTTATATTAAAAAATGAGCTTTCGTAATTGATCTCAAAATATTAAAATTCATTTCAAATTATGAATCTATTAGTGATTGGATTTTTTCAAATGAATTATGAGCTTAATAATCTTGACTTTCTTTGTTCTAACTCGTAATTTTATCTTCTTTATTAAAAGTTTATTTGATTTTGGAGAAAAATTAATGAAACAAGCCAAAATGACGAGATTTATTTCGACCGACGACGCCGATAGAAAATGGTATGTTGTAGATGCGAAAAATCAGGTTTTAGGCAGACTTGCCACCGGTGTTGCCAGAATTATCCGCGGTAAAAATAAACCCGCATTTTCACCGAATGCAGATACCGGCGACTTTGTGGTCATTATTAATGCCGATAAGATAAAGCTTACGGGTAAAAGAGAACTCTTAAAAAATTATTTCCATCATTCCGGCTATCCCGGCGGATTGAAAACTAAAAGTTATGGTGAGGTTATGGTTAGCAAACCGGAATTCATTATTGAGAGCGCTGTGAAAGGAATGCTTCCTAAAACGAGACTTGGAAAGCAATTAATTAAAAAATTAAAAGTTTATCCCGGTGCGATACATCCGCATCAGGCGCAGAAACCGGAACTAATTACTATATCGGAGAAATAATGGCAGATCAAATTTACGTCGGAAGAAGAAAAACTTCAGTTGCAAGAGTAATTTTAAGAAGCGGTAACGGTAAGATTACTGTAAACGGAAGAGAATTTGAACTTGCGTTCCCCGAACAATTAAGCAGAGAAGATATTTTAAATCCGTTTAAGGCTACCGAAACTTTGGGCTTGTATGATGTATTTGTTCATGTGAACGGCGGTGGTACTACCGGGCAGGCACAAGCTGTAAGATTGGGTATTTCAAGAGCTTTAATTACTTTAAATCCGGAATTCAGACCTGCCTTGAAGGCAGAAGGTTTTTTAACCAGGGATCCCCGAATGGTTGAACGTAAAAAATACGGTCAGCCTAAGGCAAGGAAAAGATTTCAATTTTCTAAAAGATAATTTATTTATTAACTATTCATACTTCCTGATTTGCCCCCTGTGTCCTTTATAAAAATGGATCAAAGGTAAAGTTGAAGGAAGTAGAAGAAAAAAACAGGAGTAAAAATGAAAAAGATTGAGTTAACTCAACTAATTGAAGCTGGGGCGCATTTCGGGCATTTAACACGCCGCTGGAATCCTAAAATGAAGACTTATATCTTCATGGAAAAGAACGGGATTCATATTATTGATCTTAAAAAAACACAGGAACTGCTTTTTGTTGCCGCTGAACATTTATCTAGAATGGTTGCCGAAGGCAGGAGAGTTTTATTCGTAGGTACTAAGAAACAGGCAAAAAACATTATAGATGCCGAAGCAAGAAGATGCGATGCTAATTGGGTAAGTGAAAGATGGCTTGGCGGCATGTTGACAAACTTTTCTACTATTAGGAAAAGTATAAAAAGACTTACAAATATTGAAAAACAGGAAACCGACGGAACTTTTGATAAAATTACTAAAAAGGAAAGACTTTTTTTAACAAGGGAAAAAGATAAACTGAAAAAAGTTCTTGAAGGCGTTGAAACTATGTCCCGTTTACCCGGTGCAATGGTTGTTGTGGATATTAAAAAAGAGTCCATTGCTGTAAATGAAGCAAAACGGTTAAATATCCCGGTGTTTGCTATTGTGGATACAAATTGCGATCCGGATCCTATTAATTACATTATTCCTGCTAATGATGACGCAGTTAAAACGGTTGAGCTGATAATAAACTATCTGGCTAGTGCGATTATTGAGGGCGAAGCGAGGGCTAAAGAGGTTAAAGCTCAGGAAGCTGCTGAAAACGAAAGGCAAAAGAAAGAACAGGAACAAGAACTTAAAGAAGAAGTTAAAAAAGAAACGGCTAGAAAGTTAGAAGAAAGAAAAGAAAAAAAAGCTAAAGAAGCTAAAGAAGAAAATACTTCTGTTGATAAATAATAAAGAGGAAGATAAGATTTATGGTTATTACTGCTGCAAGAGTGAATGAATTAAGACAAAAGACCGGCGCGGGTATGATGGATTGTAAAAAAGCGCTGACTGAAGCCGAAGGTGATTTTGAAAAGGCAATTGAATTACTTCGAAAAAAAGGTGCGGCTGTCGCCTCAAAAAGAGCTGAAAAAACAGCTAACGAAGGTTTAGTGCTTACAAAAATTTCTGAAGATAAAGAGACGGGTGTAATTGTTGAAGTTAATTGTGAAACTGATTTTGTTGCGAAAAGCGCTGATTTTGTGAAGTTCGCAGATAATGTTTTACAAGCTGTTTTTTCTATTAAACCTGAAAATGTGAATGATTTGATGGAAAAAAGCAATATTATTAAGGACTTACAGACTAATGTAATGGGTAAAGTTGGAGAGAAAATTGAAATTTCCCGTCTTGCAATTGAAAATGCACCTAATGGCGTGATTGTAGATTATGTACACCTCGGTTCTAAATTGGGTGTGCTTATAAAATTTGATAATCTCACTAAAGATAAAAACGCATTCAGTGAAATAGGTAAAGATATTGCTATGCAGGTTGCCGCAATGAAACCCATTTGCGTTTATAGGGAAGAAATCCCTAAGGATATCATCGATAAAGAAATTGATATTTACAAAGAACTTGCCCGTAAAGAAGGCAAACCGGAACAGATCCTTGAAAAAATTTCACAGGGTAGATTAAATAAGTTCTACCAGGAGAATTGCCTTGTCGAACAGGCATTTATTAAGGATAATACTAAAACTGTAGGCGACTTATTAAAAGAGTTCAATTCATTGCATGGATCGCAGATAAAAATTTCTCTTTTCCGTCGCTTTCATTTAGGCGATGAAAAAAAATAGATTTGACTAAAAAGGTCTTAAAAATATTAAGACCTTTTTTTTTAATATTTTTGTTTTTTTTATTAATTTCGGATATTGAAAATATCACTACTCTCTCTCTCTCTGCGTTAATTAGATGAGGGTGTGCTTAAGTCATAAATTCACTCCTGAATGGATCTTATAGCGTGTGAATTTAAGAGTGCCTAATTTTTTTTGGAAATAATTTATGAGTTCATTAAAGTACAAAAGAATATTATTGAAACTGAGCGGTGAATCTTTGATGGGAAAGAAGGGCTTCGGTATTGATCATAATGTACTGGACTTCTTTTCTACTGAAGTTAAAAAGGTGCATGATATCGGAGTGCAAGTCGGAATTGTAATCGGGGGAGGGAATATTTACAGGGGTTTAAGTGCAATTGATCAAGGGATAGACCGCGTAACCGGGGACCAGATGGGAATGCTTGCAACAATGATTAATTCTCTTGCTCTTCAGAATGCAATTGAACACAAAGGAATTTATTCAAGATTGATGAGTTCCATCCATATGGAACAGATTGCAGAGCCTTATATCAGACGGCGGGCAATACGCCATCTTGAAAAGGGAAGAGTTGTTATTTTCGGCGCAGGTACTGGGCATCCTTATTTCAGCACTGATACCGCTGCTTCTTTAAGAGCAGTGGAGGTTGAAGCAGATGTAATTATAAAAGGAACCCGGGTTGACGGCGTTTTTGATTCCGATCCCGAAAGAAATTCCAACGCTTTAAAATACGATAATATCTCTTATCTGGATATTCTTAAAAAAAACCTTAGAATTATGGACCTTACTGCCGTAAGCCTTTGTCAGGAAAATGATCTTCCAATGGTTGTGTTCAACATGGATATCCCTGATAACCTTCTGAAGTTGGTTAATGGGGAAAATGTTGGTACCATAATAAAAAAATAATTTATTTGTTGAGAAAAAGTTTATATTCAAATATTTTTGCCTATAATTTTTAACAAATTAAGAGGAATTTATGGAACAGACACTAAAAGATGCAAAATCCAGGATGGATAAATCGCTTGAAGCTCTTCGAGGAGAGCTGGCAAAAATCAGATCCGGAAAAGCAACTACTGCTTTATTAGACGGCGTTAAGGTAGATTATTATGGAAATCCGACGCCGGTTAACCAGGTCGCCAATGTTACGGTTCTGGATGCGCATACTCTATCTGTTACTCCGTGGGATAAATCTGTTTTATCTGCAGTAGATAGGGCAATTCTTGAAGCCAATATCGGTTTTAACCCTGTAAGCGATGGAACAAATCTAAAAATTCCAGTTCCTCCGTTAAATGAAGAACGAAGAAGAGACCTCGTAAAGATAATTAAGAAATTCGGCGAGGAATCTAAGGTTGCCGTCAGAAATATTAGAAGAGATGCCAACGAGCATTTAAAGAAGGAAGTGAAAAGCAAAAAAATTTCAGAAGATCAACTAAAAGAAGGTGAAGATAAAATTCAAAAATTAACCGACGAACATGTTCTAAAAGTTGATGAGTTATTGAAGCACAAAGAAAAAGAAATTATGGAAATTTAGATTCACTTATTAAGTGATTCATAAGCCCAATTTTGAATTCAAAATTGGGCTTTTGTTTTAAAAATTACTCAATATCAATACAGACAATTAGTGTAGCAATCGCTCTTAATATAAATTTAATTTAAATATTAAAGATTTTTTATTTAAATTTTAAATGAATAAAAAGCAATGTCGGTTTTTTTTCTTCTTATGAATTTATCTGATGGATAACAATAATATAAAGATATCAAAAAGCGAGATTTCAAAATATACTTCTTATCTCCGTACTGATTTGATAAGAAACGTTGTATTTTTAAGCGGTGGTATTGTGTTGTTTATTACCGGCTGTATAATTTACGGAATTATTCTGAACCTGAGAGAAATTCCCTTGAGCCGGGCGGTTGATGAAAAAGGTTTTGGAAGACTTGATGAAGTAAATATATTGATAGACCGGAGAGCCTATAGACTTTTTTTGTATAATGATACTGTATTTATTAAATCATATAAAGCTAATTTTGGAAGAAATAATAATGTGCCTAAATGCAAAGAGGGAGATTTAGCTACGCCGGTTGGTGAATACAAAATTTGCGATATTGACACTGTAAGCAGGTATCATAAATTTTTTAAATTTAATTATCCTAATTTGAATGATGCAAGGGAAGCATTGCGTAAAGGCGTAATAAATCAAAGTGTATTTGATAAATTGAAATTTGATTTTGATTATAATGTATCTCCGGATTCAAGCACCTATTTAGGCGGCAATGTCGGATTACATGGTATAGGAGTTCTAAATTTTGTTTTTAAGTACTTGCCTTTGAACTATAATTGGACTGACGGTTCGGTTGCAATCTCTAATGAAGATATAGATGAGCTTTATTCAGTAGTTAAGAAAGGAACTAAAGTTGTTATTAAATAGAAAAGTTTTATATTTATTTTTTTTACTTTTCCCGCTGCTTGCATCTTGCGACGGAAAAGACGCAAACAATTCGGGAACAACGCAAAAAACGGATTACGAAAATCCACAGTTTGTAATTCAGGAAGCTAAAAAAGCCTTAGGCGATAACGTTAAATTTGCTTATAAAGGAAAATATAATAGCGATTCCGTAATTGAGATTGCAGCAGGTATCGAAGTGCAAAATCCCAAAGAATGGGGGATTAAATTTTTACTCTTAAAATTAGACGGCAATAAATTATCTGCTGTTTATCAAACCGCGCTGTTAAACGGATCATTTAACAAATGTCTTGTCCAAAAAATAAAATTTCCGATGTTTGATTATGAATTAATTTATTATAATTCACAGGGCTATTTTCTCGGCAGCGGCGGCGGGGAAGTCTATTCATATCTTATCAACTTTAATGAGGGTAAAACATATTATGCACATTTAGTTGACGAACCCGGTAATCCAGCCTCTCTATTCCTTTCGGAAAATATTGATATTAACGAAGTAAAAAGTTTTTTCGTAAGTAATTTCAAAAGAGATTATCCCGCAGTAAAGGTAGCTCCGAAGGATATAGTATTGAAATATTGAAAATATCTATCGTTATTTAGTTTTGTAATTTCCTTTTGAAATGATAACTATACTAAATTATGCCTGTAAAGAAAAAAATAATATTTTTATTTCTCATTTTCAACTTACTGCTGTTTGCCCAATCACGCAAAAGATTTGAGTTAAGCTCAATCTCTTTTGAAGGAAACCAATCCTTTCCATCGTCTGCTCTTAGTGAAATTATTGTTTCACAGCCTACTCCCTGGTGGTTCTGGAAGTTTCTTCATTCTTTTTCAAGCCTTGGTAAAGAACCGGTTTATTTTGATTCTTCCAATATTCAATTTGACCTGACTTCGCTTAAGGATTATTATAATTCAAATGGATTTTTTGAGGCAAAATTTAATTATAAATATAATGTTGATACTGCCGGAGAAAAAGTCGATCTGATATACATTATAAATGAAAACAGACCTGCAGGGTTCGGGAAACTTAACCTGTCGGGAATTAAAAGTTTGCCGCCTTATATTATGAAGAGTGTATTTGAAAATGTTGAGGTTGATACAGCTGCACGATTCTCACAGAGCATTATTCAGAATAATACAAGCAAAGCTGTAAATAACCTTCAGAATAATGGCTATATGTTTGCACGGTTCGATAGCACTATAGTAATTAAAGATACAGTGTTAAATAAGGCAAGTACCGATATATATTTTTCAACCGGAAACAGGTATAAAATAGATACCGTCTTGATAAATAAAACCGGCGAAGGAGCTGACTTGATACAAGATGATCTTTTGCGGGATATAACTGGAATTAAGAAAGGTGATTTTTACAGCTTAGATTTGCTTAAAAGCAGTCAGGCAAGGTTATACCGGACGGGATTATTCAACTCGGTTTTGCTTGCAGGAGACGTTAAGGATACAACCGGCAGTAAAGTTCCGATTCTTGTTACCGGGAATGTAGGCTTGCTGAATGATCTATCTCCCGAAGTAATTTTGAATAACCAGCAAAACGCTTTTTATACAGGACTTGGTGTTTCTTATACAAAAAAAAATTTTTTAGGCGATGCGCGTAAACTTACTATTGGCACTTCATTCGGCGTCCAGGATATTTTTAACGAAAACTTCGGGAATTTAATTCACCATTTCTCTTACAGGGATACTACTCTCCTCGGCTTCGTTGACGCAAGAATAACAGTAAGTCAGCCTTATTTATTTGGGAAGCCTATCTTCGGCACATGGGAAACTTACGCAACAATTAATAAACAGCCGGATTATAACAACACCGTTTACGGTTCCAAGCTGACATTTAATTTTGAAATGCCGACTTTTACTTTTATTAATAATTTCAGTACATCATATACGCTGGAACAGTCAAATGCAATTTTTCGTAACTATAATGATACTACGTCAAAAATATTTATTTCGGATATTGCTGTGGATGCTTCTTCAACATCAGCGGATAATATTCTTTTCCCCACACAAGGATATAATCTTTCATTTCACATTGAAGAAGCTAATTCCATACCATATTTACTTTCTAAGCTATTTAAGGTACACCCCCCGGATGCATTATTCTATAAGGTGGTTCTAACGGATTCTTATTATTTACCTTTGGACTTAGATAAGAATTCAATTTTAGCGGCAAAATATAAAATAGGAAACATTCAAATATTTTACGGAGATTTTTCTGGCGTACCAATAGACCGTTCATTCTATTCCGGCGGGAGCAATTCAGTCCGCGGCTGGCATGCTAATGACCTTTTACCTTTAGGTAGTCAAGAGGTAATAGGGATTGAAGGCATCAGTGATAAAGGCGGAACATTTCTTATGGAAGCCTCATTGGAATTTCGCAGGCGATTCTTAGAGAACTTCGGGTTCGTTTTATTTACAGATTACGGAAATACTTGGCTTGGTCATAATCAATTCATGTGGGACGGCGTTGCAGTTGCCGCCGGTTTTGGGTTTAGATATTATACTCCGGTTGCTCCTGTCAGAATAGACCTGGGATTTAAATTTTATGATCCTAATCCTGACCCGAATAATCCTTCAGAGAAGTTGTTCATATGGCAAAACTGGAGCCCTAATTTTTTTAATAATATAGTATTGCAGTTTGGATTAGGCGAGGCATTTTAGTTTTAAGGAGGAGGATATGCCCGTCTCGATAAACTAAATTTGTCTTTTAGCTTTGTTCGCCACATATAAAATTGTTATTTTTAAAATCTTTAAAAGGAATATTATGATTCTAAGTATGACCGGTTACGGAAAAGGAACTGATATAAATGACAAAATAAGAGTAGAGGTAGAAGTAAAAAGCGTTAATAACCGCTTTTTGGATATTATAACAAGACTTCCAGCTTCTTTAATGAATAAGGAGTATGAACTCCGCGAGCAGATTAAAAATAAAATTAATAGAGGTAAATTAACTGTTGTTATACAAATCAAGAGGAATGATTGCGAAAATCAGGATTTTATTGTTAATAAAGATAAGTTAAAAAATTATCTTTCATTTATAAAAGAATTAAAGAAAACTGCAAAAATTAATGAAAAAATAAAACTTGAACATATTTTATATAACAAAGAACTCTTTGAATCAGGTGATATTGAATTTACCGAAAATGAATTTAACGTAGTTAGAAAATCCCTTGATACAGCGCTTAATGAGCTGCTTAAGATGAAAAGGAATGAAGGGAAAGAGCTTGCTAAAGACCTTAGAAAACGTATAGAAATTATCGAGAATAAACTGGCGGAAATTGAAGCTGAGTCAAAAGCTTGTGTTAAAGAATATTTTGAGAAGCTTAAGGGGAAAGTAAAGCTTTTAGTTGAAGATATTTCATTTGAAAAAGACAGGCTTGAAATGGAACTTGCAATTATTGCCGATAAAGCCGAAATTACGGAGGAATGTGTAAGACTTAAAAGTCACATAAAGTTCTTTACACAATGCCTTGAAGAAGATGCGGAATCCGGAAGAAAATTAAATTTTCTTTGCCAGGAAATGAACCGCGAAACTAATACTATTTCTTCGAAGACAATTTCAACTTTTATAACCCATAATACTGTTTTCATTAAAGAAGAAATAGAAAAAATTCGTGAACAAATTCAAAATATTGAGTAGTATTTGGAAAGTCAGAAAGGAAAAATTATTGTCGTATCGGCGCCAAGCGGTACGGGCAAAACAACGATACTAAAAAATATTTTACAGGACTTCCCTGAATTGGTCTTTTCTGTGTCTGCTACTACACGGGAAAAAAGAAAATTTGAAAAAGAAGGATTGGATTATTTTTTTCTGTCTGAAAATGAATTTGAAAAAAAAATAAAAAATAACGAATTTGTAGAATGGGAAAAGTTCTATGACTACTATTATGGCACATATAAAAACTTTATAGAAGATAATATAAATCAAGGCAATTCGGTGATAGCCGAGGTAGACGTTAAAGGCGCTTTATCGTTAAAAAAAATATATCCGCAGGCGGTTCTTATTTTTATTTATCCGCCGAGCCTTGAAGAGCTGGAATCGAGATTGAAAAAAAGAAAAACAGAAAATGAAAAGGAGTTTAAGAAAAGAATTGAAAGAGCTAAAATGGAACTTAGTCAGAAAAATAAATTTGATTTTTGTATAGAGAATAATGACCTGGGAAAGGCAATAGTAGAAACTGAAAGTTTAATAAAGAATATAATCCATAAGGAGAATAGCTAATGGGAATAAATCCTATAGACCTGCGCGAAATTGATGAACGTGCAGCCAATATTTACGAAGGCATAATTGTGACTTCAAAGAGAGCACGTAAAATTAATGACGATAATAAAATCGAATTTAATGCTTTAGTCGGTACTATTCCTGTAACTGCGGGCGATGATGAAAGCGAAGACATTGAAAATCCGGCTCAGTTAAAAATAGCTCTGGATTTTGATAAAAGAGAAAAACCCCATATTCAGGCTTTACAAGAACTGCTCAATGGTCAGATAGAATTCACGTATAAACAATAGATTGAATTGTTGAACGGTTCAGGGAATCGTTCAGTGATCTAAATTGTAATAAATTGTTTCGTTGTTGAAATTTTATTTCGCAAAAATTATTCAGTATAATTCCAGGCATCAAAATGGGCGTTGATATCTTTGTCGGCAAAAAAATAATTCTCGGCGTTACCGGGGGCATCTCTGCATATAAAATGCCTTATCTCATCAGAGAAATTAAAAAAAGAGGCGCGGAAGTAAAAGTTGTAATGACTCCTTCAGCTGCTGAATTTGTTACCCCGTTAACCCTCTCAACACTCTCCGGCAATGAAGTAATTGTTAATATTTTCCCGCAATCGCAGTTAAACGGCGCTGATTTATCTACATGGCATATCGATACAGCCTTATGGGCGGATTTAATGATTATTGCGCCCGCAACTGTAAATACTATTGCAAAAATTGCTAACGGGTTTGCAGATAATGCGCTTACTACCCTGGTAACCGCTCTTCGATGCCCTTTACTTATTGCTCCTGCTGCCGATGTGGATATGTATCGGAATAAACTAACGCAGCGGAATTTTGACACTCTTAGAAAAGCAGGCTATTTTATTATTGAGGCTGAAGAAGGCGAACTTGCCAGCGGACTGATTGGAAGAGGCAGATTTCCTGAAATAAATAAAGTTTTAGATTCTGTTGAAATTATATTTTCAGGCTATAAAAGAAATTTTGAAGACAAAAAAATTTTAATAACTGCCGGACCAACTTATGAAGATATTGACCCTGTAAGGTTTATCGGCAACCGCTCATCCGGTAAGATGGGTTACGAGCTTGCTAAAGCCTCATATTTAAGAGGCGCCGATGTTACGCTTGTTTCCGGGTTTTCACATGAGTGTGCTTATCCTGAAATAAAGTTAATCAAAATCAGATCCGCTGCGGAGATGAAAAAACTGGTTGAAAAAGAATTTAAGAATAATGAAATTTTAATTATGTCAGCCGCCGTCGCTGATTTTAAACCGGTTTTATCACGGAGTAAAAAAATTAAGAAAGAGGATAAGCTTTCATCTATTAATATAGTTGAAACCGAGGATATTTTAAAAACACTTGATAAAAAAGGCAAAATTACAATCGGTTTTGCTTTGGAAACTGATAATGAATTACAGAATGCTTCAAAAAAATTAAAATCTAAAAATTTGGACATGATAGTGCTAAATTCTCTGAAGAACAATAAAAGCGGGTTTGAAGTTGATACAAATAAAGTTACTATAATTCACAGATCGGGTAATCAGGTAAAATTTCCTCTTGTATCTAAATTTCAAACTGCTAATAAAATTCTTGATGAAATTTTAAAAATTAAGATATAGAGTAATAATTTATCAAAGTTTGTATTGTTCTATCCGGCAATTAAATCATTTCATCCCAATTCCAGGTTCTTTATGAAAATTATTTTATTATACTTGTGGCATTAATTTTTGATTAATCAAGTATAAAATCTTAAATTTATTTTATGAAAGATTCTATAAAAAAACAATTGATAGAAATCTTAAAAACCCAAAAAGTAATTTTTGGAGATGAACTATTTGAGGAAAAATATTTGAACAGGAGAACAAGAATTATTAAAGAGCCCGGTAATAATCCGGAATTGCGTAAAAATGCTGAATTGAAACAAAATGCGCCGGATGCCGCTGATGAAAAGAATGATACTACTGCGTATGTTTATGAAAAGATAAAGGAAGAAAAGATACATGAATCTTTGTTCTCAGACTCTAAAAAAGACTGGGAAATATCAGAGAATTTAAATGATCTTTATAAGCTAATCTGTAACTGCCAAAAGTGCGCTTTGGGTGCAATGAGAAATAAGTTTGTTTTTGGCTCCGGGTGTTCTAATGCCGATGTAATGGTAATAGGAGAAGGCCCCGGCGCTGATGAGGATGCACAGGGGCTGCCTTTCGTAGGGCGTGCAGGCGGGCTTTTAACGGATATTCTTAAGGCAATAAATTTTAACCGTGATGAAGTTTATATAGCCAACATTGTTAAATGCCGTCCACCGGGTAATAGAACTCCATTACAACAGGAAATGGATGCCTGCCTGCCATATTTGAAAAAACAGATCGGTTTAATCAAACCGAAGTTGATTTTATGTCTTGGTTTAACAGCCTCTCAGGGTTTGTTGAAAAGGAAAGATTCTCTTACTAATATGCGGGGTAAAGTTTTTGAATTTGAAAAAGCAAAAGTAATAGTTACATTTCACCCGGCAGCTTTATTAAGAAATCCCAACTGGAAAAGAGACTGTTGGGAGGACGTTAAAAAATTTAAAAAATTATACAACCAGATTGTGCTGAAAAATGGCTAAGAGTAGAAAATCAAATATTACTCTGGAAAAAATAGTGCCTGCCAACGTTAAGCCGCCTTCCGTTCCGGAGATTGAAGCTTCCGTGCTTGGCGGAATGATGATAGAAAAAGAAGCCGTGCCTAAAGCCATTGAGCTTTTATCGCCCGAATGTTTTTATTTGAAAGAGCACAGATTAATTTTCGAAGCAATGATTTCATTGTTCGATTCCGGCGAACCTATTGATGTTGTTACACTATATGAAGAGTTGAAAAAAAGAGAACAGCTTGAAGAAATAGGCGGTGCAGTTTATTTAAGCAAGCTTTCGCAGAATATTTCTTCAGCTGCTAATATAGAATATCATGCAAAAATAATTTTAGAAAAACAGATTCTTCGCGGATTAATTACCAGCGCTCACCAGATTGCACAGGCAGCTTATGAGGGCACTGAAGATGCGTTTGATATTCTGGATGAAGCCGAACGAAAGATTTTCGAAATAACCGAAACCCATCTCAAAAAATCTTTTCAAGGAATGGATAGATCCGTTAGAGAAGCGCTTGAATATATTGAAGCTATTCATTCCAATACAAAACAAAAATTTTCCGTTCCTACGGGTTTTTATGAATTAGACGAGTTACTTGGCGGATTTCAAAAGTCGGATTTAATAATTATTGCCGCCAGACCTTCTATGGGGAAAACAGCATTCGCTTTAACGCTTGCACGTAATGCCGCCATAGACCATAAGATTCCTGTTGGAATATTCAGCCTTGAAATGTCTACAATGCAGCTAATCATTCGTATGCTTTGCGCTGAAGGCAGATTAAATGCACATCTCGTCAGAACGGGAAAACTTCCGAATGAAGAGGGTGTTAAATTAAGTAAGAATGCTCATAAACTAATTGAGGCGCCGGTTTATGTTGATGATTCTCCAGCTCAAACCGTCCTGGAAATTAGAGCCAAGGCACGACGATTAAAATCCGAAAAAGATATTGGTCTGCTTATTATTGACTATCTGCAGCTTATGCAGGGACCTGCAAACTCGGAAAGCCGCGAGAGGGAAATATCCCATATTTCACGTTCGCTTAAGTCGCTGGCTAAAGAATTAAATGTGCCTGTTATAGCCCTTGCCCAGTTAAATCGCGCAGTTGAAACGAGAACCGATAAACGCCCGCAATTATCTGATTTGCGTGAATCAGGCTCTATCGAACAGGATGCCGATGTTGTCTTATTTCTTAATCGTCCGGAATATTACAATATAAAAAATTTCGCCAACGACGGAAGTTCAACAGATGGAATTGCTGAGGTAATAATCGGCAAACAAAGAAACGGTCCAATCGGGGAAGTTCGTCTTGCATTTATTAAAGAATATGCAAGATTTGAAAACCTTGCACATGCAAAACAAATTGAGGAATATACAGCCCTCCCTGCAAACGAAGATATTTTTTAAGTTAACTGTTTTAGCGCGGATTACAGCCTTTTATATAAAAGATTATTACAACTATTAAAATTTTAAGTTACTTCTTTTGTTAAAATATTCAATTAATAGAGCGTCTCTAAAGTAAAAAAATATTAAATATTGAGAATACCCATCCGGTGATATTCATGGAAAATAAAATTTATTCAGCTATAAAAAGAACCATAGTATTATTTTTTACTCTTACCTGCTTATTAAAAGCACAAATTTATAATAATATTGATACCATAATTTGCAGTTCAAAATTTAAATTAGCTGTTGATAAAAATCTTGAAAATGAGCCTATCGGAGATGTTATTGCCTCAATCGGAAAAAGTTTTATAGGTACGGAGTATGCCGGGCATACTCTTGAACGTGCTGACCTCGAAACTCTTATAATAAATTTTTCGGAGATGGACTGTACTACCTTATTGGAAAATTCCTTAGCTATTGCAAGATGCATTAAGGAAAAAATATATTCCTTTGAAAATTTCAAAAAAGAATTAACAAAAATCAGGTACCGGAACGGTGTCATTAATGAATACCCATCCAGGCTTCATTATTTCTCCGATTGGATCTTTGACAATCAGGAAAAAGGCATTATCAAAAATATTTCTGAAGAAATTGGCGGCGGGATTATAAAATTTAATGTAAATTTTATGACTTCGCACCCGGGTTTTTACCTTGAACTAAAAACATATCCCAGGTTTATCCGTTTAATTGAGAAACAGGAAAAAGAAATAAGTAAAAGGGAATATTTTTTTATTTCAAAAAAAAATGTTTCAAATATCGAAAAGAAAATTCATAACGGCGACCTGATAGCCCTTACTTCCGATATTAAGGGTCTGGATATAAATCATGTTGGTATAGCTGTCGGAATGGACGATGGCAGGATTCATTTACTACATGCGCCTAATGTCGGATATAAGGTGCAAATTACCGGTACGCCTCTCTCTGATTATCTTGCTAAGAATAAGAAAGATACGGGTATAATTATTCTTAGAGCTGTAGAACCTTCGGAACAGGTAAAATAGTTTATTCCGCACATTCTCAGATTCTATGCCGGAAATATTAGAAACTTTCTTTGTTTTTTCAGAGAGGCTTTGGTAAATTTTATTTCACGATTCCTATTCATTATGAATAAATTATTTGCTGTAATCATAATTGTAATAATTGCTTCAGTAAACGCTCTGCCCCAGGAGGCATCTTTTTATGATGCTCCACTTGGAGGAGGAATTGGTTACACAGCCGGCTGGATAATACCTGGAGTTGACGGCATTAATACCCAGCTAAAAACCTTTGGTGTCCCCGGTATTCCCAAAAGTGGTTTTTTTACGTCAGGTGGCGCAGGTTTTATTTATCTCGGAATAATGAAAAATTTTAGAATTGGCGGGTTTGGCTTTGGCGGATCAAAATCTACGTCGGAAGATTATCCTTTAGCCGCCTTTTTACCAACTTTGGAAACCGGTACGGAACAACTGGAAGCTGTTTACTCGTTAAGTGGAGGTGGGTTATCTTTTGAGTATACACTGCCCTTTGTTAAAGATATTGCTGTGTCTGTAGGCGCTTTGATTGGCAGAGGCAGTTTAAATATAGAATTATATAGAAATTACGGCAATGTTGACTGGAAATCTTTTTGGCAAATTGCCCAGTCCTATTATCCGTATGCTTTAAGTTCATCACTTAAAAATACTTACTGGATATTTTCTCCGACTTTGAATGTTGAAATACCTGCTTACCATATGCTTTGTTTTCGTATCGGAGCCGGATATCATTTTGCTTTCGGGAACAATTGGACGTATGACAATAATCAAAATATTTTAAATGCACCTTCAAATATAAACGGGAATAGTCTTTTTATTCAAGCGGGAATTTTCGTAGGGTTATTTTCATTTTAAGGAATCAGATGAAAAATATTTTAGTAACCGGCGGCGCTGGATTTATCGGAAGTAATTTTATCAATTATATCCTTGCAAAAAGAGATGATTATTTTATTGTCAATCTTGATAAACTTACATATGCCGGTAACCTTGAAAATTTAAAGCAATCTGAAAACAATAAAAATTATCGTTTTATCAAAGGCGATATTATGAATTCGGAATTAGTTAATTATATATTTGAGCACTTTAATATTAAGTATGTTATTAACTTTGCCGCAGAATCTCACGTAGATAGAAGTATTTTAGGTTCGCAAATATTTTATATTACAAATGTGATTGGTACAAATGTTCTTTTAGAGGCTGCACTGAAATTTAAAATTGAAAAATTTCTGCAAATTTCTACCGATGAAGTTTACGGCGCTTTGGGCGCCGCTGGTCTATTTACAGAATCGACTCCGTTATCGCCTAATAGTCCATATTCTTCAAGCAAAGCGGCAGCCGATCTGATGGCGCTATCCTTTTATCATACTTACGCTCTGCCGGTTGTGATAACAAGGTGTTCAAATAATTATGGACCTTACCAATTTCCGGAAAAGCTTATTCCGCTAATGGTCATCAATTCATTAAAAAATAAAAAGCTGCCTGTCTATGGGGATGGCTTGAATATACGCGATTGGATTTATGTAATCGATCACAATAAGGCTGCTGAGTTGGTCCTGGAAAAAGGCAAAGCCGGTGAAGTTTATAATATCGGTGCAAGCGCTGAAATGTCAAATATCCGGATAGTAAAACTTATTCTAAAGCATTTAGGTAAATCTGAAGATTTAATTCAGTATGTAAAAGATCGACCCGGGCATGACAGGCGTTATGCCATAGACTCTGCTAAAATCATTAGAGAACTTGGCTGGAAACCGCAATTTTCTTTTGAAGACGCAATATCACAAACAATCGATTGGTATTTAAAAAATAAATTTTGGTGGGAATCAATTATCAACGGTGAATACAAGAAATATTACAAAATTCAGTATAAATTATAAAATCTCTTTAATAATTATAATTAAGGCTCAATAAATGAAAAAATATCTCTGCTTAATTTCAATTGTTCTGTTTATTTCAATTACCAAAGCGCAAGATGAAGAGAAGACAAATAATAACAATTCTTTATTTTCATTAAAAACTTCTGCTATTACTGTAACACTCGGCGGAAACTTTCCCATTACAGGTTCTTATCCTGCATTAATCAATGAAAGAGTTGATGCATTTGTAACCCGTATGTTTAATCAGGCTCGTGACATGATGATTAAAAATCTTCAAAACATGGACAATATCAAGGAAATAAATACGAAACTTGATGAATATTCATTAAGAGGTATAATTTTAAAAAGAGGTAATGGCGACTCGGTTATAGTAGACTTGTTAAAATTCAGAGTAAGCGGAGATTTTAAATATAATCCATATCTGAAAAACGACGATATTTTAATATTTCCGACATCCGATTACGACAAAAACTTTTTTACAATGGAGGGCGCTGTTAACAATCCGGGGAAATTTCCGTTTGCTGATGGCGATAAGTTATCGGATGCATTAATATTAGCGCAGGGAATTGACAAAGCTTATGATAATGTTAAAGAAGTTGAGATTGACCGGTTAATCTATGGTGGTGAAAAGATGAAGTCAATTAGAGTTGGCTTATTGGAAGACATACCTTTAGAGAGGGGGGATAGAATTATTGCGTTAGCACCTGACAACGGGAAAAATATATATTCTGTTAATGTTATTGGTGAAGTCCGGATGCCCGGAATAATTCCCATTACAAAAGGCAGTACTACTATTAAAGAGATAATAGATAAATGCGGCGGTTTTACAATTAAAGCAGATTTGAATAATACAGAATTAGTAAGAGGCGCAAATGCTTTTAAATCTTTAATGTTTTCAGAACAATCAGAAAGATTAAGAATGACAAGGATGTCAACTTTAATTGAAGAAGACACGCTCTATTTTAATGTTGATGAAGCTCTCCGGTTATTAAGAGGCAACGGACTTGTAGATTTTAATAAGGTTCAAAATGGAGATACAACTCAAAGTAATTTTATTGTGCGTAATGGCGATGTTTTATGTGTACCTCCTTTAAGTGATTTAGTATATGTTTTCGGGCAGGTGAATAATTCAGGTTACATTAAATATGTTCCAAAAAAAGACTATAAATACTATATTGAGCAGGCTGGTAATCTTGGACAAACTGCAACAGGCGATATTTATTTAATAAAAGGAAAATCAAGGGCTTGGTACAATTTAAAAGATATAAAAGAGGGAGAACAAGTTATAGAGCCGGGAGATTTTTTATGGGCATCTAAACAAACTCCACGTTCCATTTGGTTTGATATTGAGCAAATAAGCCGGGTAGCAACTGTAATCACAGGATTAGCTACATTAATTCTCCTTTATTATCAGCTAAAGTAAATAAATAAATCACTTATTTTAATAATAAACTTGACATTTAATAAATATAATATATTTTTGATAGTCTAAATTAGATTTTATAATGATCACAAGGGAAAAGTATAAAAGTACTAATTTAATTTTTGAAATTTTGAATAGACCTATTGACTTTATAGGAGATAGGAAGTAAATTAGAAGCCCTCAATTATTGAGGTTTTTTAATGTGTTCTTTGAAAGAGTGAGTGCATTTAACCAGTCAGTTAAATGGTTTCAACTAAGCG
>Ga0181520_10002961_pt1 | contig 30599 bp, 24 predicted proteins | sample PEATcosm2014_Bin_29_FD_132451 | JGI IMG/M metagenome (GOLD analysis project Ga0181520, IMG submission 132451) | Peatland microbial communities from MTU Mesocosm Facility, Houghton, MI, USA - PEATcosm2014_Bin02_30_metaG | ecosystem: Environmental > Terrestrial > Soil > Wetlands > Peat | place...
ATACCCTAAAGATACTCTGGATATTATTGTTTTCGGGAATGAAGCATGGCCTATAGAGATAAAAGATTTACCTTATCTTCAAGTAGGACCTTACCATACAAATACTGTTGCGGGTTTGGAACTTGCGATTGATATTCTGAGACGCAGAAAAACGAGCAACAAACAAATTTTTATGATTACAGATGGGAAACCAACATGTTTGAAAGAAGGGACTAAATATTATAAAAACAGTTTTGGTCTTGATAAAAAAATAATGAATAAAACATTGGATCAGGCAGTAAAATGCCGAAAGTTAGGAATTAATGTAACTACATTTATGATCGCACGCGATCCTTACCTGCAGGAATTTGTAAGAGAATTTACAAGAACAAATAACGGACGAGCATTCTATAGTTCCTTATCCGGTTTAGGCGATTATATTTTTGAAGATTATATTAGAAACAGGCGTAAAAGAGTAAGATAAAACTTTCATGCTTTTAAAAGATATTTTTAAAGGAGCAGAATTCCGAAATGAACTTAACAGATATAAAGACACTTGGTGAACTAAAAGAGACAAGATATAAATCTATATCCATAAAAGATGAGTTAAGAAAGAATTTAATTAACGCATTAAAGAACGATGAAAACCCTTTTGAAGGAATTTTGGGTTTCGAAGACACCGTTGTTCCCGATATAGAGACTGCTATTCTTTCGAGGCATAATATTATTTTGTTAGGTTTACGAGGTCAAGCTAAAACAAAAATCGCAAGGCTTTTAATAAACTTACTTGATGAATTTATTCCATCTATAGACGGGGCTGAATTAAATGACGACCCATTAATACCCTTATCAAGAGCCTCGAAGGATCTGATTGCTCAATATTGCGATAATACAAAAATAAGATGGATACACCGATCTGAAAGATACACGGAAAAATTAGCTACGCCGGATGTTTCAGTTGCAGACTTAATAGGGGATGTCGACCCCATCAAAGCCGCCTCATTAAAACTACCTTACTCGGATGAAAGAGTAATTCACTTTGGTCTAATACCAAGGTCTCACAGATCTATTTTTGTCATAAACGAATTACCGGATTTGCAGGCTCGTATCCAGGTTGCTTTATTTAATATTCTTCAGGAAAATGATATTCAGATTAGAGGTTTTAAAATAAGGTTACCACTTGACATCCAATTTATATTCACTGCAAACCCAGAAGATTATACGAACAGGGGTTCTATAGTAACCCCGTTAAAAGATAGAATCGGAAGTCAAATATTAACGCATTATCCTAAGACCTTAAATATTTCAAGGGAAATAACAAAACAGGAAGCGAATATAACAGATACGCAATCCAAGTCCATCCAAAGCAGTGAACTCCTTGAAATTTTAGTAGAGCAGATTGCTTTTGAAGCAAGAAAGAGTGAATATATCGATTCAAAAAGCGGAGTATCTACAAGACTTACTATCTCAGCTTTTGAAAATTTAGTAAGCACTGCCGAACGCCGAATGATATTAAATAATGAAATCGAAACTCAATTAAGAATATCGGACATATACGGTATCATTCCTTCAATTACCGGAAAGATTGAGCTTGTTTACGAGGGGGAACAGGAAGGGACTTCTAAAGTTGCGTCTATGTTAATCGGAAAGGCTATAAAATCTCTATTATTAAATTACTTCCCTTCCCCCGAAAAGCAAAAGAAGAACCTTGGTACAAATCCTTATCAGATAATTATTAATTGGTTCAGCAAAGGGAATGTGATTGATATATTAACTACTCTTTCTAATAATGATTACGAAAAAACATTAAAATCAGTAACAGGATTAAATGAAATCGTAAAGAAATATCAGCCGAAAGCGGATGGGAAAGCCCAGCTTTTATTCATGGAATTTATCCTGCACAGCCTGGCAGAATATTCTATGCTAAGTAAATTCAAATTGGAAGACGGAATTCAATTCAAAGATATGCTCACATCAATGTTTTCGATCCACAGCGATGAAGATGATCAAATTATTCCGGAATCTGATGATTTTTATAAGTAGGATCATATAAAATTCAGCGAGCAATATTTTTTATTTTCGCAGTAAATCTTTAATTCATGTTTTATCAAGTTTAAGTACTATTTGTTTACCAGCCCTGTCTCTCAAATAATCATTTGATGAAGATGATGATTTAAATATATCCATAACCTGTGATACTTTTTCATTATTTGATTGCCGCGTTACTTTTTTATCATTTTTAAAATTTTTACTGTCCTTTAAAAATTTTCCAAACCGGCTTTGAGTCACTTCCTCGTATTTATCCATTTTAGGAGTACTATTGTTAGATTCATTCTCAGTAAAAATATTTTGTTTGCTTGTAGCTAACCCTTGATTAAGTCTTTTGTAATCCGGATATGCAGAGTTTTTAATATTAATCTTCATAATTTCTTTAAAGTCAAAATATTTATCCTCCGAAATATCATGACGGACAATTCTGATTCCTTCAAGATACTGCCCCGATGCTGAATTATTTACTAATTTATTATCCTTAATAACTTTTCTATCCGGCAAAATATTATTCCCATTATCAGAGAAGAATTCTTTTTTAACGGGCTTAACAGTTTGCTCAATTTTTACAACGGAATGTTGTTTAACGCTTTGTATTTTTTCCTGCTTAGGAAATTCATCGGATTTTGTTTTTATGCTGTTTTCATTCCTGACGGTTTTTTTATCCTGTTCGTTATTTTCGTTCGCCTTTTCATAAGAAACGGCATTTGCAATCTTTCCATAATACTTTTGAGGCTTACTTAGTGTTTCAACTTTTTTTCCAATCTCTTTTACAGGTTCTCCAATTTGAGAATCCGAATTCTTATCCTTAGGTTTTAAATTTTTATTTTTCGAAAAAATAGCATCTGCAAAGACTTTATCATTTTGAAATTTTGCTTCCGTAGCTTCTAAGTCGATGCAGTATATTTCGGCATAATTTGGAAAATCACCCTTTCTGTTGAGTGTAGTCAGCCCAATCTGTTGTATTCTAAATCTGAGGCTGTTATAGTCTATACTTTGGGAATATTCTTCTAACTCTCTTACAGCATAAACCGGATCGAAAAAAATCATTTCTTCGATACCGTTTATATTTAAAAAGAACCCGTATTTTGCAGTATAAATTTCAAAGTCCTTGATATTTGTAAGCAGTCTATAAACGATTAAATTCTTGGGGGTGAACTCATTAACATGACGACAGACTTCACTAAAGCTTATTTTATGTGATACTTTATTTACATCATCTTTATAAACTATTCTAAAATTATTATCCTGGTTAAAAAGATTTTGCGAATAGATTACAATATCATCGATTTTAATATCAAGAGTTTCGAGCAACATAAGAAACACTTTAAAAATATTGGTTATAAACGAAAAAAGAAAATCGTGCCGTTATGCTTTGCTAAGTTATGCAATGCAGAATTTGTATTTGAGATCAAATTCAGTTTAATATAAAATAATTATGAGAAATAAATTTAAACAAATTCCTTATTTTAATTTGCCCAGTATACCACATCAAGTTCAAACGGATGAATCAACATATCATATTTGGGTAATATTCTGATAGTATACCCCTGATGCCCGCTTTCAATGCAATTAATAATACCGGAATATTTATACAAACCGTTTTTAGATTCCTTGAAATCAGCATTCATCACTACAGTAGAATTATATTGAGGATTGTTCTCATTTTCTATTTGTCCGTAATAAATTTGAACCTCTACATCATCTGGAATTAATTTACCAAGATCAATTTCAGCATTAATTGTCAATTCCTGCCCAACAAATAACTGTTTAGAACAGCCGTTTGTATCAGACATGATTACTTTAACACTTCCCCAATTGCTTTTTACTTTTTCTTTCCAAGCAGTCAATTTTTTAGCTTGAGCCCATTTGTTATCCATCAATTGAAGCCTTTTAGCAAAAGATTTGCTATAGTACTGATCAAAATATTGCTGAACCATTCTGTGAGTGTTAAAAAATGGTCCAAGTTTTTTCATGGAAAGTTTAACCTTTGCAATCCATTTCCTTGGTAAATGATCTTCTCCTCTTGAATAAAAGAGAGGAACAATTGAGGTTTCCAGCGTATTGTAAAGCTGCCTTGATTCTACTTCATCTTGATAATCCGGATCGTTATATTCTTCTCCGTTTCCAATTTTCCAACCTACTTCAGGATCGAATCCTTCGTCCCACCAGCCGTCCAGAACGCTAAAGTTCAGTCCTGCGTTTGCAATCACTTTCATACCGGAAGTACCACTGGCTTCCAAGGGTCTTCTTGGATTGTTAAGCCAAATATCACAACCTTCAACAAGATAATGTGCTACGTTCATATCATAATTTTCAATAAAGACTATTTTTCTTCTGAATTTCTCCTGTTTGGCTATTTGAAAGATCTCCTGTATAAATCTTTTGCCTTCTTCATCTTTGGGATGAGCTTTACCGGATATAATGAATTGAACAGGACGGTCTTTGTCGGAAATAATTTTAATAAGTCTGTTCATATCTTTAAAAATTAGAGTTGCTCTTTTATAAGTTGCAAATCTTCTTGCAAAACCAATAGTAAGGGCGGATGGGTCCAATACCTCTGCGGCAGCGGCAAGTTCTTCTTGGCTTCCTCCTCTGCCTCTAATCTGTTTAAGTAAACGTCTTCTTGCAAAAGCTACAAGGCGTTCTCTTCTGCGTTCATGCGTACGCCAGAGTTCTTCATCAGGTATATACTCAATTTTTTTCCATAGATCGGAAGAAGCAGGATTGGAAATCCAATTCTCACCAAGGTATTGTAAGAATAATCCTTCCATCTCATGGGAAATGTGCGACCTTATATGAACGCCGTTGGTTACATAGCCGATAGGAATTTCATTAAAAGGTACATTTTTATAGCCGGAAACCCACATTTTTTTCGAAACATCTCCGTGAAGCTTACTTACTCCATTAATATATCCGGCAGTATTCATGGCTAAATGAGCCATATTAAATACATTAGATTCATTATTCTTATAAATATTACCCAGCGAATAAAAGTCTTTATCTGAAATTTGAAGTTCATTCCGGTAATAGTTTCCAAAATATTTTTCTACTAGTTCATTTGAGAATACATCAATACCCGCCGGAACAGGGGTATGGGTAGTAAAAATGTTTGAGTAATATCCTACTTCTTTTGCTTCTTTAAAAGTAAGTCCCTCGTTTTGGATTAAATGCTTCATTCTTTCAAGTGCCATAAAAGCAGAATGCCCTTCATTCATGTGGCAAACCATGGGATTAATCCCCAAAGCATGAATCGTCTTTATTCCACCGATTCCAAGAATAATTTCCTGTTGAATCCTTGTTTCCACATTACCACCGTAAAGTGTTTCAGTAATTCTTCTATCAGCTTCATTATTTAGAAGAAGATTGGTATCAAGAAGATATAATGGTAATCTTCCTATTTCTATTTTCCATACCTGGAAGAACACTTCTCGAGCTGCAAGAATGACAGACTGTATCATTGGCTCATTTTGAGAATTTCGAACCAGTTTCATAGGCAAATTATCAAAAACATTTATTTCATATCTCTCAAGCTGCCATCCATCCGAATTTAAATACTGCTGGAAGTAGCCTTCTTTATAGAGAAGTCCCATGCCTACTAACGGTATACCAAGATCGCTGGAAGCTTTTAAATGGTCGCCAGCAAGAATGCCAAGCCCGCCGGAATATGTTTGCAAACATTCTGTTAATCCAAACTCTGCAGAAAAATAAATTATATTGAATACATTCGGAATATCACTATGATTTTTCTGATACCATAATTTCTCAGATTTATAATTATGCAATTGCTCATAAACTCTTTTAAGATGAGATTTAAACCCATCATCATGGGAGACCTCATTTAATTTTTCCTGGCTTATTCTTCCCAGCATCATAACGGGATTGTGATTTGTTTCCTCCCATAAATCCGTATGAAGTCTTCTAAATAACTCTCTTGAATCCTGATTCCATGTCCAATGAAGATTATATGCTACTTCTCGCAATTTTTCCAGATTTTCCGGAAGAGAAGGAACAACATCATAAGAGCCTAAGAATTTGTACATCAATACTCCCAAATTATTTTATTTCAAAAAACCCTATTTTCAAAATTTTCTATTTATAATATAGTGAAAGAATTATTCATCACGAAATAGTATCCTTTGATTATTTTTAAATTACCTTTATTTTTGATCACTAAATTATATTGGAGATTATTATGAAAAAATTTGATCTGAAGAAAATCCAGAAAATCATTTGGGAAATGAATCTTGACGCATGGATGCTTTATGACTTTAGAGGTTCCAACGATGTGGCATTAGACATTCTTGATATTCCAAGGGAAAGCCATTTGACCCGGAGATTTTTTTATTTTATTCCAAAAGTGGGAACTCCTGTTAAAATTGTAAATGCTATTGAAGCCTATCATTTAGAACATCTACCTGGGCTTAAATTAAAGTATTCAAATCACGCTTCTCTATCAAACCATTTAGCGGAAACCCTTAAAAATACTAAACGCATAGCAATGGAATACTCGCCTTTTAACTCTATTCCTTATGTTTCTAAAGTGGATGCGGGAACACTGGAACAAATTAAGTCCTACGGAGTAGAAATTATCACAAGCGGGAATTTGATTTCTTTGTTTGCTGCTGTTTGGGATGAAGAGCAATATCTTGATAATATTCCTGTGGCAAATGCCTTAACTGATATAGCAAGCGGTGCTTTTAAACTCATAAAGAGCAGAATCTTAGTAAAAGGAGCTACAAGCGAATTAGAGGTACAGCAATATATAAACGATGAAATTGATAAAAGAGATTATATTACTGAACCTCCTATTATTGTCGGAGTAAATGAAAATAGCGGAAATCCGCACTATGGTCCTTCAAGTGAAAATTTTAAGGAGATCAAAAATGGTGATTTTGTTCTGATCGACTTATGGGCAAAGAGTAAAAAACATAATGCAGTGTGGGCTGACATTACCTGGACAGGTTATGTAGGTATGACCGTTCCGGATAAGTATACAAAAATTTTTAATATAGTAGCAAAAGCACGCGATACTGCATTTAATCTGGTCGCATCCCGTTTTAAGGAAGGTAAAGAAATCTGTGGATTTGAAGTTGATGATGCCGCAAGAAATGTAATCAACAATGCCGGTTATGGAGAATATTTCTTTCACAGAACGGGGCATTCCATCACTACAGATTTACACGGAAGCGGAGCGCATATGGATAACTATGAGACAAAAGACGAGAGATTGCTGCTGCCATCGACTTCATTTTCTATTGAACCGGGTATCTATTTACCCGAATTTGGTGTACGCAGTGAAATAGATGTTTTCATTAAACCGGATGGAAATGTTATAGCAACGGGTGGCGAAAGACAAAAAGAGGTTGTTGCTATTCTGAAGTAATGTAAACTGGTTACCTGTCAATTATGCTTATCGAACAGCTTTGTTTGACGTTTCATATATAATTAGTTTTAGCGAATTGGCAAGTAGTAGAAGGTGGGCAAAGTAGTCCGACAAGCTGGCGGACATATAATAATATTATTTATATTTTTGAACTTCCTGCAGAATGTATGTTGCAACGGCTTTTGCTTGTGCTTGATTTAATCCTGGGTTTGGCATAGGAGGATATCCGGGATTATTTTGTGTTGGATTTAATATAAATGTAACAAGTTTATCTACATTTCCATAATATTTAGGAAGAGTTTGAATATACGGTGGTCCTACAACTTTATGGTCAAATGAATGGCATGCTGAACAGATATTATTATAAATATCTGTTCCGCTGATAACTGCAGGTGTGTTTGCTTCGTTTATTTTCTGCATAACATATTCAAAATTCTGCTTAAGTAATAATGCTTCTTTTGCATTTGCCTGACCAATAGCAGTTTGATCTGAAATTATTACAGCGAAAGTGGCTAGAAGGATAGATACAAACAAATGCAGGGTATATTTTGCATCAGAGTTCTTATACATTATATATAGGAAATGATATCCCAAGAAAACGAGAAGCAGCGCAACAGTTAAATAGTTAAAAACAACGCTTGTTAATATGTTTTCAGGTAATTCAACAACATTAATAAATAAAAAAAACGGGATCATAATTGATGTTATCGCAGTAAGATTTATACAGAATTTGCTTATAAATTTTTTAAACTCTTCATCAAACCCATTTAATCCTCCATCCCAGTAGAAGAAAGTGAAAAGAAGAGCAGCTCCTGTAAAAGCGCCCGCAGTTAAAAGAAAAGTAATAAACCTTGCAATAACTTTCCACGAAAACAGCACCGCAAAAAGACTGCTGTCATTCCAGTCGGGATGAAATAATGCCAGAGTCAAACCAGAAATAAAAAGCCATAATCCTATTAATAAGAACAAGATACCTAATCTGCCTGATTTAAAGCTTAACTTTAGACTTCCGTTGCGAAATTTAGTTAATTCATTATCTAAAGATGGGTTGTCTGTTTTAATATTTTTTATCGAAGTAAAAATATCATTAAATGCTGTGGAATATCTGAATGTATAAATAAGAATTAGTCCGAGGGTCACAAAAGCACAGGCGCCAGCAAGGTAGCTAACAACTATAAGATTCTCATTATGGAAAATCTGAACGAAAATTAATATTGCAGTAATCAATGGCATTATTCCAAGCATAATACCGATGCTTTTATTAATTGTAACTATTTCAATTACATTATTAGCAAACCGGATATAATTATTATTCCCTTCATTAATTCCCTTCTTCTTATAAAATAATGATATAACTGTCCCCCCTAAAATTATACTTATAAAAGGGACAAACAGAATTAGAATCAGCATTGATATATAACGCAATAAAGTAATATGTTCGGGTGAAAGGGGTATAACTAATTTATCCAAAAAATCCATTTATCGCTCACTTTTTCAATATTAAATGAAAAGTTTTTCAATTGATAATAAGAGTACTATTAAAATTGCAAAAATGTTTATTTTTCTAAAAGCAAATTTTAAGGAGATATTTTCTTTTGCAGGTTTCAACAATCTAAAAGCATTCCACATAAGCCATACACCGGAAATCAACATTCCGGCAAAGATTATATTATTTTTTACCAGTCCGAATAGAGGCAAAAGCATACTTGCAACAAAAGTCGCAGCAATCCAGACAAATGTTATCCTTGAAAGCTGCCCTATGTTAAATATCTTTGTCAAAGTCGGGAATCCTGCCTGCTCGTAATCTTTACCTATAATAAACAGAAGAAGCCAAAAATGCGGTATCTGCCAAATAAAGAAAAAGAATCCTAAAATTAAAATTCGAGGATCAAAGATGTTACCCCCTGCAGCAATCCACCCAACCATCGGCGGCAGCGCTCCGACAAGAGAACCTGGAATTATTGCCAGAGCACTTAGTTTTTTTAAAGGAGTATAAACGCTGTTGTACCAAAAAAGATTTAATAAACCGATGCTGAGCGGCAAATATCCGGCACCTAATAACAGTACAATAGAACCACTGATAATTAACAAAAGCGCAATAATCAGGGCATTCTGTTTTGAAATTTTACCTGAAGGAATAGGCCTGCTACGGGTTCTTTTCATTAATGCATCTGTTTTCCGTTCCTGATAATGATTTATAACTGCCGAGCCTGAAGAAAGCAGTAAAATCCCGAAAGCAGGTGCAATAATTCCCATTCCGAGTTTACCTGCATAGCAAATAAACCCGAACATAGTTGTAAGTGTAACAAATGTTGTTATTCTCAATTTTGTAAGCTCAATCACTGCATTAAGTCTTTCATTAAAGCTTAATACCCTTTCCTTTTCTTCAGATATTATTATAGCATCAGTTACCATTTTTAAATATTTTTTTATTTATCAATAAGGTATCTGGAACATGATTAATAATTTGCTTTTTCTCAGCAAGCCAATTATTATATTGCACTTCCGGAAGCACAACAACAGCACTATACATATAAGAGTGTCTTAACCCGCAATATTCCGCACAAAACACATCATACCTTCCAACGTGGGTCGGAAGGAACCAGGCAGTGTTAACTCTGCCTGGAATAACATCCTTCTTAATCCTGAACGCCGGTACATAAAAAGAATGATCCACATCTTTTGAATAAAGTAATACTTTTATAGGTTTATTTAGGGGACAAAACAAGGTATCTGTTAGAAACCCATCCGGATATTTGTAAGACCAGTTCCACATTTGGGCATAAACATTAATCACCATAGCGTCTTTAGGGATATCGTTCATTTGTCTATAACCCGTCCAACCAAAATAAAACATAACCAAAACCAAAAGAGTAGGGATTACAGTCCAAGTAATTTCAAGTGGTATGCTACCCTCTATATTTTTTGCTTTCTTATTTTTTTTGCTGTTATATTTAATGACAAATGTAATCATAAGCGTGGTTATCAATAGAAGGAAGAAAACGCATACTACAACAATAAAGATAAATGTATTGTCAACCGGTTGAACAAAATTTGATGCATTAGCGGACATACTTATTCACCTTACGTAAAAAGAATAATCGGAAAACAGCAGCGTCAATGAAATTAAAATGAAAAATAACGCTACAAAAATGAAAGCTTTAAATGTTCTTTTTTCGGATTTTAAGTGCATGAATTCGGTTAAAACAAGATACGATTTTACTACTGCAATTAATATAGCAACAACTATACTAAGTTTACCAAAGCTTATTCCCGCGATAGCGGCAGTTAACCCAGTTAAAACTATTAAAGCCAGCCAGACTAGTACATAAATACCATAGCTATGAGTGTGGTTATCCCGTAGTTTTATTTCTTCCATGCCAAAACCTCAAGTTATAAGATAGAATAAAGGATAAAGGAAAATCCAGATAATATCTACAAGGTGCCAGTATAAACCGGCTGCCTCAAGTTTAACATAATTATCCTTAGTAATTTTTTTGCGTATAGTAAATACAGTCATAAAACCTATAATAGACATTCCTACTAAAACATGCAAACCGTGCAGCCCGACCATGGAATAGTATAAGCCGAAATAAAGTATTTGCCCTGGAGGACGGCTTAATAAAACCTCAGAGCCAGGGAAATTTCCTGCATTAAATTCATGGCTCCATTCGATAACCTTATTCACCATAAAAGAAAGTCCGAACAAAATAGTTACTATCTGGTAAAATATAGATAAGCCTCTTTTACCTTTTTGCATAGCAACAATAGATAGCGCCATAGATAAACTGCTTGTTAAAAGTATAACCGTATTAAGTGTACCGAGAAATATATTCATTTCTTTTGAGGCTATACTAAAGTCCTGTTGGTGCGTGAACCTATAGACAGAGTACATAAAGAACAGCCCTCCAAACAAAAGGAGTTCGGAAAAAAGGAATAGCCACATTCCCATTCTGCTTCTTATATCGTCTCTATTTACGTGAATATCAGCTACTTCTTGAGTACTCACTTAACCTCCTCTTCAAGAACAGCATCTTGGTTTTGTTTATATTCATAGGGTCCATCAACGATCTGAGGAATTTCTTCAAAATTTTCAAACGTAGGAGGCGTAGATATTTTCCACTCTAAAGTTTCTCCGCCCCAAATATTATCTTCAACAATTCTCTTCCCTTTTATCAATGAGAATAATAGGTTTAAAAGCATAATAATTATACCGATAACCATAATCCATGAGCCAACAGTCGCAACTACATGGTAAACTTGAAATTGCGGTAAATAATGGTAGGATCTTCTGGGCATTCCCATCCAACCTAAAATAAAGAATGGAAAATAAAGAACGTTGAATCCTATAAAAACAATCCAGAATGCGACTTTAGCAACTTTCTTATTATACATCCTGCCAAACATTTTTGGCAGCCAGTAATGCAGAGCAGCAAAAAGTCCAAAACCTGTTCCGCCAAAAACCACATAATGAATATGTCCGACAATAAAGTAAGTTTTAGTAAGATAAATATCAACCGATAAGGCACCCTGAATAATTCCGGTTAATCCACCTATTGAGAAAAGGAAAATAAACGCAAGCGCATACAGCAGCGGCGGTTCAATTTTGATGGATCCCTTGTATAGCGTTGCGGTCCAGTTAAATACTTTTATAGCGCTGGGTATAGCAACAAGAAATGTTAACAACGAAAAAATAAACTCTGCCGTATCGCTTATTCCAGTAGAAAACATATGGTGGGCCCATACAAGCGAACCGAACAAAGCAATGCCAATACTGGAACAAGCTATAAATTTATAACCAAAAATTGTTCTCTGTGAAAACACAGGTATAATTTCGGAAATAACGCCCATTGAAGGAACAATAATTATATAAACGGCAGGATGTGAATACATCCAGAACATGTGTTCGAACAATATCGGGTCGCCACCAAGTGTTGGATCAAAAACACCAACATGAAATACTCTTTCTATAATTACCATTAGCAAAGTAATGCCAACGATTGGTGTAACGATTACCTGAATCCATGAAGTAGCATAAAGCGCCCATGAAAACAGAGGCATTTTAAACCATCCCATTCCCGGCGCTCTCATACGATGAATTGTACTTAAAAAATTTATACCTGTTAGAATGGAAGAAAAACCGACTATAAAAAGCGCCGATAAAGTAAAAATCATGTTTGTACCGGTTCTGACACTGTAAGGCACATAAAACGTCCAGCCGGTATCAGGCGCACCGCCAGGCAAGACAACCGCAAGTAACAATAAAGTTCCACCAATAATATAAAGATACCACGATAAGAGGTTAAGCCTTGGAAAAGCCACATCCTTTGCCCCAATCATGATGGGAAGGAAATAATTTCCAAATACTGCAGGAATTACCGGAATGACCACAAGGAATATCATTATTATGCCATGGAGCGTAAAGAATTCATTATAAGCCTGCGGACCTACAATTGTTCCTTCGGGAGCTAACAGTTCAAGTCTAATTAAAAACCCCAGTGTAACGCCGACAGCAAAAAAGCTTATAATGGTCATTAAATATAAAATACCTATTTTTTTATGATCGGTAGACAGCAACCAGCCTAATATACCTTTATGCTTTCCCTGATAGTCAAGATAGCTAACTTCATTACCGTAATTACTAGCTGCTAATGTCTCACCTGACATAATTTCTACCTCTTTTTCCATATTAAATTATTCGACTAAAATAAATTTTATTAATATAACACTTAAACATAGCCCTGATTATAAAAATGTTGTAAATATCAGGAAATCTTTTTATGAAAGTTTTTTGGTTTCAAAATCACAAATATGAATATGACTGCAACAACAACTAAGGTTCCGGTACCAAATATTTTAAACAAATTAAATGTATAAGTATCACTCTTTGGCTGATAAGAGAAGCAATACCTTACAACATTATCAATTACCGGAATAACTTCGCCCTTCGATGCTTCCAATATTGCCATTTTAAAATCAAACGGTAATATTCTAAAGTCACCTCTGTTATTATAATCCGGTTTTAAATAGCGACATATTTTCCCGTCTGAAGAAACAAAAATTAAAACACCCGTATGAACAAAAGCATCTTCCTGTCGCTGATAATTAAATCCTACAGCATTCGTTATAGCACTGATTGCCATGCTGTCACCAGTTAAAAAAGTCCATGCATTTTCAGGAATTTCGGTCTTAACAAGATTGAACATTTCAGCTTTCTTAGCGGCAGCATCCTTGGTAAATTCATTATCATTTATGCTTATGGTAACTATGTCATAATCTTTTCCGGCAGTTAAGTCAATTTTATTAATAACATTGGCAACTTCAGTCATTAACGGAGTACAAATACCTGTACATTTATAATAAGCTAAATCGATCACAGTAGGTTTCTTAATCAAATCTTTTAAAACAACAGTCTTACCTTCGGAATCGATAAAGATAATATCAAGCGGAATTTTATTCCCTAATTTTTCAACTATGCCTATCTTCTGATCAAAGTCTGCAGAAAAGCCATCTATAAATCCTATTAAAAGAATTATTAGAACTATAGTCCCAATTATTTTTTTCATTTTAAATCTCTTAAAAATTTAAACTTTTAATAATTTACTCATATAATTGTAAAAAGTGTCCCATTCCGAACTTGAAAGTTTATGAATATTATCATTAAATCCGGCGTCAATTAATTCATTAACAATAAGGTTAACAAAATTCTGCTCATTCTTCTTCCATTCATTTGTGGAGATTAATGTGGTTAAGGCTTTTATTTTATTATCTGTGACTTTATTAAATATTTCTGCACCGTCATTATTGAAATCACTTGTCAACTGTTTAACCGTCTTAATAATTTTTTCATACTTCGAATGACTTTCCTGAATAACCAGCAACATAGCATCGCTAATTGGAATTTGACCTGGATTCTGCGCTCCTTCCGAAAGCTTATAAGTTTTCCCAAGAGCTATAAGTTCTTCTTTAGTATCACCAACAGGGTTGGAGATAAATGTTTTACGTATGTATTGTGCAAGAGCAAACTTGTCTTCCGGAGTAAAAGTATCAAAAGCGACCATTGCACTGCCCAATATGCCTTCCGATAACGTTTTATAAATACCGGAAATTTTTGAGTCGTTTATCCACCCAGAAGTATTTGTAAAATTTCTCGGTTTGGGATTCAAATAAGCTCCTGCGACTCCGTCTCCTTTACCCTCAGCACCATGACATGATACACATGCAGTCTTGAAGAGAGTATTCCCTTTTGCTGCCAACTCATCGCTGGGTAGGCTTAATGCTATAACATCTGTTTTATGAATAACACTCGGCTGAATTAAAGGTAAATCTTTTCCCTGGGTAGTGGTAGTATCAAGAAAAGTAAGCGAAATTGAATTACGTCCGATATTACTGATATTATTTAAGTAATCATAACCGATAAGAACTCCGATTAATAAAATATAAGGATAAAGGAGTGCAAGTATCTTCACCGGATGCTGCTGCAGATATTCTATTTTATCTTTTATTATATTTTTATTAAATTTCATATACTAACTTTTATCCTAAGTATTAAAGATGAAAATCCAAACTGCGTTTTAATTTTGGATCGCCAACAGGTATCAGGTTGTGTTTCTTCACTTTTGAATTGAAAAGCACAATAATTAATCCCACAGCAGCCAAGGGGAATGCAAAATCCATCCAGCTAAATGAATAAGTTAAACCGTTATTTACCATATCGGGCATAACCAGCCAGTACGAATCAAGATATTGTGCGGCGATTATCCAAATTGAGACAAATATTAATATTTTCGGGTTAGTTTTGGAACTTCTCGGTAATAGGATTAAGAACGGAACTATAAAGTGGACAATAACAAGAATCAGCGAAACGTATTTCCATCCACCCGTCCACCTGTGAATAAAGTAAATTATTTCTTCTGGTAAATCACCGTACCATTGTAGCATATATTGAGCAAATGCAATGTAAGCCCAAAAGACGGTGAACGCAAACAATAATGTACCAAGGCTGTAATAATGATCTCTCTTAACTTTTGGAGATAAATATCCGTTTTCTGTAAGTAAAACAGATGAAAGTGTAAGAACAGCTAATGCCACCCATGTAGAACCGGCAAATAAGTAAACACCGAAAATTGTTGAGAACCATTTAGGGGTCATACTCATCATCCAATCAAATGATATTATAGAGATTGAAAAGGCAAAAATCGGGATAAATGCCATAGAGAGTTTAATATTTTTACCAGTGAGGCTTTGGTCAGATGATTCATCCTGCTTGCGAGAATTATTAATTAGTAAAGCATAGAACAGCCACCATATTAAAAAAATAGCTGAATCCCTCACAACAAAAAAAGGAACGTTCAGATAAACCATTCTTCCCTGCAAAATTTTATCCTGTGCAACGACTTCAGGATTCATCCACGTAAACAGATTGTGCATACTAAAGAACAATGGAATTATCAACAATATAAAATAGGGTACAGACGAAGCGTAAAATTCACTTATCCTTCTAAAAGGAACGCTCCAAACCGCTCCAGCAGCATATTCCAGTGCAACTAAGAATAAAGAACCCAGCCCGATACTAATAAGAAATATGAAAGTAGTTAAATAACTAAATGCAGCCCTTGCAGGATCTGTTAAATAAGCTATTAAACTGAGAATGATTCCAGCTACAAGGATAATCAGACCAATATTACCGATTTTTTTTGGTAATTCTTTTTTAATATAACCGGATTCAATTTTGGACATTACCGGACTCCTTATTAATCTCATTTATCGTTGTAAAGTCAGAAGTCTTAGGATTCTGGGCTCTCTGTAAAACGCGGATATAAATTATAATGGACCATCTCTCTTCCCGAGTAATTTGTGAAGCATAAGAAGGCATAATATTTTGGCCGTTCGTAATAATATTATAAATTTTCCCGTCGGTAAAGCCAATTACCCTTTCAGAGTGCAGTGTTGGTCCCGGTGGGAATAGCGCCCTTAGCCTGCTGCTACCGTCTGCATAATCTCCATGACAAGGACTGCAGAAAGCTAAAAATTTGCTCTGACCGAGTTCCAAAACTTTTTTAGAAGGTAAGAGCGGGTTACCGTAAAATTGATTTGTATCAGTAATACCCGTAAATTCATAAGGAATAAAGCCTCTTGCAACCGAACCTTCAGCAGGCTTCCTCATTTCACGCTTATCAGTAAAGAATGAACTTTCTGCCTGTGCGGAACCTTTTTTCTGATTCTGCATAAAATCAAATGGTGGAATATACATCAGCTTATCAATTGATATATATGTGGCAGCTGCCGAAAGTATTGCAACCACAGTAAGAAACACTAAAAACTTCGGTTCAAAAACTTTTTGCTTTACATCTTCCAGCTGAAAAATTAATTCGATACTATTCCCGCCGAGAGATTTTAAATATGCTTTTACTTTAATTTCATCAAATTGAGGATCGTCTGCTTCTATTACAGCGCCATATTTATCGGAAGTCACATTCCGCATATATTCGGTATCAAGAAGGGGATGGGAATTAAAAGGCAGATTAAATACTATCGCAAACATTCCAAAAACCGTTGATAATACACCTAACAGTACAGTAAACTCAAATGTTATAGGAATAAAAGCCGGCAATGGAAAAAAAGGCTTACCTCCAACTATCAGAGGATAATTTATTGCGAGAGTCCACCACATAAATGAAAGGATAAATGCAGCAGCAGAAAAGCCAATGAATAATGTCACATAACCAAGCCTAGACGGCTTAGCTGCCACGACGTCATCCATTCCATGAATCGGATACGGTGTATTTATATCATAGTTCTTGTATCCCGCTTCTTTGATTTTTTTTGCAGCCTTTATAATACTATCGGGTGAATCAAACAGCGCCGCTATACCAAACAATTTTTTATCAGGCATCGTGTTCGCCTCCGGAATAAATCGGCTGCGCATCTTTTGCCACTGATTTAATTTCAGCAAGCGATACAACCGGAAGTGTTTTTGAAAACAGCAATATTAAAGTAAAGAACAAGCCGAAACTACCGAATAATATTCCAAAATCAACAATTGTCGGCTTAAAATAATGCCAGCTTGAAGGAAGAAAATCTCTATTTAATGAACTTACAATAATTACAAAACGCTCGAACCACATACCCACGTTTACAAGAATAACAATCATCAAAGTGACAAGTACCGATCGCCTAACCTTCTTAAACCAGAAAAGCTGCGGGAAAAAAACATTACAGCTTACCATTATCCAATAAGCCCACGCATACGGACCAAACGCCCTATTCATTGCAGTAAATAGCTCAAATGGAGTCCCGCTATACCACGCCATGAACCACTCAATAATATAAGCATAGCCAACCATAGAACCGGTAAGCAGAATTATTTTATTCATTTTTTCAATATGGTCTATTGTTATTATATGTTCCAAATTGAAAACTTTACGTACGAAAATTAAAACAGTACTAACCATTGCAAAACCGGAAAAGATTGCTCCAGCGACAAAGTATGGCGGAAAAATTGAAGAATGCCAGCCGGGAATCACTGCTACGGCAAAATCCCAGCTTACAACCGTATGAACCGAGAGAACAAGTGGAGTAGCCAAACCCGCAAGTATCATATAAACTTTTTCGTAATGTTTCCAATGTCGATTTGAACTTCTCCAGCCCAGACTGAAAATTGAGTATATTGTTTTTTTTACTTTATTAGTTGTTCTATCCCTTAAAGTTGCAAAATCCGGGATGAGACCGACATACCAGAAGACCAGTGAAACGGTTAAATAAGTAGAAACTGCAAACACATCCCACACAAGTGGAGAGATAAAATTAGGCCATATAAGATGCTGATTCGGATAAGGAATTAAATAACCTGCAAGCCAGGGCCTTCCTGTATGGATTATCGGGAAAAGTCCCGCACATATAACTGCAAAAATCGTCATAGCTTCCGCAAATCGCGCAATTCCGTTACGCCATTGCTGCCTTAACAAATATAAGATGGCAGAGATAAGAGTTCCCGCATGACCAATTCCCACCCAAAAGACAAAGTTGGTAATATCAAACGCCCATGCGACCGGCTGGTTATTACCCCAGAGCCCGATACCATGATAAAAAGTTAATCCTACACAAACCGCCATAATTAATAAAAGCGTTACCATAATTGAGAGTACGATATGATATTTTTTTGACGGTTTTTCATCAATCGGTTTAATAATTACATCATCCAATGCCTTTAGAGACGGATTCCCATCAATAATTTCAGGTTCAACTGAATAATCTTTGGTCACTACGCTTCCTCCGTATCGGTATTTCTCAATTTAGCAAGATAGGTAACATTTGGTTTTGTATTAATTTCTTCCAGGACATAATAGGCAAGTTCATGATTTCTATACTTGAAAATTTCAGATGCCTTATCATTAGAGTCGCCGAATTTAATAGCATTGGTATTGCAAGCTTCCTGACAGGCAGTTTTAACATCGGCGCCATTAAATTGCGCGTGCCCGGCAATAGCAGTAGATCGAGCATCCATAATTCTCTGAATGCAGAATGTACACTTTTCCATTACACCGCGTGATCTTACTGTCACTTCAGGATTATTAACAAGACTTAATAAATTGTTCTGTTGATATGAATCCTTAAAATGATCTCTAAAATTAAAGAAATTAAATCTTCTAACTTTATAAGGACAATTATTGGAACAATACCTTGTTCCCACACACCTGTTATATGTCATCTGGTTCAAACCATCAGGGCTATGGGAAGTAGCGGCAACGGGACAAACATTTTCGCAAGGTGCATTATCGCATTGTTGACAAAGCATTATTTGATTACTTATAACGGGTTCGTCAACTTCGCCTGAATAGTAACGGTCAACTCTAAGCCATTGCATCTCCCGGCTGACTAGAACCTGATCCTTTCCCACTACCGGTATATTATTTTCTGCATTGCATGCAATGATACAATCACCGCAACCTATACATTTATTTAAATCAACAACCATTCCCCACTTCACCTCAGGGTAAGTATTACCATTGTATAATGAAATGTTATCTCTTTTATTCTCTGCATTTAAGAAATTCGGTTTTCTTTTATAACCAGCTAAAGTGCCTTCCTGAATTATTTTTCTTTTTTTAGCAATATCTTTAGTCAGTTCATTATCATATAAATGATGTTCCATTGTTTCAGCAAGGGAATAACTACCATTGCCTTTTGTTACAGATTTTGCTTCATATATCCAGGAAGATTCAGCGGCATTTTTTGACATGAGTACGCCTGCATCAAAACCGACACCGGTTCCAACTACCCCAACAACTTTTCTGCCATATCCAAGTTCAATAGAAATTGTATTATCATCAGCGCCCGGTTGAATTACAACCGGTATTTCCAAAATTCTATCAGCGGAATTAATTAATATTTTATCTCCATCATCAACATTCAAATCATTCGCCGTCGATTTTGAAATCGAAGCGTAATTATCCCAAGTAATTTTTGTAACGGGATGAGGTAATTCCTGCAGCCAGCCATTATTTAAAAATTTTCCGTCTCCCGACTGATAACTTTCTTTTAATGCAATAACATAGCCTGTAATTAATGAATGATTTTTCGGCAAATCATTTACGACCTTTGTATTAAATGAACCGATGCCTGAAACTGATTCAGAAAATATTAAAACTCCGTCATGCAGGATAGCATTCCAAAACTCCGTAAAGTTCATCCTTGATTTTACGTATGGATAAATATTCTCTTTCCAATTACCTATTAAATACTTATGAAATAGTTGAGCATCATAAGATGATTCACCATTAATCCAAGTAAGAAGTATTGCCTCTTTCTGCCGGGTATCAAAAATAGGATCAATTACAGGCTGTTGCATTGAATAAAAGCCTGTTCTTGTTTTTGCATCTCCCCATGTTTCAAAGTCGTGATTAATGGGTAAAGTATAAAGTCCCAGTGCGGATGAATCATTCTGGCTACCCGTAAGACTTATCACAAGGGGGACATTACGAACCGCTTTATCATAATTTAAATCATCAGGGAAATGATAAGCAGGGTTCGCATCATAGTGAATAATAGCGGCAACGTTACCGTTGTTCATTTCATTTATCAGCCCAATTAGATCTTCCTTCTTAGATAAAGGTAGAACATTAAAGTTTGACGAATCTGTTCTATATAATTTGGAATTTCCAAGAACTTCGTTAAGAAGATTAACCGCTATATGAACATTTTCAGGTAAAGTTCTGCCTGCATAAAGAATTGATTTTCCTTTATTATCAATTAAATCCTTAATTAATAATCTCAATTTATTTTTTGAGAGCGAAAACTTCCCTGCAAATATATCCAGTGAATAACCGCTGAATAATTCTTTGCCTGCAGGGATGCTCACGCCCTTTCTATTTAATTCATTCAAAAGACTCAGTACAAATTCATACTGAGCATCAGGACGCAGCCGTAACCTATAATCGGCATTCATTCCTGTTAAAGACATCCCGCCTTCTACTATATACAAACGATTGAACTTTTCGGTATCGTGAAAGTTTCTGCCTTCTGCAAATAATCTGGTTGTTTCAACTTTATTGCCATCTGTGCCGAGGAAATCTGTTTCGAGCCCTAATATTATTTTAGCTTCGTTCCATTTAATTAAAGGGAAAGTATCGGAACTGTAACATTTTTTCCACGCAGAGTTTCGGATTTCTTCATTAAACAATTCATAAGAATAAATTTTTGCATTCGGATATTTATTAATAAAATCATCCAGAACTTTCTTCCCGGTGGGTGAAATAACGGTGTGTGAAATTATTGCTATCTGTTTATTGCCGCTTTTATTAAATGCATCGATTATTGCATTATCGGCATCTTTCCAGGAAACAGTAGCAAAATTCTTACCCGATTTTTTCACCGGGTATTGCAATCTTTCAGGATCATACAAATTTAATATGCTTGCCTGGCATTTAGCGCAAGTTTTGCCCTGGCTAACAGGGTGATCCGGATTCCCATCAACCTTAACCGGTCTTCCCTCCCTTGTCTTAATTAGTATACCGCAGGAATTCACACATGCAGTGCTTGTTGAAGCATAATAGTTTGCATTTCCTACAGTAATTTCTTCAGGCATTTTATTATACGGGATAATATTCCCGTTAGCCCTGTAGTCGGAACAGCCAGTGCCCGCAAGAGCGGCAGACGCGCCTGCAAGAGCAAAAAATTTTCTTCTGGAAATTCCGGAAAATTTGGAAAGTTCAAAATTATCTTTTACTCCTGCTCCGAACTCATGATGCTTTGTTTCGTCAAGCTTAAATTCAATAAATAATTCTTTAAAGCTTCTCCAATAATTTGAATCCGGAGCTTCTTTCTTATCCTTTTGAGTTAATTCCGAATTAGATTCCGCCATTAATATCACCTATTTTTGTTTATGCTGAAAGCAGCTTTTTTTCTACTTACGGCTAACGGATTTATTTTTACTTTAATATTGTTCGAAAGGAAATAATTTTTAGCAAATTTCTTTTCAAATATTTTTAAAAGCGCTGTTCTCATTACCATATATCCTGTTGTCGTAACCGCGAGAGTAAGGAAGAAATTTTTCCTATTAATTTTTTTCTGAAAGAGATTTTGCAATTCCATTTTTTACCTCATTAACGATGACATGCAGAACAATTATCCGGGCCATTTTTGACTTCCTTCATATAAGGAATATTTTCTGTTGGATTTCTATGACATTCAAGACAGGCGGACATCATCAAAGAGTGCACTTGGGTCATACGATCCATTTGCTTTACATCGCCATGACAGCTTTCACATTTAATCCCGGAATTGATATGTGCACTATGATTGAAATAAACAAAATCCGGAACTTTATGAACTCTTACCCATTGTAAAGCAATATCATTGTCAAAATAATTTCTAAGCTTTTTTATTTCAGGTTTATCTTTCCTGGCAATTGAATGGCAGTTCATACAAGTAGAAACGGCAGGAACCATAGCATTACGTGATTTGTCAATGCCGGTGTGACAATACTGACAGTCAATCTTCATTTCCCCGGCGTGAAGTTTATGCGAAAATTTTATCGGCTGTTCGGGGGAATAGCCAATTTGATTATCTACAGTTCTTGAAGCAAAGTATGTAATTGTAAAAGATGCAACTATAACAAATAAAGTAATAGGAAGACGAACCCTGAGAATATAATCAAGTAAAGATTTATTCATCAAGAACCTTTAAGATAATCAATTTATAATTTTTTGGTGAAAAATATACTATTATAGCTAAAAAGATAGACCGTGAATAAACTGTTATATTTTATAGAAAATCTTCATAACATGCAATACATCTTCATAAAAAAATAACATTTGATGAAAGTCAACCACCAGTTAGAACCCTTTATCATTTATAACAAATTTCCCATATTATTATTTTATCAAGAACTGTTAAGAAATGTATTTAAATATAAAATAATGGATAGTGATTTAAGTCATTAAATGTCTATGTTCTACTGACTTTTCAGTCAGATATTTTTTATATCACTACTTAAACAGAACTTCGTTTCCAAGGTTCATTATCGCGGATATCTATTCAATGTTTTCACGGAACACCATATCTTCCGGTAAATAATGAAGTAGAACTATTCCGTCATAAGAATAATAAGGAAAGTTTTCTCCAGAATCGGTAAAATCGCATTCACCGATAATATTTTTTATGTCTTCTTTTACAGAATTTTACCTAATGTATACTTAATAAATTGAAATAATATTATATCAGATAAAAGTATTTAGACATAAATACAAGTAAAGGTAAACCTGCAAATACTATTTTTTGTTAAGATTCAGCAGTTTATTATATATATATGAGTCAGATAAAATTCTTAATGCAGTTTGGAACTGTAAATCATTATTCAAAGATTCTTCAGTTTTAATATAATTACCATTATATCTTGAAGAAAGTTCAATTCTTATCTCATTATCAACTTCATTTTTATTTGCTTTTAATTCATCACTGTCAAGTTTTTCAAATTCCTTTTTAAGTTTGGATAAGCCCTCAATAATATTTTTGCCGGAATTTTTACCTTCCATTTGGGAAAGTATCCGGTTGATCTGTTCTTCCGCAGTAGAATGGAATTTATATTTCTGTTCTGTTAAATAATTTTCAAAATCACTATATAAATTATCATTCGACAGCAAAGAGTATTTATCATTAGGATGCATATAATAATAATGATCCGCAAACTGGAAGAATAGACCTTTTGATAATAAATCCTTCACTATATCGCTTTCGAGAAGAGCTTGAACTGAAGTATCCGGAGTTATTCCGCCAGCGCCGTAAACCAATCGCCTATGTTCCGTAAAGAAAGATGATTTTACAACAGTATCAATTTCGGAAATAGCTTTGTTGTGATCGGCGTAATCAATTTTCTGTATGCATCTACCGCTCGGAGTATAATATCTTGCTGTGGTAATTTTTAATGATGTATTAAAATCTAGAGGAGTTATAGTCTGAACTAACCCTTTACCAAATGATTTTGTTCCCATTATTATACCCCTGTCGTGGTCCTGAATAGCGCCTGCAACAATTTCAGATGCCGATGCACTATTTTCATTTATCAGCACAATTAACTTTACGCCGCTTAATAATGGTTCTTGTGTAGATGAATAGCTCTTGTTTGATGTTTCATCCCTGCCTTTAGTTGAGACAATCAAGTCATTTTTAGGAAGGAAGTTTTCACATATATTTACTGCAACATCTAAAAGACCGCCGGGGTTACTTCTTAAATCAAGCACAACCGATTTAATCTCTTTTTTCGATTTTAATTCTTTCAAAGCATTTATTACTTCATCGCCCGCAGACCGGCTGAAGTTTATCAGTTTTAAATATGCATTGTTACTTTTTGGCGGACAAAAGCCATAATATGCAAGGCTTTTAACCTGAACTTCTTCTCTTATAAGATTAAAGCTTAATGTGTCCCTGCTTTCGTTCCTTAGAACTTTTAAATTCACTATAGTGCCCGGATTACCTTTAACAAGCGATGAAATTTCATCTGCATTATCGGGAGTGATTTTTCCACCAGCAGCTTCTATCAAAACATCGCCGACTCTTAATCCCTGTTTCTGCGCAGAGTAGCCGTCCAGAACATCTATGATAGTAACTTTTTCACCTCTTATACCAATGGAAATTCCCACTCCGCCGTATTTTCCGTTTGTTATAAGGTCGAAGTCCTCTTTTTTATTTTCATCTATAAAAAATGTATAAGGATCAAGCGAACCGAGCATTCCGCGAATTCCCGCCCGCATAAATTCTTCCGGATCGATATTATCGACATAGTTGAAAGTAACATCCTTATATATTTTACCAAATAAGTCGATATTTTTATTTATTTCAAAATAGACATCATTTCTGCCGCTAAAAAAGCCGGAGAAGATTATTAGAATTAAACTTGATAATAAATACTTATAAATATTCCTTCTTAACATATTTTCTCCTAATGTTCATACAGAACTAATTCTTCAATTATTTTTTTATGAATAGCTTCTTTACTTAACGTACCGTCTAAAATTCTAAAACGATTTTCATGTTCAGCAAGATATAAATAACCTTTACGGACTTTTTCATAAAATTCGGTACTTGAAACTTCTATCCTGTCCAGTTCAATTTGACTATGCAATTTTTTTCTTCTATCTGCTTCATTAACCGGTATATCCAAAAAGAAAGTAATATCGGGAATAGTTTCACCGATTGCTAATTTATTTATATGAGCGACCGAAGCAAGCGGAATTCCTCTTCCAAAGCCTTGATATGCTGTGGTCGAATCATGGAATCTATCCAAAATTACATAAATCCCTTCCTTTAAATAAGGTCGAATTTTTTCACTGACAAGCTGGGCGCGGCTTGCCGCAAACATAAACATTTCGGTTTCAACAGACATTTTATTATGGCTTTTATCCAACAGAATTGTACGAACAATCTCAGAAATTTCGGTTCCCCCTGGTTCACGAATTATCTCGACCTTCCTGCCTTCATTAAGAAGATATTTGTACAAAAGTTCAACTTGAGTGGATTTACCGCTAAAATCAATTCCTTCAAAAGTAATAAACATTGTGTAAAATTGTTTATATAATTACTAAATATTTTAATTTAATCAAATTCGCTAAAACTTCTTTATGATATAACGTAAATGCTCCGGCTTGATAAATATAAGCGATGTATTTTCCGGCATATTGATGTGCGGAATAATGCTCCCAACAGTATCCATAACTACCTCACGGTAGTTTATGTAAGCATTAAACCGGGCAGTATCCGTTTTCCCCAGAATTTCTATTCCTCCTCTTACACTTATATTTACTCTATTCGGCAATAAAACGACATTTCTGTCTTTGGGAATATCAATTACATGTACTATAAGACTGTCAAAACTCTTTTCGACTATCCGCTGAACATCAATACTTACCATAACAGCATCATCTTTATAAGACATTCCGGGAATACTTTTAAGTGGAACTCTCTTTATTGTTCTGCTGTCAAGTTCATCTTTCCCTAAAGATTCGGTTGTTACATATTCCAATTTATTAAGAAAGCTGACGGGACCATAGACATAAGTAGATTCGGGGTCAATTTTAATTGGAGAAGAAATACCGTAGCCCGTACGGAATTTTATATCTAAAGCAGATATTATTGGAACTTTTTTACCTGAAATTCTTTCTATAAAAAAAGAAATAGTATCGGGAGTTAAGCTGATTACTTCTAAATCTGAAGAAAGCCATGGATTTTCGGTTAAATAGTTATAAAGATTTATTATCCTTCTTCCGGTTATTTGACCTAACGGTATCACATAACTCTGCAACGCAGAAATATTTAAAGCTATTAATTTCCACCCCTTCCCTTTAACTTTAATAGAAATCATTTCAGGTATGGAAGAACCGGATGAAAAGCCAAATGGGAAATCAATTATTTTCAACGGAACTTCGATAGTAGTATAATAATCATTAGAAAGGGAAATGAAAACCCACAAAACAATTGAGAAAAGGAAAGAAATTAAAACAATATGGAAGTTTTTCTTCATTATTCAAATAAAAAGTAAAAATAAAGATGATCTGAGTGCTGCAAAATTTTCAAGGTTTATTTTCATCTAAATAATTCTGTAAAATTACAGCAGCGGCGCTCCTGTCTATAAGCCCTTTTTCCTGTCGTTTGGATTTTTTTGTTACAGATTTTAAAATAATTTCCTGTGCAATTGAAGAAGTATATCTTTCATCTCTTAAAATTACCTCAATTTTGAATATATTCTCCAATTGATTCTTAAACTTTAATACTTCCTTCGAAATAGAACCAGGCTCTCCATTTTCTTTAAGAGGTAAGCCAAGAATAATTCTGATTACAGACTGTGCGCTAATTATCTCTTTTAAATCTTTCCATAAGTTTTGCCCGTTCAGAATTGTTTTGAACGGGTAAGCAAAAGTAAAAAGCGGATCGCACAAAGCAACACCTATTCTTTTCAGGCCATAGTCTAAAGCAAGAAACCTGTTTAATTCTTCCATGCTAATCTATGCGCTTTCAAATCTTTCAACCAAATAAACGCCTTTTAATTTTTTTAGCTTGTCAATAACTCTTGACAAATGCTCTAAATTTTGAACATATAAGGTAACACTGCCTTCAAAAGTTGAGTTTCCGGTATTAATATTGATTGATTTAATATTTGTATTATGATATGAGACAATGGTACGCGATATTTCGTTTAATATGCCGGGTGAATCTTCGCCCATTATACTAAGCCCCGCGACAAATAATGAGCCCTCGCCTTCAGGCCATTGAACAGGAACAAGTTTGCTTGCATCTTTCTCAGAAACCTTCAGCAGGTTGTTGCATGTTTTGCGGTGTATCTTTATTCCCTCGCCAATAGTGATAAAGCCAATAACCGGATCGCCGGGAATAGGGTTACAGCATTTTGCATAAGTGTACATAATACCGGATTTTTTGCCGTCTACTAATATACCGCCAATATCTCCGCGGGCAATATTGGCAAAATTATCAAATTCAAGTGCGACTGCTTTTTCCTTTTTATCTTTTCCCTTAGAAGCCGTTAATACTTCATCAAGGTTTACTTTATTCTGTGCAACAGCTTTAAAAAAAAGCTTTGAACTTTCATATTTCAAATTTGTTGAAAGTTTTATCACGTCGATTGAAGTAAATGAAAGTTTCAATTTTTTTATTTTCTTTTCCCAGATTTCCCTACCGCTATTAATAATTTCTTCTTCTTCATTGTTAAGCCACTTTTTTATAGCATTTTTTGATTTATGTGTGGTAACAAATTTCATCCAGTTTTTATTTGGATGTTGGTTCTTTGAAGTAATTATTTCAACCTGATCTCCGCTGTGCAATTTAGTATCAAGAGGAACAATTTTCCCGTTTACTTTTGCCCCGATACAATGGTAGCCAACTTTACTGTGAATTTCAAATGCAAAATCAACTGGTGTTGAACCGACCGGAAGCCTTCTCAAATCTCCTTTCGGAGTAAAGACGTAAATTTCATCCTGGTAAAGATTAAGCTTAAAACTTTCGAGAAGGTCTTTTTTGGGTTCATCTTTGGAAGCGCCTTCAAAAATATCCCTAATCCAATTAACCCAATTCTCTATTTCGTTTTCGCTTGCGCTTTTATTTTCTTTGTAACGCCAATGTGCGGCGACGCCTTTTTCTGCAACTTCGTGCATTTTTTTAGTCCGGATCTGAACTTCCACCAATCTACCATCCGGACCAATGACAGTAGTATGTATAGACTGATAATTATTTGTTTTAGGAATAGAAATATAATCCTTAAATCTATCGGGTACAGGTAAGTATATTTGATTAACAATTCCCAGTATAGTGTAGCAGTCGTTGGTATTTTCAGTATCTAAAATTATCCTAATAGCAAAAAGGTCATATATTTCTTCAAAAGGTTTATTCCGCATTACCATTTTCCTGTAAATACTATAAAGGTGTTTTGGTCTGCCATTCATATCAAATTTTAAGTTATATTCATTTAATTTTTCAATAATAGGTTCCGTAAACTTTTTTATGTAAGATTCTCTTTCCTTTCTTTTGCTTTTAATCTTATGAGCAATTTCTTCGTAAGCTTCTTTATTCAAATATTTAAATGATAAATCTTCAAGTTCCCATTTTATTCTTCCCAAACCGAATCTATTGGCAAATGGGGCATAAATTTCAAGAGTTTCCTGTGCAATTCTTCTTTGTTTATCAGCATTAACGAATTGCAAAGTTCTCATATTATGAAGACGGTCAGCAAACTTAACCAATATAACCCGCACATCTTTAACCATAGAAAGAAGGAGCTTCCTGTAATTTTCTGCCTGGGTTATTTCCTGCCCTTTAAATATTCCGCTAATTTTAGTAACTCCATCAACAATTCCGGCAACTTCTGATCCGAACTCCTTAGAAAGAATATCCAGGTTAAACTCCGTATCCTCGACCACATCATGCAGCAGAGTACTTACAATCGTAATGTCGTCAAGTGGAATTTCTTTTGCGACAATCATTGCCACTTCAAACGGGTGCGTAAAGTAAGGTTCACCCGAAGCACGGAGATCGTTTTTGTGCGCTTCAAGACAGAATTCAAATGCTTTTTTAAGCATTTCTTCATTAACACTTGCCAAATGCTGCCGGCACGCCACCAGAAGCTCATCGAACATCTTCTTATTTTTTGGATTAGTTATAGTCATAACCACTTAAAATCCATATACTCATATACTCAAATATTATTGTTATAATTTAAATCATTTTAAGGAATAGTAAAAGTCCCTAAGGAATTCTTATTAAAAGGGATGATTATTTAGAAAGTTCCTTAAGTAATTCTTTTTTTAGCTGCTTGACCCGGTCTAAACGCTCATCCATTTTATTCTTTTCGTATTCCGACAAATTATTTATTGTTAGAATTTCATTACATTCATTAAGGGCTTTCTCTTTTTCCCCGTTTCTGTTATACAATTGAGCAATAATATGCTTTAAAGTAATTTCATTGCAGCGGTTAATTCCCTTAATATTTTGATATGAATTCAATATCTCAAAATAAAGAATAATTGATTTAGTGAGGTTTATTCCTTCATAAGCCCTTGCTAATCCAAACAAAAACAGACGTACATCAGGATATTCACTAAGCGCTTTCTCTGCCAATTCTTTAGCGTCTTTGTATTGTTTCCGGTCTATGTAAATCCAGAGTAAAGAATTCACAGCTAAATATCTATGATACGAAGAATGTTCGATTGAAAGTTTTAAATCTTTTATTCCAGATTCTTCTTCATTTTTTATAAACGGAAGCCAATCTAAGAATTCCATTTTCCGGCTCCGCCAGTATTTATAAGTGCCTATTGCTGTATAAGCTTCATAAAATTCGGAGTTCAGATTCAAACAATTGTCAAAATCGGAAACCGAGCCCAAACCCTTATTCAATGCAGGAAACCAACTACCCTTTAAACCATTGAAATACGCCAGATAACCTTCTGCCAGTGCAAGAAAATATTGATACCAAATATTATTGGGATTTCTCTCAATAAGTGCTTTAGCCTGTTTTTGTGCTTCATCAAGTTGTTCAGCCATAGAATCAGAATCAATGCTTTCTGAATAATCAAATGCCCTGGCAATATCTGCAGCGACTTTGAAAATTTTACCGGCAGGAAGACCGGGAAACCGATGATTTAAATTTTCGAAAGTACATTTTGCACCAAAGTAATCCTGATTTATAATTTTGGTAATACCGCTATCAATCAATGAATCAATGACCGGAATAGGATACCTTTGCGGGAAGGCATTTCCAAATAAGAAGAATAGAAATAATAAAATCAGACTGAATTTATAGCGCAAAGAATGTTCGGTCACTAACATCTCCAAGATCGGGTAAATGTCATTTTTGCTTAAAACTTAATGTGAAAGGAACCCCGTTAAACCCAAAATGTTTTCTGATTAATTTTTCCAAAAATTTTTTATAGTTATCAGGAATATTCTTTGGGTAATTAGCCATAAATATAAATATAGGATAATGAGAACCCGCCTGAGTGATATATTTTATTTTTATTTCTCTGCCGGTTCCTGTGGCCGGGGGAGGCGATTTCCATATTTCTGGAAGAAGCGTCTCGTTCAATGTACTTGTTTGGATCTTCTTTTTACGTTCAGCGTTTACCTCAATACACATATCGACTAATTTAAATATTCTTTGTTTTGTAAGAGCCGAAATAAATATTAA